>Ga0307512_10005448_pt1 | contig 13289 bp, 12 predicted proteins | sample 14_EM_MG_FD_200267 | JGI IMG/M metagenome (GOLD analysis project Ga0307512, IMG submission 200267) | Populus trichocarpa ectomycorrhiza microbial communities from riparian zone in the Pacific Northwest, United States - 14_EM | ecosystem: Host-associated > Plants > Roots > Unclassified | place... | reverse complement strand
AAGAAGCATCGCAAGCTGATGATGGGTCAACGCAGAATGTGGAGGACTGACCTGGGACCCAGTGATGTTGACGGATATGAGGGGGAGGATGGCGACGATGCGGATGCGGATGAGGAGGAAGAAGCATCGCAAGCCGATGATGGATCAACGCAGAATGTGGAGGACTGAGGGCATAGTACTAGAGAGTGTGAAGATTAGCCTGTATATTTCAGACCTGTAAAATACGATAATGGCGAAGCAAATGCAACGGCAAGCGAGGTATCCGAAGCGAAAACTGTATTGCAATATGTGACAAAATCTCAAAGCTAAACATATATGGGGCGAGTGTGGCATCCGATATATTATAGCAATAGCGGAGAGGTAAAATGTGGCTATCGGCCGAAGAAACGCATAAACATCGCCAGGCGTTGTGTGAACGGCTACAGCATAACTGCAGCCCCTGCGAAGAGTGTAACACACGTGTCGTTCTGATGGTGCGTATACCGGGCGCATAGTAATGGAGGTGAGTATGCAACGCGACCCGTCGCCTGGGCGACGGGTAGTGTGTAATTCTCTGTCAGAGGGTTCGAGGTTCCGTCAGAGCCGTCAGAGCTGTCCGGAACACCCGGGTGTTTCAGACAGAAACTAGGGTTGTTGCTAATGGTGGAAACGGGAGATCCGCAGTGGTCGCCAGTGTCGCCGGTACTTTTCGTCAGATACCTTTCGGCGTTGTTCGGCCAAGTTGAGGAAAAAGGAAAACAGTGTGGAAGTGAGGGTATATCTTTTGTCGATGATGTGGCATGGGTGGTGGAAGGTGAGGATTTTGGGGAATGCACACAACGACTGGAGGGATGCGCCGCGGAAACAACAATTGGGGCAAAGAAGAATGCCTGTCAGTTCGACATCGAAAAAACGGAGGCGATGTTGTTCACACGACGAAGAAAGAATAAGGCACCAAAGATGAACACCCGAGTAAGGGCAGGAAATCATGAGGTTCCATATAATAAAGAAGCGACAAGATGGTTGGGGGTATGGTTGGATGATATGCTTACCTTGAACGATGATACAAAAAAGATCTTAGCGAAAGCAAGGAAAGCGCAGAATAGAGTGAGATCCTTGATGACGAAGAAAGGATTAAGCTCGGAAGGATGCAAACGAATTCAAGTTGTGGCAGTTCAGGCGGTGGCGTTGTATGGGTCTGAATTGTGGTGGCATGGACAAGAAAATCGAGCTCAGGAGGTACAAAGGTTGTTGAATGAGCAGGGCAGAAGGGTAACCAGATGCTTTAGGACGACACCTCAAAGACCGTTGATGAATGATGCAGGTTTACGACCAGCAAAGGCTGTTCTTAATAACCGGGTATGCCAGTATAAGTTGAGACAGATGATGATGCCCGATGCTCAAGGCGGAGGGAGAATGTTAGAAATTTGGAGGAATGTCTTACAAAGGGTGGAGGGGATTGATGAGTTGATCCCGGAGGATCAACCTTTCGAAAGGAGGAGTTATGAGAGGACGACATTACCGACGGAAAAAAGACGCCTTAAAGGCGAAGTGATAATTCAGGATGAGAAACAAGCATTGAAAGAGGCGAAGTTAGAAAGAGAGGGACTTGTTTTTTGGACTGATGGATCAAGAAAAGAAGATGAGTGGGTTGGGTGTGCAGTGGTATGGGAAGAAGGTGGAAGGTGGAATAAGAGGAGGACACACCTAGGCCGACAGAAAGAAGCGTTTGATGCGGAAATGTATGCGATGTCGGAAGCAATGAAGATTGCGGATGAGATGGCAGAAAGAAAGGAGGTTACCAGTGTTACGGTTTTTACGGATTCCCAGGCAACGTTAAGACGAATACAATCGGACGAGCCAGGACCAGGACAGGTACTAGCGCTACAAACGATGAACTGGACCGATGCATTAGCCAGAAATAATATCCAGGTGGAGTACCGGTGGGTACCTGCCCATAACGTGATAGAAGGCAATGAAGAAGCTGATCAACAAGCAACAAAGGCGGCGTATAAGCATTGCGGAAGTTATACCGAAACGCACAATCCGCTACCGTTTTTAGATTATGTTTCTTTCTCCCATGTTAGTCGAAAGTTAACCGAGGCGAAATGGGAAGAAAGTAAAGAAGAAATAAAAAAGTTGGGGAAGAAGTCAAAGCACAGTTACCGGTATGATTTGGTGAAGAGGGGGGGTAACAGTGCAGTGATGGAAGCTAAAAAGACGAATGCGGCGAGGTTTTATCAGCTTAAATCAGGACATGCACCGATAGCGAAATACCTATTGCGGATCGGAAACAGAAGCAATATGAAATGCTGGTTCTGTGGGCATGAATATCAGACAAGAGACCACCATTTTAAGTGGTGCAAAAGATGGAAACGAGAACAAAAAAGGCTTTGGGTTGATGGGGAAGAGGGGGAGGATGGGTATGAGGGCGTTGAAAAGGTTTTAAAGAAGCCAAAGATTTCATTGCCAATGTCTCTCGTTTTTGCAGAAGAAAAGTGTTCGCAGGCGTTGATGGATTTTTTAACTTGTACAGACTTCGGCAGAATTAGCGGATGGTGGAGGAGGCGGAGTACTCAGATCACGAGGAGTCCAGTGATGGGGGGGTGTTAAAGTTGATGTTGTTTTTAGTGTGTGTGGCGGTTTCATTTGTTAAGGGGAAGAGGACTCACGACTTGGCTTTTGTTTCTTTATGTTACGGAAGAAGCGGGGAGGATATGTGAACGGGATATGCCATGGCCGCCAGCGGCCGAATGCAATATGATTGCAAACAAACAAACAAATACATGTAATATTCATAATTCATCGCTCTTTCATCTCCCTGTCTACAATTTATGATATCATTATAATTGATGGAGCAGCTTTACACAAACAGCTAAAAATCGCTGAAACGCGATGTTTTTCCACAACCATTCTGTCAATATTAAAGATATGGCAAATTGGAGGCCAGGAGGTGCAGGAGCCATAAGCTTCCCGCATTTCATATATACATAACTTTGCGATTATAGTAATTGTTATGTTTTGTTGAGCACACTTAGCACTGGTCAGTTCATGGAGCACTGATCTGACTGGTTCATTCATGGAAGGTGGGAATCCGTGAACTGACCGGTTTCTCCGCGGAGTGAGATTCTCCGCAAACTGACTAGAACATTTGTTGAGCTGAACGTATACAGATGAGCTGATGATAAGGGATCTAGTGATATTAGTCCTACAATTCTCTTGTATGTATCAACCTTTGGGTTCTCTCTGCAGTAGATGATGTTGGCTAGGAGTTTGGCCCGGTGACTTCTTTGGCTTCCGGAACCGGTGGACTAGAGCCGAAGGCTCTCGGCCATGAGGCCGGTGGCTTACAGCCCCATTGGCCGCCACAAGTCCCCATACCGAGGTGGAGGCCTAGTCTCGGGAGTGATGCCCGGCATCGGGCTCCGGTTGTGATACCCGGCTTCGCCGAGTATGGTCTCATCTTTGTATATAAGCCTGCCGTTTTCTCTCTTTGTATCAACAGACAATTCAGCTTCTTCTTTCTTCTCTTTTGTTCTCAACAGATGACCTCCGGCAATGTGCTTGCATATATGTCAATGCAATCGTCTCTAGCCTCTGGCCTGTGTGACGATAGCGAGAGGAAGGATGGCATAAGACGCAGGGCTGGTCAGCTGCTTTTCGCCAACTGCAGAGCCTCGCGCCTCGCCTGATTTTGTTGAATGTTAGCGTTTTAGCTTGAGAATTCGCCCTGTGTTCAATTGCAATTCCAACATCGGATATAGCCCTGTCTCAGGCTCGTCTATCACACGATTTTATTGGCTGTTGGTTAGCTCACCGATCGAGAGTGACACTGCATACAGTATTTGAATTCTAGCCAGTGGGAATCCATTCAAGGCTTGAGAACTGATCCTCAAAGTTCAATCGACTAGGATCACAGCAGTACTCTACATAACGTACGGGATGGTGGTGTCGGTAGTGTATTCCAACGAATGAGTTCGGTACACGGAAGTGTATGTATGCTTAGGAATACAAGATACGGTGGCGGCTTGGGGTGGGGCCCGCCCAGCCCAAAGTTACCACCTCTATCCGGTTCCGAAGCTGGCTCATCTGCTTGCTTCCAGGTGTACTTGGCTCCAACCTGCTCCAAAAATCCAAAAATCCAAAATTGGCAAGCCGCTTATGAACAGCATGCCAAATTCAGGGTTTGAAAATGTTTATATCCTCTTACTTCTCATCCCATCACTCACAAGTTCACTTCGTAGGCACGATTTCCTGCAATTGCAAATGCGCTGCTCAATTTCGCTTTCCAGTCTCCATTTTACGATATCGATAATAGCCACAGTGCGGCTGTACTGATAATGCACTTTATCCATAACCTCTCACTCAATATTGGGAATATCGTAAATCTGAGACTTGGAGGTGAAAGAGGTCATAGTTATGCACATTCTGTGCGTAGAACACTATATAAACAGAAACAAAGTCGTGGACTGGCGATTTTGGATTTGAATTCGAGTTCAGTTTGATTATAGGCATTAGCCATAAACTGCCACAGATCTGCCACAGCAAGGTGGTACATATGACCAGTCAACCAATGAGAATGCTTTGAGCTGGCAATGTGTATAACAATTGGATATTTCGAGAGAAGCTGCATATTGATGCTTCATGTTATCTTTTGCACACCCTACCGGTGGTGAAGATACTGTTTCGAATTGCAGCGCATAATTGCCCTCCTTCTCCATCGCCTAGTATGACTGGAACAACGACACAGGAATACTATCACATTTCATCTGCCCGAAACGGGAGATCTCACACGAGTGATGAAGGCACTGGTGGGGGACGTTAATGTCCAGCATCTCACCTCCACGTTTGCAGCAGATTAGTCAAGCACAGTTATCTATCAAGAAAAATGCGGACGTTTCCCGAAGGGATGAGATGTGTCCAAGGATAAAATTTCGGAGCAGCTACGAATGAAAGGCTTGGAACTGTGATTCACCAGAAGTACTCAGCAGGTACATTGCAACTGCCGTAATAGGCAAAATAAGCTTCTGATTAATGCGATCGGGTTGAATGATAGGTTATGTTCCCATCTGCAGTTGTCACATGCCCATCCGGTAGCGCTAAGTATTTGTTTTCTCGTCGGCTACCTGATAGATGCGTCGATAACAGTTAGGGCTTGTCACCCAATCAAATTGGGCGGCGGGCTCGAGATAACGCCGGAGGTGACTATTCTGGGTACTTGTGACTTCCTGCATAATATTGAAATCGGCTTGTGCTCCCTGCTTACTGTACCATTTGGCCGGCATCCTGACCAGGCCTAGTAGTGCTAGTTAAATTCATTATGAATATCCACAAGGAGAACTCTGCATGCGCTAATTTTAGACTGTTTTTGCGAAGGTAACCGCTATCTACCAATTACCTTTTATTTTCTTGAGATTGAGGGCCGATAAATGTAGAGCACAGAACGTTAGAAGCAAAAATAGCTATCAAAGACTACGAGGTAGAGTGTTATACCGGCAGATTGCGCCGCGTTCTAATGAGCAACTTACAGTTGGATACCCTTTGCTGAGCACAATTCAGTGCTTAGACAAGCTTGTGGGTGCAGAATGAGCCTGATGGCTAATGATACTCTGAGCTCTAGCCTCAGCAGCTAGGCTTTTCAGGGAGTAACCAGAAGGAAGTGTAATAAACTACCTTGGTGTGGCGAGTTGAACTTTTTTGAGTACCGTATTATTTGGTGTGCGGACGTAGCGTCTCTTCGAAAATAGAGGGAGAATGAGGCTCCATGAATAAACCTACAATGTGTTGGTCGCCAACTAAAAAATGATGCCAACGGTCCAGGCAGGGATCAGTCCAGACTGGTACAGTCCTGGTCTCATCCAGTCCAGTCTGACATTCCTGCTAGGTTGTAATGGACCGGTCCACCCATTAGACCGAACAGTACTGCAAAAATCGTGTTACAGACCAGTTCAGACCGGTCCGGTCCAGGTCTAGACCAATCGTATTTCCCCGTTAGACTGGACGTACTGATCCCTACCTCAGACCGGGTCAGTACGGACCGTTGGCATCATTACAACTACATCCCAGCCTAAGCATAGAATACCACACACTGATTGGCCTTCAGCATAAGGGAATGCTGCAAACCTTTTGGAAAGGACGCTACCGACTTACACTAAATAACACGGTGGATTTCTTTTGTTGATGGGGAAGAGGACTCGCGACTTTGCTTTTGTTTCTTTATGTTACGGAAGAAGCGGGGAGGAAATATGTACGGGATATGCCATGGCCGCTAGCGGCCGAATGCAATATGATTACAAACAAACACTAAATAACACGGTATGAGACAAAGAATCCTAACTCCAACAAGACCATGCTAACGTCCCAACCTCATCTGCCGGTACAGTATTGCAAGCAGTGTTCCTAAGCGGCGGCTTTCAAATGAGGGCCGGGCCAAGCTTTTCCGGCCGGCCTGGCGGCTTTTCTTGGCGGCCTGAAGGCTTTTCTTGGCGGACTAAGCCTAAACAGAATATTTTGTCCGAGAGATTCTCTGCTGCTTATACTAAGAAAGTCTCCAAAGTACGAAACATAAACCATATCCAACTCAATCATCGTAGCCCTGCCATCGCCGTATTCCATCCATCAACCAGACCAAGGCTGAGACGGGAGTACAGTTTTGAAGAGCTCATTGCCAGAATTCTTTTGCTACTTACTCGAGGCAGGGAGAAAGAACCCGGATACTCCAAATCTGGAATTGTGTTTTGCTGTGAGAGCAGGGAATGGAGGACGACTAGGAGATGACTGGGGTGGAGATACCAACACAATTATCTGTGCACAATGAATCTATTGCATGACAGGTCTCTGCCATCTTATGGCCGGAGGTGAGTCTCGTATGACCGGAGATTGCTGTCGGCCTGAAGGGTCTATACATAGATGCGTACGCACGCATTCACACTTGTACTCTCATATGTATATGGCCTTGTGGCTCTCTTAGATAATACACAATCAAGCTTCTCTGGCATCACTATTTCTGACCAAATTTTTGCCAAACTTTGCTGCAGTATTTGAATAGTTCCCTGTTATGTGAATAATTCTGCCAGCAATGGGGTGTCGGAGTTCATTTCTCTGCATTGAATACGTCCCGTACATGAGAGCGATAGAAATATGTACTTAATTTCTAAACCATATTGTCTAATAGTCCTTACAAAAGCCCCCAAATTGAAGTTTTTTCAAAGCGGGTTGGGATTTGCCACAACAGCGTTCGAACGCTCGGAACAGTTTGCAAGGCAGTCCTATCTTACTGGCTGTCCTTCGTTATATATTTGGATATCTACTCCGGGGTTTATTTGGTACAAAGTATCTGATCTGTTCCAACTCACTGACGGAAACTCCCCATCCGCCGAATGGGTGGTACTTTGAGTGGTAACATCGGTTGTCACACCACCACAAAACCATCACACAAATTAGTCCGCAAGTCACGATCATCATCTCACCATCACCATCGCTATTGACAATACCACCTACCACCGCCACTACAATCATCGCCACCACCAGCCCGACCGCCACCGCCTATCGTATTCTACCTACCCAAGACTAATACCTGGTGCAAAAAAAATAAAAATAATGAGCTAGAAATCTCTGGTAATGATGATATAGTGCAGCGCAAAGAATTTGATGATGGTGGTTATCGACGATGGTGATGACTCGAGGCTAATTTGTATGAGTGTTGTGAAAGTGCCGTTGAGGTGGTGGTAGCAACCGAAGTTACCACTCAAGTACCACCCTGTTGGTGGATTGCATGAATGGGTGCCCCAATGGCTAATTTCCACCCATTCCGCGTTTCTGTCCATGGGGTGGAACAGATCTATACTACTCGCTGCTGGAACCCAGCTTGGTAATAACGCAGTATTCTACTTAAGTCACACCTGTTATGTTTTCTGGTACTAGAGTAACCTCCTGTGATGAAGGTAGTATCATAACTGGAGCACGATGCCAAGCATCACTGCTAAGGCTAGGCCTCCTCCTGGGCATGGGGACTGGTGGTGGCTAATGGGGCTGTAAGCTACCGGCTTCATGGCCGAGAGCCTTCGACTCTAGCCCACCAGCTCCGGAAGCTGCGGAAGCGTGGATGGGCTTAACAGTCAATCAAATAAGGGAAAATCAGATGTGCCAGGGGGAATATGCCGTTGGCATTGTGGCGCATGCACGATGCACCGGCATTGCAATCTTGGAATTTTGCAAACACATGTGTTGGGCTGCGAAAATTTTACATTTAAGCTAAATACAAGAAACCTTCCTCAAGATAGCTTTTAACTTCACATCAACGTCGCAATTCAGTTCCCGCAGAATTTGGTAATAATGTCCTCGTCTGCCACTGACTCTTGGAGACATCGGAGGACGTTTTCTCGCACCAACGACAGCAATACCCGATGTCATAAGTCTCGCGTATTTCGTTTGTCTCTTATTCCAACAGAGGTCGAAGAGCCTCAGCTTCGGCAGTACCTGGAACAATTAGGCCAACATCGCACGAACGAAATCACCCCTTCCAATGAGACAAAGAACGTGATGATGCTGTCTCTAACACCAAGGGATACATGGAAGGTCGGTATTGTCACGTTTCACCAGGAGCCTGCCGAGTTGCAGGCATGCTCCCCTAGTCGTCACCTAAAATTACCTCTACGGATTCCTGAGAAAGAAGATACAGAAATTGCAATAGACGTGGACTTCTATGGAATGACACTACTGTATTGCCCTGATAATAATTAGCATACCGTTGAGTAAGTCTACATCATTCATATCACCCATTTACCACTTCCGCATCTGTCCCAATAATTTACCCCAGTCCTGACTAGTGAGAGTAGCATCTTCGCTATCCCTGGGCTCTCTTCTCATGCCTTCGGCTCTTGGAGATCCTCCTCCGGACCAACTATGTGGCTGAGAGATTGCCTCCCCAAAGATCTTCCTGGAGTTAGGATTTTTACCTACGGTTATGATTCCGCCCTGCAAAGCAGCACATCAACTAGCTCTCTCATGGACTTCGCACGGCAGCTTCTTAACGCTGTGCACCGGGCTCGAGCGGGCGATTCGAGCAAACCGATTATGTTCATAGCGCATAGTATGGGGGGGTTAATTGTCAAACAGGTACGTATTGTGCTAAACCGTCCAAGTGATTGCCCGCGCGTGTCTGACGATAACTAGGCATTGACAATAGCTGCACTAGGCACATCCGGGAACGACCGAGTCATCCTTAGATCCTGTGTGGGTTTCTTTCTGTTCGGAGTACCTAACAGGGGACTGAACACGAAGAATCTTGAGACTCTGGTCAGGGGACAAAAGAATGAGACATTGATACGAGATTTGAGAGAAGGCTCTCCACTTTTACGTATGGTATGTTCTAGTCCAGTCACGGAGGCGGTTCCTCCGCGGAGAGACCGGTCCATTCACGGAGTCCCACCCTCCGTGAATGGACTGGTTCATTCACGGAGTGTACATACAATAGTGCTAATTACCCTCAACCAAATGTAATAATTACTCTGTACACCATGATCATCATCCCTACGATCAGCTCATCGTCGTCGTGCGACTACAATTACATTATGCTCCATGCCCTCTTCCTCAACCTCATCCCCCTCCTCCACGTCCTCCTCTTCCTCCTCATCCTCCACGTCCTCCTCTTCCTCCTCATCCTCCACGTCCTCCTCTTCCTCCTCATCTTCCTCCTCCTCCACACCTGTGACCTCGTCCTCTTCGAAACCCTCTGCTTCTTCACTGTCCAATTCAGTCAAATCACTTTCGGTATTTTCAACACTATCATTCTTATCGGTGGAAGTTGAATTTGTCTGTGCCCAGTCCTCTCCTTGTGTATTTGCTCGTAGTCGCTTGTGATTCTGTCTGGGTCCTGGTATAGAAGGGTTCCGCTTAAGATTGAATGTACCAGATGGCACTGCAGAGACTCCAGTATTTGTGCACTGTTCGCCACCATCTCGGCCATGGCAGTGCAGTGTACACTCAACCTTTGATTTGAAACACTTGCAGCGAATTGTAGTGCAGTTGCCTTTACACCCGCAACGTACTTGTATGAGCTGAGCAGGGACTGAAGGTGGGCCGCTTCCCGAAGAGTAAGCTCACGATGACTATCCTTCTTAAATGTCGGAATTCGGTGTGGAATAGTAGCTGCAAGGCGGTCCATGTTTTTTGTGCGATACAAGCCACGCAGAATTCCATATTCGCACTGTAAAGCATAATGATTGCCATGCTTAACTTCAACCACCCTGCAAAAGATTCGTTTGTTATAGGTTGAACATCTGTCCTCAACTGGAATCTTTAGGCGCACAAGATCGCCCTCTTCAAATACTTCAACTTTGTTGACTTTGTTATATCTCTTTTCCATGGCAGTGACCTTTCGCTCTGTGTTGGCAATTACTTCTTCGTTCAGCGATTGAATTGCTTGTGTCTGCTCAACTGACATCGACTGGTTTTGGCTGTCCACTGAGTTCGTACTGGTAGCAAGGAGTTGTGGATCGATAGATGGTGAAATTGTATCCAATGGTTCCAGATGCTCAAGTACAATTGCAGTTGATCGCTGGGCTGTGGATATTCGTGGACGATCAGGCATGAGTTGCTTGAAAACTACCTCATATGGACTCGTTCCAGTTGTTGAGTGGACCTGTCGATTCATGGAAAGCATTGCCTCGGGGAGTGCGAGCCACCATTCAGTTGATTGCATCTCAGTCATCCATGCCAGGATCATTGTCTTTAGTACTCCATTTGCTTGTTCAATAAGACCATTGGTCTGAGGAGTGCGAGGCTTGCTGTGGACAACAGGTATTCCATGGTGCTTGACAAGATGATCACATGCGCCTTTGAACTCTGTTCCATTGTCGCATTGAAGAATACCAGGGACTCCAAACATTCCAATAAATCCTCCCAGGTGCAATGCAACGCTTTCACTCTCTTTCGATTCCATTGGATAGGCAGCGGAGAATTTACTGAAGTGATCCCGGACATGCATACACCATTTGAATTTCTGGCCCAAATGCCGAAAATCAATAAGATCAATTTGAAGTCATTCCCAGAGTTTCTTCACCACAATGGCCTCAAGTGGAGCCGCAGTTTTGGCAGATCGTGTCTTCGCACAGGTAGCACAGTGCTCAAGTAAGAATGCAACTTCTTTCTTCGTAATCCCATAGTACTTGCGATCAACCTCTGCAAATGTCTTGTCTCGCCCTGCATGCATAAGTTCACTGGCATGCTCTTTGACAATTATGTCAAAAACCTCATGCTCACGAGGACAAAAGCGGGGGCTCTTGTGCCTCTCTTCTGGCTGACGGTAGAGTTGTCCATCTATAACTTGATAATCCTGCAATGCAATATATCGAGCACGTTGCTGTTCAATTGTATCGGCTGGGTGCTCTGGATTTTCCGCATAGAGCTAGGTTTCATCGAGTGTTAGACATATTCAGAAATACAAGACATACTCTGTTTGCTAACCTTAATTTGAAGCTGCTTAAATCCATCCAAGCGGGATCGATTCTTGTGCTCTGCAGAATTGATGTACTGTTCAAAGGCATTTCGAGCGTCATTGCTGAAGGGCTCTTGGGAAGCCGGGAGGGGAACTGATGCAGCCATTGATTGTGATATAGATGATGGGTTTCGATATTTGGAAGATGTGATACTAATAAGCAATGTTGTAAGTAGATGTTGAAAGATTGAAAGGCAGAATCAGTGGTTTATATACGAACAGACATAGTGTATGTGTTGATCATTTGCATCATCACAGCTATAGTCAGCCCGTCTGAAGATCTAGGCTAACTGTACATAGTTGCACTGGGCTGAAGGTACTTAGTTGCGCTGGGCTAATGGTACTTAGTTGCGCTGGGCTGGAGGTACTTAGTTGCGCTGGGCTGAAAGTACTTAGTTGCGCTGGGCTGACAGTACTGAAATGCGTTGGCCGGAAGGTACGTAGTTGTGCTGGGGTGAAACTTGTACTTAGTTGCGTGGGGCTGACAGTACTTAGTTGCACTGGGCTGAAGGTACGTAGTTGTGCTGGGTTGAATGTACTTAGTTCCGCTGATTTGATGCAGCTGGATAGGGCCAGCTGAGTGCGCATATGTGCATGCACATAAATGCGTGCAGAGCATTCACCAAGTGCGTTCACTCCGTGAATGAACCGGTCTATTCACGGAGGATGGGTACGCTCCATAAATGAACTAGTCCATTCACGGAGGGTGGGACTCCGTGACTGGACCGGTCTCTCCGCGGAGGAACCGCCTCCGCGACTGGACTAGAACATGGTACATGACTCGTTCCAGCAAGTTTTTACATATAAGGATTGTTCATTTGTTTCCTTTTATGAGACTAAGGACTCAAGGACTATAGAAGTATGCTCCGCCATTGTCAATGACTAAATTCTGTCTGTCCGCGAAGTATACTGACTGACCACATTGTGCAAGGTGAAAAACCGAGAGTGGAGGAAAACCGGGCGTCTTGTGAGACTGGTAGACCGGATTTCAGCGACTTCCTTTTGTCCCGTGGAAGAGCTGCATGATCAGGTACCGATTGATACAGACCATCTGAATCTTGTCAAGTTTGATGGTCGGCACGATTTGAATTATGACACTGTGTGTTCGAAGTTGAAGGAGGTTGTGGAGAGGGCATCAGAGACAATCATGAAACGTGGAGATAGTACGCAGTCCGAATGAAAGAAATTGATGACGCTTGTAGACTGATAAATTTTCCACATCCTCTTACGGTGGTATCATCCCGTGAGTGAAATCTGCTATAGTCTACTAAAATGTCCACATACTTAATAAGACACTGTAGCTACAAATTATTGGACAAGGAGGAAGAGTGCCTGTAAGCTTTTAATACAGTTGACTATATTGCCTATCACTATGGAGTGCCAAAAGACATCCGCAAACGTTGCATTAGATTTTAGAACACTAGCAGTAAATTGACTGCGGGCATTCTTACTTCACTACGCTGGATAAGCAGGAACCCTCAGTGTGGAAAGACTGGTTAGTTCCCATGAATGAATGTGCCAATAGGTGATTTTAGAAGAACTGACATTAATTCTGGCAGTCTTGGCATCGTTGTTGCGTCATTGTCTTGACTCTATTGTTCTCTATCTCTAGGGAAAACTAATTCTAGTTTACTTTTCTTTGACGATAAGGTCGATACCTAGAAGGCCGCAACAGCATTGTTGCGGTGCATTATTTGTTCAAAAATAGTGATGATAGAGAAGCTTATATTCTAAAGTACAGGTACATTCATGGACTTATATACGCGGTAGTCGGAGTATGTCTTTGTATGTCTTGTACGCATGCATGCGCACT
>Ga0307512_10005447_pt1 | contig 13291 bp, 10 predicted proteins | sample 14_EM_MG_FD_200267 | JGI IMG/M metagenome (GOLD analysis project Ga0307512, IMG submission 200267) | Populus trichocarpa ectomycorrhiza microbial communities from riparian zone in the Pacific Northwest, United States - 14_EM | ecosystem: Host-associated > Plants > Roots > Unclassified | place... | reverse complement strand
TGCCGCCCTCGGGTGGGGTGGGTGCCAACGCCGCTATTCGGGACGCCAGTTCGCTCGGCCGGGCGCTGGCCGACGTCGACCGCGGTTACAAACTGCTGACCGAGGCCGTCGCCGCGTACCACCGCGAGATGGTCGACTACGCCACCGAATCGATCACCAGGTCCCTCAAGATCGCCCAGTGGTCGATGAAAAAGCTGGACCTGCAACCCCAGGTGTGACCTGCGGTGGACCTTTGCCCTGGCCTTACCGATGCGGACCAGGGCCGCGGTGTCGAGACCGTCGAAAGCGCACCGCACGCCCCGGGACCTTTACCGGTGGGCGGCACGGCGCTCAAGCCGGCGCCGGTCAGGCTCGTTCACTGGCTGATGGTCTCGGCGGTGTCGATGCTGTTCCAGGTCCCGGCCAGCTGCACCCGCGATTCCACACCGATCTTGCGGAAGATCTTCCGGAGATGGAACGCGACCGTGTGCTGGGAGAGGAACAGCTGGTTGGCGGTCTGCACGTTGGTGAATCCCTGCGCGACCAGCTTCGCCACGGAGTACTCCGTGGCGGTGAGGCTAGGGATGCCGCTGCGGGGGCGGCCCGAGTTCCGCGGATTCTGCTTGGCGCCGATGTCCCTGAGCCGGCTCTTCACACGGGCGAAATCTCGCATGGCGCCCATCTCGCGATAGCAATGCTTGGCCCGCTCCAGGCTGTCGACCGCTTCCTCGAAGCGGGACTCCTGCCCGGCGAGCCGGACCCCAACGTCTTCGATTGCGGACGCCTGGGCCCAGCGGTCCTGATGCATCTCCGCCACAGCCTTGAGCTGACCGACATCGCCGCTGTGCAAGGCCTCGCCGTGCAGGGCGGCCGCTTCAACAGAAAGGAACCCGGGATTCTCCGCAGCGACGGCACGCGCGAGAGTCACGGCGTCGCTCGTCAGGCCTTCCTTCTGCCAGCTCACCAGAAACCGCACCAACCACGGCACCGCCGCCGGTTGGGAGATCAGCAACTCCCGAACGACCGGCGGCGAGGCCAACATCTCGGCGACCAGCGGCAGCGCTTTCTCGCCGCCGGCTTCGGCCTCCATGGCCTGGACGATCACCCACGCAGCCTGTCCTGGTAGGAACGTCTCCCGGCTGAAGACGCTGTCCAACTCCAGCCGCCGGGCATTCTGGATGGCCGCCGACAGGTTACCCAGGCGCAGAGCCGCCAGCGCGAGTACGAAGTGACCGAGCGGAGCCCACTTCCGCAAACACGTGTCGTACGCACCACTCACCACGCACGAGGCGGCCTCGAAAGCGCCACGGAAGTCGCCGGCGCAGACCAGAAGATTCGCTCTGGCAATCTTGTAGGCGGGGCAAGTCCGCTCCCGCGGCGGATCGCCGCCGGCCTCCTCGACGGAGTCAAGAATCTCCAGGGCATGGTCGAGCTGACGCATCTGCGACAGCATCGACACCAGCCGTATCGTCTGATAATCGGGGCAGCAGCCACTCGAGGCTTCCGAGCCACCCCTGGCCGAGTTCTCGAGCAGCCGCAGACCCGCCACGCCAAGCCCCGTGCTCGAGGAATCCTCCAGCCCGGACGCCGCCCAGTCGGGCAGTCGGTAATGGCTTGCCACGTGGCGACGGTCCTTGTCCCAATCGGATGGAATAGAAATTGTCATCTTTCTGCCTCCAATAAGTGGGTATGGATACTCAGCGTTGAGCTTCTCTGATTCCCCGATCCGGGGCGCCAGACGGCAACCAGAAATGCACAATCCGGTACCCGTACGACGCATTACGTCGACGAGAAATGCCGGACCGAAATCCCCGGAATCGTGTCCACACCGACGCGCGCTTCGGCCGGAAGGCGGCCTGGCCGGCGTCGTGCGGCAGACCGCACACATCGGCAATTGTGGCAAGCGCACTGCCCCTGCCCGAGGGCGTGAACGCCTCGGCCGCGCGGCATATCGCCCGCGCCGGCGTCACCTTCGCGACCACATCGGCATCGCGGACGAACGTCCAATCCATTTCACCCCACCCATCGCAGCATTTGTCATAGCCGGGCACCGGAAATGGCCAAAAGCCGAAGCGGCGCTCGGTCACCGAAGAATCTAGGGCTGCGAATCGGGGGAAATCCCTAAACAGGTATGGTTTCGGACTGTCGCGGGATGATCGCTGCTTGTGGCGATACATCGACTCTCGCCGATCACTTCCCGCCCGCGGCTCGGCTTCGCTGCAGTCCGCGGATCCGGGGGGCGCGCCGGGCACCGGCCAGGCGACACCGCACCCGGGGCCGGGCAGCCAGGGGCCACGCCGGTACGGCGGACCTGCTGCATCCCCGAGAGGTCGTACTACGCTCGCCGCGCTCCCGGAAACCGGGAACGCAGGCGAGGTATGGGCCCGACGCTGCACCCGCCGGCGTTGCGGTCTTGAGGGCGAGCCCGCCGGCCGGCGGCTATTCCGCTACCTTGGTGCGGTCCGCCCAGCGAAAGGCCGGTAGCCCATCGTCGGAGGCGACCGGTTCCCGCTCGAAATGCTCGTACCCGCCGTAGTGGCAGATCTTGATCCGCGTCTCGAATCGCGAGACCCACTGCAGGCGCACGTCCGTTGGCAGGTCAGGTGGGCCGCCAAGCAAGATCACTTTCTCCAGAGCCGCCGCATCACCATCGCCCGAGCGCGGCGAGGTCTCGTAATCGCGCACGAAAAACACCTCCGTGGTGTCCGTAGTTGTGTTCAGGGGGTGTCGAGGTACCGATCTCGGCGGCCGCACTCCGACAGGCCGGCCGCGGTCGACGAACGAGCCAGCTAGCTCCTGCCGCGGGGTCACGTCGTCACCTGCGTGAACGTTGATCGCCCCCGCCGGGGCCGCTGTTGCTGTCCGGGGGGTGTGGACAGAACAGCGACCCCGGCGGGCGGTGCCGGGCCGCACCATCCGGTCAAAGAAGGAACAGGGAGAACCGGGGGCGGCGCATCCGGCCGATGACAAGCTCATTGCGACACGACGGCCGCGTCGATTAGCAGCGCAGGGACTCGGAACCCGGCGAGCGGTGGACGGTCATGGCCTATGCGTGCGCCGGTTCGTCGATGTGGCGGCCTCTCCTCCGGCGTCGGGCTGGCCCGGGTCTCCCGGGCGCTGGTAGCTGCGCCGATCGACATCGCCCGTCGAGCCGACCGACCGATCTGGGCCCACGAAAAAGCGACCCCGGACCGGATAGAACGGAAAGTATAGGAGCACCCAATGGCTGCAAGCCCGATCCAGAAAGCGAAGAAACGCACGCACCGACAATCACCACCGTCCAGTATCGAGACCGTCGCTCTCGATACGAAGGCTAGGCTCCAAGGCCATCGGGCGATACCCACAAGGCATATAGTCTTTCGCCAGCATCACCACCTTTGACTACCTGCCGCAAAGTCTGTGAATTCTTGAGGGTTAGGGAATTCCCGGCGCCGATCCGCCGAGACTGGCGGTCCACGGCCATGGCCTGGTTCAGCCGCCCGCGCCACTCGGGAGCTTGATCGGGCGCTGGCCGGAACGACTCCCCACTCCACACCCTGAAAGCACCCGAAGGGGGTCCACACGATGGACACATCCGGCACGCCCTACACCATGCCGTTCGGCGAGCCCGACGGCCTGACCTTTCCGCCGCTGTACGCGAGGCTTCAGCGGGAGGAGCCGCTCGCCCGGATCCGAATGGCCTACGGCGGCGAGGCCTGGATGGTGACCCGCTATGACGACGTCAAGACCGTGCTGTCCGACCCGCGGTTCAGCCGGGCGGCGACGGTGGGTGCGGATGTCGCCCGCCTGGTCCCGGCCATCAGCCACAGCACCTCCGTCATCAACCTGGATCCGCCAGAGCACACCAGGCTCCGCAAGCTGGTCGCGAAGGAGTTCTCCGTACGGCACATCGAGCAGCTGCGGCCGCGGATCACCCAGATCACGCACGAGCTGCTGGACACGATGGAGAAGCACGGCAAGCCCGCCGACCTGGTGCGGGGACTTGCCCGGCCGCTGCCCATCCAGGTCATCTGCGAGGTTCTCGGCGTCCCGGCGTCCTGCCACTACGCCGCGGCACCGGCCGACGACAGCCAGGCGATCCAGGCGATCCAGGGCTTCAGCAGAATGCACTCGTACCTGACCGCGGCGGTCGCCGAGCGCCGGCTCAACCCGACCGAGGACATGCTCGGCGCCCTGGTCCAGGTCCGAGAGAACGACGACCGGCTCTCCGACGAGGAACTAGTCGAATTCGGGATGACGCTTCTGATGGGCGGGTTCGAGACCACCGCGGCCGAGATCGCCAACTTCACCGCCACGCTCTTCCGCTTCCCCTCCTACCTCGCGGAGCTGCGCGCCGACCCGGGTCTCGTCCCCGCGGCCGTGGAGGAGCTACTGCGCATGATGCCGCTCAGCAGGGCCGGCTTCGTACGGATCGCCACGGAGGACGTCGAGCTCAGCGGCGGCACCGTCGGCAAAGGCGAGACGATCCTCCCGTACATCCACACCGCGAACCGTGACCCGGAGGTCTTCGAGCGCCCGGACGAGCTGGACTTCCACCGGCAGCGCAACCCGCATCTCGTCTTCGGCTTCGGCCCGCACCACTGCATCGGCGCCCAGCTGGCCCGGATGGAGCTTCAGGTGGCGCTCGGCACCCTGTTGGCGCGGTTCCCCACCCTGGACTGCGCGATCGCGCCGGAGCAGATCGAGTACCCGAAGAACAAGATGGTCCGAGGCCCGGACACCCTGCCTGTGACCTGGTAGGTCCACGGCCGGCGATCCGTCGGCATCCGGCGGCGCGCCGGTGGGTTCCGGCGCGCCGCCTGCCGCGCGGGCTCAGCGCAGTTTCTTCAGAGCCACCGCGATCGTGTCGGACAGGGGTGTGGTCGGGCGGCCGATCAGGCGGGACAGGTCGCCGTTGCCGCCCTGCAGCTGGCCTCGCCCGATGCCGGAGACGTCGATGTCGACCACGATGTCGGCGTACGCCTCGGGCACGCCGGCGCCGAGCAGGATGCCCCGCAGCGCATCCGGGGAGACGTCGGCGTACGCGACCTTCTTGCCGGACTGCCTGGACAGCTCGTCGGTGTACTCGGCCAGGGACCACGCATGGTCGCCACTCAGCTCGTACGCCTTGTTCTCGTGGCCCTCGCCGAGCAGCACGGTGGCCGCGGCCGCCGCGAAGTCCTGCCGAGGGGCCGAGCCGACCCTCCCGTCGCCGGTGCTCCGAACGACGCCGTGCTGCAGCTGGGCCGGGATCTGCGCGGTGTAGTTCTCGGTGTACCAGCCGTTGCGCAGGAAGGTGTACGGCAGGCCGGAGGCGAGGATGGCCTCCTCGGTGGCCTTGTGGTCGGCGGCGAGCAGGAAGTCGGCGCCCGGGCCGCCGAGCACGCCGGTGTACGCGATCCGGGCCACGCCCGCGGCCTTCGCGGCGTCGACGACTGCGGTGTGCTGCCGGATGCGCCGCCCGACCTCGCTGCCGGAAATCAGCAGGACGATGTCACCGGCCCGGAAGGCGCCGGCCAGGGTCTCGGGCTTGGTGTAGTCGGCGACCCGGAGATCCACGCCGCGGGCCGCGACGTCCGTGGCCTTCGCCGGGTCGCGGACGACCGCGACGATCTGCTCGGCGGGAATCCTTGCCAGCAGCTCGTCGACGACGAGGCGGCCCAGCGCTCCGGTTGCTCCGGTGACAACAATGCTCATGGATGCGATTCGACAGTGTCCGCTACCGGAATATCACTAGAATCGGCTGCGGTCCGGGTTTTCTGGTCCTCCGCCCACCGATAATCGTGTGATCATTGGTAGGTCGCGCGGCGTTTGCAAGGTGCGGGACAATTGTCCCTGGCCGTCGCGCCGTTCACCTGCCACCGTCTGTGCGTGAACACCCGGGGGCGACCGAAGTCGGGTCGCAACGGCATCACCCATTTCATGACTAACCACCTATCCCTACTGGACACATAGGGGAACTGCCATGAAGCAGCTTGTCTCGGCGTTTCTGTACTCTCTGGAGATTCGCCGCAAGCGAATGACGGTCGCCTTCGCGGGGCATCGTCGCGGTGACCCGATGGCGCTGCTGCAATTGCGGCGGGGCCGCGCCTACCCGTACGAGATCTATGACCGGATGCGCCGGGACGGTCCGCTGTCGCCCACTCGGCAGGGGCACTGGGTCAGCACCAGTTACCGGGTTTGCAACGCCGTGCTGCGGGATCGGCGGTTCGGGGTGGGCACCGGGTTCGCGGCCCCCACGCTGCTCGCCCTCCGCCCGTCGATGGGGCAGGTCAACCCGCCGGACCACACCCGCCTGCGCCAGGCGGTCCAGCCCGCCTTCCGGCCCGGGAGCATCGCCGGGTACGAGTCGTTCGTCGAGGCCACCGTCGGCCGGTTGCTGGACCGGGCCGAGGCGATGGGCCGTTTCGACCTCGTGCGCGAGCTGGCGGTGCCGCTCCCGGTCGCGGTCATCAGCAACATGATGGGTATCACCGAAGGGGACATCCGTGCCGAGGATCTGGACCGGTACCGCACCACCATCGTGCGGCTGATCGACGGTATCCGCTCGCTGCGGCACATGGCCCAGCTCAGGACCACGGACAGGGCGCTGGCGGCGCTGTTCACCAACCTGCTCTCCGCACAGCGCCAGGAGTCCGGCAGCGACCTGCTGAGCCTCATGGTCGCGGCGGAAGGCAACCAGATCAAGCCGGACGAGTTGGTCCCGCTGTGCACCACCCTGCTGACCGGCGGGATGGAGGCCACCATCAATACCGTCAGCAGCGGCGTGAACGCGCTGCTGGATCACCCCGAGCAGTGGGACGCGCTGTGCGCCGACCCGCATGGGCTGGCAGCCCGGGTGGTGGAGGAGACGCTGCGGTACGACCCACCGGTGCACATGACCGGCCGGATCGCGCTACAGCCGCTGGAACTGGAGGGCAGGCACGTCGACCAGCACCAGGCAGTCGTGACGCTGCTCGCCGCGGCCAACCGCGACCCCGAGGTGTTTCCGCATCCGAACAGGTTCGACATCCACCGGGAGCAGACGGTCGAGCACCTGGGCTTCGCGAGCGGTATCCACTACTGCCTCGGTCAACCGCTGGCCCGAATGGAGGCCACGGTGGCACTTCGTTGTCTCGCGCAACGCCTGCCGGGCCTGCGGCGGGCCGGGACGACCAGGCGGACCGACACGACCGCCCTCCGCGGCCTCACCCGGCTACCAGTTCAGGCCGGCCGTCGCTGACTTCCCGGTCTCCTCAGCCTTCCCAGGGCGTTCCGGAGCCGCCGGAATCGCCCCGGCGGCCGCATCTGCCCGTCGTCCGCGACCGGGTCACCGAGATCGGCTTCCCGGTATTGCGGAGAATGGCCGGACGAGGGCAGTGGAATGCACGGTTGTGTGCCCATCACGAACGGCATCATCTGCGGGTCGAGGAACCAGCTTTCCGGCTCGCTGACGACAGGCATCAGGCGCGGCACGGGCGACTCGTCGTTGCTCATGATTGATTTCTCCCATGTCGGCCGCGGCATTCTCCGGAGAATTTGCCGCGCGGCTTGCGATGCGGAAAGACGTCAGCGATCAGCGGAGAATTGGGTGGCCATAATGTCGGCCTGTTCCGGCACCGGCAGTTCGGGCAGCGCGGACAGCAGCTGCCGGGTGTAGGGGTGCCGCGGCTCGCGAAACACGGTTTCGGCCGCGCCGTGCTCGACGATCCGGCCGTCCTTCATCACGACGACGCGGTCGCTGACGTGGTGGATGACACCCAGATCGTGCGAGACGAACAGATAGGCCACCCCCAGCTTCTCCTGGAGGTCGGCGAACAGGTCGAGCACCTGCGCCTGGATCGACAGGTCGAGCGCCGAGACGGGCTCGTCGCAGATGATGATCGATGGGCGGGGCGCCAGCGCCAACGCGATCCCCACCCGCTGGCGCTGCCCGCCGGACAACGTCAACGGCCGCCGCTCGACGTGCTCCTCGCCCAGGCCGACAAGGCGCAACAGCTCGAGGATGCGGCCGTGACGGGCGTGCCGATCGGGAAACTGCCGCCGCGGCAGCGCGTCAGCGAGGATCTTGCGGACCGTCCAACGCGGGTCGAAGTAGTTGAGCGAATCCTGATGGACACAGGTGATGAGGCGCCGACGCGGCCGGCGGTCCTTCTCCGGCGCGGCCGACCACGGGCGGCCATCGAGGAGCACCTCGCCGGAATCGGGCCGGGTCAGGGCGAGCACCATGCGCACCACAGTGGACTTTCCTGCGCCGGACTCCCCTACCACGCCGAGCGTCTCGCCCGCCCGCAGCTCGAACGACACGTCATCGACAACCGTGCGTATCACTCCGTCCGGCCCCTCGTACCGCTTCACCAGACTCCTGGCGGTGATGAGCGGCGTGCCCACCGGGGCTGGACGCGTTTCGCCGACGTCGCCCGGCAGGGCGACGGCCGACGATGTCCTGGAGAGCCGAGCACGCCGGTGGCGCCTCGAGGGAACGGCGTCGATCAGCGTACGGGTGTAGGGATGTTCCGGGCTGCCGAGGACCTGCGCGATCGGTCCGTGTTCGACGACGGCACCATCCTTGATCACCGCGACCCGGTCGGCGAGGCGGCTCACCACTGCCAGATCGTGGCTGATGAGGATCAATGCGGTTCCGCGTCTGGTCGCCGTGGCAAGGACGTCGAGAACCTGGGAAGCGACGGTGACATCCAGTGCGGTGGTCGGTTCGTCGGCGATGATGACGTGCGGGTTCAGCGCGATCGCCGAGGCGATCAGCGCCCGCTGGCGCAGGCCGCCGGACAGCTGATGCGGTAGCTGCCGGGCACGCATTTCCGGTTCCGGTACGCCGACCGCGCGGAGCAGGTCGATCACCCGGGCGCGCCGCCGCGCGGCCGTGCCACGCCGGTGCACCCGGAGGGTCTCGGCGATTTCCTTGCCCACGGGGCGCAGCGGGTCGAGGGAGGAGAGGGCATCCTGCAGGACGAATCCGACCTCGGCACCGCGAATCTGGCGCCATCGGCGGACGCCCAGCCCGCGCAGATCGATGTCGCCCAGTTGCAACCGGTCGGCCGAGACGTACGAGTTGTCGCCCGTCAGGCCGACCAGGGTCCGTGCGGTGACGCTCTTTCCGGAACCCGACTCGCCGACGATCGCCAGGCACTCTCCCGCACCGACATGGAAGGAGACCCCGTGCACGACTTCACGCCGGGCCCATCCGCTGCCGAAGCCGACGGTGAGATTCTCGACGGAGAGCACGGGCCGGGGAGACTGCGCGGGCGGGATGTTCATGACGCTGTCCGTCCTTCAGACGAGAGCAGGAGATGACGGCCGACGGTCGCGGTGGCCAGGGCGAGCGTGATGATGACGGCTCCGGGGAACAACTCGACCCACCATGCGGTGGAGAAATAGTCCCGGCCGGCGGCGAGCATGGCTCCCCACTCGGGGGACGGCGGCTGCGCTCCGAGCCCAAGGAAGCCCAGCGAGGTCGCCACCACGATCATGTCTGCCACCCCGACGGTCGCCACCCCGACGAGCGGTCTCAGCGCGTTGGGCAGGATCGTCCGGACGACGACACGGACGTACGGATGGCCCAGGACGGCCGCTGCCTCCACGTACGGCCGGTTGCGCACGCTGAGCACCTGGCCGCGGACAAGCCTGGCGTACCCGGGTGCGGCCCCGATACCCATGGCGATGACCATTGTAGAGGGATGCGCGCCCAGCGTCGCGACGATGACGATGACCAGCAGGAGGGTGGGAAATGCGAACCAGATGTCCAGCGCGCCCCCCACGGCCGAGTCCAGGACCCGGCCGCCGAGCCCGCTCAGCAGCCCCAGGACGACCGCGATGAACAACGCCAGCAGGATCGCCAGAATGGCGATCGACAGGGACAGCCGGGTCCCGTACACGAGCCGGCCGTAGATGTCGCGACCGGAGGCGTCGGTGCCGAACGGATGCGCCAGCGACGGCGCCGCCAGCCCGTTGAGCGGATCGGCTTCCAGCGGCTGGGTGCTGGTCAGCAGCGACGGCGCGATCACCGCGGCGAGAACCAGCGTCAGGAAGATCAGGGACACGATGACCCCCGGTGGCAACGACAACCAGCGCCGGGCCCGGACGAACCTTTCGCCGACCTTCGGTACGCGAGTGGCTGTGGCATCGCCGGCAGTCATGACTCGGCCTTCATTCTCGGGTCGGCTATCAGATACAGCCCGTCGGCTGCGAGGTTCGCGAGCACGTAGACCAGCGCGACGGACAACGTGATCCCGACCGTCAGCGCCGTATCCTGCCTGGCGACCGCCGTCAGGAGGAGGGTGCCGATCCCTTGCCGGACGAACAGGCTCTCGGCCAGTACCGCGCCACCGAACGAGGCGCCGAGCGCAAAGCCCGTCACGGACAGGCCGGGCAGGATCGCATGGCGCAGCACATGGCGCGTCCGCACTTTCCAATCGGTCATGCCGCGGGCCCGGGCGCTGGTAATGAAGGGCTGCTCAAGCGTCGTCTCAAATCCCAGGCGGGTGAGCTGCCCGATGAACCCGGCAAGCGGGAGTGCCATGCTCAGGGCCGGCAGGATCAGCGCACGTGGCCCGGTGGCGCCGAACGCCGGAACCCAGTTCAGCCGGAACACGAACACCTCTATCAGGAGCATTCCCAGCCAGTAGGGCGGCAGTGAGATCAGGGCCACCTGCACCCCCGACCCGATCGCCGAGATCGGCCGGCGGCGTTTGACGGTGAGCAGTGTCCAGACGATCACGATCAGCCAGGCCAGGAAGATCGCCGACCCGGCGAGCTGGGCGGTGGGCCCGATGTTCTGCGCGATCACCGTGCTGACCGGCCGATACTGGGATGTCGAGTAGCCGAGATCCCCCGTGACCAGATGCCGCAAATAGTCCAGATACTGGGTGATGAGCGGCCGGTCCAGACCGTACTGCTTCTTGATGGCCTCGAGCATCTCCGGGGACGGGGTGGTCCCCGGTCCCCCGGCGATGGCGACGGCCTCGCCACCCGGCCGTGCCTTCGACGCGATCCAGGTGGCGGAGGCAACACCCCACAGAATGAACAGAATTCTCGCGAGTCGCTGTGCTGCCCGGCGAAATCGTCTGCGGTGCCGGGACGGCGCGACCGCGCCGTCCCGGACCACGGGTGCGTCGCTGGCCGGCGCACTGGCGGTGACGACCTCGATCACTTCGCGATCCAGACCTCGTAGAAGTTCGGCAGGCCCAGTGCATGGTCGACGGTGAGGCCGTGAACCTTCGAGTTGTAGGCCAGGCGGCTGGTCGCCGGGTACATCGGAATGCTCAGCGCGGCGTCCGAGACCATCTGCTGAGCCTTGATGTAGAGCGCCTGGCTCTGCTGCTGGTCCTGGGTGACCGCCGCCTTCGTGAGGACGCTGTCCAGCTCCGGGTTCGAGTAGCCGCCGAGATTCGTCTTGGCGCGCAGGCCGTCGCTCGTGTACATCAGCCGCAGGACGTCCGGGGTGTTGGTGGGCCAGTACCAGCCCGCGATCCCCGAGTAGCCCTTCACCGCGGTGATGCTTCCCGCGGCGATCATGCTGTACACCTCGGTTGCCGAGCCCTGACCAAGTACCAGGTTGATACCGGACTGCTTCAGGTAGGACTGCATGTTCTCCAGCAGAGTGACGTCCGGCGCGGTGGCATTCGCCTGGAGGCTGTAGTAAAGCTGAAACTTGAGCTGCACACCGTTCTTCGTGCGGTAGCCGTTTGCGTCCCGTCCGGTCCACCCGGCCTGGTCGAGCAATGCGGCGGCCTTCGCCGGGTTGTATTCGTACGCATTCTCGGAGGCCGCCATGTAGTCGGATGTCGCCGACGACAGCGGGCCCGCCTCATACTTCATCTCGTCGAGAAAGGCGCCTTTAAGCGCGGCGCGGACGTTACCGGCATAACTGATCGCCTGGCGTACGCGGACATCGTCCAGCGGCGCCTTCGCGACGCCCAAGAGGATCACGTTGGGTGTGCCAGGGCGCACCTGGGACAGCAGCCTCTGGTTCGCGTTCTTCTTGATGGTCTTCCAGCTCTGCGGCAGAGGAGAATGGATGACGTCGGCCTCTCCGCTGTTCAACGCGGCATAGGCCACCGCCGGATCGGAGACGACCTTGAGAACCATCCGGTCCAGGTACGCCGCCCCGGTGTTCTGCGATCCCGGCGGCGGGCTGTTGTAGTTGTCGTTGCGCACCAGCCGGACCTCGGCGTTCGGGGTGAAACTCTGGATCTTGAAGGGTCCCGTGCCGATCGGGTCCTGGCAGTTGGCCTCCCGGCCGCGGCTGAATCCGGCCGGCGACTGAATGCCGATGAACGCCTGCGCCAGAAAGTGCAGCAGCGGCGCGTACGCCTTCTTCAGGTTCACCTTGAGGACAAAGTCACCGACTGCTTCGGTGCTCTTGAGGATCGGGACGAGGTAGATCGCGTCGGCCAGCGACTGGATCTTCGGATCCAGAACACGGTCCAGGTTCGCCTTCACGGCGGCCGCGTTCATCGGGGTGCCGTCCGTGAACTTGACGTCGGCGCGCAGGGTGAAGGTGTAGACCAGACCGTCCGGAGAGATCGTCCACGACTTGGCCAGCCACGGTTGGACCTCACCGGTGTTGTTCTCGAACACGAGATTGTCCAGCACCTGGTGCGCCACGATCACCTGCGGGTCGGTGCCGGTCACCTGCGGGTCGATACACGGGCCGGGCTGGGGCACCACGGCGGTCAGGGTTCCGCCGCGGACCGGAACCGAGGCATCGGACGTCGTACGACTATCGTTTCCGCCGCACGCCGCGAGCAGGGCGGCGCAGGAAAGGGCGGCAACCGAAATCCGTACATGCATCTGCGCGACTCCTTAAAGACACGTGTGCCTTACAACGGCGGTTGTCCCGGGAGCCGGCGCGACAAATTGTCGACGGCCGACTTCTATCCCACAACCAGTCGCCTTATCATCGCAACTGGTTCTTCGCACGGTGTATCACCAACGCTGACAGTTCACATGAAACAGTGGATCCCGGAAATTCAAGAATGAAGGGAACATTGTCCCGACCGGTTTATCAGGACAGGCCCAGCTCGTTGTCGAGGTGGCTGAAGACCTCGTCGGGGGTCGCCGACTGGTACTCGAATTCCGTGCCCTCGGCTTCGGTGTCCTCCTGCGTCCCGAGCCAGTTCGAGAGGATCGAGCGCAGCCGCCGCGTGATGTCCGTGCGGGCGTCCGAGTCGGCCCCCACACTGTTGAGCTTCAAGTCGAGCCGGTTCAGCTCGGCAAGGATGTGCTGGGACTCGGATGCCTCTTCAGGTACGAGGCGCGAGCGGAGATGAGACGCGAGCGTCACCGGGTTCGGGTGGTCGAAGGCCAGGGTGGTGGGCAGCGTCAGCCCCGTGAC
>Ga0307512_10005446_pt1 | contig 13291 bp, 8 predicted proteins | sample 14_EM_MG_FD_200267 | JGI IMG/M metagenome (GOLD analysis project Ga0307512, IMG submission 200267) | Populus trichocarpa ectomycorrhiza microbial communities from riparian zone in the Pacific Northwest, United States - 14_EM | ecosystem: Host-associated > Plants > Roots > Unclassified | place... | reverse complement strand
GCGAAGTCGGTGAAGGGGATCTCGATCTGCTTCCAGCCGGTGAAGTCGTCCGTGAAGGACGTCGTCCACAGCTCGGAGGCCTCCCCGTTCGCGCCGCCGTCCTTGATCTCGAACGCGGACTTCTTGCCGGTGTTCCGGCCGTCCCACCAGAAGCGGATGCCTTTGTGCGCGGACCAGTCGTGGGCGGGCTCGTTCGCGGCATAGTCGTGGGTGAAGCCGCCGTAGCCGCTGATGTCGTACGTACCGGTGAGTACCTTGGCGCCCTCGGGGGCGTCGGGTCTTTCGGTCAGGGCGAGCTGGGGCGGGTCGTCGTTGTCGCTGCCCCAGGTGAAGAGGCCTTCGGCTGGCTGGCTCGCGAAGGGCACCTCACCCTCGAAGCGGTCGACAGGGCTGGGTGCGGGGTCGTCGGCCGCCTGGGACACGGCCGGTGACACCAGCGCGGCCAACAGGGCGGTGGAGACGAGCAGGGCGGTTCTTGGCATAGACCATCCCTCGACTCTCTGGTTCACTCATGACTTAGATCACGCCGTGAGTTAACTAACGGCCCACAGACCCGTCAAGACATCACGTCAGACATTTCGGGAAGGGCGACCAGCATGAGGAGAACCCCCCGCGCGATCCGGCTGCTGCTGGCCGGTCTGCTCTCCACGGCCGGCATCACCGCGGCCGGCACTTCCGCACACGCCGCCGGTGAACAGGTGACCGCCTGGCTCACCACCACCGACGACACCGGCGGACGGCATGTCGTCCGCGGGCTCCAGGCCCAGACGCCGTTCGCCTTCCAGTCGGGCAGCGGCGGCAGCGGCGAGAACATCACCGTCGACGAGAACACCCGCTACCAGACGTTCACCGGCGGCGGCGCGTCCTTCACGGACACCGCGGCCTGGCTGATGAACAGCAGCGGCGCCCTGTCGGCGGCGACCCGGAACGCGACCATGCAGAAGCTCTTCTCGCCGACGGACGGGATCGGGCTGTCGTTCCTGCGCAATCCGATGGGCGCCTCGGACCTGGCCCGGTACGGGTACTCGTACGACGACGTACCGGCCGGGCAGACGGACCCGAACCTCAACTCCTTCTCCATCGCGCACGACCTCGCCGACGTCGTGCCGCTCACCAAGCAGGCCCTCCAGCTCAACCCCTCTCTGACTGTCATGGCCTCGCCATGGACCGCGCCGGCCTGGATGAAGGACAGCGGGTCGCTCAACGGGGGCTGGCTGAAGTCCGAGGACTACGGGGCGTACGCCAACTACTTCGTCAAGTACCTCCAGGCGTACAAGGATCAGGGCGTTCCCGTGTCGTACGTGACGGCACAGAACGAGCCGACCTGCTGCTCCGGCTATCCGTCGATGAGCTGGAACGCGTCCGGTCTCGCCTACTTCACCAAGAGCGAGCTGCTGCCGAAGCTCAACGCGTCGGGTCTGACGACGAAGGTGCTGGCGCACGACTGGAACTGGGACGTCTACGACTCCTACGCCGCCCAGACCGTGGACGACGCGGCGGTCCGTTCGAACCCGAACTTCGGCGGGATCGCCTGGCACGGCTACGGCGGTGACATCGCCAAGCAGACCACCGTCCACAACCAGTACCCCACCCTGGACGCCTTCGGCACCGAGCACTCGGGCGGCACCTGGATCGCCAACCAGCAGCGCGAGGACATGTCCAACATCATCGACTACACCCGCAACTGGGCGAAGTCGGTGACCAAGTGGTCGCTGGCCGTGGACCAGAACATGGGCCCGCACAACGGCGGTTGCGGCACCTGCACCGGCCTGGTCACCGTGCACAACGGGGACGGCGCGAGCGGCACCGTCGACTACACGATCGAGTACTACACGATGGGCCACCTGACGAAGTTCGTACGGCCGGGGGCGCAGCGGATCGCCTCCACGGCGTCCACCGCCGTGCCGAACGTGGCATGGCGCAACCCGGACGGCAGCAAGGCGCTGATCGCATACAACGACACGTCGGCCGCCAAGACGGTCACCATCAACTGGGGTGGACAGCACGCCACTTACTCCCTGCCGGGCAAGACGTCCGCCACCTTCACCTGGTCGGGGACGCAGACCGGGAGCGGCAGCCAGACCGGGGCCTTCGCGGGGCTGTCGGGCAAGTGCCTCGACGTGGCCGGGGGTTCGAGCGCCAACGGCAGTGCGGTGCAGCTCTACGACTGCAACGGGTCGACCGCGCAGCAGTGGACGGTGCAGTCCGACGGTTCGATCCGGTCGCTCGGCAAGTGCCTCGACGTGACGTCGGCCGCGACCGCGGACGGGGCGAAGGTGCAGTTGTACGACTGCAACGGAAGCGGTGCGCAGCAGTGGTCGTACAACTCCGCCACCGGTGACGTGGTGAACGCGGCGGCCAACAAGTGCCTCGACGTGACGGGCAACTCGTCGGTGAACGGGGCGCGGGCGCAGATCTGGACGTGCACGGGGGCCGCCAACCAGAAGTGGCACTTGCAGTAGCGGGCCCTTGCGGTCGAGGGCACCTGCAGGAGCGGGCCAGGAGGCCCCGGCGAGTTCGAGGAGCTCGCCGGGGCCTCCTGCCGAGGGCCGGCTACTCCGCCGGCTCCACGCCCGCCCGCAGCAGCCCGTAGGCGTAGGCGTCCTCCAGCGCCTGCCAGGACGCCGCGATCACGTTCTCCGCGACACCGACCGTCGACCACTCCCCCGCCCCGTCGGACGTGGAGATCAGGACGCGGGTCGTGGACTGCGTGCCGTGGACGCCCTCCAGGATGCGGACCTTGTAGTCGACGAGGTCGAGCTTGGCGAGCTGGGGGTAGATCTTCTCCAGGGCCACCCGCAGCGCGCGGTCGAGGGCGTTGACCGGGCCGTTGCCCTCCGCCGTGGCGACGATGCGCTCGCCCTTCGCGAAGAGCTTGACCGTGGCCTCGTTGGCGTGCGTGCCGTCGGGGCGGTCCTCGACGATCGCGCGCCAGGACTCGACCTGGAAGTACTTCAGGGGCCGGCCCTCGACCTCCGCCCGCAGCAGCAGCTCGAAGGACGCGTCGGCCGCCTCGTACGTGTAGCCCTCGAGCTCGCGCTCCTTCACGCGCGCGACGACCCGGCCGACCAGCTCGCGGTCGCCGCCCAGGTCGACGCCGAGCTCCTTGCCCTTGAGCTCGACCGACGCGCGACCCGCCATGTCGGAGACGAGCATCCGCATGGTGTTGCCGACCTGCTCGGGGTCGATGTGCTGGTACAGGTCCGGGTCGACCTTGATCGCGGAGGCGTGCAGGCCGGCCTTGTGCGCGAAGGCCGAGACGCCCACGTAGGGCTGGTGGGTGGAGGGCGTGAGGTTCACCACCTCGGCGATGGCGTGGCTGATGCGCGTCATCTCACGGAGGCGGCCCTCCGGCAGCACCTTCTTGCCGTACTTCAGCTCCAGGGCCGCGACCACCGGGAACAGGTTGGCGTTGCCGACTCGCTCGCCGTAGCCGTTCGCCGTGCACTGGACGTGGGTGGCGCCCGCGTCGACGGCGGCGAGGGTGTTGGCCACCGCGCAGCCCGTGTCGTCCTGGGTGTGGATGCCGAGCCGGGCGCCGGTGTCGGCCAGGACGGTCGACACGACGGCCTGGACCTGGGCGGGCAGCATGCCGCCGTTGGTGTCGCAGAGGATCACCACGGAGGCGCCGGCCTCCGAGGCCGCCCGTACGACGGCCTTCGCGTACTCCGGATTGGCGCGGTAGCCGTCGAAGAAGTGCTCGCAGTCCACGAACACCCGGCGGCCCTGCTCGCACAGATGGGAGACGGTGTCGCGGACCATCTCCAGGTTCTCGTCCAGCGTGGTGCGCAGGGCGAGCTCGACGTGCCGGTCGTGGGACTTGGCGACCAGCGTGATCACCTCGGCCCCCGACTCGAGGAGCGCCTTGACCTGCGGGTCCTCGGAGGCCTTCGCCCCGGCCCGGCGGGTCGCGCCGAAGGCGACGAGCTGGGCGTGCCTGAAGTCGATCTCCTGCCGGGCGCGGGCGAAGAACTCGGTGTCCCGCGGGTTGGCGCCGGGCCAGCCGCCCTCGATGAAGCCCACGCCGAAGTCGTCCAGGTGCCGTGCGATGGCCAGCTTGTCCGCGACGGTGAGGTTGATGCCCTCACGCTGCGCGCCGTCGCGCAGCGTGGTGTCGAAGACGTGGAACGAATCGTCGAGCTCGCTGGGTTCGGTCATGGTGTCAAGGCTCCTGTGTTGGATCTCGGTCGTTACCGGAATGACCGGCTCCACCGTCCTCCAATGATCCCTCGCACTGCTTTCCCGACTGAAGGTGGGCCAGAAAAGCGAAAAACCCCTCGCGGGTGCGAGAGGTCTGCGCGCGGGTCGAGGACGACGGTGTCCGCCCGTACCTGGTCGTACGTGGCGGTCACTGCGGACCGGCGCGCCTGCTGCCAATAATCATGGCGAACGAGAGCACGAGGGCAGTCTGGCACAGCCCCCGTGCTTCGCTCACGGTTGTCTCAGGATGCGAGCACTGTACTGATCAGCGCAGGAGGCGCAGGAAGCCGTCGCCCACGCCGTTGGTGTCGCCGGGGACGAGGTCGGGCGAGGTCGAGTAGAAGGCGAGCAGGCGGCCGTCGCGGCTGAACACGCTGGGCGCGGCGTACCCCTCGGCCAGCGGTCCTCCCGCGAGCGTGCGGGTGACGAGTTCGTCCCGGCCGGTCGGCAGGTCCCGCACATGGACGTTCTCGATGACCGGCTCCTCCCCCAGGGGAGTCGTGGTGTGGTAGGCCAGCCGGCGGCCGTCGGGGCTGAGGACGCCTGCGCCCAGCCCGCCCTTGCCCTCGTGGGTCATCCACCGGGTCTTCCCCGTGCGGCTGTCGAACAGATAGAGCTCCCAGGTGTACGGCGGCGCCTCGGGAACCGTGCTCTCGTCGAAGGACGAGTACGCGAGGAGGCTGCCGTCCGCGGAGAGCGAAGCGCCCGCCGGTGAGCCGTTGGTGGGGTCGCCCTCGGGTGTGGCGTTCACCAGTTTCTGCTCGCCGGTGCGCAGGTCGGCGAGCCAGAGCTCGTGGCGTCCGCCGCGCGGGTGCCGCTGCACGTAGGCCAGATGGCTGCCGTCGGCGCTCAGGGTGAGGCTGGAGACGTACCAGTCCGAGGGGATGTGGTCGCTGATCCGCTTGACGGCGCCGGTGCGGCGGTCGACGACGTAGGCGAGGTTCTGGTTCTTCGGGTCTCCCTCCATCCGCTGCGACGAAGCGTCGAAGGCGATGTACCGGCCGTCGGCGGACATGTCGAGGTTGTCGAACACAGAGGCGGACCGGCCGTCGGGGGTGACGCTGACCCGTTCCGTGCGCCCGGTGCGACGGTCGTGCACATAGACGTCGCTCGGGTTCTGGGGCGGCTCGGCCCATTCGACAAGGTTGGTCGCCGAGGACGTGAAGACGACGTACCGGCCGTCGGCGCTGATGTTCGCGTAGGAGCTGGAGCCGTCCGCCTGTGTACCGTCCGACGCCACGTTGACCCGCTCGACGGTGCCCCGGCGCAGGTCCCGGACGAACACGTCGGTCCGCCCGTTCGTGTCGCCGGGCACCACCTGGGAGTCCTCCGAGACGAACACGGCATGGCGCCCGTCGGCGCTGAGTGCCGAGACGCCCGTCGCCTTCTGGAGCTGCTCCCCGGTCGACGACAGGGTGATCCGCTCGGTCTGCGGGACCCTGGGTGCGGCGCTCACCGCGGGACCCGTCAGCGTCACCGTGGCGGCGGCGAGGGCGACGGCGAGCGCGAGGACTCGCTTGTTCCTGTGCATGGTTGTTCCCCCGTAGTCGTTACTGCTTGTCATTGCACTGTCCGCAGGAAGACGTCCGACACCCCGTTGGTGTCCCCCTCCACCAGGTCGGGTGACGCCGACTCGAATGCGACGACGGTGCCGTCGGCGTTGACGGAGGGGTTGCGCGCCGGGAGGTCGTTGCGGCCGCCCCAGCGGTCGACGCTGATCAACTGCCGCTTCCCGGTGGCAAGTTCGAGCAGGTACACGGAACGGCCCGAGGTGTACGCGAGACGCGTGCCGTTCCCGGAGAGCGAGGGCTGCGTGCCCTGGGCCCGGACCGTGGTCCCGGTGTCGAGGTCCCGGACGTGGACGTCACGGCCCTGCTGGAAGGCGACCTTGCGCCCGTCCGCGCTGAGGGAAGGTGCCGACGCATGCTCTGCGGCCTTCTCCAGGGCGCCGGTGTCCAGGTCGCGGACGTAGATGCCGCCGCCCTGCTCGAAGGCGATGTACCGGCTGTCGTAGTTGACCGCCGGGTTGCCCGCCGCCCCGCTCGTGGGTGCGCTGACCACGTCGGTGGTGCCGCCGTTGAACTTGAAGCGGTAGACGCGGGGTTGCGGGTGCGGGTCGGTGTCACTGGCGGGCAGCGTGGCGGCGTAGGTGATCCACTGGCAGGTGGGGGCCACCACGGGCTGTCCCATCCAGGTGAAGCGGACGCCCTGGTAGGAGTTCAGTCCGGTCAGCTTGCCGACCGCGCGGTTGCGGATGTTGACCTCCGGGGCGCCGTCGGTCGCGTGCGGCGCCACGTACCCGACCTCGCGTCCGCTGTAGCAGGGCGTGCCCTCGGACGACGCGACCTGGCTACTGGAGTTGACCTGGGAGACCCCGCCGGACGCGTTGACGAACACGTTGGTGTTCTTCGGGTCACCGGTCCCCTGCGAGGTGAAGGCGACGACCTTGTCCTCACCCATCACCGGGTCGTAGGACGCCCCCGGCAGCTGCTGTCCGTCCCGCGTCGTGCTGACCCGTTCGGTGACGGACGGCATCGGGGCCGGGTTCTTCCGGAGCTCGCCCGAGAAGACGAACACGTCCGACTCCGCGTTGGTGTCGCCCGGCACCAGGTGGGACGCCTTCGAACTGAACACCACCGCATGCCCCTTGTCGGCCAGCATCTCCGCTCCCGGCTGGGCGTTCGGCGTGAGGGCGGCCCCGCGCAGCCCCGTCCGCAGGTCACGCACCCGCATACCGTCCTCGCCCGAGACGACGGCGTACCGGCCGTCCGCCGTGGCCCACATGGGACGCCCGTCGGCCACCCGCCGGGTCTCGCCGGTGCGCAGGTCGTGGACGTACACACCGCTCTCGGCGTCGAGGAGGACGCGGTTGCCGTCCGCGGTGATACGGACCAGGGAGGCGTAGCCGAGGCCCTTGTCGACCTGGGTCCGCTCGCCTGTCGCCCGGTCCTTGACGAAGACGTCGCTCGGGTCCGTCTCGGAGTCGCTGCGGACGCCGTACGCGATCCGCTCGCCGTCGCCGCTCACCGAGGCCCCGCTCTTGTCGCCCTCCTCAGCCGGTGAGATCAGCTCGTCGGTGCCGGTGGCCGTGTCGCGGACGTACAACAGCCGGAAGTTCTCCTGGCCGTTGCGGTTGCCGATGGTGTACGCGACGTGCGTGCCGTCCGGGCTGATCGACTGCACGCGGCCCAACTCGTTGGAGCCTGGCGGGTTCCCGGGCCACAGCTTCTCCGACCGGCCGGTGGCGCTGTCGTACAGGTACGGAGCCGTGAAGCGGGTGCCGGCGGAGTAGGCGACACGGCTCCCGTCGGCGCTCAGCACCGGTGAGCCGTACGTGTAGCCGCTGCCGAGGTCGATCCTGGTGACCCCGCCGGCGGCCAGGTCCTTCACGAGCAGGCACGGTGAGTAGTGCGCGCAGCCGAAGCCCGGTGCGGTGGACGTGAACGCGACATGGCGGCCGTCGGCGCTGATCGAGGCGTCGTCCGACGGTCCGTCGGCCTGGCTGCCGTCGGCGGCGGTGCTGACCCGCTCGACGTGCGGTGCGTGCGGTGCGTGCGGTGCGTGCGGTGCAGCGGACGCAGTCGTTCCGGTGAGCGTGAGCAGCAGGCCCGCCCCTAAGAGGCATACGGCGGCTCTGGACATGTTTCCCCCTGTGGTCCCCGATGACGCACAACCCCCGGCCCCGCGCCGAGGACTCCCTTCGAGACAAACGCACCACCGACCACAGGGTCAATCGGCCTTATTGCGTACAACCCGGGTGGGAGGTCACCCGTCCGCGAGAAGGCTCTCGTCCAGGAACTCCCGTACGTGGCCGAGAATCATCCCCCGGTCCGTCCCCCGCAGTCCGATCGCCACATGGATGGAGAAACCGTCCAGCAGGGCCCGCAGCCGGGCCGCGAAACGGTCCGGGTCGATCGCCCGGAACTCCCCCCGCGACACCCCCTCCGCGATCAGCGCCACCAGGTCGCGGTGCCAGACGCCCTCGATGGCGGCCTGCCGGTCGCGGGCGTCCTCATCGGCGTTCTGCGAGCGGTTCCAGACCTCCAGCCAGAGGGTCCAGTGGGGGTCGCGGTGGCCGTCGGGGACATACAGGTCGACGTACGCGCCGAGCCGTTCGCGGGCCGTGCCGGGGCGGGTCAGCAGCCGTCCCCGCTCGGCGCCCAGCCGGCCCTCGCTCCACTCCAGGGCCTGCAGCAGCAGCTCGTCCTTGGAGTGGAAGTAGTAGAGAAGATGGCCGCTGCTCATGCCGACCGCACGGCCGAGCGCCGCCATGGTGAGCTTCTCCAGACCGCGCTCGGCGATCATCTCCATGGCTGCGGCGAGGACGTCCTCCCGCGGTGGCGCGTTCCTTCGCGCACCGGCCATCCCGCGCTCCTCAGATCTTCGGCTGCTGCTGGGTGATGCAGTGGATGCCACCGCCGCCGGAGAAGATCGTACGGGCGTCCACCAGCGTCACCGTCCGCTCGGGGAACAACCGCCGGAAGATACCGGCCGCGATCTCGTCGCGCGGATCGTCGAAGCCGCAGAGCACGACGCCGCCGTTGCAGAGGTAGTGGTTGATGTAGGAGTAGTCGGCCCAGTGGCCGTCGGCCTCCAGGACGGTGGGCGCCGGGACCTCGACGACCTCGAGCGTGCGGCCCCGGGCGTCCGTCTGCGCCTTCAGCAGGCCGATGACCTCCTTTGTCACCTCGTGGTCCGGGTGCGCCGGATCGGGCTGGGAGTGCGCCACCACGACACCCGGGCGCGCGAACGCGGCGACGATGTCCACGTGACCGAGGGTGCCGAAACCGTGGGGAGGATAGTCGCCAGTGAGGCCGCGCGGCAGCCAGATCGCCTTGCGGGTGCCGAGCTGGGCGTGGATCTCCGCCTCGGCCTGTTCCTTCGTCCAGCCCGGGTTGCGCTCGGGGCCGAGCTGGACCGTCTCGGTCAGCAGGACGGTGCCCTCGCCGTCGACGTGAATCGCGCCGCCCTCGTTGACCAGCTTCGAGGCGTACGTCTTCGCCCCCGCGAGGTCCGAGACATACGCGGCGATCTTCGCGTCGTGCTCCCAGCGGGCCCAGTGCTGGGCGCCCCAGCCGTTGAACGTCCAGTCCACGGCGGCGAGTTCACCCCCGCCGCCGGTCAGGAAGGTCGGCCCGATGTCGCGCATCCAGGCGTCGTCCAGGTCGCGCTCGACGGTGTCGACGCCCGCACCCAGCAGGGCCCGCGCATCGGCCGACTGCCCCGGACCGCACACCACCGTCACCGGCTCGAAGCGATGGATCGCGCGGGCGACCGATGCCCAGGCGGAACGGGAGGCGGCCAGGTCGCCGGGGTCCTCGAAGGTCGGGTTGGGGCCCGGCCACGCCATCCAGGTGCGCTCGTGCGGGGTCCATTCGGCGGGCATCCGGAAGCCGTCGGCGGCAGCAGACATCAGCAGTCCTCACAGGAAGTACAGGCGGTTGAGGGAGACGGACTCGGCCGGCTCCGAGCGGATCGGCTCTCCGTCCAGGGTCACCAGACCGGTGCCCTGGTCCACGTCGACCGCTCCGGTACGGGAGTTGAGGCGCAGGTCGGCGGGGCCGATGCCGCGGGTGCCGCGGACGGCGACCCTGCGCCGCCGGGTGGGCATCGTGTCGCCGCCCTGGTCCAGTGCGGCCTGCGCGACGAAGGCGACGGAGATCTCGGCGGGCGTCGCACCGTGCGCGCCGAACTGCGGCCCCAGCACCAGGGGTTCGCAGGTGTCGGTGGCCGCGTTGGGGTCGCCGACGACGCCGTAGGCCGGAAAGCCGGACTTCAGCACCAGCTGCGGTTTGGCGCCGAAGTACTCCGGCAGCCACAGCACGATGTCGGCCAGTTTGCCGACCTCGATCGACCCCACCTCGTGCGAAAGTCCGTGCGCGATGGCCGGGTTGACGGTCAGCTTGGCCATGTAGCGCAGGACGCGCTCGTTGTCGTGGTCGTCCGGGGCGCCGAACTCGGCCTTCATCTTCCCGGCCATGGCGAAGGTGCGGCGGACCGTCTCGCCGGCCCGGCCCATGCCCTGTGCGTCGGACGAGGTGATGCCGATCGCGCCCAGGTCGTGCAGCACGTCCTCGGCGCCCATGGTCCCGGCGCGGATGCGGTCGCGGGCCATGGCGGCGTCGCCGGGCAGGTCGGTCTTGAGGTCGTGGACCGAGACGATCATGCCGTAGTGCTCGGCGACGGCGTCCCGCCCGAAGGGCAGGGTGGGGTTGGTCGAGGAGCCGATGACGTTCGCGACTCCCGCCATCTTCAGCACGTTCGGCACATGACCGCCCCCGCACCCCTCGATGTGGAAGGCGTGGATGGTGCGTCCGTCGAGCACCCGCAGGGTGTCCTCGACGGACAGGCACTCGTTCAACCCGTCGCTGTGCAGGGCGACCTGGACGTCGTGCTCCTCGGCGACGCGAAGTGCCGTGTCCAGGGCCCGGGTATGGGCGCCCATGTCCTCGTGGACCTTGAAGCCGCAGGCACCGCCCTCGGCCAACGCCTCGACCAGCGGCGCGGGGTGCGAGGACGAACCGCGCCCCAGGAACCCGATGTTGACCGGCCAGGCGTCGAAGGCGTTGAACGCGTGCCGCAGCGCCCACGGCGAGTTCACGCCGACGCCCCACACGGGCCCGAACTCCTGGCCGATGATCGTGGTCACGCCGGACGCCAGCGAGGCCTCCATGATCCGCGGCGACAGCAGATGGACGTGCGGGTCGACGGCACCGGCGGTGGCGATGAGCCCCTCGCCGGACACGATCGACGTCCCCGTACCGACCACGACGTCGACCCCGTCGAGCGTGTCGGGATTCCCGGCCCGCCCGATCGAGCAGATCCGCCCCTCCCTGATCCCGATGGACACCTTCCGGATCCCTTGCACGGCGTCGATCACCACCACATTGCTGATGACGACGTCACAGGTATCCCGGACGGCCGCCGCCTTGAGGTGCAGCCCGTCGCGGGCCGTCTTGCCGAAGCCGGCCAGGAACTCGTCGCCGTGGCGCTGGGAGTCGGACTCGACGCGGATCGTCAGCCCGGAGTCGCCGAGACGGATGCGGTCGCCGGCGCGGGGACCGTGGGCGGCGGCGTACGCGTAGGGATCGATGCTCATCGGTCTGCTCCCAGATATCCGCAGGCGGCGGCCCTGCGCAGGGCCTCTTCTCGCACCCCCGGCGCATCCAGCGCCCCGTCGACGAGCCCCGCGAACCCGATCGCGACCCGCTCACCGCCGATCGGCACCAGCCCGACCTCGACGCTCTCCCCCGGCCCGAAACGGACCGAGGACCCGGCGGGCACGGCGAGCCGCATCCCGTAGGCCCTGTCCCGTACGAAGTCCAGGCGCGGGTTGGCCTCGAAGAAGTGGAAGTGTGAGGTGACGGAGACGGGCACGGTGGCGGTGTTGGTGACCGTCAGCCGCAGGGCCGGCTCGGGCTCGGCGTGCACCTGGCCCGGCAGCAGCGCCCCCGGGGCCTGCTCCCCCAGCCCGCCCCCGATCGGATCGCTCACCACCGCGAGCCGCGAGCCGTCGTCGAAGACGGCCTCGACGTGCACCTCCGTGACGACGTCCGCGACGCCGGGCAGCACGTCGGCCGGACCGAGGACCGACCGGGCGCGCTCGATGGCCTCGGTGAGCCGGGCGCCGTCGCGGGCGGCCTCGCAGACGGTGTCCGCGATGAGCGCGGTCGCCTCCGGGACGTTGAGCCGCAGACCGCGGGCCCGGCGGGAGCGGGCCAGCTCGGCGGCGCCGAAGAGCAACAGCCGGTCACGTTCCGTGGGAGTCAGCCGCATGTCATTCCCTTCACTTAGAACAACACTCTAATCGTGAGCGTCCATTAAGAGAAGCCTTGACGTCTCCCGGCGCGTGACTCACATTGAGTGTCGTTCTAAGCGTCGTGCAACACGAGGGAGACCAGCCATGGCGATAGAACAGCGCGGCGTCGACACCATCCCCGCTGAGGAACGGACCAGCGGGCCGCGCGACCTCGTCTCGATCCTGCTCGGCTCCAATCTCTGCTTCGGCGTGATCGTCTTCGGCCGGCTGCCGCCCTCGTTCGGGCTGGACTGGGGGGCCTCGCTCAGCTCGATCGTGGCGGGCACGGTGGCGGGCACGGCCCTGACCGCCCCGCTCGCCCTGATCTCCCTGCGCACGGCGACGAACCTGTCCACCTCCTCCGGCGCCCAGTTCGGCGTGCGCGGCCGGCTGGTCGGCTCGGTCGTCGGCCTGCTGCCGGCCCTCGGCTACACCGCGCTGACCGTCTGGATCGGCGGTGATGTGATGGTGAGCGTGCTGGGCCGTCTGTTCGGCCTGCCGGCGAGCGGGATGTCGTACGGCGTCGTGTACGGACTGCTCGCCGCGGCGACCGTCGCGGGCGCGGTGTACGGCTACCGCGTGCTGCTCGCCATGTCCCGCGTCCTGGCGGTCGGCATGACGGCGCTGCTGGTACTGGGCGTGTTCGCGTACGCCCCGCACTTCACGACCGGCGCGCTCCCGCAGACCGGCGGTTACCTGCTGGGCGGCTTCTGGCCGACGTGGTTCCTGGCGACGGTGGCGGCGGGCCTGTCGGGTCCGATCGCCTTCATCACCCTCCTCGGCGACTACACGCGCTACATCTCGCCCGCCCGCCACGCCTCCCGCCGGGTCCTGCACGCGACGTGGCTCGGTCTGACGGCCGGCCTGCTGGTCCCGCAGCTCTTCGGCACGTTCACGGCGTACGCGGCCCGGGCGGCGCTCGACTACGCGGGCCCGCTGGTGTCGGCGTCCCCCTCCTGGTACCTGGTCCCGCTCCTCCTCGCCGCCTCGGCCGGCTCGGTCGGCAACGCCGGCCTGATGCTCTACTCCATGGGTCTCGACCTGGACGCCATCCTGCCCCGCGCCTCCCGCGCCCGGGCCACCTGCACGGTCGCCGTTCTCGCCACGGTGTGCGTCTTCGCCGGGCTCCCCCAAGCTCTCGGCTTCGCTCGAGCCCGGGGGGACCCCCATCGCCTGGGACGCCCAGTCCGCGATGACGTCCTTCGTCCTCCTGCTGACAGCCATCGGAACTCCGTGGGCAGTCATCACCCTCATCGGCCTCGCGCGCTGCCGCGGGGTGTACGACGCGGACGC
>Ga0307512_10005445_pt1 | contig 13293 bp, 18 predicted proteins | sample 14_EM_MG_FD_200267 | JGI IMG/M metagenome (GOLD analysis project Ga0307512, IMG submission 200267) | Populus trichocarpa ectomycorrhiza microbial communities from riparian zone in the Pacific Northwest, United States - 14_EM | ecosystem: Host-associated > Plants > Roots > Unclassified | place... | reverse complement strand
ATCAGGAATAACGTCCAAGTCTGATACGCGTCCACCGAATCATTAAACACCTGCAGGGTAGCTCATAAGGATCAAGAGCCGTAGCGTAAAATACTGATAACTCACAAGAGAATCAACAAATCTGTAAAACAACTGTCGATAAGCAAATTCGACGAAACAATTAGATACAGAGGAGTTAAGCTTACCCAGTGGCCGTATAAACCCCATAAAACACGGGTACCACCAGAGTCGAGTCGTACACCCGCAGGCCCCGATTCAAACAGATGATCTGGGCCACTGCAGTGATGGCCAAAAAGATGAACGTAGAAATAGACGAGAGGTGTCCAAATTGGTTTCCAGTGTTCTCGTGCGAGAGCGCTCCAGTGACCAACTTCACCGCCGCTTTGGCGAACACGAGACACATCCCTGCTAAACCTCCTCCGCAACACGCCCAGCCGATACCCAACGTCCAAGCGATTTGCGTGTCATCGTGCGCCGCGGTCCAGGCTTCCAGTTTTTGTTTCACCCAAAGCAGTCCGGACTCGATGCGGAATTTCACCTTGGTTATCCAGCTCGCGTTGTCCGGAAGCCGTCTCCCCGCGCTGATGCTCGAAAAAGGCTCTGCGGACAAGTCAGCCCGTACAGCGAGCACGGCATCCAGCTCGTTCGTGAAGATGTAGGTCGACACAAGGGATATCGTCATCAGGAAGAAGAATCCCAACCATCCCCCTCGACGCCAGAGGAAGGTTAACCGTTCCGCATCGGTTTCTTCGGCCAATCCACTGTTTATCGATCCGAACGCTACGATCCCAATCACCCCGAATATTACGATTACCGTCCCCTGTCAGGTGCAATCACGTCAGCTACGGTATACGAGGAAAAACATACGGTGAAGGAAGGCTGACATAAATATCATTATTCGTCACAGGACTTCCCACCAAAAAGCTCGCGAATAAAAAGTTGAAGATGAGAGAGGTAGACCCGAGGGGAGCAACGTATTCTGAAAACAAAATAAGTGTGGACATAAGACGTCATATATTCTCGGAATGACATCCTCCGGAGACCACTCACCGGCTCGGAGGTAATCCAATGCCAAGGTGCTCCCAATTAACTGCGACAATCTGCAAGAGAGAAAGAGGGGATAATTGGCAACCAAAAATGAACAAATCCGATGTCGTTGACGCACATGTAAAGTATCATTCCGAGTAACCATAGCGGTCGCAACCAATCCTTCCGTCGTTGTGCCTTGGGTATCGTACTAGTGTGTACCTAATTCCAAATACATCCAATCTCATCAGGACAAACAACAGCAGGTCCGACGCTTCGAAAGCGGCGTACGTGATCCAATTTTGTGAGGTTCAACCCTGCAGCATTCAAAATGGATGCTAAGAGGATGATAGCAAGACCGATGATAAATGCGACGACGGGGTTGCCGTGGCGTGGTGTTTGAGGAGCGGTTTCGCCATCTTCTTGTCTGCTCAGAATGTCGGCTGCCAGCGAGGCAAACCGCTTAATCGACATTCGTGAAAGTGGTGAGGAAGGGAGGGTGAGAATCCGTAAGCGCAAGTAGGGCCCCATTAGACGCCGGGGTAAAGCGATGCCGTCACCAGACAGATTTGACAGACTGCACAACTGCATGCGCGATTCTGTTGGATGAGATCCTAAATTCCATAGCCAGGGGCTTCCAGTTACATCCAATCTACATCCTACGCTTATACGGGGAAGAGAATAATAAAAAAGAATAAGGAAAGCAGCTGAAACGAACAAGCCGTTATTTACAGAAAACACAAAAAGCCCAAGGTACAACTGAAATCGCGAAGGCGCCCAAATGGCCAGCTGTTCAAAGCCGTGGCAATATCTTGGGCCTAGTGGCCTACGAACCACTCACGGGTCGATAAATCAACCTCATGCCGTACCGTATCTCATCCGGTTGCCTTCCTCAAGCCTGAGCTTCCTAAAGTTCTGCGCACGACGATAACCATCAGATTCGGTAACCATTGGCGACAAACGACTCAAACATACCCTTCGGTGCTTTGTTCGCTCGTAAGTAACAATTCCCACCGCCAACAAGGCAACAACAGAAACACCAGCGAACACTCCCAAACCGATCGGTAGCACCTCTAGTTTCTTCCCAGGTGGATCAAAGGATGCTGCCGCTCCAGCATTTTGAGCGGTCGGTGTTGGAGAAGGAGTTGAAGATAGGGAGGGCGAGGAGAGTTGCAAAGGTAACGAGGATGGGGGTGGGGTGTCAATAGATGAATCCGTGGTGTCCGGTTGCGGAGTAGCCGTGGGCCTTGGTACAGAGGAAATTCCCTACAAAAAGAATTAGGGCTGCGAGTCCATTGAACGTAATGGTTCGACTCACGATCACCACGGCCGGTACTCCGGAAGTTGGTACGATCACACTGCTACTACTGAGAGCTGAGCTACAAAGTCAGTACCAACGCAGGGAACCCGAACTACAATACGCACGTAATGACACAGAACTGCTCAAGCTGGGACGGGGGACGGAAGTAAGCGTTATCGAGATCACTGCCAAAAACAGTTGAGATAAAGACACGGCCGCAATGAGGACAAAAGACAAACCAGGTGAACCGCCAGGTGGTAAGCCGGTAACAGTAGGAACTGCGGAAAGAATGAGACAATGGGACACGGGACGGGCAGCCGAATATCGTACACGGTGAAATGGTGCTCGTAGAAACACCCGTGCTCGAGGGATCTGTCGTGCTCGAAGGGACAACATTAGGAGTCGATGAGAGCGTATCACTCGTGCTTGTCAACGTTGCTGAGAGACAATCAGTTGATGCCGAGACGTCGGCGATAACAAACGCAGAACCACTCACGAGATGAGGTGGAAGTGGGTGATGGTAACTGCGTCGATACGGTCGAGCTCAAACCTACATGACTTTTTTTAGTCTTACGGGACACTTCCAAGACAGAGTTCAAGCCTCACCAGGTGGCACTAATTCATGAACAATGGGTTAGTACACTGAGAAACTCTTCAAAGGGCAAGGGATACGTACGGGCGCCTGGAACGTCATCGTTGCCATTATCGGGCGCGAGTGAACAGGTCTCCTCCTCCCTAACCATGTCCACACCATCCACAACAGTCGGAGTGAGAGTTATATTACATGTCTGAATGAATGTTCCAACATCGCTAAAGTTAGATGGAACAAGCGAGGTAAGTGGCGCATAAAGATCGAGAGCGTAATGTCCTCACGTAGTGATCTTCTGGGTACGCGTAACGGTCTCGGGGGACGTCAACCTGTTCTCTTGCCTTGGGAACACAGGCGATGTGTATAAATAAGGAGTCGGATATGCACAGCAAAAGTCGAGGATGAACAAGCAGAAGGCAAAGAGGAGGATACGGAAGCTTGGTGCGGTCGGAGCCATATTTGCCGAGGGGAAAAAGAAACGAATGGATCAACGGAGTGTAGGAGGCCTGCTCCAGATGTTTGAACTGTCTGGAACAGCAGGGAAGAACGATAAAAGGAATGAAAAGCCACCTGGGCACCCGTAGAGCGGATGTGAAGGAAAGGGATAATAACAGAAAGGCAGAACTGAGGTCTTATGGTCCCGGGCCACTTCCACTCCCGGCGCGATCACTTCATAACCGTGGGAACTCCGATTTCTATCCCGACCACCTGGCAAGTCCTCACCAAGGCGACATCCCGCCCCGTCGTCAAGGCTCCTAATTCCTCCCCCTCGTTGCACCGGGACCAGAACCCCTGAGGCCTGAGGTACTGCGTATGATACAACCGTCTTCCTTCTCTCTCACCCGTTTCTTCTGGCTCAGATCTGTCAGATGTTGCCGCCATCGGATCAACAGAAACCATTTATCTATGCGTTGAACAAAATAGCCAGTGCGTGCCTAAAATACACATAGTCTATACATTTCTACCGGCCATCAACAAGTTTGTAAGCCTTTCCCAGTCGAATGCGGCGGTGCTCCTGGTACATCTTTATCAGAGATCCCACAATCTGCGCGAGATATTGCACGGCCCAGCGCTCGAACATGACTGAGACAATGATGTTCACTGCAACTCCGACCAAGAGCGTGGTGCGCGCAGAGTACGGGAGCATCATCAACCCCAACAAGATCACGGCAAACTTCGGGGGCGACAACAGGACCACCGTGTTTATCAGGCCCAGGATGGCGAGTGAGAACATGAGCCAACCTGAGGACGCAATTGTGATATATCAGCTCATGATATCCGCCACAGTGAAGATGCGCCTTACCGTTTGTCCATATCGATTTCCTAAACGGTGGTCCGATGCTGAACACGGCCGCGGTCAACACGTACTGGAAGGAAGAGACTAAGAACAGCGCCGTGTTCTCAATGTTCGTAGCTTGGAGTTTATCCGTGTTCCCGGGTTCGTACGGTGGCGGCGGGGTATACCTACTGTACTTGAGCCGCAGTTTCAACAAAGATTCTTGATAACCGCTCACCATGTCTGTGCTCTAACCCAATAGAAGGCCCAGAATTGCGCGATGGCGGTGATAATAACTTGCCCAATGATGCTGGTCAAAACCTTTTTCGAGACTAGGCTCGCCGTGGGGCGCTTGGTATGAAGAATAGGGTAAGGTAAGGTTCTCGCCACTAAGAAAATAGAGTTGATCAGTCGTTTAATCACGGAGGCGACGGGATCGGGACCCACTGGCCACAGCCACAGGTATTATAATGAACAGATCGATGTACAGGAACTAGTAAATCTTCAGTCATCCCGGTTCGGTACACTCTCCAGCTGAAACTCACCTGGAAGTCACCCAGTGATGAGGCAAAAGAATATAGTAGGGTAATGGTGGTAAATTGGATCAAGGAGTACAGCGCCCTGTGGGTTCAAAGTTGAATACCATCAGATACAGGGAAAGATAATGCCTCACATGTATTTGAAACAACTGAAGCTCGTCACGAGTGCTGCCCTTCCTTCTTTGATGACATCGAGTACGCAACTGATGTCAGGCGTATGACTTGTGAATGGTGCTGCAACAGACGCCTCGGCCTCTGAGAGCGAGATTCCGACATCGGCAGCCTTGAGTGCAGCACAGTCATTGGCTCCATCTCCGCACATCAATACCGTGTACCCCAGTGATTGCAGCCTTTCTACCACTTCGTTTTTCTCATCCGGCGACATTCGGGCAAAGATCTGGGTTTTGACAAGCATCTATAAGTCGGGCATGAGGTCCGTGAAATACCCATGAAACACGCGAAACAATCACTCTCTGCAATGTCTCCAAAGGGGCGTGATTGATCATCCAACGGAAGACATCCCCGGTCAGCGCCAGAGCATAGTCTTGATTGCTCAATTCCTCTGGGTCTGTGCCACGATGCTGGGGCGGAGCCAAAGGTTTCAGACTATAATCGTCCAAGATCCAGCTGGGTTCATCCACTGAAGACCATTGAAGTTTTGACAGGGGTGTCGAAGGATTTCCTACACACAATGGTCGTCAATATATCCGCCGGTGAGTATCGTATGGCCTACCTCGAATGAACGCCGGCGTAAAAACGTGCGCGGCGTCGCTGATGAGACCACATTCCCTTGCGACACTGACCGCTGTGAGCGGGTTATCACCGGTGATCATCCGACACGCGAGGTGGGCAGATCTTAACGAGAGGATTGCAGGTGTTGTCCCCGGTTTGAGTTTGTTCTCGAAGATGACCAATCCAAGGAAGCGAAGACCGCTCTCAGCTTGTTCACTAAGAGAGAAAGTCAGAACGTGCATCGTAGAATTTCAGTGAGCTGGGAGAACCGCACCGTTTCATCCTCTGGGCTTTGAGCCAAGACAAGCCTTCGATACTCTTTCCTGCGACGGCAATAACACGGTAACCAGCACGAGTATAGTAAGAGAGCAGGTCGTCATAATCCTGTGGGACTGTCCGTGACATGGTCAGATTCAACAAATTGTGAACAACTGGGCCTCATACAAGAATCCTTTTCACAGATATCTCCCATGACCTCAGGCGCACCCTTCACGTAAATCTCCATCGTGTTACTCTTGAGTCGCTTCACGATGACGCTCATCCGACGCAAAGCAGAGACAAACTCAAAAGTGCGGATAACTCCAAGCTCCAGGAAGTACGCATGCTAAGTACGTTGTTAGTTACCATCAGCATAGTACACACAAGCGAGCGCACCCTCCCTCCACCCTTCATGGCATCCTCGATCCGGAATTGTCCAGTACCCGGCGGCCGAACCACAGTTTGGACGAGAGCGGCAGGTTGGTCCATACCGGAGGGACCCTTGATCTTACCCACTCCAGCATTCAAACCTTCCTCCATCGTCCACTTCGTAAAGGTGAACATCTTGACATCCAGCGGGTCACCAATGGGCTCGCCGTCAACCATCTTCAGGGAGTGACACGTCGCTAGAGCCTGGTGGAAATTCGCCTTGCCTCGACTCTGCGGTAGATCGTAAACATTGTCGATGAGCTCCCCAAACCTCTCTCCCCCCCTGTCTAAGCCCCTGATCCCAAGAATATCCAGTCCGTCTTCCGTAAGCGTGCCAGTCTTGTCGAAACAGCACACATTAATCTTTCCTGCGACATTCACCCTGCTAGGAGAAATGCAAAAGATTCCCTGCTTGCGCAACCGACGGATAGCAAAGCTGGTTCCAATAGATAATGTGGCGGGGAGAGCAGGTGGGACGACGACCGTAATGAGGTCCAAGGCACGAACCAAAATTGTATGCCAGGGGATGCCAAGGCGAATGAATTGTACGGCGCTCGCTGAGAAGCCAAATACAGCGATTCCAGCAAGCACTCCGATGAACCGGACAGAGTCCCGATAGAACTTGAAACCCATAGGTTTTGGGAATAACATGGACCGTATGAGAGCTCCCTTAGTTGTAGCGAATCCTGTGAGAAGGTTAGAACACACAACAATGGTTCCATCTGGGGAAATGGTGGTGGCGTACCAGTGCGGACCACCAGGCCAACCGCAGGATTCTTAGTCGAGCCATCTGGAGCCAACGAGCCCCGCGCACGAACCACACGAGTACCGCAATACATGAAGCTCTTCGCGCTCTCCCGACTCACATCATCGCTGTCCTTCCACTTGGCAATATCCTCGTTACTCGCCGGGGTTTTATTGACCGGAACACTCTCGCCGGTGAGCATGCTCTCGTTCACGATGGTATCTCCAGTGAGGAGGAAGAGATCGGCGGGTATGAAAGTGAGTTGAGGTGAGATCAAGTTTATGATGTCTCCGATTACCAGCTCGCTCGAATCCTTCTCGACCCCTGCCAAGGTATGGAGAGGTTAACGAAGAAGGGGCGGCGGGACACGGATTGAGCTCACATGCGCCATCGATAAGCACGTTCACCGGGCAAGAGAACCGCGACATTTCTCTCATGCGCGTGATTGTCTGTAAAACAGAGCTCAGTGGTCATCCTCATAAATACACGAGAGGCTACCTTCTTGGTATCGACCAAAGTGGTTACGATGCTGGCAGCCGAAATCAAAGCGATGCAAAACGCATAATAATAGTAATCATCCAGTGACCATAGAATTATGCACGCGATTTGGAAGACGTAGAACGGGTGAATGGCCTGAGACAAAACCCCTTAAGCGGTGCAACATCATCCACGAAGAAGCTCGGCCTACCTCATCGATAAGTAGAGACACCGTAGACTTTCCCTGAATATCAAGGGAATTCGAACCAAGTAACACGCTCCTCTGTTCCCTCGTGCCAGGATTCAGCCCATTCTGTATAGCAGCCAGACCGTTCCAGGACGAATCTCTCCAACGGCTAGTACCAAGAAATGAGCGGTTACCCTCTCGAAGAAGGTGATACGGAACCAACCTAACCATACTGAAGAATCCCGTTCTAGGATCCAGAGCAAATCGAGCGTATCGATAATCCACGATCAAAAGGTCGCCGATCTTCTCATAGGGAGTGTCTTCGGCTTCGGTCGACGAAGGAGCGTTGAAAACGGTCGAAGTGCCGTACGGATAATCTATCTTCTCCACGGGGAACAGGGCAATATCCCTATACGCGGTCTGCCATTTTGTTAGGATACTACCGAAGGGATACGTTCACAAACGGCGCACCTCCACAACGACAAAGCCGTGTTCAATGTGCATAAAAGCCTTCTCCTGTGCCACCCACCGCAGCCAAATCCGCGGGAACCAGTATCCCAGTAGAGCCAAGATGCCGAATGACAATATACAACAAACCCTCCAAAGCGCCTCCCACACGCGGATGACCTCATATCCAACAAAACGAATGTTCACGTCTTCGTCCGAGACGTAGATCGTCTGCCGACTCGGAGGTCCCGGAGGGGGGGGATCCAGCAGTTCAAATTCCACTCCCATATCGATCCGAGTCTCGCCCCCAAATATAGGGTCGTTGACGAGCAAAGGAAGGTTGGTAGGCGTGGGTGGGTACGAGTCCAGATCGCTTCCCCCATCTCTGGCGATTTCAGCTTGAATCTCATCCTGTTCTATTTCTTCGTCGTCCTCTCCAGAGGAATATCCCCACCTCTCGTCTCCTGAAGCCGCGTCATCACCGATAGCATAGTCCGAGCTCGACCTGCTATGGGCTCTTCTAATCCTCCGACTGGAAGTGGATGCACGAGACAAAGAAGGCCTTCGCGTCTGAACGGGCGACTCCACCGTGCTCCTCCCAAACATACTCGCAATGTTCTCAAACACCGACGTTCGCGCAGGCGGCGAACGAGATCGCCTCTGACTCCAGCTATAAGACACGTCGTCGCGTGATACGGCATCGGAATCGACCGTTTGTCCGCTATCCGACCTCTGGACACTCCCACTCCTTCGGGAATCGATACTTCGTTCTCCAAGACTTGTCCTCCTAGTTCGAGTAAACTCCATACTCCTCCTCCGAGAGTCATCCTGAGACATCCGTGACACACTGGTTGGTATGGCGGTGCTGCCCGGTCCATCGAAGATAGAACCAGTGTGATCATCACCGTACGAGCTGTACCGGGACTCTGTTCTAGTGAGTTTGTTTATCGTCACCGCATCTCTAATGTCATCCGCAGTAGCCCCCTCCGTATAGTCGTATGAGAACCTAGAGGAGGACGCCATGTGTCCGGGGGGAGGTCGTGCGCGGTCAAACCACCTGGTGGTGGCGGAGAGCAAGTTGATCGAGCCAGTTTGATTGGATCCGCCGTACATCGGCGCTCAGCGCCTAAGGACTCCGACGATCAACGAGGGATGGGTAGGTAGGTGGATTTCAACTTTTCAACTGTACGGAAGTATACAGAAAAAAAGTAATAGAGAAGCCGTAGCGTCGGTCGTTAAATACAGGAGCGAAAACGAAGAGGAATAAATCAGTGCGTATGCGTATCAGTTTACTTTGTCTGGACACCGCCAAGGGATCCAGCCCCCGAAATCTCCAACCCTAGTCCACACCGTTGAGATGGGGCGCGGAGGCGCGTCTAATTGGCACCTGGAAACCACGGTCATTATACTTTCTATGTTCAGATCCAATTAGCGCGGAGTGGAACTGGAGGGGAGCATTTCAATCTCCTCCCCCATGGATTGTAGAGGAGGAACCCCAGCGCTGGGTTCATACACAGGATGAGGCATTGAAATGCCCGACGCTATCGGGAAGCCTTCCTGTGGTGACGCGGTACCCTGCTTATTGTAGGGTGGGCGATGGATTCCCCTCGAAGGGTTGCGCATTCGGAGCTACAACGCGTTCTCAGCAAATAGCCTCAGCATCAAAACATCTTCAGTCACTCACCTCACTTCCTTCGTCAAACACGTCACCTCCACCATCAACTAAAACAATGTTACTGTCGGTCAAATGCCAATTGCTAACTGGAATCCTAGGTTCCTGGATACCACCTGGGACCGGGTGCGATTCACTCTTCTCACGCCTGTCCTGGTCAGAGACCAATTCCCAAGGGACAATCGTGTAACGTTGAGTCGAAGGTTTCGCGTTAGGGTTCCCACTCGGTCCGTAAATCTCAATGTCAGCCAAAGCGGCCTTCAATGCGCAGATCCACTTGTTCTTTCGTTTGGCTGTCCCAGAAGTTGAGGTCGCAAGCTCCAATGCATAGAACACAGACCAACTGACCCTTCAATGCGCCCTGCTGAGCATTGCTCTTGTACTTGATGTCTACCTTGAGGGTCATCTTCTCCTGATCGGGGATATCTATGAACCCTCGTCAGTCCCTGTGACCCAAGTCCACCTGCGAACCCTTTACCCATGACCGTGACATCGAACACAGCAACATAGTCCCTCCTCTCATTGGACAAGAAGGCAATCATCCTTCCCCGGAGAGCCTCGATCTGCTCAAACGTGGTGTCGTACTCCACATCGAACATAAAAGGTTCCGACATTTCCGGACTCCTGCGGAAATTGATGAGGAACTTGGCGTTCAACACTGTGTTCGGAGCTTGGACCAATGCGTTGTCCGCGTCCAGGAAAATGGTGCTGAGGAGCCTGATTTCCTTGACGGTGTAAGTGTCGTCATCGACCTTTACCCTGTCACCAACATCATAAGGATGCTTAATGAAGAGGAAGATGATACTAGTCAAGACTTCGGCAAGACTCCCGCCGATGAGCCAACTAAGACCTGCCAGATATCAGCCACAAGGTTCTACTTCAAGTGTAATGGGATAACGTACCAAGAATAATGGTTCCCGCTCCGGTGATGAGGGTGAGTAATTGAGCCTCCTATAGGAACCATCAGAGATGTGTACGTCAAGAAACAGACAATAGGGCTTACCAACGCCACTGCGATGATCAAAATGGCGACGATTCCATAGAGTGACATGAAGATATTATCTAATCGGCCAACCGCGCTGTCAAGGTCACGCATGGAGTGTTCAATAGATAGCTGCTCCCGGTGACATTGCCTATCAGGGGCATCGCGTTAGCTCCCGTCGCTCCTGCCAAGTTCCAAAGGAAAACAAAAAGAAACAATCAACACACATGCAAGTCATTTCCACTTCATCTCGGGTAGCATCCCCATTACCATCTTTGTCAAATAGATTCCATGCGATTTCGGCGTCCTCGGGGGTGGGAAAGAACTTGGCGATATCCTCCAACAGCAAGTAATCAACACCAGGCCTCGCGAATGAATAAAACAGCCGACGAGCAAGCTAAACCGGGATTGGCCGTTTGAACCCTGACGTGATATCTGGATACCAGCACTCACAAGACGCGACTTGTTAGCCGACTCCAGCGCCGTCTTGATCATGGCCTGAGGTGAGTTCGGTTGTAGAACGGAGCTGTTTTACGCTGGTAAGTCATTTGACGCAATCAATCCCGTGCATGCTCTACCCACCTTCCTGTAATTTCCGATGCTACGTTACCGAAAGCAGTGGTTGTGGTAGTCGCCGCATACCGGACACCCTTGAGTGCCTTCTTGAGGAACCGAGCGGCGCTAATACTCGACCGCCTTTCGCTTGTTCCACCATCTTTCAGTGTGTCTGTGCGACCGGGTATGTCGCTGGAATGTTGATACAGTGTGACCAAAATCTTTACCGCCGCTTTCTGGTCAGCGATCCTCTCTGTTCGTCACAATCAGATCCGTCTCCATTCTTCACATAAATGCAGAGAACGTCCAAACCTGCATAGGATCGTTCATGGAATTTTCCGGCAATGAACTGAATGGCAAACTTTTCCATGAAGAGCACCAAAGCACAAAGGAAGAGTGCAAACAGGAGGCGGCCAAGCAGACTGATGATTTCCTTGGAATTATCACTAACCCCATCTGACTGCCTACGATTGAGGAGGGGCTGGTAGGTGACCCAGATTGCTATAGTCCACGCGGTCAAGGCCACATATCTGTGCAGAACCTCCAACCAATCGATGTAGCGTCGGCTACCAATCGCCACAAGACCAATAGTGTGCCGAAGGAATGATGGGAGGAGACGCCTTTCAGATTAAAAAGCACAATTTTAGACCTTAGTCGCGTAAATGCGATGATAACTTGAAACACTCACGAAAACGCTAGACAAACCCACCAGCCTTTACGGAGATAGATTAGAAAGGGGTGAGCGAGGCGCGAAAAGAAAGAAAGACAGAAAAGGCGCGACACTAACCAACCCAGACAACGGTAAACCAAATTGACCACCACAAGAAGCTAATCCCCCATATCTGCAGGAAGTTAGCACCTGTGGTCTCTGAGCGTGAATCTGGAACAACTTACGTTACCATTGGGGTAAGTTGTGAAGTGGAGAATGCCAGGGATCCAAAGGATGGCGAGCAAAGGCACGATAAAAATAATCCAACGAGTAATGATTGAAACATTCAAAAGATAGTGGTAGATTCGGACGAACTATTTGCGGAGCCCCCGCGGCGTGAGAACGACAACGCCGCTCGAAAGAAAAATGCAACACTCACAGTAGTGTTTGGAACGTCGCCATCAGCAAACACCAGGTGCTTCTCGGAGGCTTTCCTCGTGTCGAACTCTTCGTAAGAGTGTTCGAACTTCCTGTACCCCGCCAAGAGATCCCAACTCGGGTTCTTGCTCATATGTCCCCTACCGCCGGCTGGATCCGGGGTGGGCATTTCAGAATACGAACTTCCCTCCTTGTTTGCTTCAACATCCGAGCTCGCGTGGTTGAATTGCACACGGCGTTCGTAGACTGGAGTCAACCCAGCGGAGGGGGGGTTACTAACAGGTGGGTAACCCGTATCAACAGGGTTATTCTGGTGGTGCAGGGGTGCAGCTGAATTGATGGACATGGTGTCTTGGGCGTGAGAGGCGACAGTTGGGATACTGTCCCTCCGAGTACTTCTTGTGAGGTCCTCTTGACTCTGAAACGCCGTGAGATCGATTTGTTCGTACCCGCTCAACTTTTTTTGGTGGAGGCCGGACATCCAGTGTCACAAGGGGATGAAATTTCGAAAGGATCGAAGCACCAGAAGCACTCGACGATGGATCCGCAGGCGGAGTTCTGCCGAACGAGGAAGAAACGAGTGTGGGTGGTTATGCAGTAGTGGTGTTGTAGTGGGACCGTTGCCAATGCCAACAGCTGGCTGAACTCTCTCGGCTGTTCTTACGGCAGATCGACGGAAACGGAACAGATTCCCACTGTAACCGCAATCCACCCACCCACGTCAGCCGCAGCGGCCATCATGCATCATGAGGGACATGTATTTCTGGTATTCTCACAGGAGCGGAACACGGCGACAGAGTCCGACCCGCCAGTTCTCCTCCTGGTTTTCACCTTATCTCTGACCGCTGAAGCGCTAAATCCTAGCCTCTGATCCAACAGCCACTCGGTGGTGGGGGCGCCTAGGGCGGGCCGGGAACCCCTCGCCATTCTGGAGGACTTTCATGTCAATATCTCGTTTTGATAACACACATCCGCCACCAGTTCTCCTTGGA
>Ga0307512_10005444_pt1 | contig 13293 bp, 19 predicted proteins | sample 14_EM_MG_FD_200267 | JGI IMG/M metagenome (GOLD analysis project Ga0307512, IMG submission 200267) | Populus trichocarpa ectomycorrhiza microbial communities from riparian zone in the Pacific Northwest, United States - 14_EM | ecosystem: Host-associated > Plants > Roots > Unclassified | place... | reverse complement strand
GGAGGGATGGCAGGTGGGGGGATGCATAAAAGAGTTAATGTCTATAAGGGCGCACAAGAAGATATGAAATAGGAAAAATGGTCCGATCCATCATCCGGAATAATCTGCTTTAACGAGCAGAGTTGCGAAGGACCGCAAGTCCAGAAGCGAACATGACGAAGATGGTGATGCAGATGCAGAGAAAAGCTGGGTGCGCCGTCGGAAGAGCACCGCTGTTGCAAGTGGTGCATTGCCAACCTGCCAAAAAATTTCAGCACATATAGCCAGGCGGGCAAAGTGACTGACCGGAACCAATCGGGGTATATGGCTGTGGTGTATAGAGCGCAAACCTGAGCGCGTTGTTGGGCTGCAGTAGACCTGGGGACCTCGACGAGTCTGACCCACGCTCGTCGAAAATCTCGAGGGTGTAAGTAGCTTGGGCAAGCGGACTGTTCGGGTGGTTCGTCTGCCAGGCGTATGCGTCCCATACGATGCTGGTAGCGGTACCTGGGATGACACCATCAGTCGGTCCTACGGGGTATGTGTTGCCATTTTCGCAAATAGCCGAGACGGTGAGGGAAGCAGGCGTGGAGAGAACATATGAGAAGTTCCACGCAAAGGTGATGGACTGAGATGGGGCGATTTTAAAAAAGGCGATGGTCGTCTGTGGTGGCTGGGTGATGGTGAGCAGCCCAGCGGGAGCGGACTGGGGGATGGTGGAGTTGGCCGCACGGCTCGCGGTTGTGGACATTTTTGAGGAGGACCTTGTGGATTAAGAGAGGGCGAAAGCCGGACCTTGGGGGAACAGTCGGCGTGTGTTGTCGTTGTCGGCCAAGCCCAAGCCGCGGGGGTCAGGGCCACATGACCAGTGACGGCCGTTTCTCTCATCCCGGCCCGTGAGAGCCGTACCAAGCAAGCGAGAGCGAGGCAAGTACAGAGCGAAGCGAAGCGAGGTCCTTTGTTCTCCACATCTATGAGTCAACAACGGCTTGAAAATAATACCGCCCTTGTACCTTCCCAAGACAGGGAAACACCCTGGCAGCCAATCCTTCATGCCTCAAACCAGGTCGTCCTTTACAATCCCACCTCACATGCCCTCACAATTCACCATTCATCCCAATCCCAATCTACAACCGTCAAACAATCCGTCCCTCGTCTCTGCCCTTATTGCTCCCAGACTTTACCAGCAGGTCACCCAGAGCGTGAGGAAGGTGTCCATTCTCATGAGCAAGACTCTCCTTTCACCAACCTGAATCGTTTTGAGGATGTGTCTGCTCGTGTATCCAATTACTTTCAGCTCCTCCAAACCGCCAACGACAGCACTAGTCGTCCTCCATCCCCTCCTCTGCCTCCCACTCCGTCCGTACCACCATCAGAAACGAGTAGCCGCCCATCGTCGCCAGCAGGGATCGATAGCGATAACGTCTTTACCCCGGAGAGTATGGCGGAAGGCTATTTTAAAGCCTTTTTCCAGGAGGAAGCTCGCTTAGGCATGGGGGCAAATGGCAGCGTGTTTCTTTGTCAGGTAAAAGTCCACAAACCAATTCCGATCGATTTACATATGAACTGATGCACAAATCGAAGCATGTCCTCAATGGCAATCCTCTCGGTAAACCCTCACCTGATCAGTCCTGAGGATCAGCTTATACCCCTTTATCCGTAGGCCGTTTTGCTGTCAAGAAGATAGCTGTCGGTCAATCCTCGTCTTATCTCTTGAAAATATTACGCGAGGTCCACCTGCTCGAGACATTGCGCCATCCCAACATCATCACCTACCATCATGCATGGCTCGAGTCGGCCCAATTCTCCAGCTTTGGGCCCAGGATTCCCACTTTGCAGTACGCCCTTCTTCGCATGGAATAACACCCTCGTCTTAAGTGGGGGTTTGACAGTATCTTGATGCAGTGGGCCGAAGGAGGCTCGCTGGACGACTACATCGACGCACGACTCGGTCGTCCGACGCATCCCCCACATCACGGCTCTACACAGGAAGACGATCCGTCCTCTGATCTACACTCCCGCTCGGCTCGCATTCGCGCATTCCGTGCCATGCAACGTGCCGCGCCTTCGGAAAAGCAGGCAATCCGCGCGAAGCTCAACAACATTGATGGCAATACGTGGACGGCTGTGCACCTGCTTAGCGCTGAGGAGGTGCTTGGTATTTTTGGCGGCGTCGCAGCTGGGCTCGGGTTTTTGGTGCGCATAATTTACCTTCCCATCAGATTGTGCGATGTTGACCATCCTTTGGAAATTCAGCATGATAAGAGCATCCTGCATCTTGATTTGAAGCCGGGCAACGTTCTTCTCACTTGGGATGAGGCCACTCTCATGTACGCATATTTTCTATTTTGTTGCTCGTATATCCTGAAGACTTCGCAGCCCGCGTGCGATGCTCTCCGACTTTGGTACCTCCCGCGATATGATGCAAACTCCCGGCGCGAGAAGTGGCAACACGGGAACGTCAGTCCCCGCAACTATTCCGCGCTTAGGCTCCTCGCTAACGTTGTTCACTTAGTCTCGAATACAGTTCTCCAGAATCGCTTCCCGTCCCACCGCACAACACCCTCCCTCCGACAGATTCAAAGTCGGATATGTGGTCTGTCGGCATGATCCTACACAAGCTCATCTTCTTTCGTCTCCCGTACCGCTGGGCAGCGTATGGCGACCGTCCGGGGCTTTACGGTTCCGACACCGCGTCCGCCAATGAAGACGACGACGGCAAAGCTAATGACATGGATCGGCTGGAACGAGAAGTGTCGTCGTACCCCGGGTTCAAAAGTACTCCACGACTAGAGACCTTGTTCACATCGCGAAGACTGCCTCGCTCGTATCTCGTGCTGCTCGAGAGCCTTTTGAACGTCGCGCCGCCGGCGCGACCATCCTGCGAGAAGGTCCTCGCTGCGTTGCACTTGGGCAAGGTGCGTGTTTTCACCTCAACGCTCTTTACTACTCGTGGGTGTTCATGACAAAGCTTCGCAGTTCAACCCGATTCCGCCAAAGCCGAGCATGTCGGATGTTCTCGTGTCCAGGTCGGCACGGTCGTCATCGGACGCTGGCGCCACCTCCTCATTGATCCCGGCCCTTCGCGGACCTACAACGATGACGACCTCCCCTCCTTCATCCCCTACGCGGCTGCCACAGCTCCCATCGCCACCTTCCGCGCCGAGCAATCGTCAAGCAACGCATGCCACTAAACCAGGAGAAAAGACGCCGTCGCCCTCGCGGCGGCGGCGATCAACGTCATCGTCCTCACCATCCATATGGACGCGCTGTCGATGGTGGTGGCAGAGCAGGGCTCAAGTTGCGCGCAGCGTATCAAAGTCGTGCGTGCTGGCGGCCAAAATTGCGTCACTTTTCGTCGTCGGAGACGGCGGAGGAGGAGGTGGGGCGATGCCGATGCCGGTGTGGGCGCTGTCGATGCTCGTGGGGCTCAGCATCGTCGATTCGCTGATCGACAACGTCGCCTGGAACGTCGGGCTTGGCATCGTACACATCGTCGCGCTGAAAACGTACACCCGGTGGGCTGGTAACGCGTACAGTATGATTCGTTAAGCTATAAATCTCGCCCACGTCCCAAATTCCATTATCTTTTCTTTTAAAGATATCCTCATGGTGCATTGTTGTATATTAGTATCGCATAATGTTTATACATGTCAACACGTCTCTCTTTTTACCCCATGTTCTTGAACTATCAATCAACCAGTGCTAGCTGAAGGTCTTGACGTCCCATTCAGTCTCAATGGTGACCTCCTCGCCTGCCTCAACGTCGACCACCCACTCAAACATACCCTCCTTCTTCCCACCCTTTCCATCAACCACCTTGCTCCACCGCACAGTCCCATTCTTGCTCACGCTCTTGCCCCCGCTGACCTTGAGCTCCTCGCCTTGCTCCAGTCTTGTGAGGCCCTCAGGACGACGCAGGACGACGCTAGCGCGCTTCTCATCCTCACACACGGCCACGTTGTCGCGCAGCACGAGCCCCCGCAGCGCGAACGGGTGGCGGTTCATCACCGTCGTGCGACTGCGGTACGTCGACGCCGCACACGGGTCCACCTCGCGCCTGACGACGCTGTTATCGGCGCGCTTAGACACACACGCATAGCGGACGCGCGTCGCCGGGTCCGCGCCAAGTGGGCAGCTGAAGACGTCGCCTGGTGCCACGTCCTCAACGATGGTCGCCTTTGACACAAACGAGTCGTCGACAAAGGCACGGATAGTCCCTGGGAGCAGTCGGTAGTCGCTCGTGTTCTTCACGCTCGCTTCGAGGTACGCGACGGGCTGCAGTTTCGGGGTGGTCACGTGGAAAATATTCGCCTCGAGGGGCAACCTCGCGACGGACACTTGATGCGGCACGCCGTCGCTCGGCACGTCCGACGCACCGTCTACGTGGTACGTCAGAGCGAGCGGGCTCTCGTGCACGACCGATGTTGGCTCTCCGAGGGCAGCCGTTAGCTCTTCAGCGCTGCCGACCTCTGTTTCGGCGGATTGCTGGTCATTGTTGGTATGTCCTACGCCATGGAGACGGTGCACGGCTCCGCTGCGCAATGCCGGAGGCGGCGATGGCCGCGCTTTCGCCGGCGTTGGATACGCGCTACTTTTGATGATCTCGCGTATGCTTGATTGTGCATGCAATTTGCATCTTGTGAGTTCTCTGGCCGAACGCGCTCGTTTTGCTAAATGAGACTTACAGAGCATGGGGTTGCGGGAGTGGGAGTGGGAGTTGCGGCTCCACGTCAGCAGGAGGTTGGATCTTCGTAGGACTGAGAACGGGAAAGGTCTGGTTCGTTGGGTCCATGTTGACAGTACTCAGCGCGAGTTCGACGCCGGTCCAGTCTTCGCCCGTGCTTTGCGTGAGCCGGGCACGATAATGGAGCGAGATCGGTGACGCGGGAGTGCCAGCTTCAGTGGTCGCGCGTAGCACGTACGCCGCAGACCATGTCGCGTTTTGGACAACTAGGCAGAACAGTTAGGCGAAGAAACCGATACTTAGCCTTTTGACTAAACCAAACATGAGTGACAACATACGATAGGTTAGCTTGAGTTTGAAGTTGGTGGCTTTCTTGGTTATGACAACCACCGTTACCTCTCCTTTCGTCTTTCCTTGCTTTTTCGTTTCGGAAGATGTCAAGGAATCAATCTGACGCGAAAGCTGAAAAATCTCCTCTTCCAAGCTAGCGCGTGTGGATGATATATCTCGAGAGCGCATTAAAAGATTTTCAAAGAAATTCTCCGCCTGCCCGGGGGGTATCGAGTCCCTGACCAGACATTTGGAATAGTCCATCCAGGTCTTAGAGATGTCATTGATAGCGTCTAAATCTTTGACGAGCACATCCTTTCTCGCGTGCAACCTACGAACTTGCTCCGCAGAACCTGGGGTGTCGATCTCCTGGATATCGGGGCCGATAGAACAAACCACATCGAAAAATCGGGCATCGCCAAGGCTAGTGACACATACGGACTCAGCATGGATTGAGCCAGGAAGATGGCGAATCTGGATGTTACTCTGCCCTTCCTGAGAAATACGTCATTTGTCGGCCATTTCAATACACTGTAGTACGGGTCAAGGACTCACCTCCAGTGATACTTCAAAAATCCGAACGACTTGGGCTTTGTTTGACTTGAAGATGGTCACTGATTTGATGGGATGGTCATTAGCGTCAAGCTTGATGATGGATGTCATGGCCCGACAACCGCACTCAACGACGGGAACCTCACGGGCCCTTTATATGCCGAAGGATGAGAGCCGTGCAAAATACGAGTCAGGGTACACATCCGCGCCGTAGTATAAACCTGGGAGTGTACACCCCAGACACCCTTCTGGGTCGTGGTGACTAGGGCACATTGTTCGAAGGGAAATTCCGAGCCTCACAAACCAGGCATTCAGTTTCCTGGCCTAGGAAATTTCTGTCGAAGAGGGAACAGGACGTACCGTACCCGGTCGCAAAGAATGACAAAATGGGCCATCCTTCTTTCATGGCCCCCTGAACGAGTGCTTATCTTGCTCATGGTGTGGTGGCAGCCCCACGGACACATTTCTCCTGATTCTTCTTTGCCCCCTGCCCACCTCGAGTCGGGTTGGTCTTCTGACCATAGGGCCAGGCGCTTCACAGATAAGGGAGAGAGAAGACTCAACCCTCACACTGCCAAGAGGCAGGGTTTATCTTGCTTCGAAGCCCTGAACGTGTTCCGAAGCACCGGTTGCTCTCTTGGAGGGTGCTCGCGAGTCGTGTCTGTTTGGCAAATGAAGAGGGTATGGTGGAGAGCCATTGTTTGGGTTGAGTTCTCCGGAACTGAGGGCGCACCATGCCACCATGCCAACCTGGTGGTGTGGGGTGGACACCGGAACTCCTCCCTGCTACCATCCATTTTGCCAAAAGCATGCAATCGATGCAACGTTTGTTTTCGTTTTAGATCTTCTTGTTTAACGATGAGACTTCCATCAAACGACTATGTGGCGGCAGAAATTAAAATCGCGTTCACATGAGAAGAAACATGGAAGCGTTCATGCATTCATGAGCGAGGTGAGAAAAGGAACTTGCCATGCCACGGGTGGGATCGGTTTCCGGTTTTCCCGGGCCGTGAGTGTGGACACGTTCAGTTCTCTCAGTGTTCTCTCTTCGCGTTTGCGGTTTTACGGTTTGTCCGTCTCGACTCTCTTCATTCACTACCCGTGGCCATGATTGACCGCTTCTGAGTCCCATCACATACCCGCTATAATTATCTCTTATTATGTGCATGTGATGCGCCGCTGCTTGCCAGTTACATTACTATATGGCCTTCTCTTCCCCTTTCATGTACCTTTCGGTATTGGACGACCTTTCTTAACATAGAAGGCGCGCATTCATGTAAATGTCTCTGTATTTTCCCCCCAACAACGGGAAAATTAGCGAGGACATTAATTTGGAGACTCATTTCTGCCTCAAGTTTCGTGCCATCGAACCTCGACGCCATCGCATGGAGGATGTGGTTTTGTCGGACTACTGAAAGGCGCGGCGTGGCACCCGAAGCCCTTGTTCCAACTGGTGAGTAATATTGGTCAGCTTCAGTTCACTGCATAGACTTCCCAAGAGGATTGGCGAAGATCAGAAGGATTCCTGGGGTGACATTAGGGATGACCGGATTTTGTGCGTACTTTGACCTCATTCCAGGTGTGTGCCATGATGCCAGAAAGCTCCAGGAGAGATAACTACAGGGGAGTGGAAACCGTGTTTCAAGAACCTAGCTTGTACAGCGCCTCGAGGTTGTCATGCTTGATTGGTGTTGATTTATCTGCTCCATCAACTCGAACTACGGCCTCCTGCCTGAGCTCGAGAACCTCTTCCAAAAAATGAAACCAGGTCCGGTGTGCTAGAAGGAAAATGGCAAGGAGGGATCGATGGTTCTCAGGGATGGACAGAGAAGACAAATGGAGGCAGGTGAGATCAACGCGCCAGCTTCTCCTCATGGACGATCCGACCCTTGGCCAGAAACGCGTCCACCGATGGCAATAGTCAACGCTCAACTCGACAGATCTAAGCTGCTTCGTCCATCCCCTCCACCCAACCTACCTCCATTGCCGCTGTCAACCCATACCACTCACACCGAGGGCCACGCTCTCAGGTGCGGGGTAACGAGAGAGCCGGGGCATGCAGCGGGGAAACGTAGGGCGACCTGGGACATCGACGAGGTTGAGGTAGGACTCTGTGAGAACCGTCTCAGGCTACTGCGACGGCGATGGTCGAAGCAGGACTCTTGTACGATAATCCGAGGTATGTAGTAGCCTGAGGCGAATGGTGAGCGATGAGGATACGGTGGACACAAGGGGCAGCGTCGTGGAGGTTGAGGGCACTGGGAGCCGTCGACGTCGGTGGTAGGACCAGCGGTGCGGGAGGCCGGGGTAGGACAGTGGGGACGCATGGGAGATTATCCCGAGACTCCAAGGGGCCACTCGAGGGCCCGTGGGATTGCGTTGACGGCGAAGGGAAGGCAGCGAAGAAGGAAGCAAGCAATGAAGGGGTTGCTGAGGGGCCTGATTAATCAAATCTAGTTGCGGAAGCTATGGTGAGAAGAGTGCGAAAAGCCCCGGGGCGTAAACACATGTTTTGATCAATTTGATGATTTGACAACCGCGAGAAGCTATCAGTACATCAGTGCATCAGTACTGCATCAGTATCAGTGACAGATCGATTGTTGATGACCATCCCAGGCCATAGGGCGGTGCCGCAGTGATATTTTGTCTTAATACGTGCATGTGCGTGAGATTTAACGCATGAGCCATATCAGGCATGTACGGACAGATTGCAATTCTGAGTCACGGTCACAATTCACACTGACTTGAGCACCTTCAAGCTACGTCCCAGGACTCAAGCCTGCTCTTGCCAGGTTGCTGCAGCCCACAAGTGTACATATCAAGGGCGCCAACAGGTCCAAGTTAGGTCAATCCGTGACCGATGCAACGATTATGCTTCTAACATCATCTCCCTGGTCAGCTGGTCTTCGCGCAGAACATTCCAGAGTCATGTTCCAAGCAAGTCGACCTGAGCCGCTCATACAACGGGATCCAGAATCCACATCAATGCGCATCTAGACCCACCACGGGTATCACTTTCCCATCCACACAGGTGCACACAACGGCAGACACCGCATCTCAACCAGTTTTCTTTCTCGCAAGACTTTGCTGCTATGGCCACGCAGCAGGATCGTCCCCGCCGCCGACTCCCAAAGATCAGGTTCCGAGTCCTGATTATTGGAAGAGCAAATGCAGGAAAGACTTCCATTCTTCAGAGAGTTTTCGACATAATGGACCACGCCTGTAGATCTCTGGTCCAGATATCTACAGGCGTGATCCATCAGGAACTCGCGATAGAGTGGCCTACAGTAGGCCATGCTACATGATATCGACGACGGAACTCACCTTCACGAGCCACGATGGCTATGTTTTCCATGACCCACGCGGATTTGAAGCAGGCGGCGAAGACGAGCTGAAGATTGTGCAAGACTTTGTCCTTCGAAAGTCGTGGGAGAAGAAACTAAAGGAAAGATTGCATGTCACATGGTTCGTTTCTTTGTGCGTCTGCAGTTGCAAATCCACAAGAGTGCTTTTCAGGTACTGCATCCCAATAGACAGTCACCAGCCATCGGTAGATTCCCAGTACTTCGAGTGTTTGCCCGGATAAGAACTGTATGCCGACATGCGATCTTACGAACTGAGGATTGACATGACCCATTTTCGAAGTACCGGTTATAGCGGTGTTCACAAAGATTGACCAGTTCAGGCGGAACATCAGAATGAAATTGGAAGATGAGAATGTCCATCAAGATACTCTCGAAGAATCTCTCTGTCTGCCTAGGGGGCACCGAGTCCCCTGCGAGAGATTTGGAGTACTTCATCATCGTCTCAGTTATGTCACCAATGGTGTCCAGATTTTTGAGGAGCACGCTCTTCTTCGTATTTAGCTTACGAACTTCTTCGGCGGTGCTCGCGGTGCCGACTTCCTGGATGTCGGGCCGATGGAGCAAACTACATCGAATAGATGGGCATCATGATCACCAAGACCAGTGACACGGAGTGACTCAATCTCGGTTGAGCCAGGTAGACGGTGAATCTGTATTTCACACTGGCCTTCCTAAGGAAAGAAAAAATTACAGGATGTGTCCATCATTCAGAGGACCACAGGACAGACTCACCTCCAGTGACACATTGAAAACCCGAACGACTTCAGCCCTGTTTGACTTGAAGGCCGTCACCGACTTGATGGGGTGTTCGCTGGCATCAAGATAGATGTCATGGTCGGGCGAGCACAATCAACCACATGGACTACACAGCCATTTATATGCCAAATATTGGGGGCAGTGCAACATACGACTCGGAGTCAGGGAGCACATCCGCGCTGTATGGTAAACCTCTGGGCCGAGTCAATGTGGAATGCAATATGACGCCCCAGGTATTGGTCTGGATCGTGATGACTGAAATATGTTCTTCGAAGGGAAATCTCTAGCTTTGCAAGCCAGGCATTCTTGCTCTGGGCCTTCGAAATTTCGGTCAAAGATGGTACAGGACGCGCCGCACCCAGTCGCAAAGAATCGAAAAGTGGGCCATCCTTCCTTTGGTACCCTCTAAATGAGCGCATCTCCGTGTTCACGAAGTGGTAGCCCCGTGTTTCTCGTGGTTCTCCTTTGTGCCCCCCTTTGTTGGTCCCTTCAAAGTCGGGTAAGTTTCCGACCGCAAAGTTGGGACCTCCGTCGATAAGGGAAAGGGAGAACTCGAGAGGTAGGATTATCTTGCCTCGAAGTCCTGAACATGCTTCACAAGCACTAATTCCTCTCTCCGGAGACGCTCATGAGTCATGTCTGTCCCGAGCGGGGGTCCATTATCCGGGTCAAGTTTTCCTCCGGAGCGTGCCATGCCAATCTGGTGGGGTGAGCACTGGCAGTTCCACCTGCCCTCACTCATCCTGTCACATGTACAACAGAGTTGTGGCTAAGAGGGTGGTGTTTGTTTCATTTTAGAACGTCTCATTTGACGGTGAGCTTCGGGAGGGTTTCTTCAAATTGCTACGCGACAGCCGCGATGAGAAATCGCGCTGGGCGAGAAAAAGTGTCTTGCACGGACGTGGTCGCGACGCGACGACAAAGCAGAAGTGTGTGTGAATCGAAGCAGCCGAATGGAGTCCTTCCGTAAACGCGTGAACGAGGTTCCACGTCACGTGACCGCGAGAAGAAGTGTGAGAAAATGGGAAGTGAGAATTGAATTCATGCGGGTACCGATCGAGATCGAGGCTGCCAGTGCCCAATGGTCCGAGTCCGAGAAGCCTCCACCGAAGCGTCAGAAGAGTACTGAGTACGTAAACACGTGAACTCCAGACCCAATACAGTGCGTGCGTTGCGTACGTCGTTAATTTGCCACCAGACGACATTGTACTGTCACTCCGACTCGGTCATTCTGTCGTACAACTACTACGTCACTCGCTAAGGATACCGCATGGGGTCTAACATATGAGCGCATACACGACAACAGCTCTTGTTTTCAGCAAGCTCTTTCATGCGCTCTCGACCCAACTGAGCGAGACAGGCGCCTTGACATCCCACTCCGTTTCGATCGTCACCTCCTCGCCTGCCCCGACCTCAGTCACCCACTCAAACAGACCCTCCTTCTTCCCACCCTTTCCATCCACCACCTTGCTCCACTGCACCGTGCGCTTCTCGCCTGAGCCAGAACCGACCTTGAGCTCCTCTCCTTGCTCCAGCTCCGCGAGGCCTTCAGGACGACGCAGGACGACGCTGACGCGTTTCTTGTCCTCAGACACGGGCACGCCATCGCGCAGTACGAGAGTACGCAACGCGAACGGGTGACGATTCGTGATCGTCGTGCAGCTGCGGTACGTCGTTGCCGCCCACTGCTCAGAGAACGCGCTGCGCTCGTGCCCGGCACCGCCGTCGTCTGCGCGCTTCGAGGTGCGCGTGTAACGGATGCGCGTCGCAGGATCAGCACCGAGAGTGCAGCTGAAGACGTCGCCTGGGGCCACGTCGCCGACGATCGCTGTCTTGGACACGAACGAGTCGTCAACAAACGCGTGCACGGATCCAGGGAGAAGTCGGTAGTCGCTCGTGTTCTTCACGGTCGCCTGGAGGTACGCAACGGGTCGCGCCTTTGGGACGGTCACGTGCATGATCTTCGCTTCGAAGGGCAGAACGGCGACGGAGACTTGATGCGGCACACCGTCGCTTGGCACGCTAGACGCGCCTTCGACGTGGTACGTAAGAGCGAGCGGGCTCTCATGTACGACTGAGGTTGGTTCCCCGAGTGTGGTCATTAGGTCTGCGCCCATGTCTTCGTCTCCGTCCGTTTCGACGTCCAGCCAGTCTTCGGTGGGTTCTGCGTCAGAGACCCCGCGCGAGCGCCGACTGTGCCCAGGCACAGGTACTGGTCGTGGCGGCGGCGGCATCGCTTGCTGGGTCGTTGCGCCAAATAGGCCACCTGGGACGGCAGGGGCACCGAAAGTATTGGATTGCGCTTGCATCTCTACATCTTTCTTGGCTTTGCGTTTGACATTGACGTTTCCGTATGGGACTTGCTGCTGTTGCTGTTGTTGCCCCTGCATGGGCCCGCCACGGTAATATATGAATGTCCTTGGCGGTCGGATCTTCGTAGGACTGAGGACGGGGATAGCCTGGTTCGATAGGTCCATGTCAGCCGTGCTAAGTGTGAGTCCGACGTCTGTCCAATCTTCGCCTGTACTTTGCGTGATCCGCGCACGATAATGCAGGGATACCGACGACGCGGGAACCCCAGCTTCCGTGGTCGCGTGTAGCTCGTACGCGGCAGACCACGTCGCGTTTCGGACAACTGGCAAGGCGTGGGGCAGTTAAGGGGGAAACTCCATATACTAAGCATAGATAATGACATACGATAGGTCAGCCTGAGCTCAATATTGGTGGCTTTCTTGGCCATAATAACCACCGTTACTTCTCCGTTCGTCTGTCCTTGCTTCTTCGTTTCGCATGATGACAGTATGTCGATCTGACGAGAAAGTTGGAGAATCTCCTCTTCCAAGCCGGCGTGTGCGGATGATATATCCCGAGAGCGAGTCAAAAGACTTTCGAAGGATCGCTCCGCCTGCCTAGGGGGCACCGAATCGCCAGACAGAGATTTGGAGTAGTCCACCATCGTGTCAGAGATGTCGGTGATGGCATCTAGATCTCTCTTGAGGGTGTCCCTCTTCGCATTCAGCCTGCGGATTTCTTCGGCGGTACTCGCGCTGTCGATCTCCTTGATGTCTGGGCCGATGGAGCAAACGACATCGAATAGTTGGGCATCACCAAGACCGGTGACACGGGCGGATTCTGTGTCGATTGAACCAGGGAGATGGCGAATCTGTATTTTACTCTGGCCCTCCTGAGAAAGACATCATCAGTCGCTCGTTCGAAGCACAACAGTACAGTTCATGGACTCACCTCGAGTGAGACCTTAAAAATGCGAACGACTTCGGCCTTGTTCGTCTTGAAGACTGTTACGGACTTGATGGGGTGTTCGTTAGCGTCAAGTTTGATGATGGACGCCATGGTTCGACAACTACATTCACGACATGGACCAAACAGTATTTAATACCTTGAAGGAAGATGGCTGTGCAAAATACGAGTCAGGACGCATACACGCGCCCTGGGACGAATTTCGGGGCTGTTACAGACACGTTGTTTGTGGGAAATTCCCCTCAAAAAGGGTGCTGTGCACAAGGGGGTGTCAGAATTGCAAATGAGTACCGGGGGTCGATTTTTTTCGAGATGAGTTCTGGGCTAGGACTAACTAGGTATGTAAGCGGGCGCCGGTCCAAATAT
>Ga0307512_10005443_pt1 | contig 13294 bp, 19 predicted proteins | sample 14_EM_MG_FD_200267 | JGI IMG/M metagenome (GOLD analysis project Ga0307512, IMG submission 200267) | Populus trichocarpa ectomycorrhiza microbial communities from riparian zone in the Pacific Northwest, United States - 14_EM | ecosystem: Host-associated > Plants > Roots > Unclassified | place... | reverse complement strand
CGACTTCTGGAACGTACGGGAAAAGAACTCCAGCACCTGGCTGCATGGACAGGTCATGGTTGTTACCGATGATTGATGACATCCGTGACATTTGCCCCACCGACCTTCACAACGCCTCCTCGCCCGGCTCTCCTTGCCACCCGTCACCCGCCTCTAGGGGCTGGCTAGCTCCACTCATTTTCACATCCGCCCGCCCGTTGATTGATTCTGCCACCGCCACAACTGCACCACCCCCTCACACCACGAACCACTGAAATGTCAATGTCTGATACATCCCATGCACTTTGGTTCTTTATCGATGGAAAACGCAATGTCTCAGCCATCCTTGTTTCACCCAATGAAACCATTCTCAATGTGAAGAGGAAGATTTACAAGGACACTGACAAGTCCTTCGCCAGATGTAATGCTCCGGATCTCATTCTCACCAAAGTGCGCTTCTATATCATGGTATCTATAAACACTGACGTAACCATGGTCTCCACTGGCCTATTGCATTTGTAGATCAACGTGGATCCTGTTGGGATAGGTGGCGCAGCGGACGCCATATATCAAGGCAAATCTCACCTCAATGCTGCTGACGTCCACCCATTGCGGGGTATCAGAAGAATTTCAGACATGGCCCCAGATGCCTTCCCATGGGAAGCTCCATGCCTATGTCAGTCTGCCGACAAGCATGGGCAGCCCATCATATGTCTCTTTGCCCCAGCTCAGGACATCTGACAAACTCTTGTACCAGTTCCACCGCCATCCACAAAACGAAAGTTGGATTATGACGCAACCGAGTACAAAGATGCCAATATTGCACCTACCGAATTTGCAGGGCCGTCAAATTTTCGAAAGGCAATGGCGCAGGACGAATATGGACAAAACCCTGGACATGCACGCGAACTTTACATTCATAACAGGCCTATTGACTTTGAGTCAGTCCCAGTCACCCTCATTTCACCGATTTTTGGTCGCCTATCAGATGATTTGTTCACGCACGAGAAGGACCTTCGATCGGAAGACTTTGCTCCTGCTCGAAAACTTGCAAACATGTTGTAGAAGCTAGACAAAGCTGAGGTATCGCGAAGGAAGGCTTTTCTCAATTGGCTGCTCGAAACACTCCCGGGTATAGAAACAGAGGTGTCGTCGGACATGTGCCTTTGCAACCGCATGGGGAGGTTCGGCCAAGGTTTGCAACTGTGGTTGTGCAGGGAGAACACATTGACACGAAATGCGACTATGAAACAGATGGCCATGTGGAGTTAGGAGAAAATATCCTCCTCATAACGGAAGGCAAGCTTGAGCTTGGCGAGGGGTCCACAGACCCTCATTGGCAGTTGATGGCATATGTTCGAGCATATTACACGCAAAAGCGATCCACCTATCGCGTTGGTCAGTCCCGCCTGCCAGTAATTCTCCTTGCATACCATGGTGCGTTTATCCCTTTGGTGAGTGTGCTCGCTGCTGATGCATTTCAGGGCCATATATCGACGCATCTGGGGCTATCATTTGTCCCGACGGATCAGTGCAAGTGGAAGCACTGACACCTGGGCTTCGAGTCGAATTTCCGTGACGATCGCCAACGCAACTTACTTGCTGGGTTTGTCCGAGCGCTAAGGAACGCCATTGTAGGACTGAAGGAATTTTACGAGTCTCCTTCCGGTCCAGTCCCCGATCCCCAGGGGTATCGATCTCACAAACATGCCAAGTCGGTTGATCGCTGCTTCCCTTATAAGAATTTGTACACAGATAAAGAGGGTATCGAGTGCGCTTTCAAATACAAGGCGCCCCTGATGCGAGGTGCCCTCATATTCTTAGCGGAACGTACGGAACCTGAAGCGAATGCAAAGCCGATGGTGGTCATGGAGTATTTGTCGGGCTGGGTGATGTTGCAAGTGAAGCCCCACGAAGAGCGACTGAAATACAAAGAAAAGCTCAAGGAGGCCTTAGGCGTCATTCATGGTCACAACCTCGTGCACGGTGACGTTCGATGCCCCAATATTTTCGTTTCCGAGGACGGTAACGTCAAATTCATTGACTTTGACCACTGTGGAGCGGATGGGGAGGACGTGTATCCGCAAGAATGGGACCATACGCAGCGCCAAAGGGGTGCCAAGAAGGGCGATGTATTACGAATGTATCATGATGATTGGATGCTCGAACACATTTTCGATGGTTCTCCGTGAGCGAGGGGTTCCCATTCACATGGTTCTCATGTAGGAGACAGTAATTACCTATGAACGACATGCCGTATATCCTGTACCCCGATAATAATGTGCAGCGTTTCTTCAACACTTTCACAATACAACGGTGCAAAAAAATCTTGAAAATTTTTCTGTGAGGCCGACTGCGCTGTATGATATGGCAATCGAAGTGGAAGAAGGAAAAACACTAGCCCACCGCGAGGGTCGAACTCGCAGCCTTCAGATTTCGGTAGGATGAAATCACCCGCCTTAAGAGTCTGACGCTCTATCCGATTGAGCTAGGCGGGCGTTATAATTATACCCGGGTGATGCCCACATAAGGATAGTGGCTTAACTCCGACCGGATGTAATATGAGTGCTATATAACCCACAAATAGGACCGCGCCACTACCGCACCCCGCGCACCACGCGGACTTGTACTTCTTCACTTGCGGCTTCGAATGCCCTCTCGAAACTTCAATGTGAACACGTCTTGTGCCCCCGGCACCATACAACTTGAATGTAATGTCGACATGGAGCTCGTCGATGTGCTGCCAGGGTGATTAATGCGGCTTTGACGGTCTGGTACCCCAAAAGGTCGGGGTGGGACGAAACTTCTCTTTATCTACCGCATGATAAACTCTTCCGACTCGCGCCAAATCGCGTTTCACTGCCGAAAAAATCGTTCAGTGCTCTTCTCCTTGGGTCCCTCTCTCTTCATACCCACACCACCACCATGCCCGATCGCGAACATGGTATTTCTGGCCTCGAGACTGACGACGACGACAGGAAGCTCGAGTCCTTAGGATACGTTCCCTCCTTCAAGCGCGAGTTCAGCAATCTCGCCACGGTACGCGGCTTATTTCCCTTTTTTCGTCTTCACTTTCTTATGGGTGACCGCTTTCTGCACAGATTAGCTTTGCCTTTAGCATTATGGTGTGCCCTTCCGTACCTCCTTTGCGACCATTCTTACACTAACTACCTCATAGGGTCTTTGCTCTTCAGTCGCCACCACGTTCAATACCCCGCTGCTCTTGGGGGGCCCTTCGTCAGTACGTCAACAAACACATACAGTTCTTCTATGATTCCATCAATTGGTGTCCTTCTTATAGGCGACTTGGTGCTGGATTCTTGGAGCAACCATGTGTTTCACTTTAGGTGGGCCGTCCCCTTATCCGCACCACCCTATCCACTGAGCCTTGTTACAGGATCATCCATTGCTGAAATCGTCAGCGCTTTCCCCACATGTGGTGGCCTGTGCGTTTCCCTCCGTCATATCTTAGCGCCAGTCCGACTTATAAGATCTTCCGACAGGTATACTGCATCCGCGCAGCTCGTGCCGAAGAAGCACAGGCCAATTGTGAGTACATTCTCGGACCGTCCATCGCGAGCGCGCACTCACGATATTGGAGGTCGGCTGGGTTGTGGGTTGGCTCAACATCCTTGGCCAAGTTGCAGGTCTGTCTTCTACGGAATTTGGTCTCTCAAACATGATCTGGGCTGCCATTGTCGTCGCCAAAGATGGCAACTACCAAGTCACCTCTGGCAAGGTCGTCGGTCTCTTCGCAGGGTTATTGATCTTCCACGGTATCCTGGTAAGTTACATTTGGGGCATGCCCGCTTGATGGAATTTTGTCCTCCGTGACGGGCTTCTTAAACGCCGTTCCTGCTTCGCACAGAACTGTCTTGCGACGCGTCATCTCGCAATGTTTACTAAAGGATTCGTTTTCGTCAATCTTAGCGCCACCGTTAGTACGTGATAACCACTGTACTACCTCGCCCTTTTCTGTACTGAGGTCGTCAATTCAGTCATCATTATCGTTTTGCTAGCGACAACAGGACGCCATGACATGCATGCTGCGAGCTATGTATTTGGCTCTGATGGCATCGTCAACCAGACGAATGGATGGAACGACGGGTTAGCGTTCTTATTTGGATTACTGAGCGTGCAGTGGACGGTCCGTGGAATTTTCATCTGAATCATCCCAAATTCTTGTAAATTGACAAGCCTGTTCTGTAGATGACGGTATGTTCCAAGTGATTTTAAGTGAAGTTCGAAGCTCTGAATAAAGTACAGGACTATGACGCGACGGCACATATATCGTATGTGTCATGGGTCCTTTCCCTCCATGGTGCTGCACTTAAACCGTATGTTTCAGCGAGGAAGTCAAGCGCGCCGCGTATGCTGGTAAGGTTAGCCAGCTTGTATCATTCTTCAATTTATTTATCGTGGTCCCTAGCCCCAGCTGCTATTTTCATTGCCGGTGGGTTATCCGTGAAGGATATTACCCTCAAGTGCTCAAGCTTTGTATCAGTGATAGGGACAGGTCTACTTGGATGGCTGCTTAATATCGTGGTCGTCCTGTGCTCTGGTCCCTTGTGCGTTTTGCTGCAACTATTTGATGCATTCATCCCTGACACCGCTTTCAGGTCGGACCTTCCTGGGCCCTCTGGGTCGGCTTTCCTTCAGGCATGCGATGTCTCAGTTTTCCCGTGTCTGCGGTAGCTCATATGTGGAGGTCAGATCATGGTACTGCGCATGGGCAAAGATGGCGCGCTTTTCCTTTGGGTTTGTAATAGACGTTCAATTTGGCGTCGCTAACTTTTGTACAGACGTTTGTTTGCCTCACGGCGTTTTTCGTCTGCCAAACGGCTCTTCAAGCGTGCTCCAGGACCGTCTACGCCTTTAGTCGTGACAAAGGTATATATGCGTCGCCCCATCGCTCACACCACGGTACGCGTACTTACGAACCAAACACCACGCAGGTTTCCCGGATAAAGGCTACTTTGGCTATGTTTCCAAATCGACCCAGACCCCCTTGCGCGCAATTTGGCTTACGACCATCTTCAGCATCCTCCCCGGCCTGCTCGACTTTGCGTCTCCGGTCGCGGCAAATGCCATCTTTTCTCTCACCGCGATGGCGCTTGACATCTCATACATCATCCCCATTGCCCTCCGCCGTATATACCGGCATCACCCAGAGGTGGAATTCAAGCCCGGACCCTTCTACCTCGGCGATGGATTGCTCGGGTGGGCGGTGAACCTCACCTGTATCATCTGGACGCTATTCGTGTCGGTGTTATTCTCTCTGCCGACGTATCTGCCTGTAACGAACGACACCATGAACTATGCGGCGGTGATCACGGGCGGCGTCGTCCTCCTGGCCATGTACGCAGTGCCCATTTCCTCCCCCTCCCCACTTCCCTTTTTTTTTGTCCTGGCATCTGACAGAGCCTATCTTTTCCCCTCAGGATCTGGTATTTCATAGAGTGCGTAGCGCGTTTTGACCACAGAACGACCGATGCTGACACCCTTTTGGTTGTCGTAGCGGCCGCCGTCACTATCGCGGACCCCATGCGTATGTCACTGACAAGGTCGAGAATGTTCTTAACGAGGGCGGAGGCGAGAGCGAGGGTGAAAAGGCTTCGGTGGGCAGTGAGGATAAAGGAACGATGCGCTGAAGTATGTCTCGGGTCGTCGGTATCATGCTGCTGCATCATTAGCGACAAATGACGAAAGGAGGTCAACATGCTATGCACATCAGAAAGCGCCAGGAGTACCAGTAATATATACCTTAACTGTGTCGAGTTTGGTTTTTTTTGTCTCTCCCTCAAGAATGAGACCATACAATCTTGACATTTTTCTGGCCTGATCAAGCGAATCCAGTATGAGGTTTGCCATGGTGATGCGCCGGAACTCCTGGCAGTGGACAAACCAGTCTGGAGGATGGTGATATATTACTGGTATATAAACCAACATATTCTACACATGTCGATGATCGGGTGGTTTTCGCCTCTCCCTACGGTACATGACAGGTAGGAGTGTTTAACCCCCAAGCAAGGGTGACGGAGCACCCAGTGCGTCATCTACTCGACAGGTCCTACAAGCTCTCAGAGCAAAGAAAAACCCGACAAGCAGATAAAAAGGAGGGAGGGGCCGCGAAAACGCGACTGGGGGGGTTTTGTCAGTCGATTGTAATGAAAAACAATGCACTGTCTATGAGGGGGTTGGGTTGGGTAATGAATGAGGTGTAAATGCAGGGTGGGGGTAATGGGCAGGATCTATTCGGTAAAACCAGTGTTCGTTCGTAAATGCGCCCACGTACGAGATATGACACAAAAAGATCATCCACGAAAACAAAACAAAAAATATATGAATCAATCGTCGACGTCCATCTCCGCTCCAAGGAGATAGGGGATCACCACCTCCGGGAGAGGGTAATCACTCCGAGCGCACCTGCGAGCAGCGCGAACGCGCCGGACAGGACAGTGCACCGCGCGGACACGGCAGAGCTGAAACTGCCTGAGCTCGTCGCGCCGCGGACGTCGCGCATGCCCGAGTGGCCGTAGGACGTCGCGAGCATGCTTGGGTCGATGTAGACGTGGGTGCTGGAGCTGTCCGCGGCCGTCGTCGGGAACGTGACCGTCGACGTGGGCGATACGGCGTCAAGGGCGTCCGAGGTGAGGAAGACGAGGGCAAAGCCGGGCGCGGGCACGGGGATCGAGCATGTGTTGGCGGCTTGGTCACAGTTGATGGTCGTCACGTTCAACGTGCCGTTGAGACGGCCGTCTGAAGCCTGAATGTCACCCAGCGTCTGTGTGGGAAAGAGAAGGCGCGTGTGTCAGCCGTGGGTCGCACGTCCGACAAGGTATGAGGAATGAGGGTGTGTATTACGAGGAACTTACCTGGCCTGCCCAAGTGAAAGCGCCTTTGGATGATACGGAGTCGGCCAAGAGGTACCTGTAGAACGGAAAGTGTTGGGATCTCTGGCCTATGTTGACGATGTCAAGGAAAAAAAAAACTTACTTGACTTTGACTTGAGCGGGTGTCGCATTGCCCTGGCCCGTAGCACCGCCGCCAACGGAGATGACGGCAGTATATGTTGATGCGCCAGACGGATCCGTCACAAAATTCATCAACGCCACTTTCGTGGGCACACCGTTCTCGAAAATGGAATACATGGGGGTATTCTCGTTCTGCGTGATATCAGCCACCTGGGACTGGTTGTGCGGACCCAGTATCTCGGCCATGACAAGCGCCGAGTAGTAGATGGGTCCAACTGTCCATTGCTTGCCGTATTTGGTCTGATTGGTTGGCGGTGGCGTGAACGGATTGTAGTAAGCGTTCTGACCACCGACGTGGAACATCGCCAACGAAAAGCCGTTTACCACCATTGTCATTGCCCAGTCGATGCCCCAGAGCGCGGCTCCGAAAGAATCCGATAATCCCGGAAAACCAGCACAAGAGGCAGTGTTAGTCTCGAACATCATGAATGGCTTGCCGTTCTGGCGAGCAAAAGTAGACGAATTGATGTAGGGTTGTACAAGGCTAGTGGATGCGTTGTGTACCAAAAAGCTTGGGAAGACGTCCTGTGGGTTTCTTGGAGTTCCGAGGGCGGGATATAGAGCGGCGCAATTATCAGTCGGATATCTGAGGGAGAGATGAGCGATGTCAAATGTTTGTCTGAAAGTTTCTACGAACCGCTCAACAGCGAGACCATAGACACTATTAGTGTATGCGCCTACAATGCCAGTATCCCATACACTTTCTGGTGTCCATTGGGCTTGAATGTTCGGCAAGATCAGAATGTTGTTCTTGGTCGGGACAGTATTGTCATTCGCGATTTGTTGTATCAAGGTGCCGACTTCTCCGAAATAGTCGAATTGTGAGTAACCCTAAGGGAATATCAACATGGTTGGTTCCATGTCTAAACAAGAAAACGCATGGTCTCACAGCTGGCCTGTGCCCGTGGTTGACATAAAGATCTGGTTCGTTTCCGGCCTGGTAACCAAGTATATGATTGCCCAGAATGTTCTGAGCGTTTGTGACGATCCCTAGCGAGACGTTCGTTGCATTGATGAAGGGGATGCCTTTGATGAATGAGCTTTAAAAATGGTGGGAACATGGCACGGAGAAACCAACCAAGATACCAGTACACGCCCGTGAGCTTGGAAATATTCTCCATCATCTGTAGCAGGTCGGTGGTGAACTCCAACGGTGGTGTGCCTGTTGGGTTGAAAGTGTTGTTCAAATCTTTCGCGATCACAGTCCCATTTGGCAGAAACGGGACCAGCTCTGCGGTGTCTTGGGAATTACCACCAACGCGGACCTGGACCCAGCCGGCCCGTTCAACAATGTTCGCCATGAGGTTTAGGAATGCGACCTGTAGTCGTGTGCTATCGAAGGTTGGTATGGGGATGGCCAACGTGGGGAAACGTGGAGTGCATACCTGTTCTTGCCCACTGATGTGGGGGTTTGTCAACGTGTTCGAAAGACGAAAAAGGGGACGAAGACGCACAAACTTGGTTTGCCACCGACATCTCTATCGAAAATCCCATAAACGCGCCAGGCGTGGGAGGGGACATGCCTTGTACACCTCCGCTACTTGGCAGTTGTATTGAAACCTGCGCGGGGATGGGAGGGTTGGGAACCGGGGGAGGGGTCAGGACCAATGTGTCGTGTGCTGCGCCATTGGTTAAAGTGGGGGGCGCAGCAGTGCCAGTGCTTGATTGTGCGGCGGTGAATTGAAGGTTTGTGCCGCCATAGATGACCTGCTGTTTCGGCTGGTATATGGAGTACTGCGCAGCGACAAGAGTTATCCAGGGAAAGCAAAACGAAAGGAGTGGAAAAGAGCGCATGGTGAATTTTAGGAGGGGAGGAGGGAGGAAGGGGGGGAAGGGACGGGGGAAGGGAGAAAGAGTGGAAGGGTTGAAAGTCAAAGAAACCGGAAGATTGGATTGGCCCATTTTGACAAGCACGTTACGTCCACGTCGCGCCTAAGTGGAGTCTTGCATGGGCCCTAAAAATAACTTTCGCGCCGGAGCTAATAAAAGAACGGTCGTAGTCTAGCGTGCGTTGCTGTCCCCCCCTTGTGATACTGTACGTATTTTAATTTGGATGTCCATCGCAACGATACAGTTAAGAGCCCGGTGTTTGTGACCGTTTCAGAGAACATCGTTCTTCAGTGAGTTCTGAAAAAAAAACCTGATGGGAAGAACTCTGCCGAAGCCGAAGCGCGACCACCCTCGGAGGCAAAACGCCGATTGACACTTGTAAGCAAGGAACGGTGTTCACCATTAGGCCTCAGGTTCACTCCCATTCGAGATGCGAGATGCAATTTCCGTGGGAGGAACCCATGTTCTTCCCCGAACCCCAGCAGACGGCAGACAAAAGGCAGAATAGTTGTACATGACGCGTCGGTGGCGTCCCGTAGGCATACCGTAACAGTCTTGGTGTCACATGGTCTGCCTATTCTGGTCTCTTTGTCCCATGAGAGCCATGAACAGGCTCCCAATCACCCCTCGACTGCCCTACGCTTTCCCTCATACAGTAGCGTGGGATTGGCTATCGTCAACTCGGTAGACCTCACATCCGAGTCAGCTGGTCTATACGTGTGCCTTTCCAAGACCCGGACATGTCCAATTCATCTTTCATTGTCGAGGATTCGATGGAACTGACAGACCAAATCCGACGGGAAATCGGGCAGGTATTTGTCCGATCTTATCATACCCTTCACCCTGCGTGTTCGCTGACAAGATCTACCCGTATGTTTGTTGACCAAGCACTTTGTTGTCGGCTTCCCTGGCTACGATGTGAATGCCGACATTGAAACGCTTATCCGAGACTATTATGTAGGGTATGTCTCCCCATACCACCGATTATTGTGGCTTCTAACCACTTGCCTGCCTAACAGAAACATCATCATCATGAGGCGCAACGTCCAGAGTACGCCTACCACCTCACTCTTGTCATTAGAGGATTAGAGGCGGGTCCGAGCAGCGCATATACCACCAGGCGCGAAGCAAATCCACTCGCTTTTGCACAAGTTGCAACTGATAGCCATGGGTGCCGGTCACGAGCGCCCACTTATGATTGGAACTGATCAAGAAAACGGTTTGGCTGTTCCAATATCTCATCTGTGATTAAATATTGACCAGTGGTGGTCGCTAGGTATCATCTCATCTTTCACCATCATTGATAGTGATGTCGCTGGCACCCAATTGTTCGTCGCGCGAAATGTGCCAGGGTTTATATAGAATCTGATGGCTCCTCTTACTTGATAGTCCTGGGGCGATGGCTCTTGGCGCCGCGGGCTCGCCCGACCTCGCAGAGCGTGTATCGGAGGCGTCTGCCCGCGAACTAAAGCTCGTTGGCATGAACTGGGCATATAGCCCCGTCGCAGACGTGAACAGCGACCCACGGAACCCGGTCATAGGTCTGTTGGTGCATACATGTCGTTGTGATGCCCTGTGATGCCTTTCTTGTAGGCGTACGGTCCTTTGGTGACGGTATCTCTGCATCAGATGATCCCCATTGGTATCGCGCTTATCTCGGCCTTTCCCAGTCCCTGAGGAGGTGTCAAGATATGTGGCTGCTGTCTGCCGCGGCCTGGCCAAGGCTGGGGTCGCCGCCTCGGCCAAGCATTTCCCGGGCCACGGCGATACGCACGTCGACTCACACCTATCGCTCCCGATTATACACAAAGACGCGACCGCTCTCGCCCAAATCGACCTCGTACCTTTCCGAACAGCGTCCGATGCACAGGTGGCGACAATCATGATAGGTCACATGGCCTTACCTGCTATCACTGGCGAGAACACGCCCGCCTCGCTCTCACGCGCGATCATCAACGACATGCTTCGCGGGTCACTCAAATACAACGGCATCGCAGTCACTGATTGTCTAGAAATGGGCGCCGTTGCGGCGAGAGAAGGTGGCGTTCCAAAAGCCGCGGTCCAAGCGCTGCAAGCCGGGGCCGACATTGCCATGATATGCCATCGCTTTGATCGTCAAAGGGATGCCGTGGAAGCTGCGTACGACGCGATGCGGAGCGGGGCTCTTGATAGAGAGCAAATCCTTGCAAGCGGGAGACGCATTGCAGCCTTGAAGGACGCATTCGCGGGCAACTGGGATCAGGTTCTCGGAACGACGTTTGATGAAGCGAGATGGGGCCGCCTGAAGGCTGAGAACGCTGTGCTCAGTCGTCAAGCGTACGCCTCCAGCATCGCACTCGTACGAAACCCACACGACGTCATTCCGCTCCCCAAACCCACGACCTCCGAGCCCCGAGGAATCGTCGTCGTGCTCACGCCGCGCATGGGGTCGTCGAATCCAGTCATAGCCGATGCCGGTGCGTCCGCCGCCGCACCGAGTAGGCGGCGCGAGCTGCGCATCGCAGCAGCGGGTCCGACGTACCTGTCGTTCGCCGCAGGGGTGAGCAGACGTGTGAACGGCGCGTCGCTGCATGACGTCTATTCCCCCGAGGAGCCGCTCAGCGCAGAGGTGGGCGACGCGATCGATCGCGGTTTGGCGTCGTCCGTCTTGTTCGTGACGCGGAACGCGGATCGGGCTGCGTGGCAGCTGGACCGGCTGCGCGAGGTGCTCCGCCGAGTAGGGAAGAAGGGGTCGCGCCGCCTTGACAAGGTCGTCGTGCTCGCGAGCTACGGGCCTTACGACCTGCTTCGAGCCGCGACGGGCTCTTTGGATGGGGAGGAGGGGATGGGGCTCGACGAGGTCGGGTATGTGGCGTGTTTCGAGCCCACGCCTACGGCGTTGGATGCTGCGACTGCTGTTATCTTTGGGGAGGAAGGGGCGAGAGGGAGGGTACCAGTATGTGGGGGCAATGTATTTCCCGGAAACGGATCTTCAGAGTAATACGGAATTCCGTTGTCAATGTAACTTAGTGTTAGATAGTGTATGTGCATGAACTTGATTCTGACGCCCATAGCCAAATCCTTGCTAACCTCGTGATCACCAGGCGACGCGACTGGACGCGACTTTGAAGCATACTTCGACTGATGCTCAACATTCCCTATGGCGTCCCAGGAAGCGACACCCGCCAATCCAATACCGAGTAAACGATGGACTCAGTTCTACGCGGCTCTTCAACTCGCGATTCAGCGTGCTGCGCGCAAGTGGACGTTCGTGCTTTTTTTTTTCTACTTGCGCAAGCTCCTTTTGCATGACCTTATATTATCCAGATACAAGGACTTTTCAGAGTGTTTCCCTCTCTGGTGCGAGGAGCAGCCCAGTGGCGCAGAAGGCGTCTTCAATACCGTATCGAACTTTATCGAAACACACATCGTCGTACGCCTTTTCCTTCCTTTCCCAACCCACTTACTTTCCGGCTCATACTTTCTTTTTCATTGTCGTCGGTCGTTTGACTTTTTTTTTTGGCCGGATAAACAAGAACAACACGAATAAGCTGTTCGAGGAATACGACGTCCAGAAAAACTTGGATACGCTGCATCAAGTGGTAACCGAAGCACGGGAACGCCGACAACGCAGCGAGCCGCCGGGTGGCGACAAGGACCTTTGGCGTGCGGATTTGCAGCCCCGCGCGGCGGTGCGGGCACAGGCGATACCCGCCCTCGAACGCGAACGGGACGCGCTCCGTGCACGTCTCGCAGATGTACGTCCCCCTTTTTTTTTCCATTTCATTTCCGAGTTTTTTTTCCCCTGCCGCGAAGAACCCTCCCACGCGGAACCGTAAACCCCGATGGCGGCTGACTTATTCTTCCCCTTCCCCTCCTTTCCCCTTTAATTTTTTTTTCGGAACCGGACTGCGGCAAACTTAAAACTGTGTAAACGTTTTAGTTGGAGAAGGAGAATAGGGAGCTTGGACGGGAGATTGAGGAGAACGAGGCTGCGCAGGAGCGGACGAATGCCAAGGCTGCGGAGATCTTTGCGTTCCTTGATGAGGTTAGTTGTAGTGCACCACTCTCTTTGTACTGTGGGCCAGTGGGTGCGGGACGTGCTAATCCTATGTGGTCATGGGTGTACCCCCTTCACACATTCACAGGTCTACGCGAAATGGAAGGAGCTCCCCGTGGAAGATATGCAAGCGTGGACACTGTTTACCGCTGAGACCCAGAGCTCAGATCGCCGTTAACCGCTGTGGCAATGGTTGTATTTTAAGGGTTTGGCTATCTATTCACATCTATCGTGTTGGTTACCGTTGTGTACTGTACTGTGATGATGATTTGTTGCGATGCTTCTGAAACTGCCCTTGGACTGTTTGACATCAAAGAATACATCGGTCGGTCATAGCCCTAGTTGGCTGAAGGGTTGATTGCCTTGACTTGTCTGTCCGAGAGCCGAGAACGACTGCTGATACAGCACGGTA
>Ga0307512_10005442_pt1 | contig 13297 bp, 14 predicted proteins | sample 14_EM_MG_FD_200267 | JGI IMG/M metagenome (GOLD analysis project Ga0307512, IMG submission 200267) | Populus trichocarpa ectomycorrhiza microbial communities from riparian zone in the Pacific Northwest, United States - 14_EM | ecosystem: Host-associated > Plants > Roots > Unclassified | place... | reverse complement strand
GCCGCCCGCACTCCCGTGTGAGCGATGCTCAGATAGCGCAACAGCTCCTCGACTGCCTGGTCGGCGATGCCAGGGTCGGCACGGAGGGCGGCGAGCTGGTCGGGGTTCCGCAGCAGGGCGTAGGTGCCCAGCGCGAGCATGTTGGCGGTGGTGTCGAGACCGGCGCCCAGCAGGAAGGCGCCGACACCGGTCAGCTCGGCGTCGGTCAGGTCGGTCGCGGTCAGGTCGCCGAGCAGGTCGTCGGTCGGGTCGGCACGCTTGGCCAGGACCAGCCCGTGGATGTACTCCTGTATCGCGCCGTAGGCGGCGATCTGCTCGTCCGGCGTCACGCCAGGGGCGCTCATCGCCGCCACATGACGGTTGAAGGTCTCCCGGTCGGCGTAGGGGACGCCGAGCAGCTCGCAGATCATCACCGCGGGAATGGGGTGCGCGAACGCCCGCACCAGGTCCACCGGCGGACCCTGCTCCGCCATCGCGTCCAGGTGCTCGGCGGTGATCTGCTCGACCCGTTCGGTCAGCAGGCGCATCCGGCGGACGGTGAACTTGCCGGTGAGCAGCTTCCGGTAGCGGGTGTGCTCCGGCTGGTCGATCCCGGTGAGATCGCCGGGCGGCGCCACCGGGATCTCGGTGAAGCCCGTGCCGGGGAACGGGACGTGCATGAGCTCGTACCGGGAGCTGAACCGCGTGTCGGCCGCCACCGCGCGGGCCACGGCGTAGCTGGTGACCAGCCAGCCCTCGTGCCCGTCCGGGTAGGTCATCCGGCGGAGACCGCCCTGTTCGCGAATCCGGCCCAGCTCCTCCGGCGGGTCGAACGGGCAGCCCGAGGGACGGGTCATCGGCAGGGACGTGATCGGCTCGTGGTTCGTCATGGCGACACTCTGCGACCGGCCGGTTTTACGCGGGCTTCAGTCCGGTTTCAGCGCCAGGCAGGATCACGCCATGGCGACTTTCGACGGCACGCGGATCGAGGTCCACGACGAGCTGTGGGGCGAGGACCAGGACGGCGAAACGGAGTTCGGCCGAACGCTCAGTGTGTGGGGACGCACCGCTTCCGGCACGTGGCTCAGCCCGGACGACGCACGAGGTGATCTCAACGCGGAGGACGTCGACATCCTGGTGGAGAACGACGGTTCCATCTCCGTCAGCAGCGACGGGCAGGACTGGGTGGTCAACCGGCTCGCCGAGGCATTCCCCGGCGCCGAGATCCACTACTACGACGATCTGGTCGACGAAGGCGAACTCGACGTGACCGGCGTCCGCCCGGTCTTCGAGATCGAGTGGCTCATGGGCAGGTTGGCGACGGACTAGCGGGCAGGATGTGCCCCATGAGTGGAGACATGTTGCGAGTGGGGCTCGTCGGGGCTGGGCCGTGGGCGCACAGGGTGCACGCGCCGGGCATCGCGGCTCATCCGCGGACGACCCTGGTCGCGACCTGGGCTCGGCGGCCCGACGCCGCGGCCGAGGTGGCCAGGCTCGGTGGGGCGACCCCGGTGGCCGACTTCGACGACCTGCTCGGCCAGGTGGACGCGGTCGCCTTCGCGGTACCGCCCGCCGTGCAGGCGCCGCTGGCGACGAAAGCCGCTCAGGCCGGAAAGCACATCATTCTCGAGAAGCCCGTCGCGGCCAGTGTGCGGGAGGCCGAGGTGCTGGTCGACGCCGTCGAGAAGAACGGTGTCGTCTCGTTGATGGTGCTCACGTTCCGGTACGCCGCCGGCACGCGGGAGTGGCTGCGGGCCGTCCGCCAGGTCGACGACTGGGCGGGCGGGTCGGCGCGGTGGTTCTCCGGCACCCTGCTGGACGCCAAGTACGAGCGCTCCCAGTGGCGCCATGACGGCGGTGCGCTCGCCGACATCGGGCCGCACGTGTTCGACCTGCTGGACGCCGCGCTCGGGCCGGTCAAGGCCGTCGAGCACGCCCGGCTGACCGAACCGGACCTCTGGCACGTCATGCTCGGCCACGAGGGCGGCCGGCTCAGCACGGCCACCTTGTCGATGCACACGCCGGCCAACCCCGCCATCACGGACTTCGCCGTGCACGGGCCGCACGGGTTCCTCGCGTTCGACGCCGGCGGTGACGCGACGGACCGGTACGCCGTGCTGCTGGACGACTTCGTGCGGCTGATCGAGGCCAACACGACAGAGCAGCCGCTGGACGTGCGGCGTGGGCTGCACATTCAGCGGCTGCTCGGTCAGGTGACTGCTCAGGTGGCCGGCGGGTAACCCCGGTCGTGCGGCGGCACGCCGTTGATGATCATCGGGCCCGTGGTCTGGTTCGGATGGTCGAAGGCGCCTGCCGGCTTGCCGTGCCGGCCGGACCGGTCGATCCGCCATGAACCCGAGTTGCCTGGCGGCTGTGGCGGCGGCGGAGGCTCCTGCTGCTCACGTCGCGCCAGCTCGTCCTGCAGCTCCTTGAGGAGGTTGCGCTCCTGGGTGTTGAGGATGTCGTCGACGAACGCCTGCGAGTGCTTGTCCACGCCGCCGGCCGGGGCCAGCTGCGGGTGTGACGGAGGCTCCGGCGACATGTCGTTCCGCCGCCGAGGCGACGGTGACGGAGCCGAGCCGGTGGGGTTGTCCTCCCGCAGTGCTGACGGCGGCTGTTCCGTCAGCTCCTCGACCCTGGCCTGCGGATCCGGCTGCGAAAAGGGGTCAGTGCGCACGGCCTCGACGCGCGGCGGCTCCTCCTCGACACCCCCGACGAGACCACCGGGACCGACGAGACCGCCCGTGACGGGAGCCATCATGGTCGGCGGGTCGATGCGCGACTGCGATGGCGGGTCCCGGTAGTCCTTGCGGACCGGCACCTCGACGTCCGGCGAGTCGATCATCGGCGCGTCGACGGCAGGCGGGTCCACCCTCGGCAGGTCCGGCACGACGGACATGCGCGGCGGCTCGATCCTCGGCGGCTCCGGCAACGGCGGCTGCGCGGCCCGAGCCGGCTCAGGCATGGGCGACGGTGGGGGCAACGGCGACGGTGACGGCGACGTGGCCCTCGGCGGCTCGATCTCGACAGGCTCCGGCGACGGTTCGATGGTCGGCGGTTCCGACGGGATCGCCGACACCCTGGCGGGTGCTAGCCGAGGTGGCTCCGGCGGCGCGGACATCCGCGGCGCCTCGACCCTGGCCGGCGCGATCCTGGCGGCCTCGTAAGCCGGCTCCACCCGGGGTCGGTTGAAGCCGGGACCGTCAAAAGGGACCTGTCGCGCGTTCCGCATCGCCTCCCGGTGGTACTCGCCGGGCTCGACGCCGTCGGTCAGCACCTCGACCGACGCGCGAATACCGACGCGACGCAACGCGTCCTCCACGCGGTAGGACGTGGCCGGCGGGAAACCACCCGGCCCGATCCCCACCAGCACCAGCCGGTGCGGCACCGGCCCCGACGCGGGACCGGCCGGCGTGAGACGCCACACGCACCACATCGACCGCACGTCCGGCAGGACGCCGAGCACCGAGCGCACCGCGTCGGCGACGCCCCGCTCCGGCTCGCGCCCCTCGACCGAGCCGACCGCGAACCGGTGGCGGCCGACGTTCAGCCGGTCGGTCACCATGATCCGGTCGATCACGGACGGGTCGAGGAACATGTCGGCGAACAGCCCGGCCAGTTCGGCGTGCTGCTCGTGGGTGAGGACCACCCGGCCGGCCGCGAGGCAGCCGGCGAGAAACTCCAGCGACCGGTCCAGCTCGGCGGACGCCAGCATCTGGCGGGCATCCGCCAGCGCGTCGTCGTCCACCCGACCGGCCAAGGTCAGCAACAGATCATGTATTCGGATCGGCAACGCGACGCCAGGCCGGCTCACGGCACCCACTCCTACCCCCCGCGCGACCTGTGTCAAGGTCGGCTCCCTTCCAGCTCTCGTCGGCATCGACGGCATGTGCTGGGGAGCCGAGCCTGTCACCCCTGGTGCACGATCACCCCTGGCAGCAGCGGCTCGGAGGCCGCCAGTGCCGCACGGTGGTAGACCGGAAGGTCACTGCCCTCCGGCATGACCTCCACGCCTGGTTCGTGCGTCCCAAGAGCACGCAGCACTCGCTGCAGCTCCCCGGTCAACCGAGCGCAGCCCGTCGATGCCGTGACGAGCACGATCCTGGTGGTGGGTCCCACCCCGGATCGGTGCCGTCGCCAGCTCCCGCGCACGTCGACCAACTCGGGCCGACCGTGGAGGACCGCCCCGAGCACTACCGCTTCGGAGTCACCCATGTTCACCCGTTCGGGCGACTCCGAGGTGAATGTGTAGTCGACTTCGTCGATTTGGTCTACCCAGGGGACCGCGTGTAGTCGTCCGGCGTCAGCGCCGGCATCCAGAAGAGCGGCGTTGAGCAGCATTGATTCACGCGCGGTGATCGCAACACGTTCTCTGAGCAATGTGAGCGGCAACGCACGGGCCAGCGCGTCGAGCGCCCCGCCGGCGAGCCAGTCACGCAGCCGCCACAGCTGCCGGTCGGGCAGCCGACCGGCAAGCCGGAGCAACAGCTCGTGGCACGCGTCAGTGCGGTCTTCCATGTCTGTCACTCCCCGACCTCCACGATCAACTCGACCTCGACCGGCACGCCGAGCGGCAGCTCAGCCACTCCGACGGCGGACCTGGCGTGCTGGCCTGCCTCCCCGAACACCTCGCCGAGCAGCTCCGACGCGCCGTTGACCACGCCAGGCTGACCGGTGAAGCCCTCGGCGGACGCGACGAACCCGACGACCTTGACGACCCGGACCACGGCGTCGATGCCGACCAGGGAGTCCACCGCGGCCAGTGCGTTCAGCGCGCACGTGCGGGCGTGGTCCTTGGCCTCCTCGGGGCTGATCTCGCGGCCGACCTTGCCGGTCGCGGCGACCTTCCCGTCGACGAACGGCACTTGGCCCGCCGTGAACACCAACGAGCCCGTGCGGATGGCTGGCACGTAGGCGCCAGCGGGCGCGGGCACGGCCGGCAGCGTGATGCCCAGCTCGGTCAGTCGAGCGGTCCAGCTCATGGCTTCGGCCGCTTCAGGTAGGCGACCATCTGCTCCCCGGTCGGGCCAGGCAGGACCGTCACGAGCTCCCACCCGTCCTCGCCCCACTGGTCGAGGATCTGCTTGGTCGCGTGGATCAGCAGCGGCACCGTGGCGTATTCCCACTTGGTCATGGTTCGCGACTCTATCCCGGTACGGTGTGTGGCCGTGGAGGGATGGCGACTGATAGCCGGCGCACTGCTGGTGACGAGTGGGATCGTGCTGGCGCTGCTCACCATGGCCAAGGTCCGCGAACGCAGGGGCGCGACCGGCGGGGACGTCGCCGTCGCCGGTGCGATCTCGCTGGTGGTCCTCGCGATCCTGACGCTGCTCGTGCTGCTGGTGCTACCGGCCGTGGTCGCCTGGACGATCGTCGTCCTGGTCGCCGGCTCGGTGACCGTGATGCTGCTCGCTAGTTAGGGCCGTCCGTGAGCGCGGCCAGGTTCTGTCCACTTACTCTGAAATCGTGAGCACCCCCGTCGTCGGTTGGACCGAACAGGTCGCCAGGGCGCGTCTCCACGTGGTCACCGGCAAGGGCGGTACCGGCAAGACCACCGTGGCAGGCGCGCTCGCGCTCGCCCTGGCCACGGGCGGGCACCGGGTGCTGCTCGTCGAGGTCGAGGGCCGCCAGGGCATCGCACAGCTCTTCGACACCCAGCCGCTGCCCTACGAGGAGCGCCGCATCGCGTCGGCGCCCGGTGGCGGCGAGGTCCGCGCGCTGCACGTGGACGCCGAGGCGGCGCTGCTCGAGTACTTCACGATGTTCTACAACCTCGGCTTCGCCGGCAGGACGCTGCGCAGGATGGGCGCCATCGAGTTCGCCACCACCCTCGCGCCTGGCCTGCGGGACGTGTTGCTCACCGGCAAGGTCAAGGAGACCGTCGGCCGCACCGACGAGAACGGCCGGCACATGTACGACGCGGTCGTGCTGGACGCGCCGCCGACCGGCCGGATCGTGAAGTTCCTCGACGTCACCAAGGCCATGGCCGAGCTGGCCAAGGTCGGCCCCATCAAGGGCCAGAGCGACGGCGTCGTACGGCTGCTGCACTCCGGCGACACCGCCGTCCACCTGGTGACGCTGCTGGAGGAGATGCCGGTCCGCGAGACAATCGAGGCCGTCGAGGAGCTGGACGGCGCCGACCTGCGGCCCGGCGCGGTGATCCTGAACCGGGTCCGCCCGCCGCGACTCCCGGCACGCTCCGTGACACCGGCAGCCGGTGGCCGGGTCGACGCGTCCCGGGTGCGGAACGGGCTCGAGGCCGCCGGGCTCGACCTGGCCGCGGCCGACCTGGACGGGCTGGTCGAGGAGACCGTCGAGCACGCCGTCCGCCAGCTCGCCGAGCAGCGGGCCCGCGAACAGCTCGCCGAGATCGACCTGCCCGCGATCGAGCTGCCGGACCTCACGCACGGCGTCGACACCGCCGCGCTGTACGAGCTGGCCGAGGACATGGTGGAGCAGGGGGTCCGATGACCGGGACGCTCGATGTCGACACGCTGATCGACAACCCGGACCTGCGCGTCATCGTGTGTTGTGGCTCCGGCGGGGTCGGCAAGACCACCACGGCCGCCGCGATCGCCGTCCGCGCCGCGGAGCGTGGGCGCAAGACCGTGGTGCTGACCATCGACCCGGCCCGGCGCCTCGCGCAGGCCCTCGGGCTGCGGGAGCTGGGCAACACGCCCAAGGAGGTCGAGGTCGACGGCTTCGAGCCGAGCGGCCAGCTCTCGGCGATGATGCTGGACATGCGCCGCACCTTCGACGACATGGTGCACGCGCACGCGGGTGAGAAGCGGGCGCAGGAAGTGCTCGCCAACCCGTTCTACAAGACGATCTCCACGTCGTTCTCCGGCACGCAGGAGTACATGGCGATGGAGAAGCTCGGCCAGCTCGCGGCCGAGGGCACCTGGGACCTGATCATCGTGGACACCCCGCCGAGTCGTTCAGCGCTGGACTTCCTGGACGCGCCACAACGCATGTCGTCGGCGCTGGACGGCCGCATGATCCGGCTGCTGTCCGGGCCGGCTCGCGGTGGCGGCTGGGGCGTGCGGAAGGTCGTCGGCGCCGGGATCATGCTGTTCGCGAAGGCCGTGTCGACGATCGTCGGCGGGCAGTTGCTGGCCGACGCGTCCGCGTTCGTGCAGGCCTTCGACTCGATGTTCGGCGGCTTCAAGCAGCGGGCACGCAAGACCTACGAGCTGCTGCGCTCGTCAGGCACGTCGTTCGTGGTGGTGGCCTCGCCGGAGCCGGACGCGCTGCGGGAGGCGAGCTACTTCGTCGAGCGGCTCGCCTCGGAGTCGATGCCCCTGGCCGGGCTGGTGATCAACAGGACGCACCCGGTGCTGGCCGGGCTGCCGGCCGCGAAGGCGACCGCGGCGGCCGACGGCCTCGAGGCACGCGGGGACGCGCCACTGGCCGCGGCCGTGCTGCGCCTGCACGCGGACCGGGTGGCCGTGAACGAACGCGAACGCCGGCTGTTGTCCAGGTTCACCAAGGCGCACCCGAGCGTGCCGGCGGTCAGTGTGCCGGCCATGCCGTCGGACGTGCACGACCTCACGGGTCTGCGCACGATCGGCGAGCGGCTGGCCGGCACGGCCTAGACCGGGATCACCCGACCGCGACGTCCTCGTCGACGTGCCCGTGCTGGCGCTTCGCCTCGATGAGCAGTTCCAGCCACGAGTCGACGTCCGGCCTGCGGCGAAGCAGAGCACGACGTTCGCGCTCCGTCATCCCACCCCAGACACCGAACTCGATGCGGCCGTCGAGTGCCTCGGCGAGGCATTCGGTGCGCACCGGGCATGCGATGCACACCAGCTTGGCCTTGCGCTGTTCCTTGCCACGCACGAACAATCCGTCCGGATCCTCGTCTCGGCAGGAAGCGTTGACTCGCCAGTCCGTCTGTTCTTCTGTCTGCATAACCCCCGCCCCTACGTGTCGTCGCGACCCTTGTGACCCCGGTTCCCCCCTATAGGTCCCGGGGCGCCGACGGCCGGCCGCTCGTGCGGCCGCCCTGCTCGGCTGTGTCGTCACAGACGTTGACGGACTCTAAGGCCACCCGGTTCCCACCAGAACGACCGGGTGCACACACGTTACATAAAGTCAATAACTCAGTCGGGTAACCAAGGCGTTATGTGGATCTCGCGTACGCTGGCCTCCGTGCGATTTGGCGACGGTCTGCTGAAGATGTTCGGCCTGTGCTTGTTGGCAGGAGTTCTGGTGGCCGGGATGCTGTTCCCGGTGTTCGGCGCCCTGGGGGTGGCCTCCAACGAAGCGAGCGACACGATCGACAGTGTCTCCGCCGACCTGGTGACAACCGACCCACCGCTGGTCACCACCATCGCGGACGCAACGGGCAAGCCCATCGCGTACCTGTACGACCAGTACCGCCTGCCGGTGACGCCCGACCAGATCTCGCCAACCATGAAGGCCGCGCTGGTCTCCATCGAGGACCGCCGGTTCTACGAGCACCACGGCGTGGACTGGAAGGGCACCATCCGGGCGTTGATCAGCAACTCGTCGTCCGGCGACACCCAGGGCGCGTCAACACTCACCCAGCAGTACGTCAAGAACTACCTGATCAACGTGGTCTACCGGGACCAGGTCGGGGTGGAAGAGGACCCGGACAAGAGGATCGGGCGGGAGCGGTCGCAGGAGCAGACCATCACCCGCAAGCTCCGTGAGGCGCGGCTCGCGATCCAGATCGAGCAGAAGATGTCCAAGGAGGAGATCCTCACCGGATATCTGAACGTCGTCGAGTTCAACTACCGGATCTTCGGCATCGGCGCGGCCTCGTACGCGTACTTCAACACCACGCCGGACAAGCTGACCATCACCCAGTCCGCCCTGCTCGCCGGGATGGTCAACAACCCGGTCAAGTACGACCCGTGGAAGCACCCCGAGGAGACGCTGAAGCGGCGCAACCGGGTGCTGGACACGATGGTCCAGACGAAGCACCTGTCTCAGGCTGACGCCGACAAGGCCAAGAAAGAGGCGCTCGGCGTCGTGCCGGACAAGCCGCAGAAGCCCGCGGCCAACTGCGTCGGCGCCGGCACCGAGTACGGCTTCTTCTGCCAGTACGTCGAGGACTACCTGATGAAGATCGGGATGTTCTCCATGGACCAGCTGTACTCGGGCGGCTACACGATCAAGACCACGTTCGACGCCAACGCGACGCACATCGCGAAGCTGGCCCTCGAACACCAGGTGCCGAAGAACACCGACGGCATCGCCAACGTGATGGCGATCGTGCGGCCCGGCAAGACGAGACACGAGGTCGTGGCGCTCGCCGCCAACCGCGACTACGGGCTCGACAGCGCGGCGGGACAGACCACGTTCGGCTACCCGTACGACGTGATGAACAAGTTCGGCGCCGGGTCGACGTACAAGATCTTCACTTCCGCCGCGTACCTGGAGAAGGGCGGCGGCATCAACAACGTCATCGAGACGCCGACCAACTACACGTCGAACGTCTTCAGCGGTGGCGCGAAGAAGTGCCCCCGCACGGACGCGCCCAACGACGGTGACAACCGCAAGTACTGCCTGTCGAACGCCAGCGCGAGCTACGGCGACAAGATGACGCTGCAGCAGGCGCTGGCCACGTCGCCGAACACCGGGTTCGTGAAGCTCGAGGAGCGGGTCGGCATGGACCCGGTCGTCGACATGGCGTCCCGACTCGGCCTGCGCACGACGATGTCCACCAACATGTCCGGCCAGGTCCCGAACCCGAGCTCGGACAACGCGAACGTCAACCAGAGCCAGACCCAGTTCTTCCGCAGCAAGCCGAACAACCCGGGCAACGCGTCGTTCACGCTCAGCCCGGCGCCGGTGAGCCCGCTGGAGATGGCGAACGTCAGCGCCACCATCATGAGTGGCGGCACGTGGTGCCCGCCGACCCCGCTGGCGGAGGTGCTGGACCGCAACGGCAAGAAGCTCGACCTCACCAAGTACGAGGAGCCGTGCGAGCAGGCCGTCGCGGAGCCGCTGGCGAACTCGCTGGCCCAGGGCATGAGCATGGACGACAGGGGCAACGGCACGTCGGCCGGCGCCGCGAACGCGATGCACTGGGGGACCCGCCCCGTCGCCGGCAAGACCGGCACCACGCAGGAGTACAAGTCCGCCGCGTTCGTCGGCGGGACCCCGCAGCTGTCCGCCTCGACGATGGTCTTCAACGACGGCCCCAAACCCCGCCCCATCTGTGACTCGACGGCGTCAGGCAAGGCGCCCTACCTGTGCGGCAGCGGGTCGATCTTCGGCGGCCGGTCACCGGCACGGACCTGGTACGAGGCGATGGGCCAGATCCTCGCGGGCCAGCCGGAGCTCCCACTGCCACCGGCCGACCCGCGGTACGTCGACGGCGGCCCGGAGAGCCATGTGCCGGACGTGGTGGGCCACAGCCAGGCCGACGCCACCACGACACTGCAGAACGCGGGCTACCAGGTGACCGCCAAGCAGCGAAACGGCGCCGAGCCGAAGGGCCAGGTCGTCAACCAGAGCCCACGCGGCTCCGCGCTCCCCGGCGAGATGATCACCATCTGGGTGAGCACCGGCTACGTCCCGCCAGCACAGACCGAGCAGCCGAGCACGGAGAACCCGCCACCCAGCGGCGGCGAGACAGACCCAGGCGGCGGCGGTGGCAACGGTCCTGGCGGCGGCGGAGGCGGTCCAGGGGGCGGCGGAGGCGGCTAGCAGCGAAAAGCCGGGCCCGGTTTCGGGCCCGGCTTTTTCGTGCGTGGGATCAGGACAGGAGCCGAGACTTCACGGCGGCGGCCACCCGGCCACCTTCCGCACGGCCCGCGATCTTCGCGTTCGCGGCCTTCATGACCTGGCCCATCTGCCGAGGGCCAGGAGCTTCGCCAAGCTGTTCGGTGACCTCCGCGACCGCCTCAGCGACCAGCGTGGCCAGCTCGTCGTCGGCCAGCTGCTTCGGCAGGTAGTCAGACAGGACCGCGCTCTCGTCCCGCTCGGCCTGCGCCTGCTCGGCCCGCCCGGCGCCCGCGAACGCCTCAGCCGCCTCGCGACGCTTCTTCACCTCACGGGTCAGCACCTTCTGCACTTCGGCGTCCGACAGCTCACGGGCCTCGTCACCGGCCACCTCCTCCGTGGTGATCGCCGCGAGGGCCATGCGCAGTGCGGCCATGCGGGTCGTCTCCCGGGACTTGATGGCCGCGGACAGATCAGCCCGCAGCCGTGCCTTGAGGTCAGCCATGGAAGCGAACACTACTGGTCAGGCGGATCCCCCTCACGGCGGTTACCGGTCCTATATCGGACCCAACTACCCTCGGGTACGTGGGCAACTTGGCACGGAACATCGGACGTGCGGCACTGGGCGCCACCGCGCTCGGCACCGCCACCCTCGCGTATGCCGCGGGCATCGAACGCAGGCACTGGACGCTGCGGCAGGCCACACTGCCCGTCCTCGCGGAAGGCGCCAGGCCGCTGCGGGTCCTGCACATCTCCGACCTGCACATGACCCCGAACCAGACGTCCAAGCAGCGCTGGGTAGCCGAACTCGCCTCACTGAACCCGGACCTGGTCGTCAACACCGGCGACAACCTCGCACACCAGCACGCCGTGCCAGGGGTGATTCGCGCGCTGGGGCCGTTGCTGGACGTGCCCGGTGTGTTCGTGTTCGGCAGCAACGACTACTACGCCCCGCGCCCCAAGAATCCGGTGCGCTACCTCATCAAGAGCCACAAACGCTTCCACGGCATCCCCCTGCCCTGGCGCGACCTGCGTGCCGCGCTCGTCGAGCGTGGTTGGCACGACCTGACACACGTACGCCGCCTCCTGACAGTCGACGGCCAGTCCATCGCCGTCGCCGGCGTCGACGATCCCCACCTCCGTCGCGACAGATATTCGGACATCGCTGGGCGGCCCGACCGTGGTGCCACTCTTCGGCTCGGTGTGACTCACTCGCCCGAGCCACGCGTGCTGGACTCCTTCGCCGAGGACGGCTACGACCTTGTTATGGCTGGCCATACCCATGGTGGGCAGCTGCGCGTACCCGGTTACGGGGCGATCGTCACCAACTGCCAGCTCGACCGGACTCGGGCCCGGGGGGCGTCACGTTGGGGTGCGCATATGTGGCTGCATGTGTCCGCTGGGCTTGGGACGTCGCCTTACGCGCCGGTTCGGTTCGCTTGTCCGCCCGAGGCCAGTTTGTTGACCCTTGTACCCCGTCCTACCAGCGGTTCTGGTCGGGATGGTGCTGCGGACAGTGCCCGCTTCGGGGCCGGCGCGGACGTCCGTTAGACTTCTCGCCGTACCACCGGGGTGTGGCGCAGCTTGGTAGCGCGCTTCGTTCGGGACGAAGAAGTCGCAGGTTCAAATCCTGTCACCCCGACCAGCTCAGGGGCCGTCCATAATAGAATGGACGGCCCCTGAGGTGTCTTTGAGTGACCAACTGGGTGACTAAGCAACTTTGGCTGCGCAGTCGCTGCCTACAGCGTCCGACGGCAAGGAGAAAGGCGTGGCTGAGCTGGACAACCCTGCGGCCAGGATCCTGGCCGTGTTGGAACGGGTGCAACCACTCCTCGATCAGCCGGGACCGGCTCTCGATGCTTGGCAGCAAGCCTTCGATGTCAGAGACCCGCTCGATCTCCCTGGCCGTGTCGCTCACTTCATCCAACAGGTGCAGCTGACCAAAGAGCTTGTGGCGGCACTCCCCGAGGAAGAAGACTCTGAGCACCTGTCGACCTATTTTCGACAGCTTGATCGACTATGCAATGTTCTTCTTGGTGTCGGCATCTACAACACAAGCGAGTTTGTCGGCTCGGTAAAGCCAGAGCTTCTATATAGCCTCGGTTCATGCTCGCAAGCAATACGCCGACATGGCGGACGAGAGCCCACTATCGATGTTGCCGGAATCGAAAATATCCTGTCGACGATCCATGACGTGCGCAACGAGATAGTTGCCAGCCAGCTACCTCACAATGTCAGCCTCTTCATTCTCCGACGCCTACGCGAAGTTGAAGAGGCGGTCTTAGCTTTTAAAATTGCAGGCTACGCAGGAGTCGAAGACACTCTTGATGCACTGCTTGGCGGGGCAGCTTGGAGGACGCCACCTGGTCAGCAACGGCCGGTCGGTGGTTGGATAAACAGAGTCTGGATGGCCATCCAGACTGGCACAAAAGGCACCGCCACTATCGCAAGCTCTACTCAAACAGTCGTTGAGTCGTACAAAGCTATTACGGGAAAATAGAAACATGCATGTGGCCCCATCCCAATACCCCGAGTGGAGCCACATGCCACCGGCGGATTGTCATTCGACAGGAACCCTTGCCTCATAATCACGGGCAGTCTTGGCCGTCGCACTCGTGGGTGT
>Ga0307512_10005441_pt1 | contig 13297 bp, 11 predicted proteins | sample 14_EM_MG_FD_200267 | JGI IMG/M metagenome (GOLD analysis project Ga0307512, IMG submission 200267) | Populus trichocarpa ectomycorrhiza microbial communities from riparian zone in the Pacific Northwest, United States - 14_EM | ecosystem: Host-associated > Plants > Roots > Unclassified | place... | reverse complement strand
TTGTTCTGCCAGTGTCTTTTATGCCATAAGATAAATAGGTACTGGATGACTTCTTAGATTTTTAATTTTTATTCTGATCCAGTTTTCGTCTTTGTTTCTGTATTCAGAATGGAACAAAAGAATCCATTACCAAGCTTGTTTCAGACTTGAACAGCACGAAGCTGGAGTCTGATGTTGGTGAGTTAATCTTTTCTTGTGTTTTAGGAATTTATCTGCTGTTTGCTATCAAGTCGGGCATTCATTTCTTATTGTTGTTTAGACTAACTTGTACCGTCAATGGACTCACATTTCAAGTTGTACCGTAGTTTTCAAACTTATTTAGACATGGGTTTTTGGTGGTGGTGAGTGTGCCCCTTTGTTCTTGGTAGGGAGGGGATCTCTATATCATGGAATCTATATAATGTTCTTTTATATTTTTTTTCAAGGCAAAAAATTAATCTAGCTGTTAAAAGGTTCTTAGGTTTTCATTTTTACTGTGAGTTGTGCAGATGTTGTTGTAGCACCTCCCTTTGTTTACATCGATCAGGTGAAGTCTTCCTTAACTGACAGAATTGAGATAGCAGCTCAAAACTCTTGGGTCAGTAAAGGTGGGGCTTTCACAGGAGAAATCAGGTCTGCTAGCCCCCTCCTCTCCCAATTATCACTTTGTTTGAATGGGGTGGCAACTGGTACTCAATTTGTTTAAAATACCAGAAACCAACTTTATCGTAAAAAAAACCTTTTTAGCGCTTTGTGTTTTACAAATTAAATGCATGGGTGATTAATGGCACTCTGCTCCATGATTTTTGGGCATGGTCGGACATCTCATCCAAGAGAAATTCTTTTTGAGTCCATCATTCATACATTCATTGTTTTAGGCTACATTCATCAAGTGCAAGTTAAGTTTAGCTCACTCACATCCCTGAGGTTTTCTTACCACAGTGCTAATACTGAATGGAGCAGGAATTATAAGCAATGGTTATTCTGTTCTATAGCTTAAACCTATATGAGGCTTCTATGCTATTGCTCTTCTCCCGGTGACTTCAAAATGATTCTTTAATTTATTTGCAGTGTGGAACAATTGAAAGATATTGGCTGCAAGTGGGTTATTCTTGGGCATTCTGAGCGTAGGCATGTAATTGGCGAAGACAATCAGGTGAAAATTTAAAGTACTTGGTTTTCCAGAGGTCGTAAGGGGATAATAATTCCTTTTGCTACTATGTGATATATGTAGAACCTCACAGAAATTTTGCTAACTTCAGTTTATAGGAAAGAAGGCAGCTTATGCCTTAAGCCAGGGTCTTGAGGTAATTGCTTGTATTGGTGAACTGCTAGAAGAAAGAGAAGCAGGGAAAACTTTTGATGTTTGTTATCAGCAACTGAAGGCATTTGCAGGTTATTGCTGATGTTTCTGTCTCTTGAAATATGAGATGTTAGATTAAAATGTTACAACTATGTCCTAACATCAGTAGTGCAATTACCTACCTGTAGATGCTGTGCCCAGCTGGGATAATATTGTTATTGCATATGAACCTGTGTGGGCTATTGGTACTGGTGTAGTGGCCACACCTGTGCAGGCTCAGGAAGTGCATGTAGCTATCCGTGATTGGCTTAAAAACAATGTCTCGGCAGAAGTTGCATCAAAAACACGTATTATCTATGGAGGTACTTCACTTTGTCTATGTTGAAATTTTACCTGTCAGTTCTCTTGCTTAGATTATGGAAAATATGTATGAACTTGCAAATGAATAGGAATAAGGAGCTTTTCTTCTTCACCTTTTCCTACTAGACTATGGCAAAAGGGGGCAGTATCATAACCTGCAGGGTTGGATTGGCTATGTTGGTTCTAATTGGAGGCTAATCCATACCAATATTCAGTTGTGAACCATTGTCATAAAGTCATGTTAATGGTTTGGCTCACTGTTTGTCACCACTTATAAACTGTTACTTAGGTTTGAATGTATCAGTTCTTCTGATCTTCTCACAATAGCCTGCTTCTGTAGATCTTGTTCACTTGTGTTGCTCATAATCTAATTACAACTGAATTTCCTTTTCAGGATCTGTAAATGGAGGCAATTGTGCTGAACTTGCGAAGCAAGAAGATATTGATGGTTTCCTTGTTGGTGGTGCATCCTTGAAGGTATACTTCTGCCATTAACCATTTGCTTCAAAATTTAATTATCACAATGAAAAACCTGTCTTGCAGTCATTAAAGTACCTAGTACACTCTCCATCACATCGAATTTGGTAGGTATTTACAATGACACTGCGATTTTCCGTGATGCAGGGCCCCGAGTTTGCTACCATTGTCAATTCTGTAACATTCAAGAAAGTTGCTGCTTAATTCTATGAAGTTGAGTTGGTATTGGAAACATTAGCAAATAAAGAGCAAAAAAGGAGCTGCTTCAGTTTGAAGCTTACTGTAATCAACCCATGAGTTAGTCTTATTGAATGGAGTTTTGATGATTTATCCATTTTTTTTCCCAATCCTAAAAAGAAACAAGCCCCTTCGCGTTAGCTTTCATTTGAAAAGGCATAAAACATAAATCAGGTTGATGCTTGTGATCTCGATGAAGCCCCCTTCTTTATTTTTCGGTATAGTTTCGTCTTTTCGTGATTTCTTTTTGATGTGCGAAGTTGGCCTTGGAACTCAGATGCCAAATGCCGACCAGCATTTGCCATATGTGTCTGTCTTCGACTCAGCGGGTATAAAAAAGACAGATATGCTTGAAGACAGCAGGTATTTAACCAGTCAGCATGATCGGAACACGTGTTCATTACCTAGAACATATGCCCTGACTGTACATCACCTGTATATCAAAAACTGCTTAAATGAATTTTATTGGGAAAGCTGTTCAGTTTTTAAATTTATTTTTTAAAAATCACCAGAGACATGATTATAACTTTAGAATCATGGGAGTTGAGTTCAAGCTAGCCTGACATCTTAATAATAATAATAAATAATAATAATAAAAAAACTGCTGAAATGGCTACAGCACTACACAACGCTCGTGTTCCTTGTACTAATGTAGTTAGACCTTGGAAGAAGAAGAAATTGAAAAGCAAACTGTTGGGCTGGCATTAATCCAGAATCCAGTACATGTGATTAATTTATATAATAAGCTTCACTAATTTATATATTCTTGGATGCTTATTCTACGGTTCTAGCCCAAGTAAAGAACGTGAAAACTTGTTTCCTTGTTTAAATTATCGTTTTCTGGGTTCAAACCCAAGTAATGAAAGTGCAATTTTTTCCTTCGTGGAGGCATTAGCCTGGCAGAATAATATTAGGTGTACTTAATAGAGTTTTTCACTTAATTCTCTTACTCGTGTTCGCTGGAGAAATCTTTAAAATCACGACGGGGTAGAGAATTAATTAACCATTAATGTGGTATTATCATTGTTCACTGATGTGGAAAAAATATATATAAAAACGTCTTCTTTGTTTAAAACCATCTATGAATTATAGACTAACGAGGGAAAAATATATAAAAAAGGGCGAGCACTGATAATTTTATAAGAAAAATGTAGTCGAAAAAGAAAAATCAACATCAGGCTTTATTGGTGCTGTGACTATCTTGGAAGGCGGGACCAATGGAGGAATAAATATATTCAACATCAGCTCTTATGGTCATAGCATAATTATCCTGGCTGGTTACTTTTAGAATAAAAAAGTAGCTGAGCATGCACTGTCTTGCTAGCAAAGTCGTCAGGGAGAAGAGGTTCCTTCCCCTCCAGAACACAAACCAGGAATCGAGAAGAGGAGATTACAAAGCCCATGGCAGGTCTCATCAAAGCTTTTGCTGCGACTCTTGTTTTATGCCTACTTACCAGAGGTAAGAAAGCTATCTTTTTTGTCTCCATAATCCATCTTTTCCTGCTCAAATACATGCTTCTCTCTCTTTTTTATTATCAATTTCTTTTTAAAAAAGGAATACAACTCGGCTGTGTTATGAACACATGCTGTTCTTTGGTAAATCTACGAGCTGATTTCATGATTTCTTGGAAAAGGGCGATGTTCTCTCTCTTGCTATAGTTTTTTTTTATTTTTGGTCAAGTGATAGAATTTAAATATAAGTTTTTTTCTTTTTTTGCCCTTTTTGGTATCGGTAATTGCTATATAACAATTTGAAACTATGAAATCAATCATGAACATTTTTCCTCGAGATCAAAGGTGAATATGCTTCAATGATTGGATTCTAAGCATGTCCAAGACCAATTAGATTTATTATGGATGTAAATAATTTATATGTGATCTCACTTTATAATTTAGTAAATATAGATAATAAGATATAGTTTGATTAATATTATCTTAAAAGAAATAAAAGGACCAAGTCACTTGTCTTTGAATTTTAAAACAACAAAAATTCACTCTAAAATAAATATTTATTTTATATCTTTATCTCCGTCTTTCATTAATATATTTGCCTCTCTCTCCTGGATCACTAATAAAATACAATTATATTATAGTACTACAGTATCATCATGTAGTCTATCAAAAAATATAATCCTGATTTCAGATTGAAGAATCTTGTTTCTGGTTATTTATGGTGTGTTTCACATTGTAGTCAAAATACAATTCGCCTAAAATTTGATTTTTTTTACTTAAAATTATTATTTTTTAATATTTTTAAATTGTTTTGATTTGCTGACACGAAAAGTAAATTTTAAAAAATATAAAATATATATTATTTTAATACATTTCTAAACAAAAATAAAAACACTAATCCAAAAAATCAATCTTGGTTCCAGAGTTTCTATTCCTTCTGTATCTAAAGCAATCTTATTATGGTGCTATATCATCATCTCGTCCAAAAAATCTAATCCCACAGAAGAATCTCAAAACCCATCTCACTTGTTGATTGATCAAATCAGTTGGGTCCATATAGATTATGATTACATGAGTTTAGTTGGGGGGCTTGTTTTTCTTGGAACTGTCTTGCAAATTGGCATTGCTCTTCAATTGTGAGGTGGTTTGAAGAAAACATCTTATTTTTGGTTTCCAATGTTGCTGTAATGAAAATACAGGATCATGTGATTGCTCATTGAACAACATCACCATTGGGACAGTCCGAAGTGGGAGAGAAATAAGTGGTCAGGCAGATTGGAACGTGACAGTGGTAAACAACTGCCAATGTGCTCAAAGCCAAATACAGTTGTCTTGCATGGGGTTTCAAACAGTGGAAAATATTGACCCATCAATCCTTTCGAAGCAAGGTGATACCTGCCTGCTCATCAATGGCAGTTCCCTGGAGGCATCAGCTTCTGTCAACTTCTCCTATGCTTGGGATCCTCCTTTTCTGTTGTTGCCACTGGGCTCTGTTATCCATGGCTGTTAACCTTGGAGTATCCTTTTCGCTTTCATTTTTTTATAACTACACAATCTCCTCAATGAAAAAGGGATTTTAATGTGGTTATTATATATTTGATGTTCTTCATGTTGTGCATGACTGTCGCCTACAACATTTTCGAATTTCGACCTAGCCCAGAATGGTGGTCTGAAGTTTCTAGACAGGTCCATGGGCCCTTTCTTCCGTGTAGAAATTGCAATCACATTTTCTTCTTTAAGGTGGTTCAAAACCTTTTTTATCAAACACTTGAGTGCGCAGGACCAAAGAAGAAGTTCTTTGAGGATTCTACACTCAAAGCACAAAATTCCATAGCCAACTTTGATATTAAAGCAAACAAAGCCCGTCACCCCCTTGCATCAACAAGATTCTTTACTGAATTGCTTGAATTTAGAGATAAGAGAGAGGAAAAAAAAAAAAAAAACAAGAAGAGATGGAGTGGTTCTATCCTAAGAGAAGGGGTCCTGAGTGGAAACAAGGGTGGACAGGCCAGACCATGGGCTCAGTGTCTTCTCCACCACTCCCATTGCTAGCTATTTTTGGCATTGTCATTTCCCTGTTATGGCTCTCCCATTACACGGGCTATAAGGCTCAGTTGCACCACTCTGCAATCAACCTCCAAATATTCCTTGTCTTGCTGCCTATCCTCCTGATTTTATTCATGGCTTCATATTCTACTAATTGGTTGCTCTACTATCGGCTCAGAAGTTCACAGCATGATTCAGATCCACGTTCCTCAGGCTCCTTTCCTTGGGGTATTGCCATTTTTGTGGTGGTGCTTTTAATGTTGCTCTCTTATCGATCTACATTTCATTCCAAGTGGTTTGGACCTCTTCAGGGGTCAGATTAATTTGTTTTATTAGTATAAATCAGCGAAAAGATAAAGACAAACTCTGCTTAATGTTTGTTAATTACAACGTTAAAGATATACGGGTGTGCATATCTTAGCTTATAATCATCGAATCTTTTGAGTTTCTTTGTCAAGCAATCCTGTCTTTTTTTTTTGGCAACAAGCTTTGTATTATACGGTTTTTGCTTACTGTTGTGAGCAAAATGTTCAATGCATCTCTGAAGTCCAACTCAATCAAAATCAACAGTCTGGTCAGGATTACTGTTTGTTCCTCTGGTTTAAAAAGGGCGGCAGCAACTGAATCACCGGCATGCTCAACACTTCACTTCTCTGCCATGCCCGCGACCGTTCATTGCAACATTTGGTATGGACAAACACACGAAAACAAGTCTATGTCGGCGAGGCCAAGATGACTTCTGTAGCATGGGAAAGGGTAAATCTGTAAGATTTGAATATGAAGAATCGCAGACAAACACCAATCATTATATTCAATTATGCTTTACGTGTGTTCCCATATGAAAGGGGGTTGAATGAATCAAAGTCCTTTCAAAGCCCTAGCCTTCAGGCTTAGGATAAGAGAAGACGCCTTATGGCCATTCAATCAAAACTGATAAGGCCAAGAAACTGTCACTGCAGAGCTAGACCCCACAAGCATGTTTGATGATTTTTTCTTGCAAAAGGCTTGATTAACATCGGACCAAGAAGGCAGTTGTAGGATTGGATGATTAAATAAACAATTGATGTTTGTCACAAATGAAGAACTGTTATTCCACCACCCAATCACAACTAACAAAATTTACAAGAATATAAATATGGTGTGCTTCTTCATCGATCAAACTTGCTTTTTTTGTTTATACTTTAATAATTTATTGAGAGATAACTGGGGTATAAATGTGTTTTAAACCAATCCTACCCCTGGTTTGATATCTTAACATGTCCCAGAACTCCTTTGTGAATTGTCTATCACCTTCTGCTAGTTGATCTTTTGAATAAAATGGGGGGATTGATTCTCTTAAGACAAGACTACTGAGTTGATACATGAAGTCGGCCTGCTGTAATCACACTATTACTGCATTTAGTTAAATAGTGAGAGATATTAAACAAGTGCTGCTTTTAGCTAGCCATTTGGGTATAGACAGTGACATCTGCAAATGGATTGGATCCTCATAGAGTGCGTAACTTCTGGAACTCATGAATATTCAGTGGACATAGAATTACATTGATCTTGACTCCTTGCTTGGCAGATTACTTTATTATTTGTTCTATGAGGTGATGATTTCTGAGAACAAGACAAATTTGACTGATGCCCACTTGACTTTAGATTCAGGTGAGTGTCTTGAGAGATAACTTGTCTTTTGTAAGTTACTACTAGTCTTAATCAATCAAGCAAAGTTAATATCCGCATTAAAATAAACCGAGAAAACAAAACTTATCTTCAAGGTTTCTGCTGAGGTCCTAGGAGAGTTTATGCGAGAAAAGGAAACTCATTTCAATTTTCAAGTGAAGTTTACCTTTTGAGCCAGGACAAGTACAGTTCTATAACTTACTTCCCCAGCAAACTGAAACTCCATTTTCTCAGCATCCAAACAGAAATATACTGTAGGCAGAGTGGCTTTAGATCATTTTAATCAAGATTCTAACTCGAGCTAAATAAAGAGCGTATACAAATTTGACATAGCACAAATAAGCTACTGAAGAAAAGACAACTTCATTAGCATCTGATCCACCAAAGAAAAATCCAACAAGACATGAATACTCAAACCACCAATCACATATCTTAATGCACACACACATATATACATATAAACACAAACACATACACACATAACGGTTACATATATTACTCTATTTCAAACTCTAAACTGTCTTTCAAACATAAACCAAGTTACCAAAGCGATGGAACAAAACTATTCTTCAATCTATACTAACTAGTACAGCATCAAAAAAGCCAGCTGTCAAGAAAGGTAGATTGAAACCGCACCAAAACAAGAAGCAATACAATGAAAGCAGCCACACCCCATGGAGAGCTCCCTTCTGATGGCTGCTGGTTTGCTCTCCGGCTCCTGTCCCACGGTGTCATGAACCAACGGACTATGGCTATTAGCACTAATGGTACAACCACGATGAGCCAACTCCCTTCTTTCTCAGCAGTCTCCACAATGTCTTCATGGTGCAAGTACCAAGATATCCAGAAAAAGAATGATATCACTGCAAAGATGAAGAGAACTGGATATGGTAGAGGATTTAGAGTGAAAGCATCATGGATGATGTCACTTCTTCTCCTGTTGTCGTACATCGCTGCTTTCTTGTCCTTGGTATGGATATGTTTACAAAAGTTATATTTATAGCAAAGAAACTGTCTGATAGTTGTATTGGGACTTTCCGAGCCGCTGATGTGCGCTGATTTGATGGATTTGACAATTGGTTAAATGATCAAGTGGTGCTGATTTTATATTTTAAAAAGTCCAGTGTGTGTTAACTTTTGTTTTTATTTTTGTGTTTTTTTTTAAATATATATATTTTAAGATTTTTTGAATTACTTTAATATATTTTCAAAAAGATATTTTTTAAAATTACCACGTATTCAATTCATGTCGGCAGTAGAAATATCATCAAAGCATGAAGCATAATGCACCCTCTTTGAGAAATTACATTAAAGCCCTCTTAACAAATGACACGCTACTCATCCAATAGGCATGGTGATCAAACTATAATGAATGATTTTTTTTTAAATATTAAAACGATAATATATTAAATAATATTTTTTAAAAAATAAATATTAAAATATTAATACATTAATTGATTAAAATTAATTATATTTAACTCGTGAAATTCTTGATCTGGGTATAGAATTCAAATGGAAACAAATTAAAAACTCAAATCAACTAAATATTAAAAAATTAAAATAAAAAAAATTAATTTTTAAAAAAATAGTGCAAGCGAACATAGTACAATGACAGATCAATATTTCTAAAGAAGAAAGAAATATTTAAATTTTAGATAATTAACTTAACTAAATCCATTACGTCGGGTTAATTAAATAATAAAATAATAATAATAATAATAAATGATAAATAAAAAAAACTAAGATAAATTATATTATTTTTAAAATTAATAAAAAAATATATAAAAACTAAAAAAAAAATTCAATATTCAAATAAATTAAATAATAAAAGATAAAACTAAAAAAACATAATTTTTTTTTTTAAAAACAAATAATCTCTTACCTCAAGCTAAGTTGCAGGCTAAATATATATTTTTTAACCTTAAAAGAATATTAAAATAAATAAAAGGAGCAAGCATACACACCAGGTCTCAGAGCTTCATCTATCTCCCTGAACATCAATTGAAAAGCAAATTGCTCTTGTTAGGGCTGCATGAATCTACATTTTAAATTTGAAATGAAACTGCATATATCAGAACAATGATAGCTGTGCTTAAAAATTGCAAGGAAAAAGCACATTTTACCCCCTCTTGAACTCCCCTCGAAGAATAACCTTTTCTGACTGAAAAATCAACACCCACCATCTCCAAACAGCCAAGAAGAACACGCTCAGATTCTTGAAGTAGAGCAATGCACCGTTCCGAGTCACTGGATTAAAAAAATTATCAACATGATTACATGTAACAATTAACTTGAGATAAAACAATACCAAAAAGGATAATATATGCGGATTGTATGATCGAGCAGAGACAACTATAACGTAGCATAGAGACACATTCTGAACCAAAGCACTGTCTACAATTGGTTGTTTTAGCATGTGTTTAGGTGTGATCAGGAAGAAGAAAAAAAACAAAACACTAACTATCAAAGTAGGATATGCGAATACTGTCATTTTTACTTCTTTTTTATGAGTATATATGCATGTCGAGTCTGGCCTGATGATAACAAATCTATCTGCAACATTTACAAACATAGTAATCAGGTTCTTCAGAGATTGAGCTAAACATCATCGTGTATAATAATCGGCAGCATACAGTGTATAACTCCACAGAGAATTGTTGATCTGCGACAAAGGAATTCATGCCTGCCACAGGATTATAATCTTGGTTGTCCGAGAACAAGGAATTAGATAAAGCTGGATCTTCAGAAATTCTCAGTTGATCAAAATCTTGAAAAAGTGCCGCTGGTATACGTAAAGACTGTGCCACATGCCTGGAATCCAATTGAAATAAAGCACGTTTTCCAGAAACTCTAGTTAGTACCTCAACACACACAAGAATGACTGCTCCTGGATCTGGTCCTTTATCCCTATCACTGCCCATTGCTATCCCATAGAAAATTAATGGACTTTGCACATGTAGAATTATGTTGAACAAAGCAGCCACTGAACTCTGAATGTTCCTTTTAACAACATTTAAACGTTTATGACATGTATAGCAAGTAGATGGTTAGTATAACAATCTGCAATTACAAGAGAAAAAATTTTGGACATCGTTATGCAATGTACCAATCCCCGTTAGCAGAATGGTAGATGGCCTATTTAGCAAGCAGGGAGAATCGGGTTTGACTTCCTAAAAAGAAAAAAACAAAAAATCATTACTCAATATACAGCAGTCAGGAAATCAGAATATTACCTGAAACATGTTCCAGAACCAGATCCAAGCAGTCAATGCCGCTGCAACAGTTGAAGATACCTTACCACCATCTACATTCCCAGTATTAATCTCATAAACTATTGGGCAGCCTTCATGGACTCCAACCAGTGCTCTCTCTATATAGCTTGTATTGCAGACAAAAGATGCAACTCTGATGGTGTTCTTATCATACTTTTGAATGACATTCTTAACCTAGCTTTAAATTCATCTAAATGGTATGGATAAGAAAGAGATGCTGATCCTATATGACTGTGGAGTGTCTTAGTGCTTGATTCTTTATCGCGAGAAGCCAGAGTAGCTTCTTTCCCCTGTAAAGATATGCATTTTCCTAAAGCCTTCAAGAGTAACACTAGTAGCTTTGCATATGCATTTCTAGTCAAGGTAGGATTCGTTATGGGAAAATGATTCCCTAACTCTTGCAGATACTTCAGAAGACCATCTAGCCAAACAAAAGAGAATGGTTTTGGCACCTCAGTGCCATCTGCTAACTTCAAGAGCAAGACTTGAGATATGCCAGTAAAACTTGGCACCATGCTAGACAAAAAGAGAGTACACATAGTCTGTAAATTGAGCCTCAGAATAGCTAATTGAGCCTCAGAATAGCTGAAACAGCAATTAATAGCTGCCTGATTAGTACTGCCGCCTTAGGAAGATTACCTTTTAGAAAACTTTGCAACCAATCCTTTTTTAATGGTTGACATTCATATGAGTCAAGCTTACTTAGAACGCTGGCAATAGTGGAACAATTATCCGGCTGTGAACTATGTTTATCCACAGTAGCTTTCCGGGAGTCACCTGAACCCAGTACAATGCTGCTATCATTAGACTTTACAGAATTTCGAGCATCATATAAATGTTCAGGTTGGTGATCATCCTCAACAAACAGCATGTGGAAGGAAAAACAAATAAAATCAGCGAACACATTTATACAATGACTAATTTTTGAGATGGGTTCAGATTTCCATCTCAACAGCTTCACCTCATAATCACTATCCGTTGCATTTGTGTGGTCCAACGCAGATGCTAGGCCCCACATGAATCCACAAAAGCAAGAAACTATCGAAGATAATTTGTTCCAATCAACAACATCAATTTCATCTCCCGCGTTCTTAAAAAGAGCATCTTTCAAAGAAATAATCAAGTCTTGTGTCTGTTCCTCCAAACTTTCAGCGATAATGATAACACTTTTCCAGCTTTCAAAGTCATTGGAGGTATCCAAACATGGATTAGACTTGTTCACACTGCTCTGTTCCTGAGCAACATCAGAATTGGGTAGCTCTGTGCAAGGTTTCTCAGCAATTATGGAGTCAACTGCACAAGTACATTGATATTTGCTTAGAGTTAGGAACACATATGATGGACATTGACTGGGAAAGCCATAATACAGAACGTACATCCTCAGACAGAATAGGAATGAGTGAGGATTGAGTAGTTCCAATTTTCTCCTCACAGTACGCCATAATTAAGTATTTCAGGGCCTTCCGGCAGGTCACCAGCAACCTTAAAAGCTCATACTGTTTACGTGAGAAGAACGAGTCCCCGCATTCTAACAGGTGGCCAATCACAAACCTGAAATGTAGATATCACACATGGGTGGAACTTAAGCATATGTTACATCATACTAAGTACATGTATCAACAGAAACTTAAAACTAATTACTGCAAGCACACATTATTGCATATAATCAGTGTGTGTGTGTGTGTGGGGGTGGGGGGGGGGGGTTGTTTCATCTTTGCATATATGTAGACAACAGATGGGTGAAACTTAAGCATATGCTGCATGATACAAAGTACATGTATCAACAGAAACTTCAAGCGAAAGTAAGACTAATCACTGCAAGTGCATACCATTACATATACTTCCAAGGATACGGAGAGGGGAATGGAGGGTTAGTGAGGGCCTGAGGGTTTTATTTCATTTTTGGATACATGCTGACTTTACTCCAAACTAGTGGACATCACAATTTTAACATGTGCAACGTGCAGGACAATAACGAGAATGTTTTTTATTCATCTACTGTGCTATCATGCGGAAAACCTACATAAACAATCTGCGTATGCTTGCTCGAATCAAACATAAATAGAAGACACGTTGAAGCATAATGGTTTGGAAATGATGAGGGGCACAATTTTACCTTTCAGGATTGAGTGTGCAAGTGACATAAAGTGAGAATGATTTTGAATTGATATATCCTTTTGGCATCCAACACAAAAGCCTAAGCAAACTTTGACAGGCTGTAAATTTCATGATGGCCAATTCTCTGGAAATATCTGCAGGCATTTCAGACAATAAATGGGAAATCGATTTCCCCACTGCAATCTCATCACATGTAGAGGATTTTCTGCCTGAAACAACATATGAGTTTTTCAAGTGCACTTAAATCCTCTTGCCATTTAGGTGACGCATTCAGTTCGGTGTCCCCAAATAGTGGTAGGACTGATTTCTCCAATAAATTGCAAAACCTTGATGCCAAATGCTTGCGAACAAACTAGGAAAAGAGGCAGTTTCAACACTATGAAAA
>Ga0307512_10005440_pt1 | contig 13302 bp, 10 predicted proteins | sample 14_EM_MG_FD_200267 | JGI IMG/M metagenome (GOLD analysis project Ga0307512, IMG submission 200267) | Populus trichocarpa ectomycorrhiza microbial communities from riparian zone in the Pacific Northwest, United States - 14_EM | ecosystem: Host-associated > Plants > Roots > Unclassified | place... | reverse complement strand
GGGTGCTCCTTCGATGTGCGGCTCTCAGGGGGTTGAGGGCCGGGGCCGTCCGGGCCCCGGCCGCTTCGAGTGCCGGCTCAGCCCAGGTGGCCCGCGCCCGCGCAGTGGTCGACGATCCCGGGGACCGACTTGGCCGGATCGACCTTGGTACGCAGGGTCGGTGTCCAGCCGGCGCCCGCCCTGAGGACCTCGCCGGGCACTTCGGCGTTGTGGACGGCGATCAGATCGGTCGGCTCGCCGTTGACGTAGTTGTCGTCGGCGGTGAGCGGCGAGTCGTTCCAGCGCTTGAGGATCTTCCCGGCGCCGACCCCGTCCGGCAGCGTGAACGCGTTGTGCTCCGCGACGAGTTGGGACTCGATACCGATGCCGTAGCTGTAGGAGTAGCCGTCCTCGGCCACGAAGTGGTTGTTGTACGAGTCGACCTGCCCGAAGCGGACGCGCGGCGCGCGCTCCACCAGGTTCGCGAACAGGTTGTGGTGGAAGGTGACCTTGAGGTGGCCCCGGTCGACTGCGGCCGTCGAGGCGCTGTCGCTGTTGCCGATCAGGATCGTCTTGTCGTGGTCCTCGAAGACGTTCCAGGAGGCGGTGACGTAGTCGGCGCCCTTGACGATGTCGAGCTCGCCGTCGTGCTGCTCGTAGATCCGGCCGTAGTAGGACGGCAGCGTGCTGTCCGGGTGATCACCGTCCGTGAACGTGTCGTGGTCCATCCACACATGCGTGGACCCGTAGACCACCGCGCTGTCGTACTCGGAGTTCCAGTTGCCGTCGGCGGTGTCGGTCGGGTCCCACTGCGGGAAGCAGTCGAGCGGGCTCTCGAAGCTCAGATTGCGCACGATGACGTTGTCCACGGCCTTGATCTGCAGGCTGGCGCCGTTGAAGCCGGCGTTCCTGCCGACGCCGATGATCGTGGTGTTGGCCGGGATGTTCGCCTTGATGTAGGCGTCCTGGCCGGCGGCGGAGGCGCGGCGCCGGCCCTCGGGGCTGTCGTCGGGCTCGTCGTCCAGGGTCTTGTCGTGACCCCAGACGGCGGGGTCGTACGTGGCCAGATAGGCGTCGAAGTCGTACCCCGGCACCTCGAACGAGGCGCAGCTCGGGCCGTCGGCGTCGATGACGCCCTTCACCTTGATGATCTTCGGCGCGGTGCCGCCGTCGGCGAGGGCGGCCTTGAAACCGGTCCAGTCGGTGACGGTGTAGACATGCGCGGCGTCGGCGGCCGCGCCGCCGGTGGTGCCGCTGCCGTAGGACCCCCAGCCGTCGTTCGCGCCGAGTACCTGCCGGGCGAGGTCCCGCGGCTGGGCCTGTGCGGCGGACATCCCCGTGACACCGAGCACGAGGGCGGTGCACCCTGCAAAGGACGCTATGACGCGTCCATGACATCTCTGTGTACGCACTGTGCGGCTCTCCTTGGTTACGCGACCGAGGCGTCGGTCGCCTCGGGCCAGGTGATCCAGGACGTCGGAATGTCGTCGCGCAGCCGGACCACGTCCCGTGGCGCGACCACCCGTCTACGCAGCAGCTCGCCCGCCACGAGTCGCGCCACGGCGATCGCGCCCGGCGGATTGAAGTGCGTGTTGTCCTGCTCGGTCGCGGTCCAGTTGAAGTACGTCTTCGTCTCCTCGACCCCGAGTTCCTGCCACAGCGCGAGCGACAGCGCCTCGATGTCGAGCAGCGCCACCCGCTCCTGTGCGGCGAGCGCGCGCATCGCCGCCGGATAGTCGCCGTGGGTCGGCACGGCGTTGCCGTCCGCGTCGAACCTGCGGCGCTCGACGGGCGTGGCGAGCACGGGCCGGGCTCCGTGGGCACGGGCGCCGTCGATGTAGCGGCCGAGGTACTCCTGGTACGTCGTCCAGGGCTCGGTGTACCGGATCGGATCCTCTGCCTTCTCGTCGTTGTGCGCGAACTGGACGAGCAGGAAGTCGCCCGGCTGGATCGCGTCGAGGATGACGTCCAGCCGGCCTTCGTCGACGAAACTCTTGGAACTACGCCCGTTCACCGCATGGTTGGCGACGGACAGGTCTTTCTGCAGAAAGAAGGGGAGCGCCATTCCCCACCCGGTCTCGGGAGCGGCGTCGGCGTATTTCTGGGCGGCGGTGGAATCGCCGGCGATGTAAATCGTCCGCCGGCGATGAGCCGCTCGAGCGGTACCGGTGGCCGCAAAGGCGAGAGGAACAGCGCCCAGGGCAGCCAAAGAGACCTGTCTGCGGGTAAGAGACACATCAGTGCCTTTCAAGCAGGGGGACGGGAACTTCCCTGGGGGCGCGGGGAACTGCGCGATCAGCCACAGCCGACCGGCAGTCCCCCACAACCGAAACCACCCGAGTTCAGCGGTTCTTCTTCCAGTCGGCCTGCGCAGCGTTCAGCTGATCGGCAAGCGTGTTGAGGAAGTCCTTGACGCTCATCTTCCCCAGCAGCACCTTCTGGAAGTTCGGCTCGTTGTCGGCCTTGGAGATCGTGTTCCAGTCCGGCAGGTAATACGGCAGCTGCACAATCTTCGTGCCCTCACCGTTCAACGCCTCCGCTGCCAGCTTCGTGGGCTCGGCCTTCTGGATCCACGCATCCTGCGCGGCTTCCGTGTTCGCCGGAATCTGCCCCGCGGACTCGTTGAACTTCGAATTCTCCTCGGGCGAGACGGCGAACTCGATGAACTTCCAGGCGGCCGCCTTGTTCTTGCTGGACTTGAACAGGCTCAGTCCGTCGACCGGGTTGGAGATCTGCACGCGCGTGCCGTCGTCCTGCGTCGGATTCGGCAGCCCACGGAACTTCTCCGCGCCCAGCGCCTTCAGATGGTCCTGATACGAACCGAGGTTGTGGCTCAGCATGCCGATCGTGCCGCTGTCCCACTGGGCGACCATCTTGGTGAAGTCGTTGTTGACGTCGGCGGACGGGGTGTCCTTCTTGTACAGGGCGACGTACTTCTCCAGCGCGGCCACGTTCTTGGGGTCGTTGACCGTGGTCTTGTCGCCGTTCCAGAACGAGCTGATACCGCTCTGGCTGTACGCCGCGTCCAGGGCCGGAGCGATGGAACCCTCACCGCCGCGGATGGTGAACCCGAACTCGTTCTTGCCCTTGTCGGTGAGCTTGTCGGCGGCCTTGTAGAAGTTCGACCAGGTGGTCGGCGCGTCCAGACCGGCCTTCTTGAACAGGTCGGTGCGGTACCACAGGGTGCCGTTGTTGGACGAGGTCGGGACCTGGTACAGCTGGTCGCCACCGCCCGCGGCCTTGCTGCTGTCCAGCAGGTTCTGGCTCAGCCTGCCGTTCAGCGAGCTCTTCCCGAGCCGGCTGTCCAGCGGCTCCAGCGCGCCCTGGACCGCGACCTCGGCGAGCATCGCGGTGCCCACGCCGCCGACGTCCGGCAGTCCGCCGCCCTGGATGGCGGTGTCGTACTTGGACTGGGCGCTCGCGGCGGGGATGCCGACGTAGTTGACCTTGATGTCCGGGTTCTTCTTCTCGAAGTCGGCGATGATCTCCTTCCAGATGTCGGTACGGACACCGCCGTTGTTGTCCCAGAAGGTGATCTCGCCCTTGCCGGAGCCCTCGTTGCCCTTGTCCCCCGCGCTTCCGCTGCCGTCGTCGCCGCAGGCGGTGGCGGTCAGCGCGAGCACGGAGCCCAGGGCGACGGCGACGGCCGCGCGCCTGCTTCTGCGGATGCTGCTCTTCATTGATCGGCTCTCTTCTTCTGGATCAGACGGAGATATGAAGTTGTGGGGGGTCAGTGCCGGGCCTGGGGACCCAGGTCTCGTTGCCCTTGAGGTAGTTGGCGCCGTGTACGCCTTCGCGTCGGCGTCGCTCAGCTGCGGCCGATCCGCTGCAGCGGCCCCGAGAACCGCTTCACCAGAGCCGGCACGGCAGCCGCCGGATCCAGCCGGTAGCCGTAGAACTCCCGCGGATCGAAGGCCGCACCCCACTCGTCGGTCCGCCCGGTGGTGTTCTTCAGGATCGAGCCGCGCTGCACCAGCTCCGCCGTGGCATCGGCCTGGTAGGGGTGCTGGACCCCGTCGTAGTAACTGTTCTCGATGACCATCTTGGTGTGGCCCCGCGCCCAGTTCCCGTACGTCCACACCGGGTCGCCGTCGGACACCTGCGCCGACAGGTAGTTGTTGTAGAGGTGCGCGTAGGCGCAGTTGTCGGCGGAAGGGTTGCGCTGCTTCGTGCCCGTGAACCAGTTGTGGTCGATCGTGAGCTGCGTCAGGACGTTCGTCGTCCAGCCGATCCCGAACGCCTTGTTGTGGTTGCTGAACCGGTTGTACGAGACGGTGATGTACTGACTGTCCTTGCGCAGGTCGATGAGTCCGTCGCCCATGTGGGTGAGGCGGTTGTGGTCGATCCAGACGTGATCGACGGTGTCCATCTGGATGGCGTCGAAGTCCTGCGTCTTGCCGTCCCAGTCGCCTTCGACGTACGAGTCCCGGATCGTCAGGTTGCGGATGATCACGTTGTGCGTGCCGGGGTTGAGATGCAGTTCGCCGTGGACGATCCCGCCGGTGTCGCCGGCGCCGATGATCGTCTTGTTGGAGCCCACCACGATGTCCGATCCGAAGGGCTCGACGGCTATCGCGCCCGACACCCTGATGACATACGCCTCCTCGGCCGCCGCGTACTTGGCCAGCGAGGCCTGGTCGGTGACCGTCACGACCTTGCCGCCCGCGCCGCCGGTGGTGCCCCCGGCGAGGGAGGCGAAGCCGTGCGGCCGGTCGCTGAAGCGTTCGGCGTCGGCAGCGGCCGAGGTCCCCACACGATGCGAGGTCCCCGCCGAACTCCCCACCGGGCTTGCGGCCTTGGCCTGCCCGATCGCCCCGAGGCTCAACGCGGCCACCAAGCCGATCACGGCGGCCAGGACCTTGCCGGCCCCTGGTTCCAGCAAGCGCTTGCTATGGAGGTGCGTCATTGCGGCTCCCAACAGGCGTACAGGTGCGATGGGTTACTGCGGTGGGTTACAAGGAGTCGATCCTGAAGTGCGTGAAGGTTGCCGCGCCGGCGTGACCCGTGCCGGCCGGCGCGAGGGCGAACAGGCCGAGCAGGGCGCCGACCCAGCGCCAGGGAGTGGCTGCGAAGACGGGGCCGGAGGGGCGCGGGCCCGCTCCGATGTCGTAGAAGAAGCGGCAGCGCGCCCCGGCGCCGATCTCGATGCGCAGCCGTACGCGCCCCTCCGGCGCGAGCCGCGGACGGTCGGCGTCCCGTTCCCTCCCCCACGGCCCGGCGGGCGTGGGAGGTGTCCCCACGGCGACCGCCTCGGCGAACCGGTGCACGAGTCGGACCGTCCCGTCGGTCTCCCGCTGCAGTCCGATCCAGCCGAACGCGTCCCCGAGGACGGCGAGTCCGGCCCGCGCTCCCGCCTCCTCGCTGTGCAGCCTCAGCCCGACGTCGACGGTGGACGGAACGCCGGGCAGCCGCTGGGTAAGGACATTCGGGAGTTTCCGCAGGTCGTGGGCGTCGGCCGAGCGCACGCAGGTCAGTCGCAGCCCGTCGCCGGAATGCTGGGTGGCCCAGCCGTCCTGGGGGTTTGCGGTCCACGACCACTGGCGGCCGGAGCGTCCGCCGGGGAAGTCGTCGTCGGTGGCGGGCGCGGCGGACGGCTGCGGCGGCAGGTCGGGCTTCTTGTGTACGGCGACGGGGGCGCCGTCGTCCCCGATCACCGGCCAGCCGTCCGTGTCCCAGCTCATCGGCTGGAGGTGTACGACCCTGCCGTAGGCACCGCGCTGCTGGAAGTGCAGGAACCAGTCCTCGCCTGACGGGGTGCGCACCCAGCCGCCCTGGTGGGGGCCGTTGACGTCGGTGCCCTTCTGCTCCAGGACGATCCGCTCCTCGTACGGCCCGAAGAAGCCGCGCGAGCGGAAGGCGCCCTGCCAGCCGGTCTCCACTCCCCCGGCGGGCGCCAGGATCCAGAACCAGCCGTCGTGCCGGTAGAGCTTGGGCCCTTCGAGGGTGAACCAGCCGGGGATGCGGTCGCCGTCGACGATCAGCTTGCCCCCGTCGAGGAGTTCGGTGCCGTCGGGGCGCATGCGGTGGCCGGTGAGGCGGTTCTTGATGCCGGAGCGGGACTTGGCCCAGGCGTGCACGAGGTAGGCCTCGCCCGTCTCCTCGTCCCAGAGCGGGCAGGGGTCGATGAGTCCCTTGCCGGCCTTCACGAGGTGCGGGCGGGTCCAGGGGCCGCGTATCTCCGGGGCGTTGACCTGGAAGATGCCCTGGTCGGGGTCGCCCCAGAAGATCCAGAAGCGGTCGTCGTGATGGCGCAGCGAGGGTGCCCAGACTCCGCAGTCGTGGCGCGGGGTCCGGAACTGGGCGGCGGGCTCAAGGAGTTGCAGCGCATGGCCGACCAGCGTCCAGCCGACCAGGTCGCGGGAGTGCAGCAGCGGCAGACCGGGGGCGCGGCCGAAGCTCGACGCGGTGAGGTAGAAGTCGTCACCCACGCGGACGACGTCCGGGTCGGACCAGTCGGCGTTGAGGATCGGGTTCGTGTAGTGGATCGGGCTCGTGCAGTCGACCGGGCTCGTGCAGTCGATCGGGTGCGTATGGAGGACCGGGTTCGCCCAGCCGTCGTTCGTCACTGGCTCACCGCCTTGCGTACCAGTGCCGCTGCCTCGTCCCGGCTCAGCCGGCCGTCGGCGACGACGGTGACGACACGGCGGACGACCGTCTCGCCGGACCGCACCGGCAGCCGCTCGGCGTGCGCCAACGACGAGCCCACGCCCGGGTATTCGGCGGTGCGCACGAACCACGGGTCCCTGCGGGTGGCGTCCGTGGCGCCGGCGAAGACGAGGGTCCAGGTGGTGCCCGCCAGGGCGAGCCAGTCGGCGCGGGTGGCGTGGATCTCCGGTTCGCCCTCGCGGTCGGCCGTGAAGACGTGCGGGGTCTCGCGCTCCTTGCGGGCCCGCCAGAAGAAGCCGCCGTAGGCCGCGCCGGGACGACCGTTGGTGGCGGGGCTGCCGATGGACAGGAAGTGAGGCGTCACGTTGGTGAGGGAGAAGGTGAAGTCCAACGCCCAGGCGGAGTCGGTGAGTTCGGTGGCCGCGACGGTGCGCCGCTCGCGCAGCAGCTCGGCACCGGACGCCACCCAGCGCAGCTCCTCCATGAAGCCGTCGGGGTCGCGGAGCTGGAAGGAGGTGTGGCGCTGGGCGCCGTGGTTGTCCAGCTCGGTGGGGCCCTGGTCGCGGACGTAGGTGCGGCCGCCCCAGAAGTTGTGCCCCTCGACGTCGGGAACGGCGACACCGACGCCGAGGTGGTGGGTGTGGTCGGCGGGGCTGAGTTCGGTGACGGCCGTGCCGGCCAGGGTGGTGACGGGGTGCAGGTAAGGGCGCGGGGAGAGCCGGGGCGCCAGTTCGGGCCGGGTGACATAGCGGCCGACCGGGCGGCCCGCGACGCGCAGGACGGGCGAGTCGGTGGTCGTCATCAAGTGCTCACCTCTTTCGGTAGGGCCCAGGTGGCGCCGAGCTCGGAGTAGAGGGCGAGGGTGTCGGCGGCGGCCGCGACGAGGCCGTCGATGCCGGGCACGACCCTGCGGTCCTCGTCGGGGATCAGGTGCCAGGCCCCGGCCGGCAGCGGGGCCGGGTCGGGGGCCAGTCGAATCGCTTCAACGACCCTCATGAAAGCGCCGGTTGCGTCCGGGGTGACCAGGAGGTCGGCGCCGTCGGTGAGGTGGTCGACCAGGTTCTCCAGCAGGTCGGTGCGGCCGTACGCGTACTCCTCGGGGCCGTGGCCGGCGCGCTGGAGGAGGACGCGGTCCTGCTTGTACCAGAAGGTGATGCGGCCGGTGGTGCCGTGCACGACGACGTACGGCTCGTCGGGGTCCTCGGCGCACAGGGTCGCGGCGACGGTGATCTGGCGGCCCTGCGCGGTGGTGACACGGACGCAGGAGGTGTCGTCGGACTCGATGTCGTTGGCGCGCAGCAGCTCGGTCTCGATGTCGGTGACGTCCTCGGCGTGCGTCGAGCCGTCCAGGGCCAGGGCGGTGGCGACGGCGTGGGCGAGAGGGTTGGTCAGCACACCGTCGATCACGTCGACGCCGTTCAGGCGCCGCTTGCCCGCCCAGGGCGCCCGCCGGTAGTACGCCTCGGCCCGCGCCCAGGCGCCGGCCCCGCCGATCCCGACGACCTCGCCGATCGCGCGCTCTTCGACCATCCGGTGGATCGCGGGCACGGCGTGCGAGCCCAGCGACTGGAAGCCGATCTGGCAGGCCACGCCCGCCTCGGCGACCCCGTCGGCCATCCGCCGGAACTCGGCGTACGACGGCGCGGGCGGCTTCTCCAGCAGCAGGTGCACGCCCCGGCGGGCGGCCGCCAGCGCCAGGTCGGTGTGGGTCGGGATCGGGGTGCAGACGACGGCGATCCGGGCGCCGGTGGAGTCGAGGAGCGCGCCGAAGTCGGCGGACTGCTCGGGCGTGCCGAGGCCCTCCGGGATCTCCTCGCCGGCCAGCGGGGTCAGCTCGCAGATGCCTGCCAGCCGTACGAGCCCCTTGTCCTGGAGCCGGCGGATGTTGTCCAGGTGCCAGCGGCCGTGGCCTCGTGCGCCCGCCAGGACGATGGGCAAGGCTTTACCAGATAGGCGAGCGCTCATTGGGTCACCTCAGCAGAATTCCTTCGTTCAGGCGACGCTGGAGACACCGACCAACTTCTCACATGGAATTCAATAGCCTGTGAGTCATGACGCAACTGGTCAAGCGGGCTTTTAAGTTCCGCTTCTACCCGACTCCGGAACAGGCCAACGAGCTTGCCCGGACATTCGGCTGCGTCCGTCTTGTCTACAACAGGGCACTCCAGGAGCGCACCGAGGCGTGGTACGTCGAACAGCGCCGCGTCTCCTACGTGGAGTCGTCCGCACAACTGACAGAGTGGAAGAAGACCGAGGAACTCACCTTCCTGTCCGAGGTGTCCTCTGTACCACTCCAACAGGCCCTCCGGAATCTGCAGACAGCGTTCACCAACTTCTTCGCCAAGCGTGCCAAGTACCCGCGCTTCAAGTCGAAGAAGAAGTCCCGTGCCTCTGCCGAATACACCCGGTCCGCGTTCAAGTGGCGTAACGGGGAGTTGACGCTGGCGAAGATGGCCGCGCCTTTGGAGATCCGCTGGTCGCGTCCGCTCCCGGAGGGCGCGAAGCCGTCCACTGTAACCGTGTCGCAGGACGCGGCGGGGCGCTGGTTCGTGTCCTTGCTGTGCGAAGACGTCATCGCCTCCAGCCCAGCCCCGGCGAATGCGGTGGGCATCGATGCCGGGCTCACGTCCCTGGTGACTCTCTCCACCGGTGAGAAGGTCACCAACCCGAAGTACGAGCGCCGAGACAGGGCCCGGCTTGCGCGCGCTCAGCGGGAGTTCTCGCGCAAGACCAAGGGCTCCACCAACGGGGAAAGGGCACGCCGCAAGGTTGCCCGCATTCACGCCCGGATCGCCGACCGGCGCCGCGACTTCCTGCAAAAACTCACCACTCGACTCGTCCGTGAGAACCAAACGGTCGTGATCGAGGACCTCAATGTTCGCAATCTGTCCAAGAACCACTCGTTGGCAAGGGCGATTTCTGACGCGGCCTGGACGGAACTCCGGCATATGTTGGAGTACAAATGCGCCTGGTACGGGCGTGAACTGGTGATCGTGGACCGCTGGTTCCCAAGCGGCAAGCTGTGTGGGGTCTGCGGCGCCCTCTGCGAGGACCTGCCACTGAACGTCCGCACTTGGACGTGCGTCTGCGGCACGACTCACGACCGCGACGAGAACGCGGCACGCAACATCCTGGCCGCCGGGCTGGCGGTTTCTGCCTGTGGAGATGATGTAAGACCTCAACGGGAGTCCTCCCGGACGGGGCAGTCCTCGATGAAGCAGGAAGCCCAGCGGGCGACCGCTGGAGTCCCCGCCCTTGACGCGAGGGACGAAGTCAACCCTTTACCGCCCCCGCGCTGAAGCCGGTGATCAGCCACTTCTGGATGAAGGCGAACACGATCACGACGGGTACGGCCGCGATGATGCCGCCCGCGGCGAGCGCGCCGAGGTCGACGCTGTCCGCACTCATCAGTGTGTTGAGGCCGACCGGGATGGTCTGCTTGCCCTGGTCGCTCAGGAACATCAGGGCGAACAGGAAGTGGTTCCAGGCATGCACGAAGGCGAAGGAGCCGACGGCGATCAACCCGGGCCGCAGCAGCGGGAGTACGACGATACGGAAGGCGGTGAACCGGTTGCAGCCGTCGACCCAGGCGGCCTCCTCCAGGGAGTACGGCACGTTCCGGATGAAGCCGCTGATCAGGATCATCGACAACGGCAGCTGGAAGACGGTCTCGGCGATGATGACGCTGCCCAGCGAGTTGATCATCTGCAGTTTGGCGAAGATCTCGAAGAGCGGCACCAGGAGCAGCGCACCCGGCACGAACTGCGTGCACAGCAGGGCGAGCATGAAGCCCCGCTTGATCCTGAAGTCGAACCGGGCGAGCGCGTAGCCGCCGGCCAGCGCGACCAGGGTCGTCATCACCAGCGTCGCCACGCCGACCAGCACGCTGTTCTGGAAGTAGGTGCCGAAGGCCCGCTCGTTCCACACCTTCTCGAAGTGGTCGAAGGTCATCGGCCAGGGCACCAGCGAGGTCGAGCCGGCCGGGCGGAGGGCGAAGAGCAGGATCCAGTAGAAGGGGATCAGGGTGAAGAGGAGGTAGATCGACAGAGGGACGTAGATCTGCCAGCGGGGGGCCTCGTCCCAGGCGCGGCGCTTCTTCCCCGGCCGGGCGGGCTCGGAGACCACGGGTCCCGGTGCGGGTGCGACCTCGGTGATCACTTCTCGCCACCTCCGAACTTGCTCAGCCGCAGATAGACGATCGAGCAGAAGAGCAGCACCACGAACGCCACCGTGGTCAGGGCGGATGCGTAGCCGAAGTTGTGGGCGTCCACGCTGGTGTTGGCGATGTAGAGCGGGAGCGTCGTGGTCTCTCCCGCCGGACCGCCGCCGGTGAGGGTGTAGAGCAGGTCGACGTTGTTGAACTCCCACACCGCGCGCAGCAGCGTGGACAGCACGATCGCGTCCTTCAGATGCGGCAGCGTGATGTGCCAGAACTGCTTGATACGGCTTGCCCCGTCGACCTCGGCGGCCTCGTACAGGTCCTTCGAGACGGACTGCAGGTCGGCGAGGATGAGGATCGCGAAGAAGGGGACGCCTCGCCACAGGTCGGCAACTACCGCCGCGGAGAAGACAGTTGACGTGTCCGACAGCCAGCTCGTGCCGTACGAGCCGATGCCCATGTCCGCGAGGTAACGCGTGACGCCCGTCTGGGAGTTGTAGAGCAGCACCCAGATCGCGGAGGTCAGCACACCGGAGACGGCCCACGGGGAGAAGACCAGCGAGCGGCCCAGCGCCCGCCCCACGAAGGTCTGGTTGACGATCAGCGCGAGCGCGAGACCGAAGAGCAGCTGCAACCCCACCTCGACGACGACCCACTTGGCGCTGAAGGTCAGCGTGTCCCAGAACTGGGGGTCGTCGGTGAAGGCGTGGACGAAGTTGTCGAAACCCGCGAAGCCGTTCCGCCACGGCTTGGTGGGGTTGTAGTTCTGCAGGCTGTAGTAGAAGACGCTGATGACCGGGTAGGCGATGAAGCCCAGCATCAGCAGGGCCGCCGGGGCGATCAGCAGGTACGGGAGCCTGCGCGGCGTGGCGGAGGCACGGCGTCGCCGGGGTGGCGCGGGCGGTTTCGCCACGGCTGCGGCTTGGGCCATGACTGTTCTCCGTTCTCGGTACGTCGTGCGTGTGTTGTGCGTGCGTCGTCGTACATGCGTCGTGCGTGCGTGCGTCGTACATGCGTCGTACGTGCGTCGCGAGGAAGCGCTTTCTCGCTGTACAGCCGTGTGCCGGCTCGTGCTGCTGTACGGGTCAGCCCGCGTACGGGTCCGCGACCTTGCCCGGCCGGGCCAGGAACTCGAAGTCGCAGCCGGTGTTCGCCTGGGTGATCTGTTCGTTGTAGAGCGCGCCGTAGCCGCGCTCGTAACGGGTGGGCGGCGGCGTCCAGTCCGCCCTGCGCCGCTCCAACTCCTCGTCGTCCACGTGGAGATGGAGCGTGCGTGCCTCGACATCGAGGGTGATGGGGTCTCCGGAGCGGACGAGGGCCAGCGGTCCGCCGATGTACGACTCGGGCGCGACGTGCAGCACGCACGCCCCGTAACTCGTGCCGCTCATCCGGGCGTCGGAGATCCGCACCATGTCCCGCACGCCCTGCTTGAGCAGGTGGTCCGGGATCGGCAGCATCCCGTACTCGGGCATGCCCGGGCCGCCCTTGGGCCCGGAGTTGCGCAGCACCAGCACGCTGTCCGCGGTGATGCCGAGCGAGGGGTCGTCGATGGTGCGTTGCATGGTCCGGTAGTCGTCGAAGACGACCGCGGGACCGGTGTGCTCCAGCAGGTGCGGCTCGGCGGCGATGTGCTTGATGACGGCGCCGTCCGGGCACAGGTTGCCGCGCAGGACGGCGACCCCGCCCTCGCTCGCGACCGGTTTGTCCCGGGGCCGGATGACGTCGTCGTTGTGCACCTGCGCGCCGGCGATCTGCTCGCGCAGGGTGTCGTGGGAGACCGTCGGGCGGTCCAGGTGGAGCAGGTCCGGGATGCGGGAGAGGAACCCGGGGAGGCCGCCGGCGAAGTGGAAGTCCTCCATGAGGTACGTCTGTCCGCCGGGCCGTACGTTCGCCAGCACCGGCGCCGTGCGCGCGATGCGGTCGAAGTCGTCGAGGGTGAGCCGGACACCGGCCCGGCCCGCCATGGCGATCAGGTGGATCACGGCGTTGGTGGAGCCGCCGAGGCCGAGGACGGTGGTGACGGCGTCGTCGAAGGCATCCTGGGTGAGGATGTCGCTCAACTTCCGGTCCTTGTGGACCAGTTCGACGATCCGCAGGCCGGCCGCGGCGGCCATCCGGTCGTGCCCGGAGTCGACGGCCGGGATGCTGGAGGCGCCCGGGACGGTCACGCCCAGTGCCTCGGCGGCGGCGGTGAGCGTGGACGCCGTACCCATCGTCATGCAGTGGCCGGGCGAGCGGGCGAGGCCGCTCTCCAGCTCGGTCATCTCGCAGTCGCCGATGAGGCCGGCCCGCTTGTCGTCCCAGTACTTCCACATGTCGGTGCCGGAGCCGAGGACCTCGCCCCGCCAGTGGCCCGGGAGCATGGGGCCGGCGGGGACGAAGACGGTCGGCAGGTCGACGCTCGCCGCACCCATGAGCAGGGCGGGCGTGGACTTGTCGCAGCCGCCCATCAGGACGGCCCCGTCGACCGGGTACGACCTGAGCAGCTCCTCGGTCTCCATCGCGAGCATGTTGCGGTAGAGCATCGGGGTCGGCTTCTGGAAGGTCTCGGAGAGGGA
>Ga0307512_10005438_pt1 | contig 13304 bp, 11 predicted proteins | sample 14_EM_MG_FD_200267 | JGI IMG/M metagenome (GOLD analysis project Ga0307512, IMG submission 200267) | Populus trichocarpa ectomycorrhiza microbial communities from riparian zone in the Pacific Northwest, United States - 14_EM | ecosystem: Host-associated > Plants > Roots > Unclassified | place... | reverse complement strand
AGATCGACGCCTCGGCGGCGCCCCAGCGCTCCTTGGTCGTACCAGTGAGCTCGGCGCCTTCGAGGAGTCTGCGGCCCGCGTGGTCCTGCAGGGCGAGGAGCGAGGTCTCGATGGCCTCGTGCTCCGCGCCGAGCCGCGCCAGCGCACGGTCCACCTCGTCCCGGTCCATCACCGGCCCGGAGGGTCCCGTGTCGCCCATCGATCACCCCTCGCTTCGTGAAGAACTGCGTGACGAACTGTTCGTGAGGAACTACTGGAACATTCCCGCTACTTGTACTGGACCGGGGGCGGCCCGTCGCTCTTGCCGAGCGTCCCGGCGAGCCAGGTGTTGTACGACTTCTGCCAGTCGGCCTTGCGGTAGTCCACCAGGATCTGGTTGACCCGGCGTATCAGATCGGTTGCGTCCTTCTTCATCGCCACGCCGTAGTACTCGTCCGTGAACGGCTCGCCCTTGAGCTGGACCGTCGGGTCCTGCGCGGCCTGGCTCGCGGCGAGCGCTCCGTCGGTGACCACGGCGTCGACCTCACCGAGCTGCAGCCGCACCAGGCAGTCGAGTTGGTTCGGCACGACGGTGCTGATGTCGGCGGACTTGGGGATGACGCTCCCCAGGTCCGCTTCCAGTTTGTCGAAGGCGATCGAGCCCGACGCCGAACAGATCCGCTTGTTCGCGAGCGAGTCGTTGTATCCCGTGACCGTCGACTTCTTCGGGGCGAGCACCTGCTGGCCGGTCTCGAAGTAGGGCGAGGAGAACGCCACGAGCTCCAGCCGGTCGCAGTTGATCGTCATGGTGCGCACCACCATGTCGACATCACCGCGCTGGATCGCCGGGATGCGCTCGCTGGTCGGGATGGCCTGGAAGTGGACCTCGGCGTCCTTCTTGCCGAGGATCCCGTCCGCGATCGCGTGCACCAGGTCGATGTCGAAGCCCTCCAACTGGGCCTTCTTCGACGTACTGTTCGGGTCGCGGTAGCCGAAGCGGTAGCTGTTCTGGTCGACGCCGACCGTCAGAAAGCCGTTCTTCTTGATCCGCTGGATCGTCTTGCCGTCCTGCGGGCCCGAGTCCGGCGACAGGCTCTGGTTCTGGGGGGCCGGGCACTTCTCGGCCTTGGCCTGCGAGCCCTGGGCCACCCCCTGGCCGTCGGCGTCCGTGCCGCCGTCCTCGCGGCTCTGGGTCACCGGCAGCAGGAGCGCGAACACCGCCGCGAGGGCGCAGACGACCGCCATCGCACCCACCCCGCCCCAGCCCCTCAGACTGGTCCGCAAACGCCGTGCGTTCATCGTCATGCCCCCTCTCACCGGTACTCCGACAGCCTGCGCCCGATGCCGAGCACCGCGCCGGCCGCGGCCAGCACCGCGAGCACCGCCGCGCCGACCACGAGGCCGTTCATCGCGCCCCGGCCGTCTCCGGCGGCCTGCTTGAACTCGGTCTCCTCGTGGTCGATCGCCGTCTTCAGGGCCGTGTCGACCTTGTCGAAGCACTCGCCCGTCGGCTTCTTGTCCTTGGTGCCGATCACCTTGTCGAGCGCGCCCTGGTAGTTGCCCAGCTTGTCCTCCGCGCGGGCTTCCCCGTGCCGTTCCTTCCAGACCTTCATGTTGGCCGTCGCGGCCTCGACCGGTTTCACGCCCGCGCTGTTGTCGGCGAGCTTCTCGGCGGCGGCCAGCTTCGCGGTGAGGTCCTTCATCTGCTGGTCGAAGTCGTAGTCGTACGTGTCCACGATCTTTGGTTTCCCGGGCGTGCCCACGTCCTTGGTCTCCGCGCCGCGGGCGACCAGCGTGAGGTTCTCGTTGCCCCGGGCCTTGAGCGAGGCGATCCGGGCGTCGTTCAGCGTGTTCAGCGAGCGGACCGCGTTGTCGTACGAGTCGTTCAGGCCGGCGCGGGCGACACTGTGGCCGACGACCAGCCACAGCAGGACGACCGTGGAGGCGGCCGTGGCGGCGACCAGGCCGTGGTTCAGCACCCGGTTCGTACGGCGGTAGTTGCGGTGCTGGGCCCAGGCGAGGCCGCCGATGGCGAGGACGCCGACGCCGATCGCGATCCACGGGTAGGGCGTCGCGTCGTCGTAGTCGGAGCGCAGGCGCTGGTTCTCCACCGTGTAGAGACGCTCGGCGTCTTCGAGCATCACCTGCATCTTCGAGTTCGCGTACCGCAGGTAGGCGCCGCCGAGGGGGAAGCCCTGGCGGTTGTTGGCCCGGGCGCGCTCCACCAGGCCCTTGTACTCGGGCAGCATCCGGTTCAGCTTGGTGATGGTCTTCTCGGAGGCGGAGCCGGGTTCCGAGTTGGCCGCCGCGGTGACCAGCTTCTCCGCCGCGTTGTCGATGTCCTTCTCGTAGAGGTCGCGGGACGCCTTCGTCTCCTGGCCGCCTGCGAGGAAGCCGCTGGACGCGGCCGTGTTGGCGTCCGCGAGGGAGCGGTAGATCTCCGCCGCGTCGGCGCTCAGCGGCTGGCTGCTGTGCAGCACGTCGTCCGCGGAGGCCGAACGATCCGTCAGCTCCCAGGCGGTGACCGCCCCGAACGCGACGACGAGGAGGGCGAGCACCGCGCCGATGATGCGCAGCCGCCCGGGCTCGGTGGTCGCCGCGGCACGCAGCTGGTCCACGCCCTCCGCCCACGCCGTACGGCGGGCGGGCCCGGTGTCGGGCACGGCGGAGCGGACCTGCGGCCCGGGCGGCGGCGCCTGCGGCGGCACCGCGGGCATCGTGGGTGCGGGCGCCCCCGGTGGCGCCGCACTGCCCTTCTGCTGATATGTCACTCGACCTCCCCCATGGTCATAGGCCGGTCACCTCCGCCCGGGCGCCAGGAAGCGCGGGCAGAGGTACACGGCCGCAAGTATCGCCGCCGGGACTGACATCCGCACAGGCCTTGATGCGATCTTGTTCCGATTGCGGCAAGGCCTTGCCCGGATCGCAGCACGGCGAAGATCCCGTACCACCCCTGTCCATGAATACGCCAACCCGAACTGTTCGGTTCCCGGCGCGCTCAGGCCCTCTCGTAAAACTCCCGCACGCGGGCGTGCGCCAGGGCCGGGGCACCCTCGTGGTCGAGTCCGAGGAGGGCCGATCCGAGGACCGGCCGGGCGATGACGACGCTGGGTACGGCCTTGGGGGCGCGCTCGGCCAGCAGTTCCCTTATCCGGTCGTCGAGTTGGGGGTGGCGGGCGGCCAGGACGCCCCCGCCGAGCAGGACCGGGGTCTCCTCGTCGAGCAGGTCGAGACGGGTCAGGGCGACGACCGACATGGCGGTGACCTCGTCCGCGAGCCGGTCGACGAGCGCGCGGGCGACCGGGTCGCCGTCCGTCGCCGTGGCGAAAAGGACCGGCGTCAGCTCGTGGCGCCGTGCGTGCTCGATGTGTTCCAGGTGCAGGGCCTCGATCAGCGCGTACATGGAGTCGAGGCCGAAGTGCGCGGGCAGGGTGCGGGCCAGCGCGGTCGGACCGCCCCGCCCGTCCTCGGCCCGCGCCCCGTGCCACAGGGCCTCCTCGGCCAGGCCCCAGCCGCCGCCCCAGTCACCGGAGATACGGCCCAGGGCGGGGAAGCGGGCGACCCGGCCGTCGGGCCGCATGCCCACGCAGTTGATGCCCGCGCCGCACACCACGGCCACCCCGCGCGGCTCCTCCACACCGGCCCGCAGGATCGCGAAGGTGTCGTTGCGGACCTCCACCGTCGTGCCCCACGCGCGCGCGTGCAGCGCGGCGGCCAACTGCTCCTCCTCCACGGGCAGATCGGCGTTGGCCAGACACGCCGAGACATGGTTCACGGAGTCGACGCCCGCCGCGGCGAAGGCCCGGCCGACGGCGTCGGCGACCGTGTCGACCGCCTCCCGGATACCGACGACGGGCGGCCGGAACCCGCCGGCGCGCGCCGTGGCGAGCACGCTCCCGTCGTCCGCCACGACCGCGACGTCGGTCTTGCTGTTCCCCGCGTCGACGGCGAGGACCCGTGCGGTCACGCCCACGCGAGGTGCTCCCGGTTGTGCGCGATCAGCCGGTCGGTGAGGCCCTCGGCGTACGCGTACTGGCCCACCAGCGGATGCGCGAGCAGCGCCCGGAACACCCGCTCGCGTCCCCCGCGCAGCGCGGCCTCCAGGGCCAGGTCCTCGTACGCGGTGACGTTGGCCATCAGCCCCGCGTACAGCGGGTCCACCGGGGCCACCGGCAGCGGGGTCGCCCCCGCGTGCCCGACCGAGGCCTGCACCTCGATCACGGCGTCGTCGGGCAGGAACGGCAGCGTCCTGCGGTTGTACGTGTTCACCACCTGATACGTGCTCCCACCCCCGCCCAGCAGCGACGCGGCGAGGTCCACGGCCGCCTCGGAGTAGTAGGCCCCGCCCCGCTTGGCGAGCAGCGCCGGCTTCTCGTCCAGTTCCGGGTCGCCGTACATCTTCAGCAACTCCCGCTCCATCTCCGCCACTTCCGCGGCCCGCGACGGCTTCGTACCCAGTTCTCGTACGACCTCGTCGTGCGCGTAGAAGTAGCGCAGGTAGTAGGACGGGACGACGCCAAGCCGGTCGAGGATGTCGCGCGGCATGCGCAGGGTGTCGGCGAGGGAGTCGCCGTGCTCGGCGAGCAGCTTGGGCAGGACGTTCTCACCCTCGGGGCCGCCGAGGCGCACACCGGTCTCCCACGTGAGGTGGTTGAGGCCCACATGGTCCAGGTGCACATCGGCAGGGGTGACCCCCAGCATTCCGGCGAACCTCCGCTGGAATCCGATCGCCACGTTGCACAGTCCGACCGCCTTGTGACCGGCCTGGAGCAGGGCGCGGGTCACGATGCCGACGGGGTTGGTGAAGTCGATGATCCAGGCGTCCGGGTTGGCACGCCGTACGCGCTCGGCGATGTCGAGCACCACCGGGACCGTACGCAGCGCCTTGGCGAGGCCGCCGGCGCCGGTCGTCTCCTGGCCGACGCAGCCGCACTCCAGCGGCCAGGTCTCGTCCTCGTTGCGGGCGGCCTGGCCGCCGACGCGGAGCTGGAGCAGCACCGCGTCGGCGCCCTCGACACCCGCGTCGAGGTCGTCGGTCGTGGTGACGCGCCCGGGGTGCCCCTGCTTGGCGAAGATGCGCCGCGCCAGACCGCCGACGAGCTCCAGCCGGTCGAGTGCGGGGTCGACGAGCACCAGTTCTTCTATGGGCAGGGTGTCCCGCAACCTCGCGAACCCGTCGATGAGTTCAGGGGTGTAGGTGGAGCCCCCGCCCACTACTGCGAGTTTCATGTCAGCCCTTCACTCCGGTGAGCGTGACGCCCTCGACGAACGCCTTCTGCGCGAAGAAGAACACGAGGATCACGGGGGCCATGACCAGGACGGTCGCGGCCATCGTCAGATTCCAGTCGGTGTGGTGCGCGCCCTTGAAGGACTCCAGGCCGTAGCTCAGGGTCCAGGCGCCGGGGTTCTCGGACGCGTAGATCTGCGGTCCGAAGTAGTCGTTCCAGGCGTAGAAGAACTGGAAGAGCGCGACGGCGGCGATGCCCGGCTTGGCCATCGGCAGGACGACCTTCAGCAGGGTTTTGAAGTCCCCGCAGCCGTCGACCTTCGCCGCGTCGATGTACTCGTTCGGGATCGTCATCAGGAACTGCCGCAGCAGGAAGATGGAGAACGCGTCCCCGAACGCCATCGGGATGATCAGCGGCCACAGGGTGCCCGACAGATCCAGCTGCTTCGCCCAGAACAGGTACATCGGGATGATGATGACCTGCGGCGGCAGCATCATCATCGAGATGACCAGCATCAACGACAGGTTCCGGCCACGGAAGCGGAACTTGGCGAGCGCGTACGCCACCGGAATGCTGGACACCACCGTCAGGACGGTGCCGCCACCCGCGTACAGAAGGGTGTTCTTCCACCAGGTGAGGAAGCCGGGCGTGTCGAAGACCTTCGCGTAGTTGCCCCACTCCCAGGTGTGCGGGATCAGGTCCCTGGTGAGGGTCTGGTTGTCGCTCATCAGGGAGGTGAGGACGACGAACACGAAGGGCAGCACGAAGAACAGCGCGGCCGCGACGCCGAGCGCGTGCACGGCGATCCATTCGAGGAGCGCCTTGCGGCGGGCGGTCCGCTCGGCGGGCGTGACCGGCGGCGCCCCCAACTCCACGGGCTTGTCGAGTACTTGGGTCATGGGTCAGTCACCTGCCTGGATGAGACCGCCCCGGCGCCGCATCAGGAACGCGGTGAACACCATGGACAGGGCGAACAGCACCAGCGCGACCACGCACGCGGAGCCGTAGTCGAAGCGCTGGAAGCCGAGGTTGTAGACGAGCTGCGGCAGGGTGAGCGTCGACTTGTCGGGATATCCCGGTTCGAACTGCTGGCCCGAGCCGCCGATGATCCCGGAGGCGACCTTCCCCGCGACCAGCGGCTGTGTGTAGTACTGCATCGTCTGGATCACACCGGTGACCACCGCGAACATGACGATCGGTGAGATGTTCGGCAGCGTCACGAACCGGAACCGGTGCCAGGCGGACGCCCCGTCCAGCTCGGCGGCCTCGTACTGCTCCTTCGGTACGTCGAGCAGCGCGGCCATGAAGATGACCATCAGGTCGCCGACGCCCCAGAGGGCCAGCATGGTGAGGGCGGGCTTGGACCACGCGGCGTCCGTGAACCAGCCGGGCGTCGGCAGACCGAGGTCGCCGAGGACCGAGTTGACCGGCCCGGTGCCCGGGTTGAGCAGGAAGACGAAGGCCAGCGTCGCCGCGACGGGCGGCGCCAGGTAGGGCAGGTAGAAGAGGGTGCGGAACACCCCCGTGCCCGTCTTGATCTTCGTGATCAACAGGCCGATGCCCAGGCCGAAGGCGACCCGCAGGGTGACCATGACGAGCACCAGCCACAGGGTGTTGCGCAGCGCGGGCCAGAACATGGGGTAGTCGTTGAAGACGTAGTTCCAGTTCTCCAGCCCCCTGAACTCGGGGACACCGAAGCCGTCGTACTTCATGAACGAGAAGTACACGGTCGAGATCAGCGGATACGCGAAGAAGACGCTGAAGCCGATCAGCCACGGCGACATGAACGCGGCCGTACGCAGTGCTTGTTTCCTGCGCTTCGCACGCAGAGTGAGCGTGGACATCGGGGGCTACTTCGCCTGCTCGATGTCACGGTCGATCTGATCGGCCGTCTTCTTCAGACCGGCCTTCAGATCCTTCGCCTTGCCGGACTCGTACTGGTAGCCGAAGTCCTGCAACGTCGTCTGGTACGTCGAGCCGTTGATGGAGGCCGGCGGGGTGTTGGACTTCGGGTTCAGCGCGATGTCCACGAAGGTCTTGAAGCCGGCGTCGACCTTCAGGCCCGGCGACTTCAGCGCGTCGAACGTCGACGGCACGTTGTGGATGGCGTTGGCGAAGGCGACGACGGCATCGGTGTCGGTCGTCATGTACTTCACCAGCTCCCAGGCCGCGTTCTGCTTCTTGCTCTGCGGCGCGATGCCCATCACCGTGCCGGACAGGAAGCCCTTGCCGTACTCGTCGGCCTCGTCGTCGGCGACGGGCATGGGAGCCGTGCCGATGTCGAACTTCACGCCCGCGTCCCTGGCCATGCCGAGGCGCCACTCGCCGTCGAGCTGCATGGCCACCTGGCCGGTCTGGAAGGGGTGCTTGGCGCCCCATTCGTCGCCGAACGTGTTGCGGTACTTCTCCAGCTTCTGGAAGCCGCCGAGGCTGTCGACGAGCTTCTTCTGGTACGTGAACATCTCGGCGAACGCCGGGTCCTCGGCGATGCTGGACTTGCCGTCCTTGTCGAAGTAGGTGTGGTTCCACTGCGACATGTAGTGGTCCACGACCGTCTCGTAGCCGTGGTAGTTCGGCATGAAGCCGAGCTGCTCGTACGAGTCGCCCTTGGACTTCGTCAGCTTCTTCGCGACCTCGGCGAACTCGGACCACGTCTTCGGCGGCGCCTTGATACCGGCCTTCTTGAACGCGTCCTTGTTGTAGTAGAGGCCGTACGCGTCGCCCAGCAGCGGCATCGCGCAGCGCTTGCCCTCGAACTGGGTGTACTCCAGCATCGGCTTCGGAATGATCTTGTCGAGGTCGAGCTTCGACTTCTCGATGAACGGCTTGAGATCGGCGAAGGCGCCGGACGAACAGAACTTGCCGACGTTGGACGTGGTGAACGACGACACCACGTCGGGGCCGCTCGAACCACCCGCGCGCAGCGCCTGGTTGAGCTTGTCGTCGTTGATGTTGCCGACGACCTTCACCTTGATGTTGGGGTGCGCCTTCTCGAAGCGGTCGATGTTCGCCTGGATGGCCTTGACCTCGGCGGGAGCACTCCAGCCGTGCCAGAACGTGATCGTGGTCGACGCGTTCGGATCGTCCGTGGCGCCGGTGTCCGACTGGCCGGTGCACGCGGTGGTGAGAAGGGCTATCGAGGCGGCGGCGAGCACCGCTTTTCTGGGCATTTTGGGCATGGCGAGGTCTCCCTGGGGCGGGACGGGGTGGTGTGGGACGGGATGTGTACGGAGCTGTACGGAGATGTGCGGGGGAGGCGTGCGGGGTCCTGCTCAGCGCGAGGTGTCGAAGGCCTCGTCGCGGGTGGCCGCGAGCGCGCTCTCCAACGCGCCGCGCAGCACGGGGTGTTCGTCGACGTCGCCGACCACGAGGCGCGGCCGGGGTGCGGCCAGCTCCTCCAGCTCGGCCTGCACCAGGGCGCGCAGCGGTTCGCCGCCCCTGGTGAGCGAGGCCCCGCTGAGGACGACGAGTTCGGGATCGAGGACGGAGACGAGCGAGGCGAGACCGGTGGCGAGCCCCGTCGCGTACGTCTCCAGGAGCTGCCGGTGGGCCCCCGCGTTGATGTCCGCCGCCTGCTCGACGAGCGCGGCGGCGACTTCGGCGTACGGCCCGGTGGGCAGGGGCTGGATGCCGAGTTCGCGGGCGAGTTTCGGGAGGGCCTGGGAGCCGGCCAGCTCCTGGTAGCCGCCGCTGTTGGCCTTGGTGACGTGCCGCACGAGCGGCGCGCCGGGTACGGGGAGGAAGCCGACCTCGCCCGCGCCGCCGGTCCAGCCGCGGTGCAGGCGTCCGCCGATGACGAGCGCGGCACCGAGGCCGCCCTCGTTCCACAGCAGTACGAAGTCCTCGTGACCCCGGGCCGCACCGAGCCGCTGCTCGGCTATGGCGACGAGGTTGACGTCGTTCTCGTACTCGACGGGCATCGGCAGCGCTGCCGCGAGCTCGTCGAGCAGGGCGGGGGAGTGCCACCCGGGCAGGTGGGAGGCGTAGCGCAGCCGCCCGGTGTTGGGGTCGAACGCGCCGGGGGTGCCGATGACGAGCCGCTGGATGTCGGCCCGGACCAGCCCCGCCGCCTTCACGGCGCCGTCGAGGGCGTCGGTGACCTGCCGTACGACGGTCTGTCCTGCGCGACGGCCGGGGGTGAGCAGTTCGTACTCTCCCACCGTCCGCCCCGTCACATCGGCGACGGCGGCGAGGATCCGCTCGGGCGTCACGTCGAGCCCGGCGGCGTAGGCGGCGGCCGGGTTCACCGCGTACAGCTGTGCGTTGGGCCCCGGCCGGCCCTCGCTGGTGCCGGTGACGAGGACGAGCCCCGCCGCCTCCAGCCGGGCGAGCAACTGCGAGGCGGTCGGCTTCGAGAGCCCCGTCAGCTTGCCGATCCGGGTCCGGGAGAGCGGGCCGTGCTCCAGCAGGAGGTCGAGAGCGGCACGGTCGTTCATGGTGCGCAGGACGCGAGGGGTGCCCGGCGTACCGGCGGTTCCTGCCATGAGTGTCGACACCTGCCTTTCGGCTGCCCAGCTTCCCAGTGGTGCCACCGGGAAGTCCACCGGAAGATCACTGTAAAGAAACTTTCCTATTCGGTGAGAGGAAGGTAGGCCGGGGGTGGGCGGGGCGTCAATACCGGTCACGAGCGGGGAATGAAGTCGTTACCTGCGTGCGACGCTCTCTGCCGGGGTGCGTCGTCTGTCACGGGAGGACGTTGGCGGATGCTGGAGACGATGATCGGAGCTGCCGGGCTCGCGGTGGCGGTGCTCGCGGCCGCGCTGGCGTGGTCGCCCCAGCGCCTGGCGAGCCGGGATCGCGGTGTGGCTCGTTTCTTACGGGTACGGCGCCATGTGAGGGCGCACCGCGCCGACTTGACCGAACGCTGCATCGAGCGGCAGGCGGAGCACCGCGCGGACGAGTCGTTGCCCGTGCTGACCAGGCCCGGGTGGATCCCGGCACGGCCACTGCCTCTTGCGGCGGTGAAGCTGGTGCTTCGGGAGGCCCTGCCTCAGGAGCAACTGCATCGGGCACGCGCGGACCTGCGCCGCCATTGGCCGCGCGAGGCGGGCAAGGGGCGGCTCGAAACCTACGCGGCGGCGGTAGAGGCGCTGGACAGGCCGGGTATCTGGTTCAACGGCCCCTCGTACCGGCTGCTGGAGGTGACACCGCCGTCCGCGGATCGCCCCGATGAGGGACCACGTCTCACCCTCGCGCTGGGACACTATTTCGACGGACTCGACACCTCGGAGGTACTGGCCTACGAAGAGGCGTTGCTCGATCTGCGGGGCAGGACCGAGCCGTTGCGTGGTCCCTACCGCCGGGGCCTCGGTGATCCGTTCAAGCTGGACACACGTGCCGCGATGCCCGGGGTGAGCACCCTCACCGTACGGACTGAGGGGAGCGACGCCTTCTTCTTCATGCACCGCCGGGAGGGCAGCGAGGTCGCCGTGGCCAAGGACATCACGCATGTGGTGCCGGCCGGAGAGTTCCAGCCGCATGTGGACGTCCTGCCGGTGTGGAAGTCCGACCTGGATCTCTGGCGCACGACGATGCGCGAGTACGCGGAGGAGTTCCTCGGTGCCTCCGATGCCTCCGGGGGCGGTGGCGTCACGCTCGACTACGCACACGACGCCCCGTACGCGGACTTCGAGCAGGCGCTGCGCGAGGGCAGGGTTCGTGTGCGGTTCCTGGGCATCGGGCTCGACCCGCTGGTTTGGAAGCCGGAGATCCTGCTGGTCTGTGTGTGGGACGCCGAGGTGTTCGACAGGATCTTCACGTCGATGGGGCAGCGCAACGAGGAGGGCGTACTCGTCGTCGGCTCCCGGGCGGGCGGGGGCTATCGCGGGATCCGCTTCATCGAGGAGAACGTACTGGGCTACGCGTCCCACAAGGACACCCTCCCCAGCGGCAGGGCATGCCTCGCGCTCGCGTGGCGCTGGCGGCGGGAGCTGGGGTTGAGCGGCTCGGATCGTTGATCCGCGATGGCGGAACGGGAGGGTCAGGCGAGTGACGCCGTGAACTCCGTCCAGGCCTTCGGCGTGAGGAGGGATCGCGGTGTTGCAAGTGACCGGGTTCGGCTGACGCCCGCTACGGACACAGGTACTGCTGTGGGGCGGCACCCGGAGTGACCCGGATGCCGCCCCACAGAGGCCGGTGCGCTTGTTGCGCGTATGAAAAAGGTCTCGCCGCTACTTAGTCACATTCGACGGTACGACCGCCGGAGGCGTCAGTGGTGACGCCGACTGCGACTGGGGAGACGCCGAGTTGGAGTAGGCCGACGGGGCCGCCATGCCCGCTGTCGGGTCGGGGGCCGTGTCCTCGTCCTGCTGGGCGGGGAGGCCGCCGACGATGCGGATGCCGGCCCCGTCCAGGGCGTGCTTGATGCGCCAGCGGAGTTCGCGCTCCACGCTGAGCGCCTTGCCGGGCATCGTCTTCGCGGAGACGTGGACGACCATCGAGTCGAGCAGGACGCTGTCGAGGCCGAGGACCTCGATGGGGCCCCAGAGGCGTTCGTTCCAGGGCTCGGCCTTGCTCATGTCCTCGCCGACCTGGTTGAGGACGGTCTTCACCCGGTCCAGGTCCTCCGAGGGGTGGACCGTCACGTCGACACCGGCCGTGGCCCAGCCCTGGGAGAGGTTGCCGATGCGCTTGACCTCGCCGTTTCGGACGTACCAGATCTCGCCGTTGTCGCCGCGGAGCTTGGTGACGCGCAGGCCCACCTCGATGACCTCGCCGGAGGCGACGCCCGCGTCGACCGTGTCGCCCACGCCGTACTGGTCCTCCAGGATCATGAAGACGCCGGAGAGGAAGTCCGTGACCAGGTTGCGGGCGCCGAAACCGATCGCCACGCCCGCCACACCGGCGGAGGCCAGCAGCGGGGCCAGGTTGATCTCGAACGTGCCGAGGATCATCAGCGCCGCCGTGCTCATGATCGCGAAGGACGCGACCGAGCGGAGCACCGAACCGATGGCCTGGGACCGCTGACGGCGGCGTTCGACGTTGACCAGGAGACCGCCCAGGGCCGTCCCGTCGACCGCCTGGGCCGTACGGTTCATGCGGTCTATGAACTTCGTGATGGTCCGCCGTATGACCACTCTCAGCACGGCCGCTATCACCAGGATCAGCAGCACCCGCAGGCCGATGCTGAGCCATGTGGACCAGTTCTGCTCGACCCAGCTCGCGGCGTTGTTCGCGCTTTCCTGGGCGTCCTGGAGCGTTGGCGCCGTCGGTTCCTCGGTGGGATCGGCGGCCGACAGGACGGACAAGAACACGGCAGGTACCTCCAGGCGTAGCGGTCCGCCCGCGGCAGGGACATCGGGATAGGGGCACCGACGGGCAGAACCACCACACTAACGGGGCAGCATGTGCGGATCGTTGCAATGTTCGAGGGAGAGACTGTGCTCACCTGGGGATGAAGAGGGTGTGGTCGAAAACACTCCCAGCCCGTTACCGGGACATGGTGGCGCTTCCACCAGGCATGAGGGGAGACTGACTACAGATCGTCCCGGCGCGAGCCACGCGCCGCCGGCGTACAAGGAGGCCATCCGTGCCGCATGTCCTGGTCCTCAACGCGTCGTACGAGCCCCTCGGTGTCGTACCGCTCCGCCGCGCGCTCGTCCTCGTCCTCGAGAACAAGGCTGTCTGCCTCGAGGAATCCGGCGCCTTTATGCATAGTGCAACCGTTACTGTCCCCGCACCCAGCGTGGTCCGGCTGAAGAGGTTCGTACGGGTCCCTTACCGGGGGCCCGTTCCGCTGACCCGTCGGGCGCTCTTCGCCCGCGACGGCGGCCGGTGCATGTATTGCGGTGGCGTCGCAACCAGCGTCGACCACGTCATCCCGCGCAGTCGCGGGGGTCAGCACGTCTGGGACAACGTGGTGGCGTCCTGCCGCCGCTGCAACCACGTCAAGGCCGACCGTCACCTGGTCGAGATCGGCTGGCGCCTGCGCCATAAACCGGCCCCGCCGACGGGGCTCGCTTGGCGCATCATCGGAACCGGGCATAGGGATCCGCGCTGGCTGCCATACCTGCAGCCGTACGGCGCGGAGGACGCGATGGCCCGGATCGACGGCATTTCCGCCTGACGATCCGGGCCTTCGTCTTGCCCTTGTTGCCT
>Ga0307512_10005437_pt1 | contig 13304 bp, 13 predicted proteins | sample 14_EM_MG_FD_200267 | JGI IMG/M metagenome (GOLD analysis project Ga0307512, IMG submission 200267) | Populus trichocarpa ectomycorrhiza microbial communities from riparian zone in the Pacific Northwest, United States - 14_EM | ecosystem: Host-associated > Plants > Roots > Unclassified | place... | reverse complement strand
ACAATGATGCAAGTCTAGGACAAAAGGAGAATAAAAGAGGGTCTGACAAGGGAAACAGCAAGGTGACAGTGACACACATTCGCTGCCCTGTGGTGTCCGTTGGATGTGTCGAAAGAGGCAGATTCCGAAGCTACAGTGCGTCCAGGCATTACACCTGCTGGGGGGTTTAAATATCGACCCTCCTGGGTCGACTCATCAATGGTGCTATCCGTTGCTGAAGTCGTGTGCTGGCAATGCAAAACGGGGTGCTCTGCTAGTGAAAGGAGTGGGTGCGTCATCGGATAGGGTGTGAGCAGGACTGGAGATGGTGCATTGAGTGGCTTGCATGACTTGTGAGTGGGGAGCGGAGGGCGTTGTGTCCATGCAAGGTGCTGGGGGCTGTTCTCCTGGCTTGTCCAGTTGAGGGGCGGCAACTGGAGGGACTTGATGAACGACAACAAGGGGTGGGGTGCAGACACACTCATGCACTGGTTCGTTGCTGTGCGCGGCACTGCTGGGGGAGTTGCGAATGAGCTGACCAGTGTCAGTGCTGCTGACGTTGAAGGCGTTGGGGCATTCATTGGTGGATGGGGCATGGGCGAAGGTGACGATGCTGGTGGCGTCATTGGGATTGCTGCTGGTACTGTTGGTGTTGATGCTGAGGGCGCTGCATTGATGGAGCTGGTGGCGTTGGTGGAGCTGCTGTCAATATTGCTGTTGCTGCTGGTGAGGGCGTCGACAGTATGGATGATGCAGGTGATATTAGTGATGCTGCTGCTGCCACCACTGCTGGTGCTGGTGCTGTTATTGCTGAGACACAGCACCTGCGGGGTGTTGGTGACATTGGAGGTGGTGGGTCGGGTACTGTCGAAGTCGAGGGGGTGGGCTGGACATTGACAAGAAGGCGGGCGCTGTGCTGCATCAATGTGTGTCAAGTTATGAAGAAGAATGGTGGGAAGGTTGTTGGTTGAATGCAATGAAAAGATGTCGCCAATGGGAATGGCTTGTGCGAAGTTGACGGGGGCCATAGAGTCAATATTGGGTGCCATGAGGACAGTCTTGTCACAGTCATGGTCGTGGCTGTGGTGGGTGTCAGTCGTGGTAGTGCAGGACATGCTGTCGCTGCTGCTGCTAGTGGTGTCGCTGACGTCACATGTTGAGCTGTCCTTGGAATTGAGGGTGCTTCTGCCCGGATTGTACACGAACTTGCAGTCGTTGCTGGTGCTGAAGTTGCTGGGCTTGCCTGTGTGGTTGTTGCAGTTGTGGTTGCTGCTGATGCTGTTGCTGTTGCTGCACGTTGGGTTGCCTTCGATGTTGTTGTTGGGGTTGTTGTGGTTGTTTCTAGGGGCTTGCGCTTGCTCTGACTTTGTGATCGCGTTCGCATCACTGTTTCTTATGCTTGAGATGTCAGTTTGTTCTTGCGTTCGGCAGTTATTCGGTTTGGCTTCAGTGGCTTCAGACAGTTTGGGTGATGCAGTGGTAATTGACAAAGGCAGAGACAGCGTGCGTTTGTGAACTTAAGGTGTGGGTGGTGGCGATAACGGTGACAGCGATGGTGAAGGCAACAGTAGTGATGGCGACAATGGCAAGGGCGGAGGCGGCGGGAGTTCATGAGCAGTAGGCATTGGCAGCGGTTGCAAAGGGGGCAAGATGGGCAGCGGCAGTGAAGATGGCAATGGTGAAGGCGATGTTAGCAAGGGAGGTAGCAGTGGCACAAGGGGCGGTGGTGGAGTTAGACTCAGGTGATCGGACGTGGGGGCGGCTGGCGTTCAAGACGTGGTGGTAGCGATACGCTGAGGACCTTTGGGTCGACCGATCACTCACAGCGACGAAGGCAATGCCGTAGACAAAGCGATTGTGCAGGCAAAAGTCAAGGGTGAGGGGTCAACAGGTGCAGCGAGCACGCTAGCAGCGGGGTCTGTGGGCGACATCAGTATCTCAGGTATAGGTGGGGAGGGAGAACGAGCGGGAGACGATAGTGCTGGCGGAGCTTGACAGTCGTGGGGAGACCTCTGCAGTGGAGCATCTTGCACAAGCTCAGATGATGACTCTGGCTTAGGTAGTATGTCGGCCAACTCTGGGATGATGTGAGTGCACTGTCTGTACAAGGTGTCGTAGTCCTTGTCACGGATAGACAGGTTCTTGTTCTGCACGTTTCTCATCAGCTATACCACATGCTGGATGGCTTCTCTTTGTTGTGCAGTTTTGGCTTCAGCTTCTGCTTTGGCCTTGGCTTCGGCTTCCGCTGCAAGTCTCTTGCATGCGATGAAGGGATATGCAAGCTTGAACAGCTCTCAGAAGTTGAGGGTCGCTCCTGGCTGCTGGTTGGGACGCTTGTCAAGGAGGTAGGGGCAGAGCATGGAGCAGTTGTCAGAATGGAGGCCTTGCCAGAAGAGGGCATTGCACTCCCTAATAGACATGGCACATAAAGTGACCAGACGGTCGGCTAAGGGTCAGAAACACTTGAAGTATTGAGCGAGGGCTTCTTTGTCTCTCATAGGCCACATGGATGTCCATTCCATGATGCTGTCAAGTTTGAACTTGATAAGTTGTGTCTGCACATGCATGCTGCTATGAGCTGTTGTTATAAGCAGTGACGCTTAAGGTTGCGACTTGCACGAAATAGCAATGGTAGATTGAGTTACTATGAGGGACTTCCTCAATAGAGATGAACATGTAATAAAGCGAAGTGGCACTTAAGCCAGGGTCTGGGAGATGAGCAAGAGGATAAGGGAAAATGCTTCAAAGAGAGTTTGAAGTGTTTTAAGAAGGATAAAAAGAAGTGCAAGGAGAAGAAGAGAAGTCTTAAGATGTTCAGACTCAATCGCGGTGGAAGCAACAAGACAGTGGGATTAAACCAAGTCAGGCTTAAGGCCCAACTCTAGATACAAGCCAGCTTATATACCTTGGGGGCAGCTACCATGACTAATTGGCTTAATGGAGGGAACAATAGATCGTAGGAGTCAAGGTGAGTCAAAGAGAATAAGGGGAGTCAAAGCAAGTCAAAGTAAGTAGTGGGAGTCAGAACAAGTCAGAGTAAGTAGTGGGAGTCAGAACAAGTCAGTTATACAAGAAAGGGGGAACAATGGATACCAACACATTGGTGCCCAAGATATGAGTCAGGTGAAATGGCAGTCCAGTGATCGTGGGATAGTGGGGATCAGGTGATGAAAAAGGGGAAGATAAAAAGATAAAAGATTATTGTACAAAGCCAAGAACATAACAGCTGTGGCGATGTGGCAATGTTGGTGGGTGAGCTTTTTCGAATGGTAGAGGCTGGATGCTTCGGATGGATCACTTGTGAAGTCCCGTTGCTGAGGTTGGGTGAATTCGCAAGAGGTTGCCATAGGCAACTAATAGCAAGGAAAAACTAAAAAGAAAATAGAGAGACAGCGAACCTAAGAAGGCCTACTGCCTCTCTGGGGCAGCCAGATGAATCGCAGATGGAGAGTCTGCATGAGAGTTTGAAGTGGAAGGAATAGATGACGATGTGAATATGGGGAGGCAGATTGGCAGTTGTTAATCGCATGACCACCAGCAGAGGACGGAGAGAGAGAGTGTGTGTGTGTGAGTGTGTGAGAGAGGCTCTGCGCGAGCTGTTTGACGATGGGCATGAGGGCAAGATTCATGATGGGCATAATACTTGAGGTGGCGGGCACGCAGACAGAATGTGGGGGAAAGGAGCGCTATATTCGGTTCCCCCAGCTCTGGGCCAGGCGATGAGGATTAAATACAAACAAGTATGCTAAGCATGACACAAGTCTAGGACAAAAGGAGAATAAAAGAGGGTCTGACAAGGGAAACAGCAAGGTGACAGCAACACACGTTCGCTGCCCTGTGGTGTCCATCAGATGTGTCGAAAGAGGCAGATTCCGAAGCTACAGCACGTCCAGGCATTACAATATAGGTGTGTGGTTATCCCTGCTCCATAAGCTAGTGTGACTATTCAAGTTGATAACGGTGGGGGGAGCGGCTCATATATAACGGGCCTACTGATGGACTGTTTTCCTCGTCCAATCTTAGGTTTAACTTGAACCGTGGCAGACCGCCGACGAGGATCATACTGATAGACCACTCAACCGGGTGGTGATGTGGTCTATCCACGCCTCGTTTTTAGAGGCAGAAAAAAACAATACCACGCATGACAACATGGTGTGGAGTTGTTTCATTTCTATTTGGAGCAGATTATCAACGGCAACTATGACGTCATGTACCCGCATATCACTTACTCCCTATGATATGTGATGATAATTACTGGTCTGAATAGTTATACAATAACGATGGCACAGATTGCAGAGAGGACGCTTGGCAATCTAACACCTCACCTCGGCCGGTTTTACAGCTGTTGCCTCTAAATACGTCAGACAACGTCCATTACATCTATATTTCCTCATTGAGATGCTTAACCTGAAAGCGTCTGGATCGGCAAAATTCAGGGGAAAGCTGTGCTGTCTGCACCACAGCCCAGAATTCGCGGTGCTTTTTTCGAATGGACTGAGGGTTGATGCCCGTGCTCCGCATCGAAATGCTCAACCGGAAAGGTCCTAAAGGGGATCCACCACTTATAGTTAGCACAACACGGAGCAGCGCAGAGGTTGGATAGAGGAACGAGTAGTGACTTTGGGGCTGTACCGGCTGTACCAGTCACACTCCAAACACTTCCACCTGCCTACCCCGCACTTCTGGGCGTACCAGTAACTAGAGACTGTACGGGCTGTGACGTCGTGTCCAGCCATGTAATTTGACCTACCTACCCCACGGTCTCGAACATACCGATAGCTGGGGGCTGTACAAGATGCAAAGTGGCATGGTGTTGGGGCCTGTAGTCACAACATGCCACATGACACTGCGCCTAGCCATCACAATTCAGCCTTCCACCTCGCCACTTAGTCACTACCACTGTGTGGCTCCAAATAACCGGGAGCTGCTTCCCATCAAAATTCTCAGCTCGAAAGTACATACTTCAGCTAGAACTACACGGCGAAGAGAGAAGGGTACACAGATAGATGGACGACAATCGTGATGCCACGATTCGGGAGGCGAAGCAACGCTGCTAGAGCTACAGTACTAGTTGAATTAAACTGGAGTTTCAAAGGCGGAGGTAGCCGGGAAACTAGGTCCAGGCCCTGGCTTTAGCGACCGTGAAGTAAATTATTGCAAATTGGCGTTTACTGTAGTAGGAAGTCTGTCGTCACTTCCCTATCACCAAGTGACTGCGAGGTATTCCCAATGTGCTTATCATGGATGCACGCGACCCATGCTGGCCCCATCTACGTATAAAGGCGCGATAAGACTGCATAGTATCCTCGCCCAAACCACTTTCCCAAAGTTCTATTTGCCCCATACACGCTCGGCAATTGAAGGGCTCAGGCATGTGTTGTTCTACCGACATCCTGGGCTTCTGTCTGTCCATTCTAGGGGTCCTCGACCTTGTACTCGACCTCCGTTATTTGCTTCCACACTACGCCATCCCGCTTATTTATGCTCTTCTGAACGGAACACGACAACTTCTTGACAGTGCGGAGGCGCCCAATGCCATCCCAATGGAAAGCGAATCGAGGACCCAGCTCAACCTGTGCGAAAGATCTTCTTACTATATGATAGTGCCTCATCTCATGCATTGACACAGTTTGGAGAACCAATTTGCAAGGATGCGCATGGAGAGCAACCACGCCCGGGGTATCTTCCAGCAATTGCGGCTTGCCGTTCAGCGCGGTTTCACCTGCAAGCACTTTGTACTGTATTACCAAATCGAAGCCCTCAAGTCAAGGATCGAGGTATGTTTAGCACTATTTGACGATTACTAGCACACAATTGACAACGACGGCTCAGCTAGCGCTTGACGAACAACACCTTATCATTACGGAGAATGCTAGGAGCACGGCCGTGCCTAGTGCTGCAGCTGGTACGCCCCGTCAGTTTCTGCTACCCCCGCGAAAAACGTTAACTTACTGACTCCTCCACTACTAGCCATAGCGTGCTAAGAGTTCGTGTAATCAGCGCAATATGAGGAGGTTTGCTTGAATGTATTCCTGGTAGTACCTACTCTTCCTTGTTGTTTTCCTGCTTCTATCTGTTGTTTTCTCGGGTTTTCAAGTCTCCCGGTTCTCCTCAGTTCGCGTGACCTCGGCCTGTTTCTGCGACCCAAAATACGAAACCTCATTAAGCACATAAGAATGACCGGATGGAGCGCGGGAGGATCGATTCGTCGCTGGATGCTCAGAGTGTGACCAAAGATCCTGTATCTGGAATACCCTGTCATTGTCTTGTTATCGACTGATTTGCATGAGGACGCACCACAACTACGAGTGTCGCCTATAACGGGTTATGTGGGACTTGAGAGAGAAAGGAGATGCTAGCAAATCTTCAGTTGACTGATGAATCTGAATCCTTAATTACATGCCGTAGGACCGATTTGCAACATGCTTCCAAGGATTATCATGGAGCGTCGCCACCGCTGACCAATTGCCTGGTCACGGACCCTTGAATTCCGTGTATAACGAGTGCCGGTTCTCTTGCTAGATTGGCATACTAGAATTTTATGTTGCCACTATCGACATCACCCGGAAACCCCAGCTTTAAGTTCGAAAGCTATGCTGGTGTGCAGTATACGTACCCAACTCATGGCGCCAGTCCCGCCACCATCTTAGGGACTATGAAGCATAAGATAGGCACCTGCCTTGTTTGGCGATGGATGATTGTGGACGGCATCGGAGATTCCGGTGGATTGATTACATGAGAATGGAGGAAAAAGGTCCAGGAATCAGTTATAAGGTTCGGCTGTTCGACTCGAATCATAATGCAAGTATCGCCGCTGACCAAGGAGCTGTGAGGTAGAAACTCACGCGTGCCAGATCCGTCGATGACGTGACTCTGCTAGGTCTCTCATGCGCCAAGGTAAGCAGCACCAGTGGCGGTGGTCACGCCATCGTACCAACGGTGGGTGCCTTTGACTTGGGGGGCTTGGTGCGGCCAAGATGACTTGGGGAAACACGGGTAAGTCGCCGTCATGATTTCCCGCGATTTCTGAATCACCTACTCGAATATGGCCTCTAGCCTGATCGAACGAATCGTTTCCGCGTCGATGACCAAACCACTCGTCGGTCATCGCAAACTGAGGCCCGAGGGCATCTGATGACTCCCCCCACGCCCGAACGCAGAGCTGATCACATCACCGTCACCGTCACCGTCACCGTGACCTGCGATGGTGATGGGTTATGACAAATGCGCGATCAAGGCGGCTCGGTTATCGCCCGACATGTGGTCGCTGCTGGCACGCACAAGCCACGAGGTTGGACTATACTTACATGAGTTCTGCACAGCGCTGACGCCAACAGAGATTTGGACATTGTGCGAGACAGAAAGGCTGGCTCCCAGAGAATACTTTTGGAGGTTCTCTTCAAGGAAACACTTCCGAGTTCGGTTCCCGCACAATCTGAGGTAAGCAGGCCCACGGTACATTAGCCACTTGATTAGCAGTCCTCTGTACATAGCCAAGCGATCATGATCGACAGTGAGAGACGTACTACGGCTCATACGGCTCCGATAAGTATGGGGTGCACAACCATCTCGTTGATGGCGAGACTCAAACTTTTGACCTGAAACAAACTATTTCATTTGCTTTGGCTGTCATCTTCACGTCCTATCACACTCTGAATTCTCCAATACGGGCCACACTGGAAGGTGTGGGTAATCAAGCAATTAGGCAGGCGGGCCAGGGGACAGCCATGAGCCTGAGCCTTGGAGGGGAGGTGCAAGTTTGATCACCGTTATCGAATTTATGCAAAAGATGGTCGAGGAGAGTGGCTAAACATACCTTGAGCCTGAACTTGAGGGCTTCAATTCGGTATAAAGTAAAAAAAAGCTTGCAGGTGATGGCGCGTTGAGCTGCAAGCAGCACTTACTAGAAGGTTTCCGTGCGTGATTGCTCCCATGCACATCTTTGTAAGTTGATTCGCCGAATTGGCAGTCAAACCCTGCGGGTCTCAGCTGGCGCTCGATAAGCAGCAACTCACCATCGTGGAGAGTGCTGGTACCGCAGCCGTGCCTAGTCCTGCAGCTGATACACGTCAGTCACGTTACATGTCCGAGCGATGATCGCTACGAATCGTCCGGTCAGTTTCTGCAATCCGCGGGAACAACGTTATCGTACCGCTACCAGCCCATAGCATGCCAAGAATTCGCCACAGCCAGTATATCACAAGGCAGTTTGTTTGGCTGTATTCCTAGTAGTCCGTACTTCTCGTTGTCGTTTTCTCGCTTTCCATCTCTTTGTTTCATGGTTTCAAAATTGGTTGGGCCGCTGTCTCCGGGTTCTCCTCATTTCACATGGCTACAGCCCCCCTACTAAGATCATTAATACAAGACCTCATTAAGCATATAAGAGTGTTTGGCACGAGCACGGGAGGATCGATTCGCCGCTGCATACTCAGGGTGAAACGGGGATCAACCAGGTGTATGTCAAGTACCTTGTTCTTGTTACCACTTACTTTCATGCGGAGGACATGTGACAACAGAGAGTGCTGTATATGAGGTTGAGAATGAAGTTGAGAGAAAGGAAATGTTCGCAAGAGATTGCAGCACGGTTTGCATCACGTCAGTGGGAAGAGTCAAAGCAACGTCTCGGCAGACGCCAGGCGGAGCATTTCGCGTCGTCACCGCGCACAGCTTTGTCAGCTCAGCGCAGGCGCCCAGTAAGCGCCCGTGCTATGCCCGAACTCGCTCCTCTCCCACTGTTGTCCGTGTCTCCCTCCCAGGGACTCTCACTTACCTGACGGGAAAACTCTGATGGCATTTCACTCCCTAGTGTGACATCTAGTGTCCGTAAAAAAGGATGAAAGAATACCACGCCACTTCGTCCAATCAAATACTACTATTTATACTAGGAAAAGATTCTGCACCGTGATCTAGTATCTGTATAGTATGTCGATCATTGGTAATAGTTAATAGTAGAGAGACGGTGAGAGCGGACAATACAGCAAAGAGAAAGAACATAACAAAGGAAACCTTGGACTGTCAGGGAGATACTGAAACAAACTGCCTGATAATACATAGACCGTGACAATACTCAGGACGTTGTGGCTGGTAGAGGAGGAGTCAATTCAATACCCATAACGTTGCTTATGGGTGTAGCACTGGCAGTAGCTAGGGAACCGCATCATTAGCTTTCTTCAAGTGGATCGTAGCGGATGCATACCATGACCAACTGTAGGATTCAGAACCGCTGTGCCACTGGCACTAACTTCCGCAATGGCAAGCTGTTGACCATCAATCGCCAGCTGAGGCACCGTTAACGATTATCGGATAGGCAAATACATGGTACAATGTACCTCGAGGCTTGATTTGATGGTTCCAATTCGGCCAGAAAGGGAGTAAAGTCTGAATGTCAGGCCGCTCTGAATGGCAGCTTGCAGTTGCCGGAATATCCCCTGGGCCTGATTGCTCTCCATGCGCATCATCGCAAATTGGTTCGCCGATCTGCATGACTGTGAGATGACGGATATACATCTGTACAAACACCATCGCACAGGGTAAAATGCGTGTGGATTTCACTTTCGAATGGGATTGCGCCGATGGCCTCGGCATTGTCAAGAAGTTGTCGTGTCTCAGTCAGGAGTGCAGAGAGGACTGGGGTGATGTGACATGGAAGAAGATAGCGGAAGTTGAGTACAAGACCGTAGATTCCAAGGAGGGAGAGGCAGAAGCTGAGGATATCAATAAAACGCATGATAGTGAGGAGAGAAGTAGTAGTATATGCAAAGCGAAAGGATAATAGAAAGAGGGCAGGGAAGAAGCAGGCGAGACGGGAGGAGGGCTATACATATCTGATGGTTTATTATATTATTATGGGCGCGGGTGGGGACTCGGACGACGTTCGTGCGTCGGTTTACAGTGAGTCAAGCCACGAGAGGAAAGTGCTTGATTCGTTCCCTTTTCGCGACACGCGTTCTCTTACCTGCATCACCCCCTTTGCCCAATCACACATCTAGCTCCCCTAAATTTTTTGCACAATCACCCAACCTGGCGCTCCTGCAAGGTCATCCCGATCTTTCCCAATCACACATCTAGCTCCTGCAAGGTCCTCTAATATTTTTCACAATCACACAACCGGCGCGCCTGCGAGGTCCTCTAAATTATTCCCTTTTTGCACAATCACACAACCCGCTCCTGCAGGTCCTCCCAATCATTCCTTTTGCACAATCACACAACCCGCTCCTGCAAGGTCCCCCCAATCATTCCACAATCACACAACCCGCTCCTGCAAGGTCCCCCCAACCATTCCCTTTTACACAGTCACACAATTCGCTCCTGCAAGGCCCTCTCAATCACACCCTTTTTCCCAATCACACAACCCGTTCCTGCAAGGTCCTCTCAATCATACCCCTTTTCCCAATCACATATACTCTCTTGCAAGGTCCTCTCAATCGTAGATCTAAGGACCCATTTGCTGGCGTCGTTCCCTCAATCAGATCCCACGAATCCAAATCTATTCCCTCCAGCACGTCCTTCCATCCAATGGTCATCCAATCACCATCTCCTTCTCGACGGATCCCCCACCCGCCCCTCGCGTCAAACCTAATGATATCTCTTTCCCGAAAAAATGTTCCGATAACCGGGACAACTCCTTATTTGGGGCACATCACCCTCTCGCCCATGTCGCCTTGCCACGTATCTACAACTACACCTTGTACCTCTCGTCCCGCCATGCTACGGACACAGTTGAATATCTGTTGCTCCGCCGACCTGCCTACAGGGCTATCTTTTGTTCCATCCACGTAGACCACCCTGACGTTTGCCCGTCGACGGCCAATTCTTCGGGCATATCTGAGGGTTACACCGCTAACGAGACACCACACACCTCCCAAATGCGAGTTACCGGAACTCGACTTGCCTCCTCTGACTCTGCGGGGACAGGTGAGCGGTGCTTTCAACATTGCATGCATTGTGGCTGACTTATGTTAGTGACCTTCATGGATAGCCTCACCACCTTCATCGTGGTCACCCGATGACTTCAACTCTCGGCACCAGTCCATGCGCGTGGCTTAAAGTTAAACCGTTCGCTCCATCAGCTGGAGCAGCCTTCCGTTAGCTCACTTACCCCTTTCTTAATTTTGGGCTCCTGACATCGCAAGGCTACCACGCATATACCTTGCACACGCACCACACAGCTGATGTTGGCTCTCCCCTTCACTCTGTTTTGTGCTGCCATCAAAGCATTATCTTGCAACCGCTTCCGTGCAACCCGTTTTCTTTTCCTTGCATATCGAAGATCCCTCGACACCACGGGCACCGGCTGGTCGAGTCGCAGTTGCATGCTCAGAGTGAAACAAATAGCTCATGCCAACTAGTTGTATCTGAGATATATCCTTGTCTTCGACTAAATTGCGTGAGGACATGCGACAACCGGGAAGTGTTGGCCAGGTGCGGATTGAGAAAAAGGAAATGGCAAGATTTGCAACCATGCGCCATGAGGGCAACACTCCAGCGGAACGGAAGGGCGAAGACCAACTTCGCGATGTAATATAGCTTAAGTAAGCAGCCAAAAATTATTGGCCCGTGAGAAAGGATGTGAAGGTGATACCAATAGGAGGCCATGCCGGCCATGGCTTGATAAGAGCAACGTGATGGTTTCGGAAGATGCCACAGCACTACAGTCGCATGTTCCGCTCCTCCACCTCATGGCTTTGTCGGCCTCAAGGCAGGTGTTCGCTGAGCTCAGACATTTTGCGGACCCATGCCCTAGCCGGAGCTATCGCTCAGCGGCTTAGTATGTGCACTGCTTTCAATACTTATCGCAATACCCGCCCTATCCTTCCTGGCCTGATCCTGTCTGTCGACAACGAACGGCCGGATGCCAAGCCACGGGACTTATTTCAAGTTCACAAGGGTTTTCAGATGCACCCAGTCTTGCGTTATTGTCAACTCCGACATTCTCTCGATCGATTGGCCTGGGAACAAGTGCAAAGTTGCCTGCTACTGGTCAGCTTGGGCCCGGTTCACCAACGAGAGTAAGGTAAGAAACCAAGATGTGGTATCCTCACTTGCTGATTTTTTTAATGCTTGCGATCACTGCACCTCTCTATTTATCCGTTTCACATGGTTCAGCTACACAGATCAGGAAGCCATTTTTGACGCGATGAGGACCTCATGACCTTTGGCAAAATTGAGTGGTGAGCGCGCCTCTTTCCGGAACGTATTCCCTTTCTTTCATTACCTTCTCAAATCCATACCTGTCTATACCCATCAAGGCTCGATTACGAGGGGCAAACTAGGCTCGCGCAGCTAGTGATTTGTTCACGTGCCCGAGATGGATGAGCACCGAGTGGCGAAGAAAGAATTTACTCCTTAGATGTGGTTAACAACAGTATCTGCGTCCAAGGCTCCTCCGATTATCGAAGCTGCGAGGGAGATGTACACCCTTCTACCACCGAAGGTACATTCGGCGTCCTGTGAACTCTACAGCTCGGTGGAATAGCGATTTCGTCGCTAAGTCAGGGTAATATCTGGAAATCTGGCCCACTCCACCGTTTTCCGAGAACAGCGGTCCATTATCCGGACCTCGAAGGACTGTCACACTTTCTGAAACGTTGGAGAAAGCCATACCGGTCGGGGTATCTTTCGAAGACTTCCTACTTTCCTTTGCTTACCAACTGCCTCTCCAAGCAAACAACCATCAGCTACGGAATAGATATGCTAGGAAAATATCTGTCTGAACTCTGGAAAACGGCCATTACCCTCGGCGGTTTCGATAACAGCCATGTGCCATCCCGAGACACCGGATGATGATACTGACGCTCGTAACGCGAATATCAACATGGAAGAGAGGTCTTCCTGTTCACGTCCATTGTTTGTTTCTCATGAGATGCAATGTATTGTACTGAGAGGACAATAATAAAATAAAACTAAGAAAAACAAAGGTGCCGCGTATGATAGACTTCAAACATTCTGCGATGCTCGGGTAATCACATACAGTGTGACGTACGTTCAGGACGTAGTAGTAACTGGTAGCGGAAGAGTCGTGCTAAGAACATTGCTCAAAGGGATAGCAGTCACTAAGGAACCATGTATGGTGAATATCCGCCAAATCTGTGAACTGACCAATACGTACCGGCCGCAGGATTGGGTAGTACTGTGCTTGTAGCACACTCCGTGATAGTAGTCTGTTGTTCGTCAACTGCTAGCTGAGATACCTTTATTAGTTGTGCGACATGATAGGCAAGAAGAATGTTCCGACAAACCTCGAGCCTCAACTTTGTGGCTTCGATTCGGTGATAGAGGGAATGAAGTCTGCACGTCAGGCCGCGTAGAATTACAACGCGCAGTTG
>Ga0307512_10005436_pt1 | contig 13305 bp, 10 predicted proteins | sample 14_EM_MG_FD_200267 | JGI IMG/M metagenome (GOLD analysis project Ga0307512, IMG submission 200267) | Populus trichocarpa ectomycorrhiza microbial communities from riparian zone in the Pacific Northwest, United States - 14_EM | ecosystem: Host-associated > Plants > Roots > Unclassified | place... | reverse complement strand
CTGCCAGTCCTGCTCCTTCGGCGACGTACATCGTCAGGAACATGTCGTCGATGAGCGCGGCGAGATCGGGTCCGAACTCGGTGACGTCCCGGCACGGCTTGTGCAGCACTTCCTCGCCGACCTCGGTGATGCGCCGCACCGAGCCGCGCCGGGCCTCGGGCGCCAGCGGCGGATACGAGTCGACGGGCCTGCCTTGTACGAACACGCTGGGCATGGCTGTGTCTCCTTGTGATTGTGAGGATGCTGTGGGTGGCGGGAAAACGGGGTTACGGCCTGCGGAGCCCCTCCCTACCCTCCGGTATTCATGACAACAGAACACGCGCAGCAGACGCAGGGGAACGCCGGCCACACCCGCAGACGATTCCTCGCCGGCACGGGGGGAGCGGCCGGGACGCTCGCCTTATGGCCCGCAGGACGCGCGAGCGCAGCCTCCTCGGGCAGACGTGTCGCCGTCCTCGGCGGCGGAGTCTCCGGCCTCAGCGCCGCCCACGAACTCGCCGAACGCGGCTACGCCGTCACCGTCTACGAGTACTACGACGTCCTCGGCGGCAAGGCCCGCTCGATGGACGTACCGGGCACAGCGAGCGGCGGCCGGAGGCCCCTCCCCGGCGAACACGGCTTCCGCTTCTTCCCCGGCTTCTACCGGAACCTGCCGGACACGATGCGCCGCATCCCCTTCCCCGGCAACGCGAACGGGGTCCACGACAACCTCCGCAACAGCACCGAGGAGCTGTTCGCCCGCAGCTCCGGGCGACCGGACCTGCACTTCCCCCTGCGCCGCGCCACCACGCCGCCCGCCCCCGGCGACATCACCCCGTCCTGGATACGCGACCAGATCCTGTCCGTCCTGGACCTGGGCACCCGCCTCCCGGCCCACGAGGCCGCCTACTTCGCCGACCGCCTCCTCGTCCATCTCACCAGCTGCGACGCCCGCCGCGAGGGCCAGTGGGAGAAGGTCGCGTGGTGGGACTTCATCCGTGCCGAGGAGATGAGCGAGGAGTACCGGACCCTCCTCGGTATCGGCCAGACCCGCAATCTCGTCGCCACGCGCGCGGAGGTGGCGTCCACCAGGACCGTCGGCCGCATCATCATCGAGGCCCTGATCCTCTGGGGCCTGCTCGGCCGCGGCCTGGACGGTGACGCCGACATCGACCGCGTCCTCAACGCCCCCACGAACGAGGCGTGGATCGACCCCTGGGAGACCCGTCTGCGCTCCCTCGGCGTGGAGTTCGTCCTGGGCACCCAAGTCCGAGAGGTCGTCTGTGAGGGCGGGCGCATCACCGGCGTACGCGTCTCCGCCCGGGACGGCAGCCGGGAGCGCACGGTCACCGCCGACCACTACGTCTCCGCGATGCCCGTCGAGCACGCTCGGGCAACCTGGGGTCAGGCGCTGCGGGCGGCCGATCCGCAGCTCGCCAAGTGCGACGCGCTGCAGACGGACTGGATGACCGGCGTGATGTTCTACCTGCGCACGCCGACACCCGTCGTGCACGGCCACATCAACTGCCTCGACTCACCCTGGTCGGTGACGGGCGTCGGACAGGCCCAGTTCTGGGACGTACGGGATTTTTCGCGCGACTACGGCGACGGGCAGGCCCACGACTGTCTGTCCGCGATCATCTCCGAGTGGGACAAGCCCGGCATCCTGTACGGCAAGACGGCCAAGGAGTGCACCAAGGACGAGATCGTCGCCGAACTCTGGGCCCAGTTGAAGGACGGCCTGAACGACGCCGGCAAGACGAGCCTCACGGACGAGGACCGCCTCGGCTGGTTCATGGACCCGGCCGTGACGGGCCTGGGCGGCCCCGACCCGCAGAACCGCGAACAGCTCCTCATCCACCCCACGGGCACGCTCTACAACCGCCCCTCGGCCCGGACGAAGGTCCCGAACTTCTTCCTCGCCGGCGACTACGTCCACACGGACGTCGACCTGGCGACGATGGAGGGCGCCAACGAGTCCGCGCGACGGGCCGTCAACGCCCTCCTGGACACGGACAATTCGGACGCCGAGCCGTGCGAGATCTGGGAGCTGTACCGACCGCCGGAGATGGAGCCGCTGAAACGGGTCGACGAGGTGCGCTACAGGCTGGGCCTGCCCAACACCTTCGACCTGGGCTAGGTACGACGAAGGCCCGGGCCGGGCTCCGGGCGCCTGGCGACAGAACAGAGGGGCCGCAGCCCCCGAGCGGCTGCGGCCCTTCCGTGTCTCTGCGCGCGTCTGTTGCGCGTTTGTGCTGTGCCGTGCGTCAGAGCACCCGCACCGCGCCGGTCGGCGGGTCGTAGGAGAGCGGCTTCTCGACGACACCGGTCGACGAGTTCTGCGCGCCGACGAACATGCCGTCGCCCACGTACACCGCCACGTGGTACGCGCTGCCGGCGCTGCCCCAGTAAAGGATGTCGCCCGCCTGCAGGTTGCTCAGCGAGACCGGGGTGCCGGCCGTCGACTGGTCCTGCGAGACGCGCGGCAGGCTGATGCCGACCTGCTTGAAGGCGGTCTGCACCAGGCCGGAGCAGTCGTAGGCGGACGAACCGGTCGCACCGGACACGTAGGCCTTGCCGACCTGAGCCTTGACGAAGCTGACGATCGCGGCGGCCGAACCGGTGGCCGTCGACGAACTCGTCGAGGTGGTCGTCGAGGGCGTGGTGGCGGCCAGGGTGGTCCGCTCGGCGCTGCGGGAGGCGGCGCGCTCGGCGGCGGCCTTGCGGGCGGCCTCGGCCTTCTTCTTGGCCTCCGCCTTCTTCTTGGCGTGGGCGAGGTCCGCCTTGGCCTGCTTCGCGGCCTTTGCGGCAGCCGTGTCGCGCTCGGCCTGCAGCTGGTAGTTCGCGGCTGCCTGCTGTGTGGCGTCCGCGGACTGGGCGACCTGAGTGGCCAGATCGGCCGTCAGGGTGGGCAGTTCGAGGGTCTGCGTCACCGGCTCGGCGGCATTCGCCGAAGCCGACGCACCCGCCGCTGCCATGCTGAGAACGCCACCGGTCACTCCGACGCGCATCGCGAGCGTCGTTGTCGACGCGGTGCGGCGGGGTTTCCGGTGGCTGCGTATGTGAGCGGTGTGGGACATGAGAACAACCGGTATCAGGGGCTCCTCCATACCTTCAAGAAACGTGTGCTGCGCCACAGTTGTTCAATCGGACCCCCGAATCCCCGGCGCGTCGACCCTTATTGACGCCGTAACGGACATTGTGGACGCGGCCCGTTGCCCCTGTGATCACGGTCTTTCATCGTTACGCCCGAATTGCCCCGCGCTTACCACTGGTTGGGACCGGTGGCCAAGCCCCGTTCTCAGGCGCCTCTCATGGGTGTGACGGAGGTCACGCAACGGTCACGGTGATGTGCGCGTCCCGCACATAGATCACGACCCGATTGCGCTCGGGTCACGACCGGGCTCCGCTCGTGAATACGTGCACGCGTCCACACCGCACCGCACGCCTCCCTCTGATGTGTGAACGGGATCCAGTAGCAAGACGATTCGTCCAACACCAATTTGCATGCAAGGGAAGCCTCTTGATATGGAGACGCCCCTCCCGAGCTGCACCGACGAGCGGAAATGTCACCTCTGGTGATCACTCGGACGCTTCCTGTACGAAGATCACCGCTCATCCGACTTCATGATCCTTCGTCAGGTGGTGGAGATCACAAAGCTTGTGTAATACCCCGTGTCGCAGATCACAGAGCGTCGGGCATAAGATGCGAGGCAGTTGGGCTTGTGACCTGCTTCACATGTTCTCGATCTTCGCCGGGACGGGCGGGGTTGAAGGGACGTATGAGGTCGGTGTGAGTCCGATGCCATCGCCAGCAGTCAGTGCCGACTGAGAGGAGCGAGGAGCGGTGAACGCGTATGCGCCCATCCTCGTACTGGGAGCCCTCGGGGCAGGCTTTGCGATCTTCTCCGTGGTCATGGCCACGCTGATCGGTCCGAAGCGGTACAACCGGGCCAAGCTCGAGGCCTACGAGTGCGGGATCGAGCCGACCCCCACGCCGGCCGGCGGCGGGCGCTTCCCCATCAAGTACTACCTGACGGCGATGCTCTTCATCGTCTTCGACATCGAGATCGTCTTCCTCTACCCCTGGGCCGTCACCTTCGACTCCCTGGGGATTTTCGGGCTCGTGGAGATGCTGCTCTTCGTGCTCACCGTCTTCGTCGCGTACGCGTACGTATGGCGGCGCGGCGGCCTGGAATGGGACTGAGGGGCCTTTAGAACATGGGACTCGAAGAAAAACTGCCGAGCGGATTCCTGCTGACCACCGTCGAGCAGGCCGCGGGCTGGGTGCGCAAGGCGTCCGTCTTCCCGGCCACGTTCGGCCTCGCCTGCTGCGCCATCGAAATGATGACCACCGGCGCCGGCCGCTACGACCTGGCGCGCTTCGGCATGGAGGTCTTCCGAGGTTCGCCCCGCCAGGCGGACCTGATGATCGTGGCCGGCCGGGTGAGCCAGAAGATGGCGCCGGTGCTGCGCCAGGTCTATGACCAGATGCCGAACCCCAAGTGGGTGATCTCCATGGGGGTCTGCGCCTCCTCGGGCGGCATGTTCAACAACTACGCGATCGTCCAGGGCGTCGACCACATCGTTCCGGTCGACATCTATCTCCCCGGCTGTCCGCCACGGCCCGAGATGCTGCTGGACGCCATCCTCAAGCTGCACCAGAAGATCCAGACCTCCAAGCTCGGCGTGAACGCCGAGGAGGCGGCACGCGAGGCGGAGGAAGCGGCGCTCAAGGCCCTGCCCACGATCGAGATGAAGGGGCTGCTGCGGTGAGCGACGCGAACGGCACCAACGAAGCGTCGAACGGGGTGAACCCCGAAAAGGACCTCGGCGCATCCAACCTTCCCGGCCGGCGCGGCGAGGGCGGCGAGGAGATCCGCGTCCAGCGCGGCATGTTCGGCGCCAACAACGGCGGCGACACCTCCGGCTACGGCGGCCTGGTCCGCTCGGTCCGCCTCCCGGGACCCGCGGCCCGCCCCTACGGCGGCTGGTTCGACGAGGTCGCCGACGAGCTCGAGGGCGCGCTGGAGGAACAGGGCCTCCTCCCCGACAACGCGATCGAGAAGACGGTCGTCGACCGCGGCGAACTCACCTTCAACATCGAGCGCGAACACCTGCTGCGGGTCGCCCGGACCCTGCGCGACGACCCGGCCCTGCGCTTCGAGCTCTGTACGGGCGTCAGTGGCGTCCACTACCTGCACGACAAGGGCCGCGAACTGCACGCCGTCTACCACCTGCGCTCGATCACCCACAACCGGCTGATCCGCCTCGAAGTCAGTGCCCCCGACAGTGACCCGCACATCCCGTCGCTGGTCTCCGTCTATCCGACCAACGACTGGCACGAGCGCGAGACGTACGACTTCTACGGAATCGTCTTCGACGGTCACCCGGCGCTGACGCGGATCATGATGCCGGACGACTGGCAGGGCCATCCGCAGCGCAAGGACTACCCGCTCGGCGGCATTCCCGTCGAGTACAAGGGCGCCCAGATCCCGGCTCCGGACCAGCGGAGGTCGTACTCGTGAACACGCAGTCAGCATCCGCCGCCTCGGCCCGCGAGACCACCGAGGGCACCGTATATACGGTCACCGGTGGCGACTGGGACGAGGTCGTCCAGTCCGCGGCCCGCGCCGACGACGAGCGCATCGTCGTCAACATGGGCCCCCAGCACCCCTCCACCCACGGAGTGCTCCGCCTGATCCTGGAGATCGACGGCGAGACGGTCACCGAGGCCCGCTGCGGCATCGGCTACCTCCATACCGGTATCGAGAAGAACCTCGAGTTCCGCACGTGGACGCAGGGCACCACGTTCGTGACGCGCATGGACTACCTGACGTCCTTCTTCAACGAGACCGCGTACTGCCTCGCCGTCGAGAAGCTCCTCGGCATCGAGGACCAGATCACCGAGCGAACCAAGATCATCCGGGTGCTCCTGATGGAGCTGAACCGGCTCTCCTCGCACCTGGTGTGCATCGCCACCGGCGGCATGGAACTCGGCGCGACCACGATCATGATCTACGGATTCCGTGATCGTGAAATGATTCTCGACATCTACGAGCTCATCACGGGCCTCAGGATGAACCACGCGTACATCCGCCCCGGCGGACTCGCCCAGGACCTGCCGCCCGGCGCGGTGGACCACATCCGCGAGTTCGTGAAGAAGATGAAGAAGAACCTCCCGGAGTACGACAAGCTCGCCACCGGGAACCCCATCTTCAAGGCCCGTATGCAGGACGTCGGCTACCTCGACCTGGCCGGCTGCATGGCCCTCGGCGCCACCGGCCCGATCCTGCGCTCCACCGGCCTGCCGCACGACCTGCGCAAGACGCAGCCGTACTGCGACTACGAGACGTACGACTTCGACGTCCCGACCGCCGACAGCTGTGACTCCTACGGACGCTTCCTGATCCGCCTGGAGGAGATGCGCCAGTCGCTCAGGATCGTCGAGCAGTGCCTGGACCGGCTGCAGCCCGGTCCGGTCATGGTCGCCGACAAGAAGATCGCCTGGCCCGCCCAGCTCGCCCTGGGACCCGACGGCCTCGGCAACTCCCTCGACCACATCAAGAAGATCATGGGCACCTCCATGGAGGCCCTGATCCACCACTTCAAGCTGGTGACCGAGGGCTTCCGCGTCCCGCCGGGACAGGCGTACGCGGCCGTCGAGTCGCCCAAGGGCGAACTCGGGGTGCATGCCGTCTCCGACGGCGGCACCCGCCCCTACCGGGTCCACTTCCGCGACCCGTCCTTCACCAACCTGCAGGCCATGGCGGCGATGTGCGAGGGCGGCCAGGTCGCCGACGTCATCGTCGCCGTCGCGTCCATCGACCCCGTGATGGGAGGCGTCGACCGGTGACCACCAGTTCTTCGGAGCAGGGCGTCAGCCTGGGCATGCCCCAACTGCCCGCGCCCGCCTACCCGGACGACGTCCGGGCCCGGCTCGAGACGGACGCGCGCGAGGTGATCGCCCGTTACCCGGACTCGCGGTCCGCGCTCCTGCCGTTGCTGCATCTCGTGCAGTCGGAGGAGGGCCATGTCACACGCACCGGGATGCAGTTCTGCGCGGACGTGCTGGACCTGACCACGGCCGAGGTCACCGCGGTCGCCACCTTCTACACCATGTACCGGCGCAGGCCGAGCGGTGACTACCAGGTGGGCGTCTGCACCAACACCCTGTGCGCGGTGATGGGCGGTGACGCGATCTTCGAGGAGCTCCAGGAGCACCTGGGCGTCGGCAACGGTGAGACCACCGACGACGGCAAGGTCACCCTGGAGCACATCGAGTGCAACGCGGCCTGCGACTTCGCGCCGGTCGTGATGGTCAACTGGGAGTTCTTCGACAACCAGACCCCGGCCAGCGCCAAGCGCCTCGTCGACGACCTGCGCTCGGGACTGCCGGTCGAGCCCACGCGCGGGGCGCGCGTGTGCACCTTCAAGGAGACCGCGCGGGTCCTGGCCGGCTTCCCCGACGAGCGGCCAGGGGCCGTCGAGGCCGGCGGCAGCGCGGGACCTGCCTCGCTGGTGGGCCTCCGCCTGGCCAGGGGAGAGACCGCACCCGCGCGCGTGGTCCATCCACGGGACGGCGGACCGCACGAGGAGCCGCAGGACGGCGCAGTGCACGAGCCGTCGCCGACCGAGCACCTGAGCTCGCACGATGCGCCGAAGGACACGTCGGCCTCCGACCCGGCCCACCCGGCGGGGCCTGCCGCCGAGGAGGGGGAGTGATGACCTTGGCACCCGAGCTGAAAGACACCAGCCCCGAGAAGCTGCTCGCACCTGTGCTGTCGGCCTTCTGGGACGAGGACAGGTCCTGGACGCTGGACGTCTACCGAAGGCACGAGGGATACGAGGGGCTCCGCAAGGCGCTCGCGATGTCCCCGGACGATTTGATCGCGTACGTCAAGGACTCCGGTCTGCGCGGCCGGGGCGGCGCGGGATTCCCGACGGGAATGAAATGGCAGTTCATTCCCCAGGGAGATGGAAAGCCGCACTATCTAGTTGTCAACGCCGACGAGTCGGAGCCCGGAACCTGTAAGGACATCCCGCTCCTCTTCGCGAACCCGCACAGCCTCATTGAGGGCATTGTCATCGCGTGTTATGCCATCAGGTCGTCGCATGCCTTCATTTATCTGCGTGGTGAAGTCGTCCCCGTGTTGCGGCGGTTGCACGAGGCCGTGCGCGAGGCCTACGAGGCCGGCTACCTCGGCGAGAACGTCCTGGGCAGCGGGCTCGACCTCCAGCTCACCGTGCACGCGGGTGCGGGCGCGTACATCTGTGGTGAGGAGACCGCACTGCTCGACTCGCTCGAAGGCCGTCGGGGTCAACCGCGGCTCCGTCCCCCTTTCCCTGCGGTCGCGGGCCTCTATGCGTGCCCGACTGTTGTGAACAACGTCGAGTCGATCGCGTCGGTTCCCGCAATTCTGCATCGGGGCAAAGAATGGTTCCGGTCGATGGGCAGCGAGAAGTCCCCGGGCTTCACGCTCTACTCGCTCAGCGGCCACGTCGCCAGCCCCGGCCAGTACGAGGCCCCGCTCGGCATCACGCTCCGCCAGCTCCTTGAGATGAGCGGCGGCATGCGGCCAGGGCACCGGCTCAAGTTCTGGACGCCGGGCGGCTCTTCGACGCCGATGTTCACCGGCGAGCACCTCGACGTACCCCTTGACTACGAGGGAGTCGGCGCCGCCGGTTCCATGCTCGGCACCAAGGCCCTGCAGTGCTTCGACGAGACGACCTGCGTCGTCCGCGCCGTCACCCGCTGGACCGAGTTCTACGCCCACGAGTCCTGCGGCAAGTGCACGCCGTGCCGCGAAGGGACGTACTGGCTCGTGCAGTTGCTGCGCGACATCGAGGCCGGCAAGGGCGTCATGTCCGACCTCGACAAGCTGAACGACATCGCCGACAACATCAACGGCAAGTCGTTCTGCGCTCTCGGCGACGGTGCCGCCTCGCCGATCTTCTCCTCGCTCAAGTACTTCCGCGAGGAGTACGAGCAGCACATCACGGGCCGCGGCTGCCCCTTCGACCCGGCCAAATCGACGGCCTGGGCCGACCGCACGGAGGTGAACGCATGACCGTGACCACCAGCGCTCCCTCCGGTGGGGGAGAGGCGGCGGTCCCGCCGGAAGATCTCGTCTCGCTGACGATCGACGGCGCCGAGATCAGCGTGCCCAAGGGCACCCTGGTCATCCGGGCCGCCGAGCAACTCGGCATCGAGATCCCCAGGTTCTGCGACCATCCCCTCCTCGACCCGGCCGGCGCCTGCCGCCAGTGCATCGTCGAAGTCGAGGGCCAGCGCAAGCCGATGGCGTCCTGCACGATCACCTGCACGGACGGCATGGTGGTGAAGACGCACCTCACCTCGCCGGTCGCCGAGAAGGCCCAGCACGGCGTGATGGAGCTGCTCCTCATCAACCACCCGCTGGACTGCCCGGTCTGCGACAAGGGCGGCGAGTGCCCGCTGCAGAACCAGGCGATGTCCCACGGCAGCGCCGAGTCGCGCTTCGAGGGAAAGAAGCGGACGTACGAGAAGCCCGTCCCGATCTCCACGCAGGTCCTGCTCGACCGTGAGCGCTGCGTGCTGTGCGCCCGGTGCACCCGGTTCTCCAACCAGATCGCGGGCGACCCGATGATCGAGCTGGTCGAGCGGGGCGCGCTGCAGCAGGTAGGCACCGGAGAGGGCGACCCCTTCGAGTCGTACTTCTCCGGCAACACCATCCAGATCTGCCCGGTCGGCGCGCTGACCTCGGCGGCGTATCGCTTCCGCTCCCGCCCCTTCGACCTCGTGTCCTCCCCGAGCGTGTGCGAGCACTGCTCCGGCGGCTGCGCGACCCGCACCGACCACCGGCGCGGCAAGGTCATGCGGCGGCTCGCCGCCAACGACCCCGAGGTCAACGAGGAGTGGATCTGCGACAAGGGACGGTTCGGGTTCCGGTACGCGCAGCAGCGCGACCGGCTCGAGTCGCCGCTCGTGCGGAATCCCGAGGGCGACCTCGAACCGGCCTCCTGGCCGGAGGCGCTGCAGATCGCGGCTCAGGGACTGCTCGCCTCGCGCGGCAGGACAGGGGTGCTGACCGGCGGCCGCCTCACCATCGAGGACGCCTACGCGTACAGCAAGTTCACGCGCGTGGCGCTCGACACGAACGACATCGACTTCCGCGCGCGCGTGCACGGCAGCGAGGAGTCCGACTTCCTTGCGGCGCGGGTCGCCGGTCGTGGCCGTGACCTGGACGGTACGGGCGTCACGTACACCTCCCTGGAGAAGGCGCCCGCCGTCCTGCTGGTCGGGTTCGAGGCCGAGGAGGAGGCGCCCGGCGTCTTCCTGCGGCTGCGCAAGGCCTGGCGAGGACACGGGCAGAAGGTGTTCTCGCTGGCCACGCACTCCACGCGCGGCCTGGAGAAGGCGGGCGGCACGCTGCTGCCGGCGGCCCCCGGCACCGAGACCGAGTGGCTGGACGCGCTCGCGAGCGGAGTCGGCCTGGCGGACGAAGGAGCGGGGGCGTCCGAGGCGCTGCGCACCGAGGGCGCGGTGATCGTCGTCGGCGAGCGGCTGGCCGCGGTGGCAGGCGGGCTCACCGCCGCCGTACGGGCGGCGTCCGCGACCGGCGCGCAGCTGGTGTGGATCCCGCGGCGGGCCGGTGAGCGCGGTGCCCTCGAGGCCGGCGCGCTGCCCTCGCTGCTGCCGGGCGGACGCCCGGCCACCGATCCACGCGCGCGTGAGGAAGTAGCCGCGGCCTGGGGCGTGGCCGAACTCCCGCACCGCTACGGCCGCGACACCAGCCAGATCGTCGAGGCCGCCGCGACCGGGGAGCTGCAGGCACTGGTGGTCGCGGGTGTGGAGGTCGCCGACCTGCCCGACCCGGCACGCGCGCGTGAAGCGCTTCACGAGGCCGGCTTCGTGGTGTCGCTGGAGCTGCGCCCCAGTGAGGTCTCCGAGCACGCCGACGTCGTACTCCCGGTCGCCGCGGTCGCGGAGAAGGCAGGCACCTTCCTCAACTGGGAGGGCCGGGTGCGCTTCTTCGAGGCCGCGCTCAAGCCGGACCAGATGAGCCGCCGCCTCGCGCCCACCGACGCGCGCGTCCTGCAGATGCTGGCCGACGCCATGGACGTACACCTGGGGCTGCCGGATCTGCGCTCGGTACGCGCGGAGATCGACCGGCTCGGTGCGTGGGACGGGCCGCGGGCCACCGAACCCCTGGAGACCGCGGCGCAGTTGCCGCGGCCCGCCGCCGGGGAAGCCGTACTGGCCGGCCACCGGCTGCTGCTCGACCGGGGCGTCCTCCAGGAGGGCGACGAGGCGCTCGCCGGAACCCGGCATGCCGCCCACGCGCGCGTGTCGGCGGCAACGGCCGCCGAGGCGGGCGTCAAGGACGGCGACGCCATCGCCGTGACCGGTCCCTCCGGAACGGCCGAACTCCCGTTGCGGATCACGGAGATGCCCGACCGGGTGGTCTGGCTCCCGCTGAACTCCGCAGGCGGGGGCGTCGCCTCCGACACCGGGGCGCTGCCCGGCGCCCTCGTCCGCATCGGCCCGGCGACGCTCGTCGGTGAGGCCCCCAAGGAGGTGGAGGCATGAACCCGTACGGCATGAGCCCGTACCTCGCCGCTGAAGACCTCTCGATGTTCGGCCGCGACCCGTGGTGGCTGGTCGTCATCAAGGCGGTGTTCTGCTTCGCCTTCCTGATGGTGACCGTGCTGTTCTCCATCGTCTGGGAGCGCAAGGTCGTCGCCTGGATGCAGCTGCGCGTCGGCCCCAACCGGCACGGCCCCTGGGGCATGCTCCAGTCGCTCGCCGACGGCATCAAGCTGATGCTCAAGGAAGACGTCATCGTCAAACGCGCGGACAAGGCGGTCTACGTCCTTGCGCCGATCATCGCGGCCATCCCGGCCTTCATGGCGATCGCGGTGATCCCCTTCGGCCCGGCCGGCAACGAGATCTCGATCTTCGGCCAACGCACCACCATGCAGCTGACCGACCTGCCGATCGCGATGCTCTTCATCCTCGCGGTCGCCTCGGTCGGCATCTACGGCATCGTGCTGGCGGGCTGGAGTTCCGGTTCCACGTATCCGCTGCTCGGTGGTCTGCGCTCCTGCGCGCAGATGATCTCGTACGAGATCGCCATGGGCGCCGCCTTCGCCTCCGTGTTCCTCTACTCGGGATCGATGTCGACATCGACGATCGTCGCGCAGCAGCACGACCGCTGGTACATCGTCCTGCTGCCGGTCTCCTTCATCCTCTACATCGTCACGATGGTCGGCGAGACCAACCGCGCCCCCTTCGACATGCCGGAGTCCGAGGGCGACCTGGTCGGTGGCTTCAACACCGAGTACTCGTCGATCAAGTTCGCGTTGTTCATGCTCGCCGAGTACGTGAACATGGTGACGGTCTCGGCCGTGGCGACCACGCTCTTCCTCGGCGGCTGGCGGGCACCCTGGCCGATCAGCACCTTCTGGGAGGGCGCGAACCACGGCTGGTGGCCGCTGCTCTGGTTCGTGATCAAGGTCCAGCTGCTGCTGTTCTTCTTCATCTGGCTGCGCGGCACGCTCCCGCGGGTCCGTTACGACCAGCTGATGAAGCTCGGCTGGAAGGTCCTCATCCCGGTCTCCGTGGTCTGGCTGATGCTGGTCGCGACCGTCCGGGCCCTCAGGAACGAGAACTACGACTTCGCCGACATCGCCCTCTACATCGGCGGCGGCGTCCTCGCCCTGCTGCTTCTGTCCTTCATCGCCGACATGTTCCGCGAGAAGGCCAGGGAGGGCGAACAGCCCGCCGAACAGCCCGCCGGATTCGACCCGATGGCGGGCGGATTCCCCGTACCGCCACTGCCGGGCCAGGAGCTGCCGGCGGTGCCGAGGCGCAGCCCGCGCCGCGAGCGAGAGCTGATTGTCAGTGGCGGGTCGGATACTGCCAGTGACGGATCTTCGGATGGAAAGGAGGCGTCCGATGGCTGAGGAGCCCAAGGAGACCAAGCCCGGTTTCATGAACCCCGTCGCAGGCTTCGGCGTGACCTTCAAGGCCATGTTCAAGAAGCGGCTGACCGAGCAGTACCCGGAGCAGCAGAAGACCACCGCCCCCCGGTTCCACGGACGGCACCAGCTCAACCGCCATCCGGACGGCCTGGAGAAGTGCGTCGGCTGCGAGCTGTGCGCCTGGGCCTGCCCCGCCGACGCCATCTATGTGGAGGGCGCCGACAACACGGACGAGGAGCGCTACTCGCCGGGCGAGCGGTACGGCCGCGTCTACCAGATCAACTACGCCCGCTGCATCCTGTGCGGCCTGTGCATCGAGGCGTGCCCCACACGCGCGCTGACGATGACCAACGAGTTCGA
>Ga0307512_10005434_pt1 | contig 13311 bp, 11 predicted proteins | sample 14_EM_MG_FD_200267 | JGI IMG/M metagenome (GOLD analysis project Ga0307512, IMG submission 200267) | Populus trichocarpa ectomycorrhiza microbial communities from riparian zone in the Pacific Northwest, United States - 14_EM | ecosystem: Host-associated > Plants > Roots > Unclassified | place... | reverse complement strand
ACGAAGTTTGGTCATGTAAGTAAGGTAATTACGATCCAATATGGTCGCGTATACTCATATCCATCGTATTACCAGCCTTTATAGGCAAAAAAGGAAGCGAAATGGTCACTGCTCCATTCTGAAAATGAGCGTCAGCAGAGGGTCAACAAATTTTGGTCATGTAAGTAAGGTAATTACGATTGAATTTGGTCGCAAATACACATAATCATCATATCGCCAGCCTTTATAGGCAAAAAAGGAAGCGATACCGTCACTACCCCATTCTGAGAAAGAGCATCAACGGAGCGTCAACGGAGCGTCAAAGATTTCTAGTCTTGCACCTTGGTTAATCTAAATGTCGCTTGGTGGTACAAATTCATATCCCAAGTAATGGCGGCCTTTTAGGCCAAAATAGTACACCATCTCTTTGTTACCCCATCATGAAAAGAGTGTCACCTGAGCCTCAACAATTTTTGGTATTGCATATAGGGTAATCCGGGTATCGCGCAGATATTTGAGCTCATAACAGAACTATTGACAGCCTTGTAACGCAAAAACACAAAACAGACATGGAAAAATACTGATTCCAAAATTATCAATATTTTAATCTGCAAAACATGCAAAAAGTGATTATTGGATGTTGAAAATGCGATTTTGATAACATACTATTATTATAAAGCAAAAAACAAGAGTATTATATGAATCTACAGATGGACCCGCTGGACAACCCGCTGACAACCCGCCCAATTCTGACAGGTTGTGAGATGTCCATCGAACCGTACCCGAACTCATGTTTCGGGTGTATTGACGACCCGGACCCCCAATTGGGAAATGGGTCGGTTCTGACCCGTACACGGACCCGAAGCGCCGGTCCGGAACCGTTTCTAACACTATGCTCAGCAAGAGTGCGTGAAGAACCACACAAATTGCGTGGATCTATGAAAGCTCGGCAGGTTATGGACAAAGTACTGCGAAAGATTGACAGTGTGTATCTCGTATAGTGGGATGATGTCTATATACTCCCCTGTATGTCCCTACGCCCCCTGCTCATCGCTCAGTGCGTCACCATTATCCCTGTATCGCCATATGCCTCCCGCCCCCGGTCTCCCCCTCCCAAACTGAATGGCGGTCGTGGTGGTGAGAAACAGATTTTCTCGCCACGATGGCCTCCCAGTGCATCTCTAAGTCCTCTCAATCCGAGTCTCCAGGTGCGCCGCAGACTACGCTCGAGTACAGTCCGCAGCCAGATTGACCATATATATATATACAGAGAGACTTAGATACATAACACATGCCATATTATGATGGAGCGAAGCTTGTGACTGTAACAAAGACCAATATGAGAGACGAAATGCATTGTGGTTATGGAACCCTAAGAACCGCTGCTGTGAGTATATGGCACCAAGTCTCCCGCAGACCTGCGCAGAGCTCTCAGCTGCTCCAAAATTTGACTATCCTATGAGTCAAATATCGGAGCATCCTGAATGCACCTCCATAACTGCAGGTGCCTTCAGCAGCACCTGAGAATGCTCTTGCAGAGTCTGAGAGCAGTTTGCTTAGCTCCAGGGGGGCCTGGGAGCATCAGGAATTATTTAGAAGCACTGGTGAGGTTGACCGGAGTGTCTGGGAGGTTTGCGTGTGGCATCCGGACCAATTTACATTTTGCTGATGCACTTCGCTCACAGTGCAATGCTGTTGTATGCCATTGGCACCCCTCCGAATGGAAGAGGAGATGTTGGGTGGCAACATAGCGAACCGAGGAAGGTCAAGCGCACTGCATACGCCTGGGATACAGAATGCCAGCATGCATTCGACACACTGAAATGAGCACTCTGCAATTCTCCATTCCTGGCTCTACCGGACCCCGGAGCCAAATATTGCCTGCACGTCAATGCTAGCCAGTATGTATTGGGAGCGATGATTTCTCAGGTGCAAGACAAGGCTAAGGAGTTACTAGGTTATTCCAGCCGGAAATTACATAATGCGGAGAGGTGATACCATTCATATGACAGAGATTTAATGGGCATCCAAGAGGCAATATTATACTGGAAGTTCAATCTACACGGAGCTGAGCAACCATTTGTGGTACCAAGGGACCATGCGACCTTGCGTCGGCTCCTCACACAACCACACCTCACTTTACGACAGATGGATATCCTGATAGTCCTCCAAAATTTTGACTGGGAGGTCAAGCGCATCCTGGGTGTAAAGAATCAGGTCGCAATCGTGTTATCTCGCTGTCCCAATTTCCGACAGGAGCAATGCAATGCGATGGCACTAGCAGTTACTCCGGCCAGAGAATGGATTGAGTATACTAAGCAGGGCATAATTGATGACGAATGGTTTGGGCCTATTGCACATTCCTTGGCCAACTGAAGTCCCCGCCCCCTGCCATCCACCGCATCCACAAAAGAACGCAAATTATGGGTGTCAGCACAACAATTCTATTGGGAAGAGAATGGCCTACTGTGGTCACCTGGCGATTGAGAAAACAACCAGGGGGAGCAAGATGCAAGGGCAAAGAAGGAGGACAACGAGGAAGTGGAGATAACGGGAAGGACAAAAGAGAAGGAGGAAGATGGAAAGGCAGAGCAGGAGGAAGAAGGAAAGGCAGAGAAGAGACGATGGTTGTGTATTCCAAAGACGATGCAGCATCGAATCCTCCATGAGGACCACAACACTCTAGGAGTGGGACACATCGGTGCGGACCGAATGCACTGAGGCATGAAAGAATGATATTTCCGGAAGCAAATGTGGCACGATACCCAGCATTACATAGTGGGCTGCAACTGATGCCATCGAACCAACTACCAGAGCGGGAAACCCATGGGCCTCCTACAGCTCCTTCCTATAGCCAAACGCCGCTGGCAAAGAATCGGCATCGACTTTATAACCGACCTGACGGGCTCGGGAAGTGGCTACGACTGAATGGTAACATGTGTTGATCAAATGACAAAGAGAGCACATTGGCGAGCCTGCAGAAGGACAATCGACACCACGGCCTTTGCGCGCATATTCATCGAGGATATTATCCGTCTACGCAGAGTACCTCAAGAGGATGTATCAGACCACAATGTACTCTTCACAGCAGACGATTGGAGAGACGTTGCGAGGATTCTGCAGACGAAGCTGCTCATGTCCACGGTGTTCCATCCAGAGATGGCTGGCCTCCCTGATAACTCGAACAAGACGATTGTACGCTATCTGCGTGGCTTCGCCACAAACAATCGAGCCAATTGGGACGACTAACTCCCATTAGCGGATTATGCTTACAATTGCTCAGTACACAGCTCGATGAAGCAGACGCCTTTTGAACTCGATCCTAGCTATGAGCCGCCTTTGCCACTAGACTTGATTGCAGATCTCCAGCAGCCGCAATCGAATGAATCAGTGACGACGGTACAAGGCTGCGCATTTGTCGAATGATTGCGGTGGATTTCGGCAGTCGCCAGGAATGAGTTGCGAGACGCTCAGGTAAAACAGACAGCAGAGGCTGATGAGGCACAACGTGCAATTGACCCCGCAATCACCGCCGGTATGAAGGTATTTTTAGATCGGAAGGATCTGTCAATCACATACGCCAACGTCAATCCTGCACAAAGCAAACTGGTACATCATTGCATTGGCCCATATGAAATTCTCTGAATACGAGGGAACGCCATCGAACTAGACCTCCCACATGACATGGCGATTTACGACACAGTTAGCACCGGCAGGCTCACAGTTGATCGCACGGACGATTCTAGGGTCACCTGGCGGCCGCTGCCTCCGCCAGTATGGACAAGCCGCGTGGGTGCGAGATATGTCGTCCAGTCAATCACAAATCACCATCCAAGCTCTCAGGGAACCGGTTGGGAATACTAACTGAAATGGGAAGGCTGGGACGAAAAGGATAACACATGGCAGCCAGACAAGAATATGGCATAAGCAAAGAAATGGTGGAGCAGTATTGAAGGGAAATAGGCGGGCGGCCAAAGGCGAAGAGAAAAATGACATGGAAGAAGGTGTGAGGAGCAGGCTTCTTTAGGATGGTTGAGAGACATCACGGAGGCAGGTTTCTGTTTGGGATCAGAGTGTTTTGTTTCTTCGAGAGGTTTCTCGAACATAATTGGAGAAGGTTGTGATGTAGGTGAACGGTTCTGGTCATGTTAAGGTGCGGCTCTATTGCATTTGTGCGGCTCTATTCTGTTAGTGCGGCTCTGCGGGAGGCTCGCGTAGTAGTTAGTTCAACCGAGATGTCAGTTCGATCATCAATAACAGTCACCTCTACCCGTATGGACAGGCTGTTCGCCCATGGAGACTGGCTAGGAGCAGGAGACAGTGGATCTTTGGAAAATGTAGTACTCGGCGTATGTAGTACTTGGTGTATGTAGTACTCGGTGTCTGTAATACTAGGTGTATGTAGTATTTGGTGTACGTAGTACTCGGTGTATGTAGTACTCGGTGTATGTAGTACTTGGTGTATGTAGTACTCGGTGTATGCAGCACTCAGTGTATGCAGTCCTTCATGTATACTGTACTCAGTGTATGCTGTACATTTGGTGTTAACTCATGATCATGGCATGGAGAAATAGAGTGGGATGACTTAACTTTGTGTTCTTAGGTGATGTTAGAGTTGGGGACAAGAAAGAGAGAGATGAGAGGAGATGCGGGAAATCAACATGAGAAACTGGAACATACAAGAATTTCATGTGTGAGTTGATTTATGATCTACAATACAGCAGGTATCAGTCCTGATCCGGCGAGAAATACCTTCGATACAAGGGCTTCTAAACCCAATCAACTCAGTCATTCCCCTGGTTTCTGATATCCACTCACACCATGCTTATTATTCCTATCTTCAATCCCCTCCTCACTTTCTCGGCTACAACTCTACCATCATCGCAGAACACAAAGTCAAGTTATCCCTCTCCATCTCTCCATGCCATAATCTTACGTTAACACTGAGTACAGCATCCACCTAAGATTGTCTGTCTTCCCTTCAATCTCAAGATGACAAGTTGACCCCGGATGTGTAAGTTCAGCTTCTGGCATACCTCCCGACAAGATCGACCGCTACCAGCCAGCTCTCCATGAGAGCTCAAAGGTAAAGTTACATTGTCACATTTCTGCAGTTGCAAGTTAACTAACTGATAAATAGAGTCTCACCACCCAGGAAGCCTCCCATCGAATGCCACTACATCAGCAAAATGTAAATGGGTCTGGAAGCCACACACAAATCTCCCAGATACTCCGGTAGCCCTCACCAGTGCTTCTAAGTACTTCCAGATGCTCCCAGGCCCCCCTGGAGCTTTGCAATGTGCTCTCAGACTCTGCAAGAGCATTTTCAGGATGCTACAAGATTGATTATCAGGATAGTCAAATTTTGGAGCTGCTGAGACCTCTGCGCAGGTCTGCGGGAGACTTTGAGAAGAGCTGAGACCTCTGCACACACTCTGCAGGAGACTTGGTGCCATATTCTCACAGCAGTGGTTCTTAGTGTTCCACAACCACAAGGTATTTCGTTTATCATACTCGTCTTTGTTACAGTCACAAGATTCACCACATCATAATATGGCATGTATTATCTAAGTATCTATATATATATACATACGGAGATACAGGGGTAACAGAGATAGACTGAGCGACAGGGGGTATATATCAGGGAGACCCCAGGGTCAATAGCCATTACATCATCTCATCTCATATCATCTTATCATAAAATGAATTACACACTCTATCTTTCCCAACTTTTGATCTCACTTCCTCTTTCCGAGATTGTGTGGATCCACGCAAATGTGTGGATCCTCACGGCCGGGAAGTATCAGATCTTCTCACCTGCTTCCTATGCTCCTCAAGCCAGAACCCCTGTTTCTGAAGCATTCCCTTCAGATGCCATGCGAGGTGCGGCGGAATGTTGATGATGGGCTGTCTGCCTTCCAGCTCCACCATTTCACCTCATCATGATCAAGTGAATTGGGAGATGCACTCCGAGGCTGTGATCGAGCGGGTTCGGATATGCACTCGGAGGCCGTGATCATTCAAACTTGCAAGCCATGATCATGAGAGTTTGGAGATAAACGTCGAGGCCATAATCGTGTGAGTTAAGAGTTACACTTGGAGGCTGTGAGCGAGCGAGTTTGGAGATGCACTGAAAGGCGGTGATCGAGCAAGTTTGGTGATGCACTTGGAGGCCATGATTCTGCAAACTTGCAGGCCGTAATCGAGCGAGTCTGGATATACACTTGGAGGCCATATTCGTGCGAGGTTAGAGATCCACTTGGAGGCTGTGATCGAGCAAGTCTGGAGATGCACTCAAAGGCCGTGATTGAGCGAGTTGGGTGATGCACTTGGAGGCCATGATTGTGCGAACTTGCAGGCCATAATCGAGCGAGTCTGGAGATACACTTGGAGGCCGTATTTGTGCGAGTTTAGAGATACACTTGGAGGCTGTGATCGAGCGAGTCTGGAGCTGCACTTCAAGGCTGTGATCGAGCAAGTTGAGATATTCACTTGGAAGGCATGATCAAGCGAGATTGGAGGAGTACTCGGAGGCGGTCAATCTGGAGGCGGTAGTTGTGGAGGGAGGCGCGACGGGAGCTGAAACTCTATACATTTGTTAACTAGTCATTGTAGGAATGTAGAGAATTGAGCACAACATGGTCTGTCGAGAGATGAGAGACTGGCTGAGAGCGGGAGACAGTCGATGATGGGATAATGCAGTATGCAGTATATGGAGTACTCAGCTTATGCTGTACTTGGTGTATGCTGTACTCCGTGTTACCTCTTGATCATGGCATGGAGAGATTATGAGGGATGACCTAACTTGGTGTTCTTAGGTGATGGTAGAGTTGAGGACGAGAAAGCGAGAGATGAGAGGACATGGGACATATCATCATCAGAAACTGGGACTTAAGAGAATTTGGGGTGCGAGTCAATTTACCATCGGCGATACGGCAGGTACAAGTCCCGATCCGGCGTGTAATAACACCGATACATCTGCATAATGTAGTTTAGTCACTGGGAGCCTCCAGGAGTGTGTGAGAGGAGGCAGAGTGTAATCTTAGAAGAGTCAATTTCAGGAGAGAACTGGACCCTGGGAGGGCATTCCGGCCGGCCATCAGAGTAACTGGGATCTCTGATACCTGATACAGGCGCACCATGGGAGCCGCCGTGAAGAATTTGGAGGGCCTTGGACTGTTGCTCAACAAATGCGGGAATCCCAAACTGACTGTGAGAGATGCCGGGTTCTTATGGATATTCATTCGCAGAACTGCAGGCGTCATCTGATATTCTCCAAATGTACACGAGCAATAAGAATACCCTCCACGTATGATGCATTGATTATTGTTCATACTCAACTTCTAAAATATACTATAGTACCCAGCATCTCATCAACATTCTATTGTTTGCATCACTTCATTAAGGATAGCCAAAGAAAATGGCGAGTAATTCAAAATTGAAAGTAGGTAAAACTAAAACAATAACCCGGCTAAGCAATCGAATGATATCAATCGAATGTAGTCTCAATGTCATCCACTTAATCTCCCATCTCATCAGGGCCGACAAACGCAGGATCACACAATTCATCAACGGTGCAAAGATGCTTGAGGCGCTGCTTGAATTTCCAAATGATTTGGCACTGGAGAGTGGGTGAAATTGAATTCCACTGTCGTATGGCTCGATTCGTGATATCTAAAAGGTTTGCAATTGAGGTTAGCTTATGGTGAATCAAAATGAAGTTTCAAAGGCAAAATGATGAATTCGGGGTAAAACGAGTTGCCCCCATTGGAAAGGAGGAGTGCCTGATGTGATGTGCGAGGTGGGCAAGAGGAGTGCTGATGGTGATAGTGGAGTGCAGAATGGAATTGAGCGGTGCAAATCCAGGCCAAAGAGCACTGATGGGGATTGAGGAGCGCCTATCTAGCGGAGCAGCCCATCCAGGCTGAGCAGCGCCAAAATGGCAGGAAGGTAAGGAGTCTGGAATGGAATAGAGGCGCTCCTAATTGAGATTGAGGAGGGGATTGAGGCGCGCCCATCCTCGAGGAGGAGCACAGAGTAAACTGGCAGTATGGAGCCCTGAATGGAATATCGAAGAACCAATCCAGACTGAGGAGCTTGTATCATAGCTGAGGAGCACCATTCCGGGGGGGGTATGAGGCAGCCCCACCATGTGCAATTGATGAGTGCAATGGCCTCTGCAGTAGCACAATCTGTCACTGTGGAAGGGCAAAATTTACCTCGATATTCATCTTGAGAAAACATAACTGTAACCTTCTTTCCAGTGGCATACTCAGACATCGCACAATGAATAGCTGCAGCCACAAACACTAATGTCTGCGGTGTTCGAGGTTGAAAGAACTGCGATGTGGTTCGTTGTCGCCCGAAGCTATTGGTGGTGAAGAAAAACAGATGGTAGATTCAGTCAAGCACTTCCATCCATGTGAACCATGATTTCTAATCATTGATGGCCTTCGAGAGATAAGCATCATCAGATAGGAGCTCCTTGACCAGGATTCGAAGGTCAGTCACTGATCCACGATCCAATCGGTTACTACGGACAATCGTTCAACGAGCTCCATCTTCCAAACACCCTCGAATGGTCCTAATCTTTAGTTTTCACAATGTAATTTTGGGCGTTTAGTATCATCATAAGTCCAATCAAGGAGCAGAAAACGAAATATACACTTGCAGCTTCTCCGGTTTGCCGATCAATTCAATAGATGGACCGCCGGGTAATTGACACAGATGGTGTACCTACAGGACCACCTGCTACTGCCCACTGACGATCCTGGGCTTCAATGGCTAGTTTCCAAGCTTCGTCAACCAACCAGTACTTCTCATCGGAAATGATTGGCCAGGGAGTCTTTGTGAATACGATTGCCTCCAGAAAAAGTTTTGCTACCTCAAAAGTAACCATATGGTGTTGAGGAGCGTTGTGATCTCGACCGGCCTTTGGTTGAGCATCATTCTAGTCTCCACCGGCCTTGGGAAGCAGGAGCGCCTGTAAAATGTCAGACTCGCGTGATTTGTTGATTGTTGACTTTTGGCATTTGAGCAATGGTGGTGCTATGGCCCGGACTGGATGTTGTAGATTTGGAAGTGGAGTGCTGGCAATGTCAGTATCGGCACGTCTCCGTTCCTTTGGCAGTGGAACCCTTGCGGTTCATAGTTTCTTATCGCGGCGTGCCTGGTCTAGGTGTAGGACCCCCTGCCAGATGTCCACATCGTCCACTTCGATGTTGGATGACATGGTGGACTCTCCAGGGTCTGCACTTTCGTCATTGCTGGTCTCCCGATCAGTATCATCATCATCCCGCTTCATCAGAATTATCGCACGGACATTAGCTATCTCCAACACTACACTCGGAAGCTAGGTCAGAAGTTCAAACATTCGATCAGCAATGAAGAATGGCTGTCATCTGCACTGCATGTGCAAGGGCGCTCTCAAGGTGTGCTTCTCGATTCCTCTGTGAATAGTGATTCCTCACCTGGCTGGCCGTAGGTTCCATGTTTGATGAAGTGATTTTGGGAGTGTAGAGAGAAGTATATAAAGGTAAATATAGTACGAAGTTTAATAGAGTGACAGGAAAACAGGGCAATGAAGTAACACGCGGTCAAGCAGGATGCAATTCGAGGTGTGCCTGGAAAGAGTCCGGAAGACATGTCGGCAGTTCATATTTATATTGTTGATACTAGTCCTTTGTTTTAGATTCAGGAAGCATCAGGTGCACCGGATTGGATGGATTCTTTATGCCCACAATACCTGAATGTTAGCCCTCGTATCCAAGTACGCTATTGATGCAAGAATTGGAGGTTGGTTGAAGGCAACATACCTAGAATTGAACTGGACACACCTGAAGAACTCGAGACATTAACATGGTAGTATCGCTAACTAACTCTCAGGACAGGACTTGGAAACTGAGAAATGGGTTGATCATAATCACCCCTGCATAACTCTGCCAAAGGTAGTTCATAATCCTCTTGTTCGTGCATATGAGTGGTGACCGCGTGGCACAGCATCGTTGGTGTGTTGAAGAATCTTGCAGAACTTGGACGGATGATAGAGTTGGGACCTTGGTGAGGTGCAACAGTTGAAGTTTCATGGGTTCAAACTGAGTTTGTTGCTGATACTGGATAAATATTAATCTCCGAATGCGGCATACTAGTCAGATGGACACCATATTGTCTTGATATCCTGTGGTTTTAGTATTCTGCCGTGAAGTTAGCGGTCGATTAGGCGATGTCGTGTGCAGAACTTCACTTCCAGCTGTCTGAGTCTGCTGAATCACAATTTGTATGCAGTCAGTGTAAGAGAAGACAGAGGATTTGGGTTTCCAAAGGAGAGATTCAACATAGAGGAAGAACAGTAAAGGTTTGATGAAGAGTCAGGGGTAATCTAATCGATTCCAGTAGTCGTCAGTGCCAAGATTGCTAGCAAATGGGTCATAAATAGTCACTCACATTATAATGTTGGGCATAATATCTTGTAAGAACGATATGAATGAGTCATGAGGCGTTATCTGACAGCAGAAAGACTAATAACAGCATGCAGTTCCGGCCAACTGACGTGCAGTGAGCATTGAATCGGCATGCAGGATTCAATTCAATGCAATGGCTGGGATTGTTGGCTCACCTTACTTTGACAGTTACTTGTACTCTCAGAAACTGCCTGTTCTTAACTCGAGCTTTCATAACGATTTGTTTTTCATGCACTCTTGGGATCGGACATTGGCGGAAATCAGATATTGTCTGTTTGTGATTTGTCACAAACTTCAGGCGATCTAGATATGCGGTGGGTGGGAGTTTGCCAGCCAGCAATTAAGCCACTGAGCAGAGACTGGCATTCAGATGATTTCTCTTCGACCTCTCTTGACGGAGATTGGTTCATAATCTATTTTGAGATACAGTTTTTGGCGGCTGAAACCTACAGGTTAGTCAAAACGTAGTTAAGTCTGCATTAGAAGCGTTGTGAATTCAAGTCGTTTCGAGGAAGTGTGGCATACAAGTTAGCGGGATTTGCCGGTCATCTGCAGAATCGCTGAGCAGGAACTGTCCATTGAGGTTCACTCTCTCAAGCTGCAGGTCGATTATGGAGCCCGAATGACAGAAGCTATGTCAGGATTTTAGAAATGTAAGGTCCAAACATACTTCTTATTCAAAATCCAGTGAAGTGTGGTAACTTATCGCCCAGGGTGGTGCATCTGCGGTAAGAGTGTGGTGGACACCGTCCTCTAAAGGATAGGTTGACACGGAGTGTGACAGTTATGGCATTTAAGCGGCAGCCTTCAAAAACCAATCAAGCATAGATTCAGATATGAGATGAGGCCCGGCGGAATGAGCCCCACCTGCACTTCAAAGTTTCGAGTCTGAAAGATGACACTCTGTGTGTGCTGGCAGTAACAGATTTAAAGCATTCAGAAAGGAAGGAAATATGCTTGGAATGGAGCAAAATGAACCGTTCAAGGGCGATGTGCGTAGAGTGGGATCATATGATAATAATGAGTGGCGGCTTGTCAAAAATGGACGGTGAATTGAATATGCATGCAGTGTCAAATCTGAGACCATCAACCTCAACAGCAGAGTGGATTTGAGGTGTGCCTGAACTTGATTCCTGAGCCAGGAAATAATCAGCTGTATTCTTCAGGTAAGACTGGAATCAGCCAGCCATGTTTCAGGATATGATACATCAACCCGATCTCGCTTAGACAGTCTGTCTATCCCTGGATGATGAGAGATATACTGTACTGGATCTGTCTCAGGAGAGTCGGGAAGTTGACAGTGATTCTGTCGTGCAATCAACTGTAAATTTTTCAACAATGTTGATTCAGTGAAGTCCCGAATTCTTTCATGACTCTAGTTTCCAGTGCCCCTGACATTGACAAGCAACAAATAATTGGAATCAATCTTGGAAGTTCAGGTTCACCTGAAAACACACATCTTGTTTGCAGATTTCGGAATCACAATTCCACACAGACAATACAGAATGAAGATGAGCAGTGACTGCAGCGTCGACAGATTCTCACAAGAGAATATACGGCACCGCTGAATTTCACTTAGTCCACCATTAAACTGGTGCACCTGCTTTTCATCATATATTGGTTCATCCAAATGAGGCTATGATTCCGTTCACCAGTTATCTGTTTACCATTGACATCATGCCATATTGATCAGAATAATCATCTAACACGAAATGGAATCAAACTCTAACCAATACGCCTGGACTCCTCAACTGCACCTTATTCTCCATACCATTTGCCTATTTTGCATCAGTTGGTGAGATTGTGTTGGTTGAATGTTTAAACAGGCGTAGCTTGATTTCACTGCTCTCATCATTATTGTTCATCCTCACCATCTGACGGCACAAAGTCTCCATGCTCCGTAAGCCACTTCGTATGGTCCAGACAACACTCCAGCATCCGGTATGTCATACATCAGCAACAACCCTAGTTTCCGACAGAAACACCTGGGTGTTCCGGATGGCTCTGACGGCTCTGACGGAACCTCGTACCCTCTGACGGAGAATTACACGCTACACGTCGCCCAGGCGACGGGTCGCGTTCCACACATACCTCCTGTACTTTTCGGTGACGTATATGCACCATCAGAATGACATGTGTGTTACACTCTTCGCAGTGGCTGCAGTTATGCTGAAGCCGTTTACACAACGCCTGGCTTCTTTGGGAATGCTGCTGGTGTGCCTGGAAATCATAGCTACTACTTATCGTTCAACGATTTTCAAAACTTATGCATTCAGTTTGTATTCTCCTCTATGTATCTATGTATCTATATAACTACCTATCTACACACGGTATATCTGGACTGCCAGCACGCGGTGATTGTCAGCAATTCGAGGTGCGCCTGAAGATGACGATCGAGTGAACGTCCACCTCAGTTACCCCTGTATGTCCGTACACCCGCCGTCATCCATTAACAATTTACTTGGAGGCCGTGATCGAGCGAGTTGAGCGATGCACTTGGAGGCCGTAATTGAGCTAGTTTGGAGATACACTTGGAGCCTGTGATCGAGTGAGTTTGGAGATGCACTTGGAGGCCGTGACCGAGCGAGTTTAGAGATGCACTTGGAGGCCGTGATTGAGTGAGATTGGAAGAGTACATGGAGGCGATCGATGGACGGCGCGCCCAGTGCTGAGACTCTAGTCATCAGTTAGTTAACTCGCAACCGTGGGAATGTGACAAAGTGACTTCACTTTTCGGCTCTCATAGAGAGCTGGCTGATGGCGGTTGATTGTGTAGTGAGGCATCCCAGAAGCTGAAGCGATGTTCAGGGGTCAACTCGTAATCATGAGAATGAAGGGAAGACAAACAATCTTGGGTGGATGCTGTACTTGG
>Ga0307512_10005432_pt1 | contig 13312 bp, 17 predicted proteins | sample 14_EM_MG_FD_200267 | JGI IMG/M metagenome (GOLD analysis project Ga0307512, IMG submission 200267) | Populus trichocarpa ectomycorrhiza microbial communities from riparian zone in the Pacific Northwest, United States - 14_EM | ecosystem: Host-associated > Plants > Roots > Unclassified | place... | reverse complement strand
GCTGCCCCGAGGGGCGGCCACCCGACGACAGGAGACGATCCCGATGGCGCAGTACCTGATTTCCGTTCTCTACGACTCGAGCGACCTGGCCACCGCGGACGAGATGGCCGCGATCGACGTCTTCAACGAGAAACTCCAGGCCGACGGCCACTGGGTCTTCGCCGGCGGCCTCGCGTCGCCCAGCACGGCCACCGTCGTCGACGGCCGGGACAGGGAGCCGGTGTTCACCGACGGACCGTACGTGGAGTCGAAGGAGCACATCATCGGCTTCTGGATCGTCAACGCGCCCGACCTCGACGTGGCGCTGCGGCTATCTGCCGCGGGGTCGAAGAGCTGCAACCGGCGGGTCGAGCTCCGGCCGTTCCTGGCCGAGTGACCGACGTCCACGAGGTGATCACCCGGGTCCACCGTGAGGAGTGGGCCCGGGTGGTCGCGACCCTGGCCCGGCGCTTCGGCGACCTCGACATCGCCGAGGAGATGGCCGCCGAGGCGTTCGCGACCGCCGTCGAGCGCTGGCCGGTCGACGGCGTCCCGCCGAATCCCGGCGCGTGGCTGACCACCACGGCCCACCGCAAGGCCATCGACCGGATCCGGCGCGAGGCCAGGCGCGAGGAAAAGCACAAGGAGGCGCTGATGCTGTCTGACACCCCCGAGCCGCTCGGCGCCATCGACGACGACCGGCTCCGCCTCATCTTCACCTGCTGCCACCCCGCGCTCGCCATGGAAGTACGGATTGCGCTGACCCTGCGGATGGTCGGCGGGCTCACCGTGCCCGAGATCGCCCGCGCGTTCCTGGTCCAGGAGGCCGCCATGGGCCAGCGGATCACTCGAGCTAAGGCAAAGATCAAGGCGGCGAGGATCCCGTACGGCGTGCCGTTGAGTGCGGACCTCCCGGCCCGGGTGACCGGGGTACTCGCCGTCCTCTACCTGATCTTCAACGAGGGCTACCTGGCCTCGGACCCCGAGAAGGAGCCGGTCCGCAGCGACCTGACCGCCGAGGCGATCCGGCTGACCCGGCTGGTCCGGGCCCTGCTGCCGGCGGACGGCGAGGTCGCCGGGCTGCTGGCGCTGATGCTCCTGACGGAAGCCCGCCGGCCCGCGCGCATGTCGGCGAACGGTGAGCTAGTCACCCTCGACGAGCAGGACCGTGGCGCCTGGGACCGCGAGCTGATCGCCGAGGGCCACGCCCTGGTCCGCGCGCGCCTCGCCTCGGGCCAGGCGCCGGGCCGCTACCAGATCCTCGCCGCGATCAACGCCGTGCACACCGACGCCCGCGAACTGCGTGACACCGACTGGTCGCAGGTCGTCGCGCTCTACGACCAGCTGGTCCGCCTCGACCGCTCGCCGATCGTACGGCTCAACCGGGCGATCGCGGTCGCCGAGCTCGACGGCCCGGAGGTCGCCCTGGCGCTGGTGGACGGTCTGCCGCTGGACGGCTACCACGCCTTCCACGCCACCCGGGCCACCCTGCTGCGCCGGCTGGGCCGCAGCAAGGAGTCGCGGGCGGCGTACGACCGGGCCATCGACCTGGCCGGCAACACCGCGGAGACGGCGTACCTCATCCGTCGCCGCGACCAGTTGGCCGGCCCGTGAGCCGCGGCTGCCCGCGGGCCTCGGCCGGCTCGCGCAAGCTGACTGCATGAGAGATGACATGCATCGGCCGGTCGCGGTCGGTGGGCTGAGTCGAGGTGTACGCCGTTCGGGGTCTTGACGCCCGGCGGTTTGGGGGGCCTCCTCAGCTCAGACGCAGCGGATTTCTGCGTTGGACATCGATGGTCACGGAGCTTGAGGAGGTCCCAATGTCGATCGTAGGCGGATTGGACATCCACCGGAAGCAGCTGACATTCGACTGGGTCGACGAGCAGAACGACAAGTGGGAACGCGGCCGGATCGCCCCGGCTGACCGGGAGCACCTGGCCGGCTGGCTGACCCGGTTCGACCCGGCAGTGACCGGGCCGGTGGCGTTCGCGATGGAAGGCTGCACCGGCTGGCGCTATATCGCCGAAGAAATGGACAAGGCCGGCGTGACCGCGCATCTGGCCGAACCAGCCGAGACGTCCGCAAGGCGCGGTCGGAAGCGGCGGGCCAAGACCGACAAGGCCGACGCGAAACTGCTGCGCGAACTGCTCGCTCAGGGCCGGCTGCCGGAGTGCTACATCCCGCCGACGCAGGTACTCGAATGGCGGGCGCTGCTCGAGCTCTATCAGGACCTACGCTCCCAGCACACCAGCTGGGTGCAGCGGATCCAGGCCGTGTGCTTCCACCAGGGTGCCACCGCACCCGGGCAGGCCGGGATCGTGCGCGGTGACCGGGCCCGGCTGCGGGCGATCGTCGACGAGCAACTGTCCATCGTGGGTCGGCTGCAGGTCAACACCGCCCTCTCGGTCATGGACGTGCTTGCCGAGCACCTCGACCGGCTCCGCCGCCGGCTGCTGTCGACCGCCCGCGGCGTCAAGGGCGCCCGAGCGTTGATGCACGACATCTACGGCGTCGGCCCGTTGAGCTCCCTCGCCTTGTGCGCCTGGCTCGGCGGCGCCGACCGGTTCTCCTCATCGCGTAAGGCGGTCCGGTTCGTCGGCCTGGACATCACCGTGCACTCCTCCGACGGCAAACGCAGCCCCGGCAGGCTGTCGCGCCAAGGCCCGGAAGTGTTGCGCTGGCTGCTGTTCGAAGCCGCGAAGACCTCCGCCCGCGCCTGCGCACCCGGCTACGGCTACTACACCCAAGTCAAGGAGCGCTACGACGCGAACCGGGCCTGTCTGTCGCAAGCCCGCCGGATCGTCAGGCAGAGCGCACACATCCTGACCGGGCTCGGCGACGACGCGTTCACCGTCGTCGCCCAACCGGCAGCACCCACGACCATCGCCCGCTGAACCACCACGGGACCGATCCGGCGAGGACCGGCCAGTCCACCATCCACCGATGACGGGCACCAATCGCGGCCAGCTCCCTCAACGCACTGTCAGACCGCGCCTCCACCGACAATCACCGTCGATGACCGCGGACGGCCAAGAGAGAATGAGCGGCCGCACCCCCGGCGAGGGGCCACCCCATCAATCATCATGTCGCGGACAACGACCTGTTCGACGGCCATAGGTAAGTCTGGCTGCCACCCCGCCACCACCCGCACGGCAACGCGAGCGACCAACATCCGACCCATGAGGAGCCACGACCACACCACCCCACCGTCCACAACCGAAACTCGCCCAGCCCAGGCGGCGAGACAGCACCCTACTGCTCAAACCACTTCAAACAGACACGAAACTATCCCTGGACAATTTTCCGCACGCAGGTAAGTGCGTGCGGCCATCGCACCGAAGTCGTTCGACGCTGCGAGGTAGGTGTGCATCCTGGCCGCCTCAGCGACGCGCGGTCGCGGTGGACACCCAGTCGATCAGGGCGCCGAACCACGTCCCGGCGGCTACGACGGGAAAAGACGCAGGTAAGAGGGGCGGGCAGGATGCGGGCCTGGCCGTGGACGCTCTCGGTCTGATCATCGCCGTGGTGGTCACCGCGGCGTCGGTCACCGACAACGCGATCGGCACGAAGCTCCTCGATATAGTCGCCGCGCACACGCCGACAGCGACGGTGACGTGGGCCGACGCCGGGTTCAAGCAGGACGTCGGCGTGCACGGCGCCGTTCTGGACATCGACGTCGAGGCCGTCAGACGATCCGACACCCTGCCCGGGCTCGTGCCGGTCAAGAAGCGGCAAATAGTCGGGCAGGTGTACGGCACGCTGATGCTGCGTCGCCGCCTGGCCCGCGAGTACGAGAGCCGGCCCGAATCGTCGGTTTCTCGCACGTTGTGGGCGTCGATGGCGAACCTGGTCCGCCGGTTGACCGGCACCAGCAACTCGACCTGGCGACACGGAGAGCGGCCCGCGGATACACCTCGACACCATCCTCGGCCTGATCGCCGAACGCGAGTCCACCGCGACTGCGACCGTCGACCGGATCCGCGAGCAGATCGCCCTCCTGAGCACCGAACTCACCCGCCATCAAAGTACAGGAAGGGAGATCACAAATATTGATGGTCACCGTTACTGTGGGCTGGTGATCGATGACGGGATCGGCGGCCCTGCGCTGGAGCGGATCGAGCAGTGGGAGCGCGGTTTCCAGGAGCGCGCCGCCCAGGCGCGGGTGCTGGCCGAGCGCGCGTCCGGCCTGTCGGCCACCGCGCGAGAGGGTGACGGAATGGTCGAGGTGACGGTGGGCTCTGGCGGGCCAGGTCGTGGACCTGCGGCTCGACGAGGAGATCCGGCGTCAGCCCGCGGCCACTACCGCCCGGCAGATCCTGGCCGCGATCACCTCGGCCAAGGCGTCGCTGGTCCGCGGCTTCGCGCAGGCGACTGCCGAGACGGTCGGGCTGGAGAGTGCTACCGGCCAGGCCGTGATGAACTCGCTAAACGTGCGCCTCGGCCCTGCCGATCGGCCCGGCGCCCCCGAGTCAGACCCTGGACCCGGGACGGTCCTGCGGTGAGCGAGGGTCAGTTCCAGGTCACGCCGTCCGATCTCGTCTCGCATGCCTCCGAGGTGGATGGGATCGGCGACGGCCTGGATACCGCGAAGCGGGCGGGCGAGGCGGTGCGAGTTGACACGGGTGCCTACGGCCAGTTGTGCCAGTTCGTTCCGGCCCTGATCAACGGCCTGCAGACCACCTTGATCGATGGTATCGGTGGCGCGGTGACCGCGGCGCACGACACCGCGGATGCGTTGCGTTCGACGGCGACCGATTATGACGCCGCCGACGGCAATGCGGCCGACCGCCTGAGGAAGACCCGGTGAGTAGCGGGAACCCGCTGATCGCCACGGCGAGTTCGTCGGTCGATCCGTGGGCTGGGGTGTGGATCGCCGAGGACATCGAGACCATCTACCGTGGGGTGAAGGACGGCAGCTGGATCGAGGGCACGCTCGGCGCGGTGTCGGCCGGCCTCGACGCGCTGGCCTTCGTCTCCGACCCCGTCGGTGCGCTCCTCCAATACGGCGTCGCCTGGATCATCGAGCACGTCAAGCCGCTGCGCGAGGCACTCGACTGGCTCGCCGGTAACCCGGCCCAGATCCAGGCACATGCACAGACCTGGAACAACGTGGCTGGGGCGCTGCACGACCGAGCCGACGACACGGACCGCGCGGTGCGATGGGACATGACCGAGTGGACCGGCTTCGGCTGCGGACGCGTACCGGACCTGGACCGGCCAGCAGAAGGCCGCCGTCGACGCTCTTGCCAAGGCCGCCGAGACCCTTGCGGCCATCACGGAGGCCGCCGGCCTGCTGGTCGCCGGCGTACGCATGCTAGTGCGCGACGGTATCGCCACGCTGGTGTCTCGGCTGATCGTCTACGCGGCCGAGGAAGTCGCGTCGCTGGGTCTCGCGACGCCGCTGGTGGTCGAGCAAGTCGCGACTCTCTGTGCCTCTTGGGCAGCGCGGATCGCCAAGTGGCTCAAGGATCTGGTTAGCAGTCTCGCCCGTCTTCGCGGCATGGCCGGCAAGATCGCTGAGCTGATCGAGAAGATCAAGGGCATCCTCGGCAAGTTCGGCCGCAAGGGAGGCAAGGATCCGGTCCGCAAGCCGACCGGTCCGACCCGCGAGGAACTGCTGGAGGAGTTGGCGGCCAATGGTGTCAAGCACGACCCTGAAAAGGTGATCCTGATCGGTAAGGACGGCGACGGGAAGATCGTCTTCCTGGAGAGCGGCAACGCGGACGCCGGTTTTCAGCACGTTATGGAACATGCCAATCAGTTCGCAGACATCGGTGTTCCCCGGGAGAAGGTCGGTCAATTCGTTTTCGACGCGGCCACCACTGGGAAGATTATTGGCTACCAGGGTAAAGGCACCACCCGGCCAATCTACGAATTGATATTCGAGGGAAGATCGTATAAGGTTGGTGTAACGGTAGCGAGTAACGGCTTTATCGTGGGAGCGAATCCAGTTGGCCACTGACGCAATTTTAGTATTGCCCGATTACGGGTCGTATCCGACTTGGCGGCCGGGCGCAGCCGAATACAATGTCGACCCCGAGGAGCTGCCGATCTCCAAGGATCTGGCCGACCAGCTGAACGTTTGGGGCGAAGAGTACGACGCCACCCTCGTCCAGGACGATCCCATCTCCTCCGGTTTCGCCGACGCGGCGTCCAAGAATGCGTTCGCCGAGCGCGGCGCTGAACTGGCCCGTCGCCTCGCGATCGAACTTGCCGGCCGTTACCAAGTGGAATACCACGACATCCGCACGGGACAGCGCGAAACGATTACTGGCTGAGGACGGCCTGCCGCCGATCCGTGTTCCATGGTGAAGTTGTCGAATCGAAGCGCGTGCCGGGCTTACCCCAGCTGGGGTGCTGTTCGATGGTCGAGCCGAACTCCCGTCGCCATATCGCGGCTCGCCGCGATCGGTGATCCTCGCGTGAGCCGGCGACTGCGATGGGTGACTCGCTGGCGAGTCGGCGTTCAGTACGGCCGTCGCAGGTCGGCGGTCGGTGCTCAGCTCAACCCGGACCTGTTTTTGGTGTGCCCGCCCCGCTGGCGTTGAGAGACGACTGACAGAGTTGCACGCTCTCGGGCGGCTACAGCTCGTAGGATCGGGTGGAGTGCAACACGGGAGGTGGACAGAGCGAACATGGCGTACCAACCGATGACGATGGTCGAACTCGCGGGTCATCTCTCCCGCCAGCCCGACGAGAAGATCCGGTGGAAACACGTCTGGGAGTTCCTCGAGGAGTACCGCTGGGAGCCGGCCGATAAGCAAGCTCAACTGCTGCAGGGCGAGCCGCCCACGACGGGTGACATGCAGTGGGACGTTTTGCTCGGTGCGCTGGCGGAGCATCTCACTGCGAAGCTCGACCTGTCGCCTCCCGACTGGTCGAGGTCGCGAATCCTTACTACCCCTTGGTTCCCCTCCTCGCTGCCGTCGAAGCGTATGGAAGCGCTCGTCTGGGCGCCGGCCGCCTTCCGCAAGCACGGCGTTTATCTCTCCGCACGCGACTTGGATGCCGCGTGAGCGATGATGGCCTGCTCGGTCGGGCCGAACTCGAGCGCGCCTTCGCGGCGCTCGGCGACCGGCTGGTACGCCGAGGCGTCGTAGCAGACCTGTTCATCGTCGGCGGCGCCGCAATGGCGCTCGCCTACGACGCCAACCGGGTGACCAGAGATGTGGACGCCACGTTCGTTCCTCATGGCGTGGTTCTGGAGGAAGCCCGCAACGTGGCTCACCTGATGGGTCTGCCGCCATGGTGGCTCAACGAACAGGCCAGCGCCTACCTCTCGACCCAGCACGACGAAGGAAAACGCGAGGTGTTCGACCATCCCGGAATTCGGGTGATGGCAGCCTCGCCCGAGCATGTGTTCGCGATGAAGGCATTCGCGGCACGCAGCCGCGACGAAGATGACCTACGAGCACTCGCCGTGATCATCGGCATATCAACCATCCAGGCGGCGCTGGAGCTCTGTGGCCAGTTTTTCCCGGACGAAGAGCTTCCGGCAAGGTCGCGCGCCATGCTCGAGGATCTTTTCGACTCGCCATAATGGGCAGCCAGCGCGACTCGCCGGAATAGCGGTTGTGAACTGAATGGTAGGCACCGCACTTGATTGGCCGTGGTCACACGTCTGGTCACAGCGGTGATCAACTTCTCGAGGATTGGGTGATATCGGGCGGCACGATGGTGCCGTTCTGTCCATTTCTGCGTACATAAAGCACATCCTGGCACTGCTTAACCGAATTGTAATGCGACCTGAGGGTCAAGGGGTCGCAGGTTCAAATCCTGTCAGCCCGACAAAAAGTAGCCGGTGACCTGCGGAAACGCAGGTCACCGTTTTCGTTGGATCAAGATCACCCACCGAAACCCACCGTTTTCAGGTCCGTGTGGTCGCTGCGTAGCCCTGCGGGTGCCGGAAATCCGGCGCTGTTGCGTTGCGGGATCGGTGGTCGCGCTCAGGTCGGCGCCGGGTGGCGTCATATGGCTCGGGCAAGTTCGGCGAACGACATAGCGACCCGGAACGCCGGGCGGGTGTCGACTCCGAGTTCGTAGTGACCGCGTCGCAGGTTCTGGATGAGGGCATGGCCGGCGATCACGACCTGCGCGGTCCGGTCAGTTCGTAGTCCGCGCATCGGTTTCAGTCGGCGCTTGAGCTGGCCGTGATCGGCTTCTATCGGGTTGTTCGCGTGCTGCCCGACGTGGTGCCACGCCGCGGGGAACAGTTCTTCAAGCACGGCCGGGTAGACCGGCGCGGCGTCGGTGACCACCTCGCTCGGGATGACCTTCAGCATCCGTAGCGGCCGGGTGAAGAACCGGTGGGCGGCCGCAGCGTCTCGGTGGACCGTGAGCAGCACGTCGATGACCTGGCCGTGCTGGTCTACGGCCCGGTAGACGTAGCGCCACACGCCGTTGACCTTCACGTACGTCTCATCCACGAACCACCGATCGCCCGGCGCGTGCCGTGAGAACCGGGCAGCATCAGCCAGTAGCGGGGTGAACCGCTGCACCCACCGGTAGACGGTCACGTGGTCGATGCCGCGTTCGGCGAGCAGCTCCGCGACATCGCGGTACGAGAGGCCATAGCGCAAGTACCAGCGCGCCGACACCACGATCACCTCGGCTGGGAAGCGGAACCCCGCGAACGCGGACCGGGGAGGCGACCAGGGACGAGTCGGCGCAGAATGCTTCACCCGTCAAGCCTGCCTTGATCTCCGAGGGGCGAACGCAACAGAGCCGTGTCGGCTATTGCGAGCAGCGAGCCCGTCGAGCCGGTGCGGCACGTCAAGACCCGCGCGCGTCGCTAGCCCTGGCCCGTTCCGAGGAAGAGCGCCAAACCAAGCAGTGGAGCGACCGCTCCTCCGAACGCGGCGCCAGCGGTCAGGATCGCGTTCGGGATGCCAGCGCCACCGGCGAAATGCAAGAAGACCGGTGATCCCGCCGATGAGCGTGGCGGTCAAGAGGATGAGCAGCATCCATACCCATCGAGGCGTCCCGCCGGGCGGCGACCGCTTCCTGAAGGCGGTGTCGCCGTCCATGGGCGCGGTACCCGACAACCCGATATCTAGCCGCAGTGCGAGCGGGCTCAGCCGTCCTTCCGGCCGCTAACGCCGCAGCGGCGCCACTTGATCACCTTCAGGCTCATGGCCGCGCCAAGACGTGCTGGCAGTTTGCCATCGAGGCGGGTCAATAGGGGTCTGTTGCCGCCGGGCGCCCCGGCATGTGGACCCGGCGGGTCGTCGTGGCCCGATCGGACACCAGATCTCATGTCGGCAGCCGCGGCTGGCTTGTGCATGACCCGCTTCGCTCCGCTATCGCACGATCACCCAACGTACAGATGGAGTGACCGTGATGCATGAATGCCCTCGCTGGACTTGCGTGACCGAAGGGGAGCCGCCGTCCATGACGTACCAGCACGACCGCGACTTGCAGCTGACCTACGAGCCCGGGAAGGGCTACTTCCACTTCGTCCTCTACCTGGAGCCGCCGGTCGGGCCAGGCGGCGCCATCAACGCCACCCAGAGCTTCCGCAATTCGTCGAGTCGATACGCGGCAGAATGGCTGGGCAGGCTTGATCAGTGCGAACCCGACGCCCTTCACCTCGCCCTCGTGGGCAGGAACGAAGGCCCCAGCCTATGGCACCCGTGTGTATACAACGACCCCGAGTCACCCTCGGCAATAGCCGGGGACGGCTGCGTCTGCTGGCAAACCTACCGTGACCCAGAAACCTGGCTCCCCGTCGCGGCGCACCACTACCGCACGGTCAGCGGCAACATCGAGCACTGGGACTACAAGACGTACGCACCGCTGTCGGTGCCGGCTATGAAGTCGGTTACAGCGGCGGCGGCCCGACCGAACTGGCCGGCCTGGTCCTGAAGATTGTGGATTCCGACGGCTACGACGTGACTCCTGGGACCTCCCGCGAGATAACGAACCGCAAGGTGCTCGCCTGGGTCAGCAGCAAGGCCGCTGACCGCACCCAGGAACTCACCCTTGAGTAGCTCAAGCTGCTCTGCCGTACCGGAATGGTGGCATGACCATGCACGGACAGACGATCATCGAGCAGAGTGGCGTCACTCGCGTCAGCCTCAAACTCTGGAAGCTGACCCGGCCGCTGTTCAGCACCTTCACCGACGCGTACTGCACCTTCCGATCAGGGTTCCGCCGCTACCAACTCGAAGAAGAAACCCGCCGCGGGGACTACACGCCGATCGGGCAGGACCGCCCGAGGCTGATCCTCGTCGACGACAGCGGCGCCGAGCTGTGGCTCAGCGGGTGCGCTGCGGGCTACACCGGAGAAGGTGCCGCCGGCACCGGCTACGTGCTGCAGACCGAGGGCTTCGACCCAGGCCACGTGGACCTCGTCCCGTTCTCCGACCGCCTGCACGTTCGCAAAGGCCGAGCGGAACCGCAGCTTCACGTCCGCCGCGACGAACGGTACGAAATCGTGGCCGGGACATGGTCCCGGCACATCACCGACTTGACCGACTCTGGGTACTTCAAGGATGTCGAAGCGGCCTGAAGCTCGGCCTGTTGTCCGAGGCGCCGCTCTTACTGGACGTTTTATTAGCATTAGTGACTTGGTGAGGCAGTTGAGAGCGGACACCACCGTAATCCACCGCTATGACCGAACGTCGCGCATACCCGTCCGACCTGTCCGACGCCCGCTGGGCCTTGATCGCGCCCCGACTGACCGCGTGGCGCCAGGCCCGCACCGACGCCCGCACCAAGCTTGGCATCAAGGGCCGCACCCCCACCTATGACCTGCGGGAGATCTTCAGCGCCATCCTCTACGTCAACCGCACCGGCATCGCCTGGCGCTACCTCCCGCACGACAAAATACGTTAATCAGACGTCCTCGAAAGAGCAGGCATGGTCACGCGGTTCGTCCTCACGGTGTGTGGCTGATCCGTTTGTAGCTGTCGGTGGAGACATTTTCGTTGCCGTACGTGGTGAACATAGTCTCGCTGCAGGTGTAGGGGAGGTTGTACAACGAAGTAGCCCCCGGGTTAGATGACACAGCCTTCCCGTTGCGGGTCATTATCGGCGTTTTTGTGTTTTTGATCTCGCTGGCGTAGAACCGTCCGCTACGTGTCTCCACGTGCGAGGTTTGAACGCCGCGAGTCGACCAGCCCCACTTGGCGCCGTTGACGGTCGCGAACGTCGACCTGACCTTGGTGTAGTCCTCGACGCTTTTGCCGTCCGGCCAGATCCGCAAGGTTTGCCCCCCGGAGCCGGTGAACAGGCGGTGGACCCCGGAGAGGGTGATAACGATCTGCGTCGAGGTCCCCCGCCACGTCCCTACCAAGCAGGAATCCAGCGACGGATTCGCCGGCGCGGGTGCCGTGGCTGACGTCGCCGACGGCTTGACCGATTCGCCACGGGTGGAGGCCGAACTCCCGCCGGCGGACTCACCGACGGCGGCCCGGCCATCGCTGGTTCCGGGCCAGGCAGTCCGCAGGATCCCGCCGGCCAGAAGCACCGAGCCGACGGCGAGGGCGGCGAGCCACATCGTCCTGGCCCGGACTGTCCGGGATCCGCGCGCGACCTCGGGATACGGCGCCAACGGCACTGAGGCGACGGCTTGCGGGCCCGGTAGCGGCTGCATCGCGATCGGGATGACCGGGACGTCCGCAACGCCCGCTGTCTCCGCGGCAACCGTCGCTGCGGCAACCGTGTCTGCCGCAACCGTGTCTGCCGCAACCGTTTCCGCGGAAACCGTCTGTGCCGTGGCCGGTGCGGCGGCGACCCGATCCTCCGCCGAGGATTCCGGCGGCTGCGCCTCCGCGGTCTGCTCCGGTGTGGCCTGTCTCGTCGACGCCACGGCCGGCTGTTGGTGGGCCGTGGGCGCGGCGAGGGTGGGCGGCGGCGCCGCCAGCGTCCTCGGCAGGCCGTCCAGGGTGGACTCCCGTCGCTTGGACGGGGCCGGCCACCACCGTGGCATCCGCCGTCCCGGTGCCGGCTCACCGGGTTGCGGTGCACCGGCCGGGTGGGCCACGTTGGCCAGCAGCTTGCGGACCTGCTCGGTGCCGAGGCGACGGGTGGGGTCCTTGACCAGCAGGCCCTTGATGACCGGCCAGAGCCGGCCGGCGTGGGCCGGCGTGGCGGGCCGGCTGGTCAGGATGGCGGCGAAGGTGGCCTGGGTGTCCTCGCGCTGGAACGGTGACCGTCCGGTCACCGCGGTGTAAAGGGTGACGCCGAGGGCCCACAGGTCGGAGGCCGCGGTCGCGGGCTGGCCGTTGATCCGCTCCGGTGCCAGGTAGGCCGGCGAGCCCACCATCTGCCCGGTCGCGGTAAGCGCTGTCGCGTCGTCGATCGCGGCGATGCCGAAATCGGTCAGCACCACCCGCTCCGCCGCATCGAGCATGATGTTGGCGGGTTTGACGTCGCGGTGGGCGATCCCTTCGCGGTGCGCGGCACTCAGCGCGTCGAGCACCTGCAGCCCGATCTCCGCGGTCCGGTGCTCGGTCAGCAGGCCGTGTTCCTGGATGATCTGCGCCAGGGACTGCCCGTTGATCAACTCCATGACGATCCACGGCCGGCCCTCGTCGGTGACCACGTCGTGCACGGTGACGATGCCCGGGTGGCGCAGCCGGGCGGCCGCCTGGGCCTCGCGCAGCGCTCGCCGGACGAGCGGGTCCGCCGGGTCGACCGGCTCGTGGCCGGCGTTGGAGAGCCAGATCTCCTTGATGGCCACGTCCCGCTGCAACAGGGTGTCCTGCGCGTGCCAGACCGTGCCCATCCCGCCCCGCCCGAGGTGTCGCACCAACCGATAGCGGCCGACGACCACCCTCGCCATCCCGTCGGTCATGTCGAACAATCTACCGGGCCCGGATTCCACTCACGATGGTCAGCCGGACCATGGGATCCACGCCGCCCGATCGGTGGACCGTCCAGAAGCGGTTGCCCCAGTACCGGGGCGGATGGGTGTGGGCGAGCGCGTCCATCAGCCGTACGCATCCGCGCTGCATGGCCGGCTGGAGAGCGGGCAGGGAGGACAGTTGCGTGGGGGTGGCGTACCAGCTCACGACGGCGCAGGCCGGCGGGTCGGTGCTCGCTGCATCGGGGTAGACCGCGATCTTGAAGGTGAAGGTCACGTCGTTGTTGCGGAGCTCGCAGCCCTGGTTGACGTGGTCCTTCCGGGCCTCGTACGAGGTGGCCTCGCCGGGCTCAATGAGCCGGGCGAGCACTTCGCACGACGGCCGGCCGCGGAGGTGGTCGCGACTACCTGGCCGAGATAGCTCGGTTGGTGGCCGGATCCATGGACTTCGAGGCGCTCGCCCACATTGACTTCGTCAGCCGGTACTGGCCCGCGGCCGCGGGGCCCTTCGACCCCGCGGACTTC
>Ga0307512_10005431_pt1 | contig 13313 bp, 21 predicted proteins | sample 14_EM_MG_FD_200267 | JGI IMG/M metagenome (GOLD analysis project Ga0307512, IMG submission 200267) | Populus trichocarpa ectomycorrhiza microbial communities from riparian zone in the Pacific Northwest, United States - 14_EM | ecosystem: Host-associated > Plants > Roots > Unclassified | place... | reverse complement strand
GTGTGGAACCACCCAGGAGAGACACTGTTATAGATAGCCTTGAAACAGGTATGAGTTACGGTTATTGCGAGCCATCTCCGAAAATTTACTCACAGTATAGATCCAGAGTAGGACATTGCCTAGGGCCACAGCGAAGAATACCCAACCGGTCCAAACGTTAGTGTTTAACCCGTTGAAAAGATTGGCTGTCAGGACAGCGGCGATGACCATGACAGTGGAAAATTCGTATTGGTTGACGCCGTAGCCATCCGACCGGGAAGTAGGCACCGCGTAGGTGTACAGGATGAGGAAGTAAATGAGCGCCGACTGCAAATGTGGTTAGCATCGGAAATGTTGGCAGGGGACGGATCTTGTGGCATACCTGTACGATACCATCTAGCATGTAAGCAAGGAAAAGCTTCATATTGAACCAATATCCCTCGCGTCCATATCGATACAGCTCAGGCAGGGCCATCAGAATGTCGTCGTCTGGAGATTGGGATGAATTTCAACCCAACCACGATAGCACAAGACTACATACCGACGATACGGTCGAATAAACCAATGGCGATGGCCGGTGCGATCGTCCAGAACGAGTTCCACCATAGGAGGAAGGTATACTCGAAAACACTGACCTCCGGTGTTAGTAAAAGAGGAAAGGATAACAGGCTCGCAAACGTACTATTGTGAACTCCAGCCACAGTAAATCTGGAACCACCAAAGAACACCAATGCAGACAATGTTCTTATAGAAGAAGTTGACAATCCTGTAGGGGGTGGAGGGATGAGAAAAATGCACACGCACAAAGACATCGAACTCACATATTTCCATTCCTTGAGTATGACCAGTGACCGTGGACCAACAACAACCTCTTAAGGAACCGGAATTGCGCAATCGCATAATCCGAGGAGTTGACGGCCTGAAGTCCCTCTTCACCTGAAATACCAACGCCAACATCAGCGGCCTATCAAATCGTGACCATGAGTGATGAAATTCAATTGGACCGAAGTATCCACCGTACCTGTATCATGCTAACGTCATTGGCACCATCTCCGATAGCGAGAGTCATGACACCCAGGCCATCCTTGACTAGCTTGACAACCAAAGCCTTCTGCAGTGGTGATACTCGACAGCAAATAACACCCTCGCATTGGATAGCAAGCGACAAGAGAAGATCACTGTGAGCTTCGTCCGAGAACGCCTGATGGCATAAGGTTGGAACGTCAATCCTCCATCTATTCAGTGGAGATGGAAGCACTCACGCGGGTCAAAGCAAGACCATCAATAACAAGTATGAATCCTCCCGGTCTGTCACCATTATCAGGTCCGACGATGGATGTAACACCGGTGTTGACCCGCTTCAAGGGGTAAGGATCACCTGGTCCGGGAGGGTTCACGTTGTCTGCGTCCTGGGAAATCCCCTGGGCTTCAGCCTCCTCGGGGAAAAACTCTTGCATGGCGTTCATCATCTGGTTCCAAATAGGCCGAGACCCGTCGCCGCGGACAATGATCATGTTGGAATCTTTGCTAATAAGATTGGTGCTATGTCCGATTGCTGGGGGTTGCGTATGATATGACGAAGAGGAATGAAATGAGCCCTCCCGACCAGATTTCAGGAGGATCACCAGGCTCACCGATAGCCGTCTCGAGCTTGTCTCCGGTTGCAACCCAAACCTTAATCCCGGCCGCTTTGAGGTCTGCGATTGTCTCGGGAACACCATCCTGAAGGCGATCTTCAATTGCAGTAGCACCAAGCAACCGGAGATCGCGTTCGATCTCGTCAGATACAGCCGCAGTCTTCTCCTCGCGGTCTTCCAACGCGACGGTCGCCTCGTTATATCGTACGTTCCACTCGTCGTACTCGCTCTCTGTAGAAAAGGGTGAGAAAATCACTCCCAGACACGGCCAAAAAATTACATACGGGGAATGACCTTGTACGCCAGTGTGAGTGTCCTCAAACCCTGGCTCGCAAACAAATCCAGGTGCTCCTCGGTTATCTTCTTGAGGTCGTCTCCTCCAGGCTTGAGCCTCTCGTATATGACGTTATCCGCACCCTTGGTAAGAAGGAACAGCCTATCATCGCCGTCGTCCAACTTCTTGACGATCACGCTCATTCGTTTACGGGTACTGGTAAACTCGAGGATGTTGACGAGTTGGTAATGTTCGAGTTCATCTGAGAAGGGAGTTTGAAGGTGGAGGACATCACGATCACGACCACGGAAGACATATCCAACTGTTGCAGCGGCATGAACAAGGGCTTCCTCGTCAGGGGATTGCGCCTTGTATGTGAGGGCACCGGTTTCCGAGTCGACCGTCGTGAGAACCGTGTGACATAGAGAGAGAACAGTAAAGAATCCATTCAGAGAGCGAGCCTGGCTTTCTTGGTCAGGTTCAGCAGTCACAGCAGACTCAATATCGTTGAGCAACTCCTGATCATGGAACCGCGTTTCCGGATTCAGCCTCGGCTTCTCCGCTCGAAGTAGCGATGGATTCGACCCGGTCTCAGCATGATCCAGTACGGTAGTCGCGGTATAATCAGAAGACCTGTTTTCTTGAGCCCCCTCAACAACAGTCTCCTTTGGCTCTGCTTCTGGACTTGGCGTTGCCTCAGTTGGAGAATCTCCGTGGTATGCCTTGCCTCCGATCGAGCACTTCCTGAACACCATGACGTTCTGGGGATGCCCAAAGCCCAAGGTCAGTGCTGAAATTCACAAGTCATAAGGATCGCATGTACCTGAGTCAAAGTCCCGGTCTTGTCTGAGAAGATGTACTCGATTTGACCGAGGTCATCTGACAAATTCCAACTTCGTGCGACGGTTGCTTGATTCGTCTTCTCATACCAGATATTCTTGTCGAAATATATAAAGGCGGCCTGGGCGGTCCTAACGAACTCGATGGAGATGTATAACGAGATGGGGACAATGTTCTGGAAGGTAATGAGAGCAAAGACGAAAGTGATGAGGCCATTGATGTTAGGGTTGTCGTCGGATTGGTTGTCCGCAAATAGCCAAGGGGCACCAAGCGGGTAGTAGTATTTTTCCAGTGATGAATCCGCGACGGCGCACACGATGGCCATGGCGGCCAAGAGGATCAGGTTAATGAATCTATGGCAAACCATCAGGATTATCTGGACCTGGTGGCTCACGAAAAGAACTCACACTTGGGGGTTCATCTGGCGCTCCACCTTCGACCGCTTGCTGGGGGTACCGCCGGAGTTGAGCACGATCTTGGTGTCCTCGCCGGTGTAGATCACAAGACCGATAACCCATTTGGTATGCCTGAGCATAGTTCCGCGCAACAACGTCTGGCCAAGGTCGATCGGGTATTTGTCGTGAGGGGTGACAACAGCGGCAGTGAGTTTGTACATGCTGTTATCTGGTTTCTCGCAATCAACACGAAAGGAGTTCTTGGGATCTGCGCATTCTTTGGCGTTGCGAAGATGGATCAATGCTGGACAAGCATTTCGAGATTTGAGATTTGTCTCTCCGTCCAAGTTTTTCGTCTCCACGAAAGCGACGTTCTCTTCCTCGGAGGTTGCACAGATGATGATGTCTGCGGGGATCGGTTCATCGTCGTAAATTTTTACGAAATCTCCAACTTTGATGTCCTCCCATCGAGCACTTCGCCAACGAGGGTGGCATTCGTGATGTTTCCGGTGAAAAAGGCCATGCTGATTGTGATCCTCTCTGGAAGAGTCCTCGGTACCGTCAGGGGGATAATCGTATTCGTATCCGTCGTCATAAATCTCCTCGGGGTTCTCTTGATCATTGATCGCCTCGGGAGGTGCCGCACCCTGCTGCATTTCAATATCCCCAGATTTCAGAACCTGAGGTTTCTTCCTGAGCGAGCGAGGGATGAGCCCCCGAACAAACGTTTTGCTCTTCTTCCCGGTGACGTTTTGATTGACAAAATCTCCACCCTCCAATATCCGGACGAGAGTCGAGTTGACGCGGCGGTCTGACTGGTGGCGTTTAATGTCTTCATAACCGTCCTTGAGCGCAGTGATACCGAGGACGATGAGGAGCGGTAATATTACGAGACCGGGAGATATGGTGGAGAAGATTGGGAAGAATTGAAGGATGGCGATCGCGGCAAAGAAGCTAAGGCATTAAACGTCAGTCACCCACACTGCATGAGCCAACCTACAGGATTCAAAACGAGAGGTTCACACACATGTTGGCTATCCGTCGAAACTGCTCCAATAAATTTCGAGGGAGGAAAGTGATAATGGTATATTTTGAGGTGATGACCTGGTTCGTCCGATAAACGTGTTCCTTCTTGACCTTGCCCTTCTCGTTTCTGTAGTCTGCAGGGAGATCCTGGTGGACGACAACGGAGCGGGCGGGACCTGGGACTTTCTTCCGGGAGAAGAGGTCTTCGACGTTGAAGGCGGCCAGCTTGTTGTACCAAGCAAAGGGGCCGCTGGGTTTCTTCTTCCGCTGAGGAGCCATGACGACGGAGTCGAGTGGCGGCGGCGATAGAAGCTTGGACAGCAACGACGGGGGTTGATGGGAAATGGGAAAGGGACGAGTGGGAGGAGTGGGAGGGAGGGACGCTTGGGTTAATGACGGCAGAGCATGGGGCGCCTACCAAGGACAGATCAACGGAGCGAAACATAAACGCAGTCAGCAAATCAATTCATCATCATCCCACGTAAGCCGGGTCCAGTCAGCAATGACCGACCGATCCACCCACGCTCGGTAGCATTCACTCAAGACGGGACTGTTAAGAATTATCCAAAAACAAAATGGTATTTGGGCCGACGATAAGAAATCTCGACGCAAAGGACAAGAGAGAGAGAAGAGTAACAAAAAGAGCGGGACGGAGAAACGGGGCCGAACGGGCGGGCAGTGGTGGGTATGGTATTACTGATCCATCAATTCACGCTACACCACCGCTTCAAGGTCCAGCCCGGGGGTTGGCTTGCGACTCTTTCAAAGCGAGCAGCTGCTTCGACCGGAACGCTTCGTAATGGATTTGTGCCGTAGTCTCGATGAGGTCTTGCAAGTGTGTCCTAAAGAATTCACACAATAAGCGATCTCGGCCCCCCTGTGCCGAAGAATACGCGTCCTTACCTGGTCAAAAAGTTTCGCAGGTATACAAATTCGCAATGCTTCTCATCCTCAACATTGATCACACCCCACCTATTGTTTCTCCCGCGCACACTTTTACCATCAATCACGACCGTGCGTTCGGACCCAACGACTGCAAAGGGGATCATTGCCTGTGATGTACGCATCATCTCAGATCACATGTCTTCATCACAGGACAAACGGTGTTTCCTCTTACCCTGATCTGAGCGTTGACTTGAATCTCTTCATCGTCCGTCTCCTCGGTGTCGAAGGGGTACAGACGGATGTTGTGGTGAATGAGCTCGGCGCGAATCTACACAACAAGTCATGGTCAATCCCCCCTGTTCACGTCGACGTTCATAGCCCGAACGCAGTAGGAATCCTCACCTTCTGCTTGAACGCGAACCTCTCTTCCATCGTCAAGCTGTCCGATTTCGCAATGATCGGTACGACGTTCACGACCTCGCTCAATTTCTTCAACACGACGATGTCAATCGCACGTAGCGAGTGTCCAGAGGGATTGATGAAGAATAACGCGCAGTGAATCCTTGTATCCTGAATGTGGCGATCTCGCATCGCCGTCAACTCTTTTCGGAGGTACGCGCTGTGCTGGTCCTTGATATATTTGATGATAGGGTCCCAGCTATTCAACGCCACTTGCCCGATGCAGAACGGAAAAACGTGAGATTCAAGAGGGCCATGCATGAGCAACGAGGCTGTATAGAGCGAGCGGGGATCAAACTGACCAGTTGTCATTGTTGACTTGGTCGCCGTAACCAGGCGTGTCAACAATGTTCAGCCTCAGCCTCACACCATTTTCCACAATAACTGCGGAAATGAATCAAACAGACGCAAAATCAGTGACTGGCATTTACCCGCGAACCGCCTCGCCGGGCGGCGAAGCGCAGTTGAAAAAGCGACTCACCATGGGAAACGGGATGAATTTCCGTCGTCTGTCGGACCTCTTCGTCCGCAGCGAATCGGCCTTTCGAATCAACCAAGTGCGACGCGAAGAGCGTGTTGATCAACGTCGACTTCCCCAAACCGGTTTGACCTGTGCGACCAGGCGTCAGAAACCGTCTGACATCTACCGTAGCTAGCTTCAGCAGTTCAGGAAGATTACCCACCAACGACAATGACGTTGAACTGGAAACCCCTTTTCAAGAGCTTATGCTCAATCTGACGCGTGATGGTCTCGAAACCAACGTAAGAGTTGGCGCGAATATCTTCTGGGTGAGCTTGAGCCATTTTTTGACGGTGAAAAGGTCAACGAAATATAAGAGAAACGAATGGACGTGGGACGTGGGACGGTCAACAAATGGCGGCGGCGACGGACAACACACAGCGGGATGTGAGCAAGGAACTGACCTAAAACGCTGGCAGCGTAACACCGGTAACGCGGCTATTTCTGTCACACCTCACGCGATTTTCGACTAATTGGGTCAACCTCACATTCTTATTCGCGTACAACACTCCAATAACTTCTGAACCTCTAGGTAATCCCAAACACCAGCTATCCAGAGCCCAAGGGTCCGGTTACAACGAAGCTCCGAGCCTGCATGGAGAAGAAGAACGCAAACGCGTCGTAAGCTCATCCCGTCCAAGAATAACGAACGATGAGGTTTCAAAAAAAAGGGATGCAAAATAAGTGTCGATTGTAATGAACGAAAACAGGAAGGAATGGTGGTCATTTGTGGAGGAACGGAACGAAGAACGCCGCAACGAGCGCGAGAGCGGCAAATCCCAGAGCCAGGTACGGTCGAGGGATGGGGACTGAATCAACCTCGACGGTACGAGGTGTTTCGCCGGACAAGGCAGGATGTGTAGGCAAAATTAACTGTACATACCCTATTGACTTCAACCCTTGCACACTATGAAAGAGATTCAGAATTCTGGTGCCTTTATCCATAAAAAAAAAAGAAACTCACTAATATCCCTCCAGGTTCCTCTTGATTTCATCTACCTTGCCCAACGGAACACCGTTCAGAGTGAATTTCACGGTGGTAGAATCCGATGACTGGTCAAGGCTCGTCGTGAGAGTGGCTTCGTGGCCTGACGGCCAGTCTGGGGACTGCAGCGACCAGGTCTGTACAATCTGTTTTGGCGCATCCAATGAAACGTATTTGCCCTGGACGCCTCCACCGAACAACGAGTACCCAAACCCAGGAGTGGGATTAGACTGCAAAAACGCATCAAGCACTTGCATGTATCGCAGAAAGTCGAGCTTGCCTGGGCAGGAGCTCGAGTCCAAACCGGAATCCGTTTCTCATCCGTGAAGAGGCTGAACAGATCATCAGCTGCAGCCATAAACGTAGCTTCTACCTCCACCGTCGACGTGTTTACGGTTGTTGGCTTCGGTGGCGGGCTCTTCACTACGGGTTTGGGTCCAGGCGTGGCGGCCGTGGTGGCGGAGTTTATAGCCTGCACTGGAGTACCGGTGCGACTGGGCTCTGCACTCACGGTCAGATCCTTCCCATGTGTCTCGAAGATCGCGGCCGGGAACTCTGCAAACTTGGCTTCCAGCGCAACAGGCAACCTCTCTCTCGCAAGCTGGTAGAGATCGTCGACAGGTTTGGATGATTTTGTCGAAAGCGTCCAGTTGTACTTTACGGTGAATCACATCGTGAGACGCAATTTCGAGTTGTAAGCGGAAATCTTACCACGTATTCCGAGGTCCCATCCAGCGTAACTTCATGTGAGACCTCCGGGATAACCAACCTGCCATCCACTTGCGTTCCGTCAGAGGCTTTACCAGACCACTTGAGCTCGATTTTGACATCATAGATCGTGATCAACCTGTCGAATAAGACAAAAGGAAAAAACAAAAGATGAGCCACGAGCTACGTTACAATCAAGCGCAGAGCACTTCTAAGGACAAAAGGTGTACAGGATGACACAATGACATACTTGGACTTGCGCTGACCGAGCTCAACGTCCCCATCGACCTCCGTCACGTCAGAGATCTGGACAGATTCCCCGCCGTCGCCGGTAATCGATATCGCCGTAAGCTCGCGTTGGAACCAATGCCTGGCCCAGGGCCCGATGTTCTTGTTCTTCCAATGCCAGTTGGCGGTGCTGTGGGACATGGGTTGGATGATGGACATGGCCACGGGTAGGTTACTGAATGGAGATTATGAGTCTGAAGATGGGGAAATGGAGGATCGGCGAGTCTAAATAATCTGCAAGATGATGACCAGCACAGAACGTGGTCGAAAGTTCTCGTATGCTGATCTGAGCGCCTGAAGTTAGCGGGAACCGTGGACCAATAATCTGCATTCCCGATTTTCTACTCCGACCGGAGATCTCCTCGTGAGCCAATGGGAAACCGTTCATCGACATCATTGACTGTGTCAGGTTGTTCGCCAGTCGCAAAGAGTGTCACTCAATTGCTCATGAAAAAGGCTGGTATTAGCACTCTGCATGCGGCTGGTTTATCCTATCCGACTTTTGCCATTGGCGCATTTCGACAAGGAATTTAGGCGAGTCCTGGGGCTATTTCATCCCCTCTCACTCGCTACCAGCTGAACCAACGACGGAAAACCCGGCGATGTTGTTTCTAGTCTACGGGGGGACCGCAAATTTACATAAGTATGCCCAAGCTCTACCTACTGGAGTCTGTACACGAGCGTCGTGATGTCGTCCAGCCATTTACCACTCATTTCGACGGTGAGTAGCTGGGCTACTCTGTCTTCGTCTCCTTCGCCCAATCCTTCGCGTAGAATCCGGAGAGCCCCATTGTCATATGCGTTACCAGGGTTCTCTGAGTTCTGTGTAGACCCTAACTCCATCCAACGCTGGGAAACGTCTTTGAGATCAGATTCATCTCGTGCATCAAATAGATCGAGCAAGCCATCCGAGCAGAGGATAAACGTAATCTCCCTCTTCGTAGAAGCTTTGATCTCAGCAAGGTTGACATGCTGTATGTCTGGTTTGTTACTGAGATATGGCGGGGTAAAAATGCGGCTGATCACGGTTTCAGGTTTGGAGGAGTGGAATTTGAACGGATGCTCTGCGTTCATGAAGACTTTGGAACACCACAGTCTGTCCACCTTGAAGATATGGTCACCCACAGCTGGGTATTACTGTGTCAGCTATAATCACGCTCGATCGAGAAGATGAGCGAACCTCGGGTGATGGCTATGCCACCAAGGACACGGTTGTTTAGGATGACCTCTGATTCCCCAGGGTGGGCAGACCGGAGTGTCTCGATTTCAGAGGGTATAGCGGCGTGGTGATTCGCGCTAAGGATGGAGACGTCCCAGGTGCTATCATTGGCACGAATTCCCAGCACTCAACGCCATCGTTTAGTACACATTCCGGCATGGTAAGAACCAAGAATATGACATACCTGCTTGGCAGTCCCCCAGACTCGCAACCCAGATGTTATCACGATTAGGGTCGATCAAGGATACCAATACAGTAGATCCCTGCATGCACCGCGCCACCTTGATGTGATTGGGACCATTGACTGCGCTATCATGAATCACCGCTTTAACTTCATTATCCGAAAGTTTGTCTAGTTCCTCTAGGCCACCAGGGAATATATTATACAGATCCTTCGTCAAGGAGTCGTCATAGGAAACGATGGCTTTGGAAAGGAGGTCGGATATAGAATCTGGGTCGATCCTCCATTCTAATCCGACGAGGAGGTCAACTAGTGCAGATTGAAGTTGACCTGGAAGGTTTGCAGCGATGTGCTTCACGGTCTCACTCCCCGCGTGACCTGTGTGGAGCGAGGGAGTGATCAGTATGAATATGACGATTGGGGCGAAGGATTTGCAGTCGAAGCTGCTCACCATCAAAGACAGCGAGAAGCTTCCAAGTACCATTCTGGAGGGCCCAGTCTTGGACGATATGACGGTCTTCGGATGGCTGCTCTGTCTGGGGCTGAAAATCGATTATGTCAACGGATCCGATCGTATCTGGCTTTGCCACGGCAGCGAGGAGAGATGAGAGGATTGGTTCTGGGACTTTGCGATAGTTGGAACCTGGACCCCAGCCGAGATCTGTCTGTCCGGTTGGGTACTGGGCGAGGTGATGGTCTCCTTTGGATGCCGTCATGATGGTAGCCAAGATGGACCCACACCCGAAAAGATCCTTCCCTTCACCGAACCCGCCACGCGTTTGACTGGGACGGATGTCTTTCGGATGTTAGACGGCTCACAGCCTCAAGGCGAGGCGGTGGCGAGCGGGTCAGGCGAGGTAAATCCTTTCAATACTCTTCCCTCTATTCTCTCATTTATCCCTTCTGCGCTTCAGTGCCCCCTTAGCCGCGCCATGGATCAAAAGAGCAGACCTCCCGACCCTCCTTGGAAAAAGCCAAGTATGTCACCGACCGCCCTCCCCCTCGCGGACTTTTGCTAATCTACTCCCCTCGTCAAGCGCGTCCGTGTCCATTCTATTCACAAGGAAGATGTCTATTCTCCGACTCCTGCTCGTTCCTACACGAAGTCAAAATCAAAGCCCCAAAGTCTTCCATTCATGTCTCTTCCTCAGTTCCGACAGAAATCCCAGATAGTAACTCGTCCAAACCTGTAGACTCTGTGCCCGGGTCGAGATCCCTGGTGTCCCCGAGTCGGTCGCCCCGGATGGCCGGTCTGCTACTAGCGCTAAAGGGCGTGATTGGCGGCGATGACCTCGAGACTGAGGCAACGGACGAAGGAACCCCGCAGACTATCTCACGTTTCGAAGACCACGGAGACTCCGAAGACGGCCTAAGCACCAATTCGGAGGATGTCACCGTCCACATTCCGCACACCCAACCCTCCCCGGAGATGACCTACGACATTCCTATGCCTACAGAGGCACCGGAAGATCCGCTGGTATCCCTTGTCCAACAGGATTACCCTCCCGAATCAACCGCAGGTGCTGTCGACACAAGCCTCGACAACATACACCCATGTTCGCCTGACCGAAATCCACGAGGATCTCACTTCTTTTCTCCGCAAGCATCGGATAAACCTACCAGAGACGATTCCATCGACTCCGGTTATGCCGAACCCCAAGCATCTACACCTCCCCTTCCAACCCTTTCTACCCCTCTGTCTAAATGGAGACACTCGACCCTCAACCTCCTTTCATCACCTTTTGGTTCGTCTACAACCCGAGCCTTCCCCCCAGCTAGGAGTCCTCTCAGCGCACTAATTTCCCCTCGGTTTGGTTCGTTCCCAAACTCCGTCTCCGAACGAGCACCATCTCCTACAGATCGCGTTGCCGAGCCAGTGGATGTGACCCGGCGGCACTCTTATGACGCGGGACCTCGACCGTTACCAAGTATTGCTTCCTTCCCAGGTACAGAGAAGGATCCAAACCCGATTCAGGATGATCCATTTTCTATTCCAAGCCGATCCCCATCATCCTTGGATTCTCCAGGAGCTTATCCAGCTTTACCACCAGACTCTTCGCCCCACGAGGATGACGGAGAAACCGAATCACCGGTTATGAGTGAAGTTGCGCTCAATAGGAAGAGAGCTTCCTCCGTATTGACCGTCATGCCACGATCTGAGGCAACGGAGTCTCCCCCGCCCCTTCCTGAATCTCTACCTTGGGTCGCAGATGCGGAGGATGACACCGTCACTTCGATGTACGGGCTTTACCACTCCTCAAGCAGCGATCACGTCTGGTCTCCCTCATCTCCTGTGCAAAATTACTCTCGGCCGGGTAGTTCCGCGGCTTTCTACTCTCCCCGACCTTCTTCTGTTCCTGCAGAGCCGCTCTCTCCGAAGTCACCTCTCGATGGCAATCACTCAAGTGGATCACCGCTTGTTCCGAGTAGATCATCATCCGCTCTTTCCATCTACACAGACCTGGCCCCCCCCAGCTCTACCGTTCCCATTGGCTTCCGCGACCGAAACCGGTACGGTTCGCGACGGACCTCAACAGCATTCCGCCGACCACAGCCTCTCATTCTTTCGCCTCCACATTCGGCTGCCGAACTCCAGCAACCACTATCGCCAAGACCCCAATCTCTCAAGCCGTTGCGCCTGTCGATGATTCTGAACTCCGGCCAGTCGCTAGCTTCCTCTATGAACAAGATTCCGCTCTCTTCCTCTCCTTCACCTAGCACCCAATCCGATTTCTCCATCAGCAACAGTCGCCTACTCTCATCCGCCCGGTCGTCGATCATACCCGAACACGTTCGAAATCCCTCTGGCACTAGCAACCTCTCACCTTTGTTACTCGGAACTCCCAGCGGTTCACACCAACACCTCCTTTCGAACTTTGGCTCCCTATCGAATATCACCATATCCTCGCCTACACCCTCACAAGTCTCGACGTCTAGCAGTGCAATTAGTCGACAATATAATCCGCTCATTCCAAACAGGGAGTTCAGGAATAGTGTACATCTACACAGTCGTGCTTCGAGTACACTATCAGAACCGTTTTACGCGGTGCGAGAAGAGGATGTATGGAACGATAGGGATGAGAGTAACTTGAGCGTTGATCCCGAAGAGACGATACGGTATCCTTTTTCTACCTTTCACCCCCCGCATTCGGAAAATCTGGAGGAAGAAAGCGCTCAGCCGCAGTCTGTATTCACTGAGTCGCCGGTGACTACACCGGCACCTATCCTGGACGAAATGATCGACATTCATGCCGCAAATCCATCACGATCGTCAACAATGTTCTCAGGATCTTCTTCTGCTAGGCTGCCCACTCGCTCTCTTCATACTGCGACTGTTCCTCCTCACGCGCAAAGCGCATACTCAACGCCTCACCTCCACTCCGCCCCTGTCTTCACTAAAGACCCTGGCTCATCCACCATCACCAACTTCCGACACCCCACTCAGACCCACACCCGCCGCCAGCCCTCACACGCGATCGCGACTCCTCGTCCCACTCTAATGTTTGCTATCGCTAGTGATGATGTTTCCCAGGTTCAGCGGGTCTTGGATAGCGGCGAAGCCAACCCTAACGATCAAGTTGGCCCCCAGTCGGCGCTGAAGTTCGCTTTAACCAACGACCAGCTGACAAGCCGGTTGGAAATTGTCAAGACACTGTTGGCATATGGAGCGGATCCAGCGGGGTTGAGGGATTCCGCTGGCGACGGGAAAGAGCATTCACGGAGGTCGAGCGTCGTAATCTCAGGATCCAGTCCCGCCCACGTTGGACATAGTCTCAATGCGTCAGAATTAGGAGGACGCAAGGAAGTTGACCCCGCGTTTGAGGCGATGAAGAGTCAGTTGGATCCAGCTACAAGGTACTTCGTCAATCGCGCGGACGCACCCAGCACTCGAAGTACTTCCGCCCTGATTCACCGAT
>Ga0307512_10005430_pt1 | contig 13313 bp, 17 predicted proteins | sample 14_EM_MG_FD_200267 | JGI IMG/M metagenome (GOLD analysis project Ga0307512, IMG submission 200267) | Populus trichocarpa ectomycorrhiza microbial communities from riparian zone in the Pacific Northwest, United States - 14_EM | ecosystem: Host-associated > Plants > Roots > Unclassified | place... | reverse complement strand
TTTGAAGTAAATGGAAGGCAATAAGCAATAGAACCAAGCACGCTTGATCCGAGAATGCGCAAGGAGCAAAAGTAAAGCAGAATGGTGGTTGTTAATCACTCAACTGCTGGAAAAAGCACACAAGAAAGGGGGAAAAAGCAAGCTTTTTGATTGCACACAGGTCTGGGTCAGGCCAGAGGGGTTAAATACAAGATTAAAAGTAGCTAATAAGGCCTAGGCTACTTGTGCATAACCACGAATAAAAGTGTGGAGCAGATGATGATGGGAGCACATGCATGCCGCCCTGTGGCGTTGGTCGAGTCAGGCAGAGGTCAGATTCGGATGGTGCATGCGGATGGTCGGGCAGAGGTCGAGTTGGGCTGGTTCTGAGGCCAGCAGGCATGCACTCGCTACAATACATAGGTGCTTTGTCTGGTGGTATTCCAAAGTTTATAAGGGTTGCGTGGGGGGCATTTGTACCTGTGGGCTACACCCCTCCTTGCCCTGGTTTTCAACCATGGGAAAACTGCACCTGGTGGTGGTCGCGGTTCAAGGAGCCCCCTAATCGCGTGCATTGATATGGCACTGTGTGGCCGTGTCACTGGTAATTGATACCTCAAGTGATACCTCTCCCTCCATGTGCTTTCCGCCACGGTTTGCATTGACCCCCGGAGGTCCAATACTGCTCTGTATCCCCCTGGACAGCCAAGCATTGCTCAATAACGCAAACCCCATCCTGTAAGTGTAGACCGCTGGCCAACCAAACTGAACGCGGCCAGGGGCCTCTTGTTTATGTAATCGTCGCGTATCACGTGTTCTGACCCGGCCCGCCCCCGACTCGCCCGACCGACCAACGGTTTCCGTTCCTCTCCCTGTAGAGGTAGTTGAGTTGAGGTGACCGAAAGGTGGCCTGACCATCAGCAGGAGTCGACTAGCCCACGGTCGGCATTTGAAGGTGGTCGGTTGGTGCGACTCGCGAGTCTGGAGGACCAGTGGAGGTATTCGATTGGCCAGGTGGGACCCGAGTCACCCGAAATGCACTCTGTCATCTATGTGAGTCCGTCGTGCTGGTGACAGGAAGGTTTTCATAACCACTACTCAAGTGATTAAAATAAACTTAAAGGATCAATTAATGGCCTCGCAAAACTGCACACGGCCAGCTTGAGGGATTGGAACGGAATGAGAATGCAATAAGAGCGTGAGACATTGTTATATAATCACCAGAGGACCTGTTACGTTATTTCCACTTTTTTATTTACAGCCACTTGCAAGTGTGCACATCCCCGCGTAAGTACTGTATTCAGGCCTCTCTGCCATGCTTCGCGTGCGAATGTACCGCAGAACTGGACCAACCTGGGGAACCTTCGTAAAAGCAGCGGGAAAACAGGCTTGAACAACTTTGTCAGTAAGCCGTTGAATCTTTACCTCTTTTCACATCTGGCATTTCGTTGAACTTTCCTGTCAGGTCGACCGTAGATGTCCCATATGGGACATGTAGATGACATCAACGATGAGACACTACTGCTCCGGGCCAATAATATCCCACGAATACCAACGGTGTTGCCCACATCCCAGATCTTGGTCATATGCTCGGAGCGGCTCTGTGATGTAATCGCACTTAGTTCCATCAGTCCTTACATCAATCAGGTATGGGCGATGTTCCTCGCTCGACGTGCAATACACCTCAGTGACATCGCCATCAGCTGATCAGCGAACTTCCAATTATTGGTGGTGACACTCGGAGAGTAGGATACTATACTGGGATCATAGTACGTCTGCCCGGTTTTCATTGGTTGAAATTGCATCAAAGGTTGTCACAGATGTCCCTGTATTTCGCTGCCGAGGCCGTAACCGTTCTGCAGTGGAACCGTCTTTCTGATCACATTGGGCGCAAACCCGTCTTTCTGTTCGGGATTCTTGGCACAGCCCTTTCCATCACCCTGTTCGGACTCTCGCGTTCTTTCTTGGCGCTTGCCCTTTGGTGCGTTGTCTGACATACTGACGGTGGGAACTGTGCCGTTCGCTGACTTGGTGGTCACAGTCGCTGTTTGAGTGGCGCGCTAAATGGGAACGTTGGAGTCGTGAAGAGTATTCTGGCAGAGATCACGGACGAAAGCAATGTAGCCCGAGGTTTTTCCTTACTCCCATTAGTTGCGGCGATAGGACAAATCATAGGGTTTGGCATGTTACCCAGGATTTCTCTCTTCCCTCTCTGATTTCTTGCCACCAGTCCTTCTATGGGTGGTATCTTATCGCGGCCCCAGGATCGATGGCCAGGCCTCTTCTCACACCATTTTTGGTCTGAATACCCATATTTCCTTCCGTGCCTGGTTGCGGCTGCCATCTCTCTCGTCCAGTTCCCCATTACTGCGTTATTCTTGAAAGAGGTTGGCTCTCTAGTACTTTCATGGAGCATGGGATTGATTTGTTACCAAGACAGTCGGCCAAAACCCATTAAGTAGAAGCCCAGCCATATCCTCGAGAGAAATTGAACAATCTTTGCCATTGCTCTCACTGCTTACAAGGCCAGTCCTGACATCTGTCGCTAACTACGCAATGCTTGCACTGCTTGACATGGCTGCATTGGCGCTTATTCCACTTGTCTGGTCAACTCCAATAGAATTGGGTGGACTGGGTATGAGTCCGGCATCCATCGGACTGTGGATCTCCGTGTATGGATCTGCGAGTGCGGTCTTTCAATACGCACTTTTCCCACGTGTTGTCGCTCGCTTCGGTCCACGGCGTGTAATCACGAGTGGTTTCGCTTCGTTTTCCATGACATACGTCCTGTTTCCGTTGGAGAACTTTTACGTACGTCACACCACCAGGGAAGACACACGGGGGACTGTCTGGCTCCTCATTGTTCTACAGCTCTTGTCAATCTCGATCTCTGACATGGGATTTAGTAAGCGCCAAGTACTGATAGCTGACGAAAGTTGTTAATGGTGGAGACACGGATCCCTAACAGGCGCAGTTTTCATGTACATTTCTTCGGCCGCGCCGAATAAGCGGTCGCTTGGTGCCACTAACGGTCTTGCCCAAACGGTAGTCTCTATCCAGCGCACAATTGGACCGGCAGCTGCGACAGCATTATTTGCCTTTTCTCTAGAAAATAATGTCATGGGAGGGAACTTTGCTTACATGGTACTAATTCTCTTAGTAATTGTTGGGTTGTTTGCCTCTGTACAACTTCCGAACTCTACTTGGGGCCAACATGACAATGAGAGCTGAGTGTAATTTGGAAGACCTGTCATTACAGTATGCCCTATTATATCCCTATCTTTGGTCTTGTCGAATCTGCTACCCCCTTTTAAAAACCTCATTTCAAAACGACCTCGATTCCATGGAACGATTTCACGCCGACTCTGAGAACGGCTATACACATGTAACGACTGTACACAATTTCTGGATACCTAGTGAGATCAAGTTGCTCGACGAGCGATCATACGGACGCACCGGGACGTCTAGGGGCACACGACACAGTAGCTAAAGACGAAAGGAAAGCGAAGAGAGGGAGGAGTGATGAAAGAAAATCGAAACGCGAGCGATGGATGAGAGCGCAAGTCCGAGAACCAACGAAGGAAGAACGAGAAAAAAGCAGTATAGTGCGATTTCCAGAGAGGGAAACAAAATGCAGATGAGAAGAGAGGTGTACGTAGAAGCAATCGCGTCGTATGGACGCGAGGCGAAGCTGTGGGTGAAGCCACGAGAACGTGCGCGATGTATCAGTGACGTGGGAAAGGGCTTCATGAAGGTGGCCGCGTGTGAGGGGGCTCATGTGCCAGTGAGGCGTCAGAGTAGGGCGAATGATTTCGCGGATGGAGGTGGGGAAAGGCACCGCCGGGAAGAGAGGACATGGAACGGCGCATGCGGAACGTGGACCGAGCGGAGACGGTCGAGGGAGGACATGGACGGACAGGGAAGGGACCGTGCGATAAGAAAGGGAGCGGAGGCAGAGATCATGATGCATGATGATGCGAGGAGAATCATCGGGAAAGACTCCCTACGCTAACCAGCGATATCGCCGGGTAATTTTTTGATACTGACGCTAGCGAGCCGCTTTATTCCATGGGCAGGTCTTTAGCGCTTTAGCTTTATCCTTCATTAGCGCACTGTCCCATGCAGTATGCAGTATACGTCGTCGAATCTATTCACTCCACGAGCCACGCGAGGCTGGCCCAACTCATCGACAGTGTAAATGTCAGCACTGCACAGTCCAAAATTCGTCAAAAGGTTGAGCCTGTCAAAGGGAAACAAAGGGAAGAAAACAATTTGATTCTACCGTGACCACCTCGCAGGGGAGTTTTCTAACTTTCGCGTTTCGCCATGCCTTATTATTGCAGGGTGTCCACATTTCTTTTGGGTTTCTGAGCCCTCGCATCTTTAGTTTTTACCTACCGATGAATTTATTTTTTTATTTTATTTTTTTTTGAATTCATCGTTTTATTGTAACAGAAAAGCTAATACTATCTACGTTTGTAACCGAGGCCTCACCCGAAGACAAAACACTCAGTAGTTACCTACAGGGAGTCCCCTACAGCCCGCACGCCGCCTCACATATCAGCGCGCCGTGAATAACGAATACCCACAATCTTTCAGTGGGGTGGGCCGGGGTGCGTTTCGCAGTCTTTACTCCGGGGAGGCCGCAGAGACAGCGTAGGAGGGGGAAGGGGGGGAGGGGGGAAATCACAGGCCACCGTGCGCGCCGGGCCGAAGCCCGGGCTGGATTTACGCCCTTTCAGTCGAGTTGCCGCGCGATATATGGAGCGTCGACGAAGTGGGGGAGTGGTCAAAGGGGATCGTGTGAGGGAAAGAGGTGAGGGGAAGGGGGCCGCCGCGCAGTGGCTCATTCATCGGCGTGCGGGGCGTGGCATGAAACACGTAAGGCGTCTTCCCCAGTACCGATGAATTGTTGATCATGCGCGCAGAAAGCGATAGCGCTAGAGAGGTTACGTCGGGCCTCAGAACGGAATGGTAAATGCGGGAACCGGCGAGGCTACAAAAGTGAAACACGCCACATGTAGGCTAACAGGTGTAACTAAGTATCTAATCGATCCATTCGTGGGCACCGTTTGCTACAATGCGTTGAGGCTGTGGATCGTGAGCGTCAATAAACCACAAGATCTGTCAATGCGTAAACTGTGGTCACACCCAAGTGAAAAACTACCTCAGCTCCCAAATTCGCAAGGATGTATGTACATGCCACATTTGACAATGCAATCCCGTTCAGTTGGTTCAACAATCCGGCTGTTGTAGTCTTCGGATCTTGGACGTCTGTTTGTGGACGCGCGAATAGCTTGCGTGCCTCTTTGTGCAGTCTGACATCTCCACAATTACTTTTTTTCTTACGGCAGGGCAATACAGGTTCGCGGATAGTCCATGCTTTTTTCGTGTGGCAAATCACCATATTCATTTCGCGCAAACACGATAAAAGAGGTCTGGAGTGGACACCACTCCATCGTAAACCCCTCCACTCCCCCTCTGTGTTATCAGCACCAGTACACCTTCCTTCTAACTTATACCCTCCCATCTCGCGTTGAACGTGAAATGTCTATTGATATGGTTAACGATGTGCTGGACGTGATGACAGTAGATCCAACTGACGACGGCTCGTTCTCATTAATGGATAACACTGTGAGTGGCAAAACACGTACAGTTCTATTCACCGTCAAGGACGGTTAACTCAATTTGACCCCTAAGGCGGCTCCCCACTACTTTCCCCTTGATGCATCACAAACCTGTCTGGACTCCGAGACGTGGGCAGCAGACTATGTCCACGATCAAGCGCATGCGACGCAACCCGGATCTTTCCAATTCGGACGTCCGGGAGAAGAGAACAATGATGGTTTTATGAACTTCATGCTGGTGCTGGCGCCGCCTACTCAATGGTGGTACCCAGAAGACGATGGCGCCGGGTGGGGTAGCGCTTACAGTGAAAGTCAGTATTCATCTAGCGCACCCTCCGAATCGACTGACATAGGCTTTCTAGCAGACGGAGACCCCACGCCCTCCGCCTCGTCTTCCTCTACCGCCACGAGCGGCCCGTCCCACTTTTGGGACAGTCCGACGCCTCCCATGTGCAACATGACGTACCCAGGGATAGACAGTGCCGTGTATATGGAGGGCCCGTCGACGGAGTTCATGACGACAGGGATAGAGCCAAGCACAGGATTCAGCTGGGGAGACAACGCCGTCTTCGGGCCCGATGTCCCGTCTCATCAAAGTGCATCAACGCAACCCCAGAGAGTTCGTCGTTTTCAAGTAACGATCTGTTAAGCATCCGTTTGCTGACCTTTCCCGCCGTGACGGCGAAACAGACGCCCGCAGGCTGGTCCTACCGACAGATACTCGAGACCGTCGCGTTCCGGCCACGTGGCGCGCCGCACCTCTGGCACGCTAAAGTCTCCCAACTGGCTGCCGACCTTGGAATGCCGAGGGAAACCACTGGTGAAGAGATTATCACGTTCGTGATCCAAGTCGCGAAAGTGAAAAACGAACTCGACCAAGTGGCACCACTCGTCAGGGCCTTGGCGGGTGCCGCAAGATTACTGGAAGGCCGTGATGTCGTGCCACATAAGATGCGACCCCTTGTCGCCAAGTTGTACCCTGGCGTTGCCCGCAGGTTGGGATTCCTGGAGTGCGCTGGGGATGCTGACTCGGACTTAAATACCGCGCAACGGGGCCATTGTGATCAGGTAAGCCGCCACGTGTGCTCATCCGATTCGCCCATTCGAATGCTCATGGGACCCCGTATCAGATCTCACTTGCGTCCAGCGAGGAGCGACACTCACCAGATCCTCCGACAAACCCGGACAGGACCAAGGAAGGAAAAGAAGCTGAGGACAAGCCCGCACGTCAACGACAAAGGGTCGCCGAGGAGGACCTATACTGCCGTGTCGGCACCTGCCTGGAGTCATTCAAAGACCCACACGTGTGTGCGAAGCACCGCAGGCGCCACTTCACCCAGATTTGGCGCTGCCCAGGCCCGTGCAGGACTCAGACGAAGAAGGGGGGCTGGTTTGCGCGCAACGAGACGCTCAAGCGTCACCTCCTCTTTCCCAAGTTCGCAGAATGTAAGGAGGCAGCCCTGAAGGTCCTCCACCTTGCGACAATCCCCACGTCGAGCAATGAGTGGATGGCTCCGCTCCGCGATGGCCCTGAGTGTCCATGGGAATGTGCGAGGTTTCAACTTACGGACCTCCAAACGGTCAAGGAGTGGCTGCGCGATCCCAACTTTACGGCTCCCCCGGCTGAGCCCATTCGTGGTCGTCATCGTCCCAAGAAACCCACCTCCTCTCCTCTTAACTTCACCGCATACATCCAGTAGAATTTTATGTTCTCGATCTAGATTCTTCAACTTTGGTTAACGTAAAATTTTATCTCCCTTACCTTGATCTCTCTGTCGTCCAAAACTTTTTTTTTCACGTAACGTGCCCTGTCTCTGGGCCCGGGCCTTCTCTTATAATGCAATCTCCTGTTGTAGAGTACAATAATAGAAGTCACATTTGAATGACAGCCGTCATCGATTCGTGTTTGGGCCAAGTGGTATGAACATCTCACCTACACCCGTAAATCCCCTGCCAGGTCAGTAGCTCAGGCTGACCTCCTTTCATATCCCCGGTTGGCAAGAGCCATTCACCGATATTCACCATCTGACGCACCTGTACCTCCATGCGAAAACTTGGTCCTCCTAGATTCGTTCTCCGTCTGCTTCATCTTGGATCTCGGAAAGGATTCCACTTCTAGCATCACCGAAACTACAGGCGTTCCTCATCATTCCTGTTACATCTCATCCGGGGCGACGGTCATTCGAACCCCTTTATCCTCACTTCCATTCTCCGCAATCTCGCCCCGTTTGACCAAGCCCACACTCGCCGTCCCTATCGCTACCGACACGCGCTGACCTCCGCGCGGTAGTTCGGTTTGCCATCAAGTAGTCGGGCGAGGACGAAGGCACGCAAACGGAAGGAGGGATAAAGTGGGCTCGATTGCCTGCCTTTGACGAAGCCATGAGACGGGGGTTTATATACGCGAGTGGAATACAAATATGCTACGCGCAAGTAGAGAAGAGGGGAAAGAGGGAAGAGGAAGGCGAAGGGTATTGCGGTCCTGCCAGCGACGACGACGAAGGAAAATAGTGACTGAAATGAAGCAAATCTTATTGAGCCGTATCCAGGTACGCGACAGCGAGCGCATGATCGGCGAGCGTGAGGCAGAAGGGGCGACGTCCGATGGAAATTGGACCAAGGTAAAAGGGGGAAACGCTGGAGTGGGTGGAGTGGGGAGCGACGCAAAAAAGGAGATAAAGGAACATACAAAAAGAGTCCTGTTTGAGCCGATACACAGTAAAAGTATTCCCAACCACAACAGAGACATGGTCCAGACAGAGATTCGATTTGCAAGGGGTCGTGAACGATGCGTGCGACATGGAATGACGATTTTCGAGGTAGCGCAGCGCGGTTGTGGCGTCGGCCGATTATGCTCGGGCAATCTGCATGACTTTGACCGGAGAGCTTTGGGGCGCGAAGAGAGGAGGGATTTGGCTGTGATGGGGAGCGGATCGATCGTACGGTAATGAGGTTGGTTTGGAGGCGGGCGTGCAGCGAAGATAGAGGAGCGGGCGTTCGGAGGACGTCACGTGGTTAGAGTTGCTCGTTTGTAGCCGCCCATACCTCCAAGTTGCGCCGTGATAAGTTTCGTTTTCTAAGTATTGAGCGCTCAGGTCGGGAAGGGAGCCAGCTCTCCGACTGTTGACAAGGGCATACGGTACGCCCGGGTCCTTCGGCCCACGCTGCCGTATGGCGAGGGTGGTGAACTTGAACACGGTTTAGGGTATCCGGCGCCTGAGGCATACATGGCACACTCGTAAGAGGCGCACCATTTCCTCCTTACAGTCCCGAACTGCAACTTTTGTCGATGTGTTTGGTATTTACTGTAGTACTGTACGACAACGCGCTCTCAACAATTAGACTTACATGTTGGGGAATATAAATGCTGACTTTGAAAAAAAAAAAACGTCGATCGCTCATTTCTCGTCATTTCCTTTCATTCGTTTGACCCTCGGGTGACACTCCTTCGTTATTTATACGACGATACTTGATTAAGCTCGATTCCTGGTCGTCACAAGCGTTCTGTTCCGGGGGCTGACGTCGGTGTTCCCACTTCCACCCTCGTTCTGGCACCATGTTAACTTGTGTTTAGCCTCGCATCACTCATTACAGGCTGTCCCAAGCCTTCCTCGGCACCGACTAATCTCCACCTGGACGTGCTCCAGTCTTCAATTAATTATCCCACAACCAACTCTTTCTTTATCAAGTATTCATCCGCAAACACCTCATTCATGCCGATCATCCGTCACTCAAATCCAGGAACCGGTGTTTCGCCTCGTCGAAATGATCTGGGGATGGAAGACGGTCGAGGTGAGTGACCATCCACAGGTCGCTTTGTATCGATTACCGACTCAGAGTTGTCTGCCACAGACCCACTCTACCGACCAATGACTGTGACCATCGAAACAATCCCCGACCATCCCCTCTTAGAAATATTCAGTTTATATGTGGAGGAAGCCCGTTCTTCGTCTGAATCTCATATAGCGAAACGGATAGACGCATGGCATACGCTGGTTCATGTGTGCCAGAGATGGCGATCCCTCGTGTTTGCGTCGTCGCGCCGCCTCAATCTGGGAATTCTCTGTACAAACACAAGACCTCTGAGGGAGATTCTGGATCTTTGGCCGGCCTTGCCTATCGTCATATGGTGCGAGGAGCTCAGCTCCACCGAATTTCTGCCGATGGTGGGTGCAGAAAACATCGTTTCTGCGCTCCGGCATCGCGATCACGTGTCTCAAATTTCATTTTTGGGTCTCCCGCAATCCGTGTTTTCCAGGTTCACTGCAATTATGCATGCGCCATTCCCCGTGCTAACACATCTGGAGCTTGAGCCAGATGAATATGGAGATGCGATCCTTCAGGATTCGTTCTTGGGTGGATCGGCCCCAAATCTGCGATCACTTCGCTTGCGTGGTGTTACATCTCCCACATTACCCAAACTGCTCTTGTCCGCGAAAGACCTTGTCGATCTTCGCCTTCTAAATTTTCCTTTTCCCAATTACATTCCCCCTGAAGAGATGGTTTCTTGCCTGTCGTCTTTGACCAAGCTTGAGGATTTTCGCCTTGGCTTCCCATCTCCTGCATCTTACCCCGATCAGAACCGACGTCGGCTTCTGACACGCATCGACCTACCCTATCTCATTCGCCTTGATTTTGAGGGCACAAGCTGGTACTTGGAGGATTTTGTGGCCCAGATCAATGCCCCTCTACTCCGCGACTTCCGAATCATGTTCATCGACTCTGTTCTCTTGAACACTCCACAACTCACAGACTTTGTTGATCGCGCGGAACGGTTCAAAGTCCTCGATCAAGCAGAGCTAGACTTTCATTATTACAACGTCACAGTCTATCTTCTCTCTCAGAAAGAGACCGTCAATCGCACATTTCTCAAAATACAAAGCGGCTGCGACCCATCAGAAGGGCACTTCTTGGCTCTGGCACAAGCCCGCAGCTCATTCTTACCCCTCATATCCTCTTTGGAATGCCTCAACCTCACCGAGGATGAATATTGGCCAATATATTTGCAAGACAGTGTGGACAATGCATACTGGTTGCAGGTTCTACGCCCATTTACCGCTGTGAAACACCTTTATCTATCTGGCGAACCAGGACTACACGTTGCCCGCGCGTTGCACGAGCTTACTTGGGAAGGTGGTGTCGAAGTATGCCCCGCACTACAGAGTGTTTTCTTGGAGGGGCTTCAGCCGTTGGAGGACGTGGTCGAGGTAATTGGGCCTTTCATCGTCAGGCGGCACCTTTCTGGTCACACTGTGACTGTCCACTCTTGGGAGGGAGAGAGGCTGGGGATCGATATATCGTGAGGTAAGGCTCGTGGCCGGTCACGGTTACCCGCGGAATCACTCGCAGACGATTATTGGTTGGTGCTTGCACAATCTCTGCGAGTATCACACCTTCAAGTTGTCTGGCTTCCCTTTGTCCTCAGCGTCATTGCCTTCCGCCCATCTCTCTCGCCTGTCAAGACCTCCTTCGTGTTCGCCCTCTTCGTCATCAAACCTACCAACTGTTCCCCACTCCGGTGCCTCGCGCCAAATCTCACGCCCCCCCCCTGCACGATATGTCTGCGTCGTGCCTCATTGACCGTTCGACTCGGAGACGTACAAGGGCATGTCTAGATAGACCGGATGAGGGGAAGGAAGAGTCATGAGGTGGTGAGTGAATGCTACTGTGCTTTCACAGGTCACAATGTTTCCTTATTTACCGGTGTCGTTCCCTCTTTCCCCCTCGTCATTTTCCTTTCTTGCGGCTTGTTCCTTTCATCTCGCTCCCCTCAAGACTCAATTCCCCTTCACTCTTACTTGGTACTTATATTCCCATATTCCTTCTGCTCCCTGGTATAAGTATATGTTCACTCTCGATTCGCAGACCTTCGATGGCCATTCATATATACATTGGGCTCTTATACATAATACACACCTATCGACTGCTTGTGAATGCAGATTTCCCGTCACTCTGTTCTTGAAAGTATTTTCATGAAGCCTTAAGGGTTGGTTTTCCTTATCTCCTCCCCACCTTCTTTGCCAGTCAACATTAGTCAACCTTCGACGATGTGTGTGCCCGAGCCACGCGCCTATGGGCGTTCAAGCTTCAAGGCCGACCTTGACAGGGAAGACCCCTCCTTGTTTCACATCTATCCCCTTCTGGCTTCCCCCGTTTCTCCCTCCCTCTCTGGGCTTTTCCCGTAACGGAAAAGTATCTTGCCTTGTTTACCGTCGTCTGCCCTTATATGTCTCTGGTCTCTGCTTTGCCTCGTGTCCTCACATGCGCGATTGCTCTTCATGCTCTCTGCGTTTCATAGGACAATCGTTTAGTGCTATCTGTCCCCATTTACACGTCGTCTGCCACACGAGACACTCGTACATTTACTAGCATTCCCATGTGTAGTTTGTTCCCTACATCACTACAGTGTGCCCTGCAGCGCACAGAACGCCAAATTTATATTTGTGACCCGCCGTGACGTTGGCACCTGCTAGTGTGACATCGCTCTCGCACGGTGTCGATCAACACGAATGCTACATGGGATCTTAGAAAGGCAAAGCTCTATGTTGACAACAATTCGCAGTGAAGAAAACATCGGGAAAAATACCTAGACCGAGACTCATGTCTGTATCAGAGTTGCTACGGCGCTCACATTCACCGCTGTGCCTCATGCCCGGGCTTGCCTCCGAACTGGCGTCTGTTGTGAGGGCACAGCCGTAAACGGCGCAATCACGCGAATGAGTGCTAGATGAGAACAGTGTACCTGGAATCCTGAGTGGTTCAATGGATAATTCCCATGGGGTACGATAACCACCTCCAGGTTCCAGGTAGTGTGTGCAATACAAGTATGCTATGCGCAAGTAGAGCCGAGGGGGAAGAGGGAAGAGGAAGGCGAAGGCGATTGCAGTCCTGCCGGCGATGATGACAAAAAAAAAATGGTGACCGGAATGAAGAAAATTTTATTGGATCGTATCCAGGTGCGCTACAGCGGGCGCATGGTCGGTGAGCGTGAGGCAGAGGCAGCAATATCCTAGGGGCTAAGGTTATAGAGAAAATGCCGGAGTGGAGAGTGGGAGATCTAAAGCAAAAAGGAGATGAAGGAACATATGAAAAGAGTCCTGTTTGAGCCAATACACTGTAAAAGTATTCCCGACAGAGACATGGTGAAGACTGAGATTCGACACGAGGGACCATGTATGATGCATGCAACATGGAACAACGGGACTTGCGAGGTGGCGTGCACTTGTGGTGACAGCCAACGATGCTTGGGTGATCTGTGTCTTCAGCCGGAGAGCTTTGGGACGTGACAAGAGGAGGGACTTGGACATGAGGGGAAAGGGGTCAATAGTGTGACAACGAGGGTGGATGAAGACGAGATTGGAGGCAAGGCATGAAGTGAAGAATCACCGAAGATAGAGGGCTGGGTGTCGGCAGGCACAGAGGACGTCACATGGTCGGAGGTGCTCGTTTCCAAGGCTGCAGCGCGATGCCGTGATATTCGTTTTCTAAGTGCCCAGGGCGCAGGCTCTCCAGGCCCGACATGCCTGGGTCCTTCGGTCCACGCTGCTGTATGGCGAGGGTGGTGAACTTGAAAACGGTGGAATTTGTTGAAGACGCATTAGTCCAACACGTGCTACCATCCAGATATGGAGGTGCACTTCCCAATTCGTGGTAATTATGATACATAGGTCACGTATGCACATATGGTAGTATGCACGTCACAGTCAC
>Ga0307512_10005429_pt1 | contig 13314 bp, 22 predicted proteins | sample 14_EM_MG_FD_200267 | JGI IMG/M metagenome (GOLD analysis project Ga0307512, IMG submission 200267) | Populus trichocarpa ectomycorrhiza microbial communities from riparian zone in the Pacific Northwest, United States - 14_EM | ecosystem: Host-associated > Plants > Roots > Unclassified | place... | reverse complement strand
CGAGCTTCACTTGCTCGGTCCGTCCCTTCGTTTGTCGTCTTTTCGTTTGTCGTCTTTTGGCGCTGGTGCCGCAGAGCGCATGGTTTCTTTGGCTTGTTTGAGCGCCTTCTTTTTTTCCACCTGTACTCCCGCACGGTAGGTAGCTTGGAGGAAGCCTTCGTCGTCGACGGGGTCCTCCTCGTTTTGATTGAACCTTATGTCTAGTATGCTGTCGGGCATAGCCATGTCGATCTTTTCCCTGAGTCCCTCCCCGGTTGCCCGAGCGAAGTTGTTCAGGGCCTGGAATTCCGTCATGTATGCACGGATGGACCCTTGGTACCTTAGCTGACCTAACTTTAGCTGGGCATCGGCCGCCTCTCTCTCGTTTCGGTATTCGGCTCGGATGGCCGCCACATAATTTACCCAGGTGTCGGCGTCACCTAGGTCTCGATACCGGTTGAGGTGCCATGCTTTGGCCGTATCGGTCAGAAGCGTTCCCAACCACGCGATTTTCTGGCGGTCGTTCGTTTCGGGGTAGAATCCCAGGAACATGGTGACGGCTTCCCACCACTGATTGAAGGAGGTCGATCCCTTCCCGTCAAAGGTTTCTGGGTTTTTCATTTTTAACCTGGCAATATTGCCTTGTTCGGGTCGGGCCGGTCAGTCCTGTCGAGCCCGTTCCACTCCTTCTGCCACCAGCCGTACGAGGTCCTGCGTGGTAATCGTAGGTGCAGGATTCCTAGGCGGCGAAGGAGAGCGGGGGTGCCTGGAGGGCGGTCGAGGCGGTTCGGATGGCAGGCCTGAGGGAGGTTCTGCTGACGATCCTGGTGGGGTTGAGGGGGGGTTCCCTCCTTGTCCTGCCGTGGGCTCGGACGCTGGTGGCCTCGGGGATATGTGGCGCCTAAGTTGCTCCAATCGCTGCCTCATCTCGGGTGTTGTGGGTAGCGCTGGGGGTCTCTGCCGTCGGGGCCTCGTTTCCGGGTTCAGACGTAGCGGGCTTCCCAACGCTGGTGGTGAGTGGGCTGAGGGGGCGCTGGTGCTGGTCTGCCGGATGGGGCTTCTCCATGCGGTTGGTCCTACTGGCCCTGGTGGCGTCGTAGGTAGGGGGATTCTGGTTGCGATACGTTGGATTTCCGCCCTTGCTTCCCGGAGTTGGTTTTCCAGGGTGGCTACTCGGTTCTGGTGTGAGGCTGCCCATAGTTCCACGTTTCCCTGAAAGTTGGCCAGGTGTTGGTTCCGGGCTTTGTTGGCTTCCGCCAGAAAGGACAGGGCATCATTGACCCGGGTCAGCTGAGTGGCCTGGCACATCTGTCGCTCGTTGGCCTCGTTGGTCCGCTCGATGATGGCCTGCCAGACGTTTCTGGCGAGAGATTGATACGCGTTTGCCGCTTTCGACAGCTCGCTACGTATCTATTCTTCTGCGATTTTCTCATTAGCGTTGACTCGGTCATATACGTACCTAGTGCCTTCCGCCAAGGTTTGATAGGCTTGTTCAATCTCCCGCGTTCGACGGTCGGTTCTGTCATAGGCGTCACCGCACAGCTCCGTGAGCCGTTGTAAGTCGTTCTCGGCTTGCTGTTGCTGGTTTACCAGGGTCCTGAGCCAGACTGCGGGGTTGGCTATTTCCACCGCTTGTTCTGGCCTTGGTGTTCCGTCGGTGATCTGAAGCAGGTCACGAAGGGCCTCAAGCCGGAGCATGTTAAAGTCCGAGGAGGTCGTCATGGTTCAATACTCGTCGAGAAAATCTCCGGTGTGGATGGTTTCGTCGTCGGTGAAGTAATAGTCGCAGTGGTTTCGGAGCTCGTCTTCCGTGAATTCGGCGTTCTGGTGGCTGTGGGCACAGTTGGACCAATATTGCATATACCAGTTCCAGGGTTCGTGGTCGCCCTTTTGGTAGGGAGTAGGAATTGGTCCGTCGCTGAATTCTTCCCACTGTTCGTATTTTGCAATTTCTTTGTCGATTGACTGAAAGCTGTAGTCGAACGAGTATTGAGATTTAGGCTCCAAGAAGGTGGACAGCTCGAGTAGATAGAGGTGGTCTTCGAAGTAGGTAACATCGACGTAAGCCATGAAAGTAGGGTGATCTTGAGATCAAGATTATAGTGTGACACTGGGGTTGTATCGTAACCGGAGTGTGGGGAGAATCAAAGGTAATCAGGCTACTTTCGATAATTCACAACGGAATAATCTTAGATCTTGTGTGTGGTTTTCGGTGGTAGTGTTTGGTGGGGACGTTCGTGCTGATTTCTTCCCGTCGAGGCGAGAAATCTCTTTCTTTTATCGGCGAGCGCCCGAGTGAGAAGTGGTGATCCAGACCGTTCGTTCTCTCGAGGCAGCTGCGTGCCTTCGGAGAGATACGGGTGAGTTGGACTTGGATTTCCCCGAGGTGTCTGCTCCTCTGAAGGAACGTGGGTGGATTAATTGGTCGTGGTCGGGGTGTAGATAAGATAGATGAGGTTCCGTTTGTTTCGTTGCATGCGTGATGCGGCCGAGCGGGGTGTGCAGCTGCGTCAAGAGGCTGTCTGCTCCGATCGTGGTGGAGAGTGTTCTCCGATCGTGGTGGAGAGACATGGTCACCTAGCTGTGCCCGCTCGTTTTGCACAAATTGTTCTCCCTCATCTCCGGAGTTCTAACTCCTTCGGCCGGTGTCTCAACCGAGGGCTAAGACTCCGTTCCTTATCTCCCGCCTAGACTCTTTGATCCTTTAGCCACGGCCTGAGCCTCGTCATCCTCAGTCACTGGATCTCTTCTATCTAGGCTACGTACTCGTGATATGACGTCCAGGTGTAACATGGGAGGATGTATTCGAAAAGCAATCGCGGAATTGGACCGTATTTTCTGAAGCGTGTGAACAATTTTTTTTTGGTTTAATCATACTCACATTCGACCTATACAGATCATGGCGGCGTACATTTTGCCTGGCCTTCCTGTCTGCAGTCTGCGCAGTGGCGGCTCGTTGCAAGCTCTCCTTTTGCCCTCCGCCCAGGCCTGTCCCAAGAAAGAGTAGATGCGCCCAAGGAAATCAACAAAGGGAAGAAACAAAGGAAAGTACACCCCCGTCCCCCTACTCCTCACCTGCCAATGCCATGAAGAAGGGCATGGGCAAGAACAGTGGTAGTTCCGCTCAAGCGCCCGAGCCTCCCGCAGCACCCAGCTCCTCCACCTCCGCCTCTTATTCCTCTTCCTGCTCTCGGCACTCCCCGAGCTCCCATTCTGACGTCTAGCTGCCAGGACCGTCTTCTTCTACAGGTGGCACCCGCCTGCCCACATCTGTTGCCGTGAGGAAGTCCAGCACTGCCTTTTCGCACCTCTTGTCGGCAAGCAGGTCCTGGATCCTCCACCGGCTCTTCCACCTTCCCGTTGTTGGAAATGCTTCTCGCGCCGAGATGGCCTTTAGGTTTGGCACTTCAGCTTTACAGTTTTGTTGAGGACACGTTTACGCCAGAGCGGGGAAGTAAGAAGGGATATCTGTTGTTCTTCTTGTACTTCTCTTCAACACCCGTCTCCTTCTGCACCTCTGCCCACAGCACCTTTTGCTGCAACTTCCATTCCGGGCACACCTTGAGGAGGTGGTCTCTCGTTTGCAAGGGGCACTAGCACCACCAGCACTGGGCATCGTGGCGGACCTTGGCCCAGTGTAGGTACTGTCCGATCTGGGTGTGGCCCATCTTCAGGTGGTAGAACCTTGAGGCGAGCCTCCTGGTGCTGTCGGCTACCACGCTATCAGGCTTCTGGCTCTTCGCCATACGGTACTTTGTCTTGGCGATGCGCCCTCCGGCCCATGACCGCGCCTCAGCCCACATATTCTCTGAGATTTCCCGCTTGCGCATCCGTGAAGATTGTCACCCGGTCCGGGACATATCCTCCTGATATCCATTCCAGCGCGTGTGCAAGAGCAGTGCACTCCGTATCGTAGGCTTCCTGGGTGTGGCCCAGGTGGCACATGATACCCTCCCAGGTCTGTCTGGTCTTCCACACCACCGGTATCCGGTAGCCCCATCCTCCATCCGTGACCCATCGGTGAACATTGTCAGTCCAGGCTGGGTCCTCTCTACCTCAGCCTTCGTCTCGGCTTCCTCCTCTTGAAGCAGTTCCACGTCAAAGGCCTCTGCCTCCTCTAGCAACACCGTGCCCTCTGTTTGCCCACTGTGTGCGAGAGCATTTGCGAGCCAGCGCCCGATTTGTGTTGGGGCTCCCACCACCTCCCGTCCCTGGTCTCCCTGCGGTAGGCTAAGCAGTCTCAGTCCAAAGCACAGCTATCTGTTTTCTAGCTGAGCTGCTGCTGCTCTGATGCCGGACTCCATCGAGAGAGCTCCCAGATTGGTTGTTCAGAAGCAGCCTGTTGTTGCTCAGGCCTCCCGGTTGGCCAGCCGCTGGATCTCCTCCGCCCGTCCTTGGGTTCCCATGGTGTAGTCCCCTTTCCACCAGAGCTCTGTCCCGAATATGGTGGTTGACTGAACACATGCCATCATAACTTTTCTACAGTTGGCTGGCGATAGTCCCATCTGTCCTGTGAGCCGCTGTAGCCTAGTCATTGCCTTGCTGCCTTCCTTCATCCAGGTGGCATGGTGCTCCTTGAGTGAGAGCTGGGCATCGAGCCAGATTCCCAGCCAGAGTGTGAACAGTGTGTATCACTTCTTCTGTGAGATTTCCTTAAGACCCCAAGTTTAAATGTTAGTATATAGGTTGAACAGGCCGCTCACATGCGAACACGCAACATGTGCACAAATGGGGAGGTAGGACTTACTTTTTTTTTTGGTTTATTCATTACTCGCATGCAACCTATGGATATCATGGCGAGAATATATACAGTCCGTTTTCCTATCCGCTGTCCGCGCAGTGGCGGCTCGTTGCAAGTACCCCTTTACCCTCCGCCCCTGACTTTCCCACAAAAAAAAAAAAAAATGGTAGACACGCCCAAGGAAATTACCAAAGGGAAGAAACAAAGGAAAAGCGTACCACGTCTCCCTACCCCCTGCCTGTCGACGCCATGAAGTCAGGCGTGGGTAGGAACCGCTGTAGTTCCCCTCTGGCATCCTGCTTCTCGGCCCCTGCCCCCTGCTCCTCCAGCCACTCCTGCACCTCCAGCTCTGACACCGCGCTCACGGCGTCATCCTCCTCCACCACCGGCACCTGTCTGCCCATGTCCGTGGTCGAGAGGAAGTCCAGCACCACCTGGCTGCACCTCCCGTCGGCCAGTTGGTCCTACACCTTCTACCGATCCTTCCCTTTTCCAGTCTCCTTCTTCACTTCCGCCCACAGGATCTTCTGCTGCGGCTTCCACTCGGGGCACTCCTTGAACAGGTGGTCCCGGTTCTGCGTTTGGTACTGGTGCCACCAGAATTGCCGGGTGGGTCGGTTCTTTGTCTAGTTGAGGTACTGCCCCATTAGGTAGTACCCCATCTTCAGCAAGTAGAACTGTGAGGCGATCCTCTTGGAGCTGTTAGCAACTGCGCCATCAAGCTTTTGGCTGTTCAGCATGCGGTACTTCTTTTTGGAGGTTTGGTCCCCAGTCCACTGGCATGCTTCCGCCCACTTCTTCTCTGAATCTTCCACTTAGTGTTTGCGAGTGATCGCAGGAGCAGAACAAGATTTTTCACCCCATGGGTGTCCGGTTTCCCTGCCCCAATCTTCGCCCACCTGTCGGCTTCCTCGTTGCCAGCTATGCCCTTGTGCGCCGGACACCACCAGATCTCGATGGTGATCCCTGGCCTTGCCCTATACAGTGTGGCAGTATGCTCCCACGCCCGAATGGCATATTGCTGTCCTGGACCAGATCCGTCCGATGCCATTCGTCTGATGGCCGCTTGTGCATCTCTGGAGATTGGCACCCGCTCCGGGGTGCATCCCCTGGTGGCTGATTCTAGCCCATGGGAAATCGTGGCGCATTCCGCATCGTAGGCCTCCTGGTTGTGGCCAGGCCTCGCAGCAGTCCGTCCTGCCCGGTCAGGCCCCGCAGTCTTTTAGAACGGTCCCGACCTGGGCAGGGACCCCACTGCCCTAGTCTGTCCGAGTATAGGATTTGGACGGACTGCCGAAGACTGCTGGGCCCGGCGGGGCCCGGCGGGGCACCCCACTAGTGTAAAAAAATTTGGTTTAGGGTGAAAACTTTACTACGGTGGGGTATGCAAGACCGCACTCAGCAACCACTATGTATTCCTACCGCCATCTTGACCCGACACACCAGACATCCAGCCCACGGCACTACCCCCACCACTCAGAATACCTAACAGCGATCTCAGTACTGATGCCTATACCGAACACGAAGCACTCGATGATAGTCATTCGCCCTGAGGATTCGGCTTCTCAGTGACAACTCCTTGTCAATCCCGAATTACTCTCCCTACCAATGGGCGGCAGTGAGTCATGGACATATGGAGAGAAGACACATACCAGCAGCTATGAGGCTGCTGTGACTGAGCAGATGCTGAACGAATTGATGAAGCATGTAGAGGAGACGAAGGCAGGTGGGGACAATGTGAGTGATATATAAAACCACAAAGATCACAGAATATGAGTGCACGATTTCTCCTCTCTACCATCTCTTGTTCGATCACCGTGACAATTACGTATTTTTCCACCCCCTTTGTGCTCCTCGGTAGCTAGTCATCGACTTTATTTCCGTACTATGTACTTGTTGGAATATAGGGATTGATAGAGATGAAGACAGTGAATTAATTGATTGATAAATAGTCGAAGGCAGAAAATTCTCTCCATATACAACAAGCCTCGGGGACTGCCATGGGGAAAGGGCGGAAGACTGTCTCCCGAGCTGGTGCTCGGAGATTCAGGCAGCTGTCATCTCCGGTCCGTCACCTCCGGATGCCCATTATTCTGACAGTAGTTGTGGTACACTGTGGCTCCCCACAGATACAACTGAATTAACAGCACACCCGCCCCGAGAACGGAGACCGGAGTGGGGCAAGGGGGGCCAGGCCTGGCCGGGTCCAGCAGTCCGTCCAGTCCTGACTGAAAAATGTCTACGGGACTGTTACACCCTAGTATAATGGGCTAACAGCTCGACGAGAATGTAATAGATATTGGGCGCAGAACATTGACGGTCTCTCGAGTGACACTCTCCAAACGTTGACAGTCTCGCGAATACCACTATCCAAACATCGACAGTCTCGCGAATGCCACCCCGAAACTTTGACGGTCTCGCGAATACCACTCTCCAAATGTTGACGGTCTCGCAATTGCCACCTCGCAACGTCAACGGTCTCGCGAATGCCACCTCGCAATATCGTCGGTCTCGCGAATGCCACTTCGCAACATCGTCGGTCTTGCGAATGCCACCTCGCAACGGCGTCGGTCCCACGAATGCCACGCCGCAACAGCAACGGCACCGGCAGCACCGGACGACAATGGCGCAGGCAGCATCAGACAAGTGACAGCCTGACACCTACTCTAAGGTATTGGGGAAACACAAGGAGCACGAGAGTCTAGACGGGAGGCAAGAGTGGAAGTAGGACCTCGGTGGCCAAAGTGGTTTGCCGGGGACTACTCCGCGGTTGCAAAGTGGAACCTGTGTGACCCATGGAAGCTATGGGAACGACGAGGTTCGTAGCAGCACCATATCTTGTCGTTGGTACCGGTCAGGACGAGTACGCTCTGGGCCTAGACCCACGTTCACCTTGGCTTCAGCTGGTGCATATGTGAGTGGATTCCTGAGGACAAAGAAGTACGGAATCGGCATACGCTTGCGCAACGCTGAGGACAAAGGAAACGGATTGGCATGCGCGCCGAGGACAAGGGAAGCGAATTGGCATGTGTGTGCATGCTGAGGGAAAAGAGCGGGAATTGGATGAGAGGCGCCGAAGACAAAGGATACGGATTGGTATGCGCTTGCGCGACGCCGAAGACAAAGAGTACGGATTGGTATGTGCTTGCGCGGCGCTGAAGACAAAGAGAAGGAATCGGCGTGTGCGCTGAGGAAGAAGAGAAGGAATTGGCATGCGCACAGCACTGAGGGAAAAGAGCAGGAATTGGATGTGTGGCGCGCCGAGGACAAAGAGTGGGATTGGTATGTGCTTGCGTGGCTCTCCATTCCTGAAGACAAGGTCAAAGGATAGAGGACGGCGGTAGCATAGGTCGACTCCGCTCTTATAGATGTTTGGCGCGCCGCGGAAAGGGGAGGACAGAGAGAGAGAGAGAACCTGTAACGACACCCCTTAGACTATTCCGCTGTGAATTATCGAAAACCTGATTAAGATATCGATTCTACCATGACTCCGGTGACCTGTCAGCACCCTAGTCTCACAAGGATGGCCGTCTTTAGACTGCAGGGACTAGCGGCCATAGTTCAGTCCCGGGCAGGCCTCAAGACGGACAGGACGGACGATTGCGAGGCCTGGTTGTGGCCCATGTGGGCTTTTATGCCCTCCCAGGTTTGGCTGTTTCTCCACACCACTACGTACCCAGTAGCACCACCGCCCAGACAGGACCCGCCCGTGAGCATCATGAGCCTGGGCCAGGCCTTTTCCGCTGCTGCCTTGGCCTCTGCCTCGTCCTCCTGTAGCAATTCGGCATCAAGGGTCTCCGCTTCCACGAGCAGAACTATGTTCTCTGTTGGCCCCCTGTGGGTGAGGGCGTTCGTAAGCCTTCGTCCGATCCCCGTCAGGGCATCAACCACTTATCGTGCTTGGTCCCCCTGTGGCAGGCTCAGCAGTCGTATCACAAACCGCCGCTGCCTGTTTTCCAGCTGCGCCGTCGCTGCCCTAAGGCTGGACTCCATCGAAAGGGCTTCCAGATTGGTCGTCTTGAAGCAGCCCGTTGTTGCCCTGGCTTTCTGGTTGACCAGCAGTTGCAGTTCGTCCGTCTGACCCATTGTTCCCTGAACATGGCCTCCTTTCCACCAGAGTTCCGACCCAAACATGGCAAACGACTGGACGCATGCAGTCATGACTTTCCTGCAGTTGGCTGGTGACAACCCCATCTGCCCTGTGAGGCACTGGAGTCTGGTCATAGCCTTCTGCCCATGCTTCAGCCTGGTGGCGTGGTGGTCCCTGAGCATGAGCTGTGAGTCTAGCCATACTCCAAGCCACCTCGTTGCCATCTTGTTGAATGGGACATGACTGGCCACAACTGTCACCTCCGCCATGGGCACCTTCTTCTTTCTCCGAAACAGGGCTGCCTCGGACTTACCATGGTCGGAGGCCACGCCATTGCCAGTGGCCCACTCAATTGAGGCAGTCGCTGCTGCAGAGAGCTTGTCTGCCACCGCCTTTTCATCCGTGCCGTCAGCCCACCAGCCGATGTCGTCCACAAAGGACAGGCCATAGATGCCTGGGACGGCAGCTTCTACCACATCAAAGATCCCCGACAGGTAGGTGATGAAGAGGACAGATGCTGCGGAAGATCCCTCGGGTATGCTGGCATCCACCAGGTAGTCGAGCCTGCCAGGGAGTTGCACCTTGCTGCGCTAGTCTACTTTTAGCTCTTTATAACTTCTTTTTTCACACTATTTTTTTTTTTCAGGGGAAGCTTCAGAAGTAACAGCGCTCGCTGCTGGAATGCTTCACCAGCATCACTATCTACATAGCAGCAATGTCTACTAGTGAAACAATTCCCCAATGGCGATCTTCTCAATCCATTTCCCAATGGCATACCTAGTACCAGAACCAATCCGATTTTTAAATGCCTTCAAGACGTACAAGGACAAAATCATCCCTACAAAAAAGAATGCGGCATTGGTAGCAGAAATGAAGGTTTCTACATTCAAGCATCGGACTTGTGGACGGCTTTCAGCTGCAGAATATGGGAAGACTCGGCGGCTGCTGTTAGATGATAAGGAGGAGGTTTTGATATGGCGGTGTGAGATTTTGCAATGTGGTGGCTTTCCGCAAAGTATTTGAGACATAACGGCTATCGCAGAGGAAATTCTGCGCAAACGTGAACCGACTACAAAAATTAGCCCACGGTGGGTGCAACGAAGTTTACATCAGTGCCGGCCAGATGTGAGAATTCGTTGGAGCCAGCAACTCGATCATATCAGAGGTCGACACACAAACAACCACAACGATGATATTATAGGGATAGAGGAGGAGGAGGAGATCGAAATCTGAGTAGTGTCTGAGTCCAAAGTGGACAAAGATCGCTGCAACCAGCTATATCTGAGGATCATTTCTAGCCCTTACTTGATTTTATCAGAGCAAAACTTGTTTCATACGATGAATTTATGTGTAAACAACAAGAATCCCTATAATCCGCTGCGGATCAGGACCCTGACATTTTGGAGTGCAAAAAAAACCGAGTGACGACACGCAGCCAGTACCGACTACATCTGAGGATTATTTTCAGCCATTACTCGACTTAATTGGATCAAAACTGGCTGAGTACAATGGGTTTATGTGCATCTACATTTAAAAAAATCTGGGCCACGCTAGTGATTAATAAACCACACTAGCCGTTTTGGCTTAGCGGGGCTCGACTACCTGGCAGGCTACATAACTAGATTGAAAATGCAGCTCGCAACCGAGCAAGGCCCTTAGTCTAGTCTGCCTCTCGTGCCTACAGCTACAATGAAGACGATGGCCACTCCCCTTACACCACATTACTTGGACCCAAACATCCACATCAGCCTGACCAATGATCCGCCCGACCTGACCTCGACCGCGTCACAGGTGCGATCCGTAGTCCTCTTCGTCGGTACTGACCTCCCATCCCTCCACTTCAATCCGATCTATCTCACACATGCCTCCATTTAGGAACAACCCGCAATTCGTTCAACGGCTAAGCGGTAGCGATTCGAATGGCGTGCGCACCGAGTTCGATGCCGAGCTGGTGCGGGAGGAGAATGAGGTGGAGGCGGATGCGGAAGCATAGGGAGTGTTGTTATGGGCGTACTGCGGAAGTGGGAGTCGTTTGGAAACTAGAAGATTTGATACAGGAGAGAGAGAAAGAGAATAGAAGGAGAGGAAGAGCGCTTTGCGATTTGATTGAAGACTGAGGACTTGTCTATCTATGAGAGCGGAAATGAGAGACGATATATACAGCAGTGGCCACCTGGCCTAGATGGCGATGTCGGCATAATGTCTCGACCTCCGCAACATAAACTTCCTTTCCCGCCGGAGTCCAGAACATGTCAACGAAACCCAATTCAACAGAGTCCAGAATATGTCAACGAAACCCAATTGAACAGAGTGCGGAACATGTCAACGCCGCCGAGAGTTCCCTCCTCGCCACGCCACCTCCGCCACCACATATCTAATCTATCTCACTAACCACAAGAAAACAAGAAATAGGAAAAATAGGAGATAGGTGTGATAGCGCTAATTTCAACAGGGAGATGTTCCGGAGGGATTCGTCAGAGTACGGAACCCCAAGGAGGCCAAGATATACGCATGTCTTGGGAACGATATACAGTGCTCGCTGAGCACAACCGAGCACGGCCAGGCGGTGGAGGAAGAAGAGGAAGGGAAGACGGAAGTGGATGGAGAGGGGGAACGCCGCGTACAGCAGACGAATCCGCTCACGCAGCTGGGATGGTTCGGCATGTTCCCGGGGATGACGGTCACGCCGGTGAGCATCGCGCGGCCGACGGCGGCGCTGCTCTCGACCGCCAACAACAAACACCTCGATGACGCCATCTTCAGGATCTTGGACCCGACACTCGAGAAGACGCCCGTCAGGACGAAGCACTCGGACAGTGCACGGCATGGGCCGTCATGATCCAACAGGGTCGCACACGATTAATGAAGCATCATCATCATCATCGCACGGCATGGGCGAAATGGAGGCTAACGTGTATATGGCCACGATCCTGCCCGGCTACTACGTGCAGTCGCTGGGCGCGCTGACAGAGTTGCGACGGAGTCTGGGCCGTGACTGGATCCTGGGCAGCGGACATGGGTGTTCAGACAAGCAGACAAGAGTCAAACAGACGAGATGTGGATGGCCAGGAAGAGTGATTTGGACTATTGAACGATTTGAATTGATGAGACCAAACGAACAGCTTCTTCGGAACTATGAACGTTTACGGGATAGTAAATGAGAGCCCCATGTCCCCCACCCCAATCATCTCCTACATCTAGCCTTGATCCAACACGATCTCCCCTCGGAACGATAAACGGTTACAGAACTGTGAAAGAGACCCACGTTCCCCACACAACCCATTTCCTACATCTGCGCATCATCCAACACTATCTCTCCGAAGCGCTGCCCCAACACCAGAAGTTCCTCCTCACGCCCGCCCATGTGCTCGCCAGACGTGCCAGACTTGCGACCGTCGATGTAGTCCTGCAGGAATAGAATCAACTGCTTCCGCTGCTCGTTGTATCCGTTCCACAAGTCCGGTTCGCGAGCGCGGTGGATACCTTTCTGGAGCTTCTCCACGAACTGGTCCGACCAGCGGGGATAGAAGTTGCGGGGACCCCTGAAGCTCGACTTGCTTCCGGACGCAGTGTCGACACGGTTGCCGATCGGCTCCCCGATGGAAGCGGCATGAGTGGTTTTCAGGGAGTCGGCATAGCCATACGGAGGCAGCGACCTCGAACGGATTCGGTTCTCGGAGAGGTTGGCAGCGACAGTGCACGACTGTCCGACCGCGATATTGTCCGACATCTTGGGTGTTGTACGAGAGAGGGACCGAGTAGTTGGTGTTTTCCGTGCCGTATGTCGTCGAGGTTGTATTAAATAGCTGAAGAGGGTCAGGCTCGTGGTTATATAAGGTTGGCGGAAATAGTTTTCCAAAAAGTATCGTACGAAGGTAGAGACTCTATCGAATGGCCCCACCTCCTGTGTTTTGCAGAAGGATGTTGGGGGTGCAGTTTGCGATCACCAGAATGTGTTGGGATAAGTCCCGCATCTAGGTAAATGCAAAACCAGCCCTTTTAGATACACCCAGCTCACAATCCGACTGGCGCTCAATTCTTCGAGGAGACACACAAAGCTCCTGTCATCTAACCATCCCCATAATTTGCACATATCTTCGGTTTGTTGCACCTTCTGTTGTTTCATCTTCCGGCATTCAGCTTTGATCTGGTGCCCTCTTCGCCGCCTGATGACTTGGATATTCGTCTTTGTTTGCTCCCACCACCGATGAGCACACTAGGCATGCACTCGTTTTGATGTACGTATCCGCGATAACCAGGAAATCGCATTTGTTGCGTAGCAGCGTCCCGGACCACCGACGCTCGAAACCGACAGGGTTCACTTCTTGCCTTGAAGGAAGCAGAGTACCGCAACTTCCAGTCCCGGATCCGGACTTACTCAAATATCACTAGAGAGATTCAGCCAACTTGATAAACCCCTGTTCTTGATAACAACTTGATGGTAACCGTGGCAACTGTGACCCCAAGTCACATATTTTGTCAACAATGGGTTAACGTAGTAGCG
>Ga0307512_10005427_pt1 | contig 13316 bp, 15 predicted proteins | sample 14_EM_MG_FD_200267 | JGI IMG/M metagenome (GOLD analysis project Ga0307512, IMG submission 200267) | Populus trichocarpa ectomycorrhiza microbial communities from riparian zone in the Pacific Northwest, United States - 14_EM | ecosystem: Host-associated > Plants > Roots > Unclassified | place... | reverse complement strand
CGTGGGCTTCAGGATGGCGCAATGCTCGCGTCCGCGTAGCGCAGCACGGCGCCGACGCCGTGCTGCAACGGCACTTCCCCGGGGGAGACCAGGGCGAGATTCGCTCCCGTGCCGGATGCCGCCCGGACCAGGGCGTCGTCCGCCCGGACCCGCTGGGGGTCGTCGACGCCGGATTCACGCAGCAGACGCTCGTCGACCGCGATGAGCGTGGGGTCGCCGGGAGCGATCCACAGCATGTCGGTGGAGGAAGGGTCGTTGGCCAGCAGGACCGTGTCGACCTGTCCGCGCTGCAGCCGGGTCACCACGTCGGCCAGTCCGATGCCGGCCTGGTCGGCGCCGCGCTGTGCACCGTATCGGTCGACGACCTCCCGGACGTGGCTTTCCGCCACCTCGGCGATGGCCTGGATCGTCACATCGTCGAGCGTGTTGTCGTCGGCTCCGGCGTGCCGCGAGCCGGCGTCGGTGCTCACCAGCCGGTCCCGCCACCGCTGGGGCAGCCGGCCGGTGAACGTCTGTACCGCCCGTACGTCACCACCCACGACGATGACCTCGGCACCGACGGCGTCGGCGAGATCGACGGCCGCTGCCGCGACGTCGGTGGCGTTGCGCTTCCACGCCTCCTCGACGGCCAACTGGTAGTGCCGGTGCGACCAGCCGCCGACGTTCACCTTGTGCAGCGGAAACGTCTCGCTGCCGGTCACGGTGCGCCGGCGTGGCGCACCGCCGACGGACAGGCCTTCCAGGTCTGCTCCGGTCCGGTCGGCGAGCACGCGGACGTACGGCACATCCTCGCCGCGCTGGGCGAGCAGCGGCATGGTGTGCGGCAACGGACCGTAGCGGGCTTCATCGATCGCCGGGGCAGCGGACAGGGTTTCCAGCCGTACGACCTCGCCGGCATTTGCGAAGATTGCCAGCCCGTACGGTCCGGGCTGGTGCGGATGTTCGGCGACGGCGACGGCGACGGCGTCCACGGTCGCCTGGTCCGCGCCCTGGTCGCGCAGTTTGCTGCGCAGTGCCTGCCAGCGCAGCTGTAATTCGTGATCGGCATTCTCGCCTGTCCGGGTCGCGTCCAGGTAGACGGTGACCCAGTCACCGCGACGGTCGTAGAGCGGTCGGAGAAAACTCAGATTCATCACATCACCTCTCAGCTGAAAGGGGTTACTACCCGCCCACGGCGGCTTCTCACCAGCGGCTCCGGTCTCGTTGTGCGGCCGGGCATGGCCGGTTTACCCCACCTCGGTCGGGGCATTCGAGCGTTTATGGAACGAGGTAGCAGCAAACACGCCACCCGTCTCGACGAAGAGATGAAGCACGAGGTGCAAGGCAACGTCCAGGGCATCACCGGTGGCCGGGCCGAGGAGTGGAAGACGGCCGAGCCGGCCGGCGAGGATCAGCCCGCGGCGAGCCGGGTGCCGAACATGGACGAGCACGCGGATCTCAGCCGTTTCGGGACGTACATCGGGTTGTCCAGCATGCCCGGGGATCGTGCGGCGCTCCGGCGGGGTGCCGAGACACTCGGGGCGCCTGCCGACGTCCTCGCGGATCTGGATCGGTTGCCGGAGGGTGTTGTCTTCCACACCGTCACGGAGATCTGGGCGGCCCTCGGCCGGGGGCCGGCCGAGCGCTCACCACGATGACTCCCGCCGGCCTCAAGGCGCGCGCCTTGAGGCCGATGGAGACGGCTCCGCAGCCGAGTGCCGTGTCATCGGGGGCGCATCTACCACCATTTACTCGCCTGATCATCGACCTTCGAAGCTTCTCCACCACCGCTGCCACGTGCACTGATATGTACCCGATGCTCGCTCACGTTGCATGGCGCGAAGGTCACGGCTACCTACGGCGTCGGACAGCTCATTACCGGCGCTTGGAACTCACCCCGGCACCGCCGGGCTGCGCCGAACGAAAACTGGCCGTTGTCAACCCCTGCCGCCGGTTCTGCGGTGAGCACCGCGCCGCTCGCCTCCGAGGCCGGCGTGACCGGCACCCGATGACCGGCGGTGGCTGACGGCGGCGAGCAGCGTTTCCGGGGATGGAAGGTTCGCCGCCGGTGGTCATCGTGTGGTGGTGTGGGCGGGGAGTTCCGGTGTGGCGGTGTCCAGCGGCACCGCTTGCGGCGGTAGCAGGCCGAGGTGGACGGTTTGCCGGCCGAGCAGCGGGTCGATGAGCCAGTCGAGGGCGACTCGGGTCCGGCCGGCGGGCAGGGCGGACAGGTGGTAGACGCGGGTGAGCATCTTGGCGGCTGGTCCGGACATCGGCAGGCCGAGCGGGTTGGCGGCGGCTTGTCCGCCGGCGAGGTCGACGACGAAGCCGAGGTCGTGGTGGCGGTAGGGGCGGCGCCGGCGGTGTTCGTAGCTGGCGGCGAGGTTCGCGGCGGCCAGCCGGCCCTGGCGTACGGCATGTTGGGCGGTCATCGCCGTCGGTTGGCCCGGCCGGGTACGGTCCGGTACGGCTGCGGCGTCGCCGCAGGCGAGGATCTCCGGGTGGCCAGGGACGGTGAGGTATTCGTCCACGACCAGCCGGCCGCGTTCGGTGGGCAGGCCGAGGTCGTCGATCAGCGGGTCGGGTCGCGCCCCGACGCACCAGATCAGCGAATGGGTCGCCACGTGTTCGCCGGTGGACAGCCGGATCCCGTCGGGTGCCGCCTCGGTCACCGAGACACCCATCCGGATCTCGACGCCGCGGCCGCGCAGGATGCGCTCGGCGGCACGGGACAGCCGCGGGTCGAGCTCCGGCAGCAGACGGTCGGCGACGTCGAGCAGCAGCCATCGCGGAGCCTGGCTGTCCAGTCCGCGGGTGCGTTCGGCCACCGTGCGGGTGTAGCGCTGGCCGTGCGCGGTGACCTCGGTGCCGGTGTAGCCGCCGCCGACCACGACGAAGGTGCACCGGGCGGCTCGTTGACGCGGATCGTCGCTGGCCGCGGCGAGTTCGATCTGCTGGACCAGGTGATCGCGTAGGTACACTGCCTCCGGGATGCCGCGGAAGCCGTGTGCGACCTCGGCGACGCCCGGAATCGGCAGCAGCTTGTTGACGCTGCCTACGGCGATGATGAGCTGGTCGTAGCCGACCTGGCTGTCCTGCCCGTCCGGGGTGACGTAATGCACGCGACGGCCGGTGAGATCGGTGTGGACGGCCTCACCGATCAACAGCCGTACGCCGGGCAGGGTCGCGGTGAGCGACACCGTTATCCGGCGCGGGTCGAGGATTCCTGCGGCCACCTCGGGCAGCAACGGCGTGTAGAGGAAGTAGTCTGTCGGGTTGAGTACCGTGACCTCGGCCCGGTCGCGGGCTAGCCGCGACAGCGTGCGCGCGGCGTGGAACCCGGCGAATCCGGCTCCGACGATCAGGATGCGGGGACGGGTCATGGCTCACACTCCCAACACTCGGCGGCGTTCGCGTCAGCGGACTGGCGTACCCGTGTCGGCCCGGACGAAACACCCACCCGCCCGGAATCTGCGGGGTGCCGGTTTGCCGTGCGGCGTACCGGACTCGCTCACGGCGGAGTGCGCTCACGGCGGACGATGTCCGGCAGCGGCGTTACGCTACCGCCCCGGCCGCCCTGAGCCAGGTGATCATCCGGGCGGCGGTCCCCCGGTCCTCGCCCGTCAACGCCAGGTCGCGTAGCTGCGTCGCGTACTCGCCGGCGTCCGAGAGGGCCTTGGCGAAGATGGTCGCTGGTCACCCCGACGACGTACTGCTGGCGGCGTAGCCGGTCCAGGCTGCCACCGGCCAGCCGCTGACGGGACAGGCCGTCGAGCCAGACGGCCACGCCGGCTGCGACAGGTCCGCCAGTCGGTCGGTCATGGCGTGTCTCCCGTTCGGATCATGGCCTGCGCCGCGGCGACGATGGCGTCCGCGTCGATGCCCGCGGCGTGCAACTGCTGCTCAGGCGTGGCCGAAGCCGGCATGCCGTGGACGGCCAGTTTGCGTAGCAGAGGCGGTGGTGTGCTGCCGTCGGCGAACACGTCCAGGACGGCGTCGCCGAGACCACCTTCGGGCCAGTGGTCCTCCACGGTGATCAGGTGACCGGTATCGCGGGCCGCCGCTCGTAGCGTTGCCGCGTCGATCGGTTTGATCGAGTACGCGTCGATCACCCGGGCCGGGAAGCGTAGCCGGTCGGCCGCCGTCAACGCCTCGTGGACGGTGACCCCGGCAGCCACGATCGTCAACTGGTCGTCGGCCGTGGCGTGCAGCGCCCGGTTGCCGCCGACGCTGAATTGCTCGCCGGGCGGGTAGATGACCGGGGTGTCGCCGCGGCTGGTGCGCAAGTAGCTGACGCCGGCCCGGTCGGCCATCGCAGCAACCAACTGCACGGTCTGGTTGGCGTCGCACGGGTAGAGGACGGTGCTGCCGTGCACGGCGCGGAACGCGGCCAGGTCTTCCAGGCCCATCTGCGAGGGCCCGTCCGGGCCGATCGCCACGCCGGCGTGGGAGCCGCACAGCCGCAGATCGGCCCGGCTTACCGCCGCCATCCGCACGAAGTCGTACGCGCGCGACCAGAACGCGGCGAACGTGGCCGCGTACGGGATCCAGCCCCGGATCTGCATCCCCACGGCCGCGGCGACCATCTGCTGTTCGGCGATGTAGCACTCGAAGAACCGGTCGGGGAACTTCTCAGCGAACCACGCGGTGCGGGTGGAGTCGGCCACCTCGCCGTCGAGCACCACCACCTGTCCGCGGGCGACACCCAGCGCGGCCAGCGCCTGCCCGTACGCGGTCCGGGTCGCCACCTGGTCGCCGACGTCGTAGCGGGGCAGCTCGAGCGGCCCGGAGGGGAACCGGTGCGGTTGCCCGCCGCGGTCCGGGAGCGTCACTTGGACACTCAGATCCCGTACGCCGCCGAGGTGCCGGACGGCTCCGTCGGCGTCGGGCAGCGGCTTGCCGTGCTTGCCTTCCCGGTCCTCCACGTCGGGTACGCCGCGGCCCTTGCGGGTACGGGCCAGGACCACCGACGGCCGGCCGTGTTCGGCGGTGGCCTCGGCGTACGCCCGGTCGACGGCGGCCACGTCGTGACCATCGACTGTGATGGTGTGCCAGCCGAACGCGCCGAACCGGCGCGCGTACGCGTCAAGATCCCACCCATGCCGGGTCGGGCCCCGCTGACCGAGCCGGTTCACATCCACTACCACGGTCAGGTTGTCCAACCCGTTGCCGGCCGCGTGCTCGACGGCCTCCCAGATCGACCCCTCGGCCAGCTCGCTGTCCCCGCACAGCACCCACACCCGGTACGGCAGCCGGTCCAGCCGCGCCCCGGCCAACGCCAACCCCACCCCCACCGGCAGACCCTGCCCGAGCGAACCGGTGGCCACCTCCACCCACGGCAGCCGAGGCGTCGGATGCCCCTCCAGCCTGCTGCCCAACCGGCGGTAGCCGAGCAGCTCCCGCTCGTCGATCGCGCCCGCCGCCCGCAGCATCGCGTACATCAGCGGCGAGGCATGCCCCTTGGAGAAAACCAGGTGGTCGTTGTGCGACTCACCCGGGTCGCCGACGTCGTACCGCAGATACCGGACCAGTAGGACCGCCATCAGATCCGCGGCGGACATCGCCGACGTGGGATGACCTGAACCGGCCGCCGCCGCGACCCGTACCGCGTCCACCCGCAACTGCTGACCCAACTCAGCCAGCGTGCCGAGGTCCGCATCCGCCCGCATTGTCGTCGTCATCCCACCCGCCTACCCACCGCCCTCCACGGCAAACTCGCCCTACCGGGCCAGCCCAACACCGCGCGCGGTTTCGGCCCAACCCGGTCGGGTAGTACGCGAGATTCGCCAGCCCAACCCGGGCCGGCCCGAGACCAGGAGACCACCACATGTCGAGCCCGCGTATCGAACCCGACCCGGACCGCTACCCACCGCTGGATCCCGGCGCACCGATCCCCGAGGATCCCGGCGAACTGTCGCCCGAGATGCCCGACCCGCTGCCACCCCCGCCGATGGAGCCGTCACCGCCGGTGGAGCCGTCACCGCCGGTGGAGCCGTCACCCGAGCCGGCCAAGCCGGACGGCATCCCCGAACCGGCCTGACCTACCCCGCCCCACATGCGCCGATTCTTCGACCTCAACAGCGGGGGCCTCGACGCAACGCACGCCTGCCCCCAGTCGATGGAGCCGATGGTCCGGTCGATGGACTGGCCGACGTCGTGGTCGAGGTGGCAGCCGCAAGCGTGGCCGTCGCTGGTCGACGTGGATCAGACCGACGACGGGTACCTGTTCGAGATCGGCCTGCCGGGCGTACGCCGGGAGCACATCCACACGTCGACGTCGGCGACCAGGGCTGTCGATCAGCGCCGAGGTCAAGGAACGCGAACGCGTCGGTGTGTTCCGCACCCGCCGCACCGGCACCTTCCCAACGAACCACCCTGCCGTCCGGCATCGGCCCGTCCAGCATCGGCCCGGACGGGGTCGACGCCCCGTTCACCGACGGAGTGTTGACGTGCGCCGTCGCCGCGCGGAGCAATCCAAGCCGCACGGCATCAAGAGCCCTGCCCGTAGTTGGCGCTGCCACGATCACGAGCTGGCCGACTTGGCGCACCCGCTCGCGATAGCAGGGGTCGATGCCTGTGAACGCGATGCGTACCCCACGCCGGGCCTCCGCGTTGGCTGCAGACTGGGCGGCGGGGCCTGGCCCTCTACGCTCATCAGCCCAGTCCTTCCTGACATCACCCGATGATCACCATCGACCCAGTGACCGTCCTGGCGCTGATGCTGCCAGAGTCACCGGAAAGCACACGGCATCGCGGGACTCACTTTACCCGCGGTAGGTGCCCAACGATCCGGAGATATCCACGTCCGGCACGGGTGCACGAGCCGCCGCGAGCTGGCGGGCAGAGATTCGACAGTTGTATGTCCGCCAGCCAGCGGCTTGACCGTCGGGCACGGATCAGCCGGCCAGCGCCGGCCGGCCGAACAGTGCGGCGAACCCCGACGGCAGCTGGCTCAGGACGTCATTCAACTCACCGCCGGAGACCGCATCCGCGACTGTCGACAGCACCGCACTGGCGTCCCACTGCGCGGTGCGCTGCGTGGCGCCGACACCCTCGGCGACCTGGCGCAGGAACTCCTGCACCCCGAAACTCTCCGCCGCACCAGCGTGCGCCGTCAGCATGGTGGCCGTGTCGGCGGGCAGCTGCGCGGCCAGGTCGCGGACCTCGCCGCCATCCAACCGGCGGGCCAGGACGGCGAGCACGACCCGTGTCACCTGCTCGGCTTCCGCAGCGGCGCCGTACTCACCGCGCTCACGCACGCGGGCGAGGAACTCGTGGTCCTTCATGCTCTCCTCCTTCCAAAGACACCATCCAACTACGATGCCCCACCCGGGCGGGGCGAAAACCCCGATCGGGCGGCCAGGCACCACCCCCTCGACCCGTGAGGTGGCCGCGGCCAGCGCGGTCGCCGCCGGGATGCCACAGTGTACGTATTCGCTGATCGCGGCGGGGAGGATGCCGTGCGGCTTGGCCGGGCCGATGCCGACGTCCGAACCGGCGACCAGACGTACGCCGGAGCGGTGTAGCCGGGCGGCCCCGTCCCGCAATGCGGCCCCGGTGATGCCGGCACGCTCAGCCAGCGCCAGGATGGCGGGCGGCACGACAACGGCGGGATCGGATCCGAGAGTGGCGCAGACCGCGATCCGAGATCGGGCGAGCGCAGCGGCCAGGTCATCATCGACGTGCGACCCGGTAGGGGTTACGCAAGTGCAGTGTTCGATGCCGTCGACACCCGCCCGTAGCGCCTAATGGACTGCGGTCAGCACGTGCGCGTGGGCGGTGACTGGCAGGCCCAGGTCGTGTGCCTGCCGCACCGCCGCGACCAGTTCACCGTCGGTGAACTGCGGCCGGGTGGTGTCCGTGCCGGGCGTCAACACGCCACCGCTGGCCATGATCTTCACCACGTCGGCGCCGGCCTCGGCGCGTTGCCGTACCGAATCGCGTATCTCGTCTTCGCCACGGACCTCACCGCCCATCGACCAGCAATGCCCGCCCACACTGGTGATCGGCGTACCGGACGCCACGACCGTGGGCATCCCGGACCCCGGCCTTACCTCGCCAGGCCAGCACGGCCCCGCGCCGGTCACCCAGATCGCGGACCGTGGTGATGCCGGCGGCGAGCTGCGTACGTAGCGAGGTCTCGATGACGGCGTCCATCTCGGGGCCGGAGAACTCGACGAGCCGGTCCAAGGCGCCCGGCCCGCCGTCGGCACACAGGTGGACGTGCGCATCGATCAGACCGGGTAGCAGAATGCCGTCCGAAACCACATCCACCGCCACGTTCTGCGGCACGGGCACCGCGCCATGATGCACGCCCGCGATCAGGCCACCATCGATGAACACCACGGCCCCTTCGCGCAGCATCTGCTCACCGTCAAAGACCCGCGCCACCCGGATTGCCCGCATCGTCACTCCGTTGCGTAGAGAGTTGAAACAAGTTGCCAACGAACACCGCACGCCCGCCTCCCGGATGCGGCGCTCCCGCCGTCTGAATGCCGCGCCCGGTCGCCGGCGTGGGCCCGACTGTTCCTGACCGGATTGGTGCTCTGGTTCCTGACCGTCGTCGTCACTTTCGCGACCGGCAACCCCAACCTTGTTCCGACGCTGGTGCTGCTCGGCAGCTTCCTGGTGCCGGTGACCTTCGTGGTGTGGGCGTTCGGCCGGCGGCACAGCGGCGAGGTTACCTCCGAGCTGCTGTTGACCACCTTCGTCACCGGCGGTGTCCTCGGCGGCGTACTCTGCGCCTCGCGGTCCGCCTTCGCGACGCCGCAGCCGAGCCGGCCGACCACAAGCCGGCGGCCGGAGCGCTCGCCAGGAACGCGTCCGTGCCCGGTCGCTCGCCGAACCCATATTGGATCTCGTCGGCCTGCGCGGCCAAAGTATTGCTGGTGGCCTCTGACCGGCCCTCCGTCCCGGCATCGAATGATGCCGCAGCCGCGGTCGGGTTCGCTACGCGCGGGACGAGGTGCACCATCGTGTCGAAGAAGGTCTCCAGGTCCGGCGACTCGACCGGCAGGCCGAGACGCCGCCCCGCACACCGAAGCCATCGACGAATCGTCACGTGAGCTCGATGCAGCGGACACGGGTGCCGATCGTCCCCAAAAGAGCGACTCCGACGAAAGATCACCGAAGATGCCGCCGTCGGGGGCGTCCGCGCACGAATAGCCGCCGCTGACTCTGCGTATGCGCTCCAACGCGCCGCCTCGTCGACGGTAGCGCCGGTCTCGGGGAGCCGAGAGTAAAATCAACAGTGGTTCGCACATGAGCCCTGGTGCGCGTCAACCTCGACCCAATACCGCCCGCGAATCGACATCCCTCTTCTCACACCTTGGTGGGAGGCGTTATGTCTACTACTGACCAACATGTCCGTCCCGGCCACTCGCCGGTCCGGGGAGAAGCTCCCGCTGCGGCCGAGCAGCTCATATCGCTGGAGTTGACCACCGACGGCACCGTCAAGGTGATCAAGATGGCTGGTGAGCTCGACATGAGCACGACGCCGCTGTTCACCGAGTTGGTCGAAGCCGTCGCGCGCCGCTGCCCCGCCCTGGTGGTGGTGGACATGGCCGACGTGACGTTCTTGTGTGCGGCCGGTCTTCGGGGTTTGATCCAGGCCCGGGAGATGGTCGCCGGCTACGGCGGGCGTTTGCTCCTGCGCGCGCCCTCCCGATCGACGCGATGGCTGCTCACCCTGACCGGAACGAGTTGCCTTTTCCCGCTCGACGCCGAACTTCTGCCACTCGGCAGCGAAGCGGCGTCGTGATCGGCGGGGTTACGCCCCGAGTTGTGTGGTTCGTCGTCGTTGTTCGGATACCTGCCAGATTCCGGGCCAGCCCCGGATTCAGCACGTCGGCGACCGTCAGCACCACTCCAGTGGATTGACATCGAGCAGGTCGAGTATTTCAAGTTGCCGGGGTGTGGGTTGAGCGATGGTGTGCGGGTTGCCGCTGGTGGCGGGGATGATTCGGATGCTGGCGAGGGCTTGGAAGATCAGTCGGGTGAACGGGACGGTGGGACGGTCGCCGCAGAGGCCGTTGACGGTGGTTCGGCCTTGAGCGCCTAGGGTAGCGATGATCACGGTGGTGCCGCCGGGCCCGGCGGGTGGTGCAGGCCCTGCTGTTTCCCGCGAAGGCCGACCGCCGGTGGCGCAATTGTGCCCGCTGGTGAAGGTCGGGTCGATGGACAGTTCCACCTCGATGGCGCCCGTCTGCTTGGCCTTGGGCCCGACCGCCGCCGGGCGCCGCCGATGAACGAACGCGTTGCCCTCGCGTCCGTTCCGGCGGCCAACCCACTCGCCGGCGCTGGTGTCCGGGGCGATCACTTGTTGGGTTCGGCGGCGCTGATGTCGGCCAGCGCCGATGCTTCGTCGCGTTCGATCGCCAGATCTCCCAGGCTGACGATGCCTACCGCACGGCCGTCTTGCACGACCGGGAGCCGGCGCACCGCCGCGGCGCGCATGACCTCGACCGCGTCCGGCAGCGCGGTATCCGGGCTCACGGCCCGCACGTCGGTTGCGCTGCACACCTGCCCCGCCGGGGTGGACAGGTCACGGTTCTCGGCGACCACCCGGACCGCGATGTCCCGATCGGTCAGAATGCCGACCGGACGGCCGCGGTCTTCCACGATCACTGCGCCGATATCCGCCTCACGCATCCGCTCGGCCGCCGTGGTGACCGGGGCGTCGGCCGCAACTGTGATCGGGTTCCTCGTCATCACCTCGGCAACTGTCTGTGCCATGACCATTCCTCCTTCTCCATAGGGGATCTTCGGGTGTTCGTCCTTTACCCATGCCGGGTGGATACCCACGGCTCCGCCGGCTATGCGGGTGGCGGAGCCAAGGAACGGTCCGGTCAGAAGCGCGACCGCCGTGTTTACCTCGTCACGTCGCTGATCGTCGAACGGCGGATACCCGTTCAGGATGTGGTGCTTCGCTGGGCCCTGCTCAGTGCCTCATCGACGTCGGTGTCGGTGAGCTGCGCGAAGTCGTCGTACCACTGCCCGACGGCGGCGAATCGCTGCGGTGCGTGCAGGCACACGATGGCGTCCGCCACGCCGGACAGCGTGTCGCGGGCTTGTCGGGAGCACACGGGCACCGCCATGAGTAGCTGCCGGGGCTGTTGGTCGCGTAGCCACTGCAGCGCGGCGTGCGCGGTGACGCCGGTGGCCACGCCGTCGTCGACGAGCACGACGGTGCGGCCCGTGGCGTGTGGTGTCGGGCGTACGCCGCGGTATCGGCGTACCCGGCGGCGTAGCTCGGCCCGCTCGGCCGCGACGGTGTCAGCGAGGTCGTCCGCGGTGACGCCGAGGTAATGCAGGGCGGTCTCGTCGAAGACGGGCGGACCGTCCTCGACGATCGCGCCGACGCCGAGTTCGGGTTTCCCAGGTGCGCCGATCTTACGGGCAACGACGATGTCGAGGTCGGCGTACAGACGTTCGGCCACGGGCACGGCGACCGGCACCCCGCCACGCGGAAGGGCCAGCACCAGCGGCCGTCCCAGGTCTGAGGCCGGCATCTGCCGGGCAATCTGCTCGGCGAGGGCCCGGCCGGCCTGCTGCCGGTCAGCGAAGATCATCGGAGGCCGCCGGTGTTGCGAGATGGTCGGTGAACCACTGTCCCGCCTGGTCGGCGACCTGCCGCAAGGTGCCCGGCTCCTCGAACAGGTGGGTGGCGGTGGCGATGATCCGCAGTTCGGCGGCGACCTGCATCGTGGTGCGGGCCTGCTCGTTCAACTCTCGGATGTGCGGATCGCGTTCCCCGACGAGCAGCAGCGTCGGTGCGGCCACCTCGGCCAGGGCCGGTCCGGCCAGGTCCGGGCGGCCGCCGCGGGACACCACCGCCCGGACCGCATCTCGTCGGGCGGCGGCGGCCACCAGCGCGGCGGCGGCGCCGGTGCTGGCCCCGAACAGCCCGAGCGGCAGCGCGGCCGTGTCGGGTTGCTCGCGCAGCCAGTCGACGATGTCGACCAGGCGGTCGGCGAGCAGGCCGATGTCGAACCGGTGTTCCCGCGTGCGCACGTCGACCTGCTCCTCGTCGCCGGTGAGCAGGTCGACCAGCAGCGTCGCCAGCCGGCGCTGGTTCAGGGCCTCGGCCACGGCCCGGTTGCGGGGGCTGTGCCGGGAACTGCCGCTGCCATGCGCGAAGAGCACCAGTCCCGCCGCGTGCTCGGGCACGCTCAGGTCACCGTCGAGGTCCGCGCCGGCCGTGGCGATCCGGCGGGCTGTCGTGCAGGTGGTCACGTCCATCCCTTTCCTGTCGGTGTGTTCAGACGCCGGAGGGATAGGTTTCGGGCTCGCTCGTGTCGGCGGTGCGCAGGTGCAGGGGCCGGACCGCCTGGGACTGGTCGAACCAGCAGAACGCGTCGTAGCGGTCGCCGAGGACGGTGGGCACGTAGTTGCCGTACTTCTCCCGCTCGGGGTGATAGACGACGCCGATCGCCCGGTGGTCCAGCTCGTCGCCCAGCACGTCGGGTCGCTCGTCGCGGGGGAAGACGAACACGGCCCGCTCCGGCGCCGTCGTGTGCAGCAGCTCTTCCAGCGAGTGGCGGCGTCCCGGCGGCACCGGCATGACCTGCATCGGCGCGCCCCAAGCATCCCCGGCAACCACCGTCCCGCGATGGGTGCCGAATCCCACCAGCACCACCCGCTCGGTGCCGTACCGTTCCCGGGCGAGCTGGCCGATGTTAACTTCACCGGCCTCGGCCATGTCGCTGCCGCGGGCGTCGCCGACATGGGTGTTGTGCGCCCACACGACCGCCTTCGCCTTCGGGCCGTAGTGCTCCAGCAGCCGGTCCAGGGTGTCGTGCATGTGCCGGTCGCGGACGTTCCACGATTGCCGGCCGCCGAGCATCATCGCCCGGTAGTAGCGTTCCGCGCCGGCGACCACCTCGGCGTTCTGCCAGGCCCCGAATCGGCCCGCCCCGTCGGCCGCCGCCTGCCGCCGCAGCTCGACGAGCAGGTCGATCACCTCGTTCTCGCAGCTGGCGGGCACCATCCGGGTCGCCCACCCGTACTGCTGGGCGTCCTCGCTGCACGGCTCGAAGCAGCTGTAGGCCGCCAGCGCGGCCGGTACCTGCTGCGGGTCGTGCTCCCGCAGATAGGTGAGGATCTCGCGCAGCGACTCCCACAGCGAGTACACGTCCAGGCCATGGAACCCGGCCCGGCGGGATTCGTCGACGGTGCTGTTGCGGGCACGCAGCCAGCGGGTGAAGTCGACGACCTCCTCGTTGGCCCACATCCACGTCGGCCACCGCTCGAAGGCCAGCAGCGCATCCCGCAGGTCGCCCGGGACGTCTGGCAGGCAGCGCACTGCGCGGTCCACCCGGTCGCAGTCGGGCCAGTCA
>Ga0307512_10005426_pt1 | contig 13316 bp, 16 predicted proteins | sample 14_EM_MG_FD_200267 | JGI IMG/M metagenome (GOLD analysis project Ga0307512, IMG submission 200267) | Populus trichocarpa ectomycorrhiza microbial communities from riparian zone in the Pacific Northwest, United States - 14_EM | ecosystem: Host-associated > Plants > Roots > Unclassified | place... | reverse complement strand
TTTAGAGAACGCGCCTAGATTGTTCTGTTATATTCTCTACGGTTCTTATGTATTTATGTACAGATGCAGAGTTTTTCTCTTCCTGTTTTGGTTATTGATCCGCGACCGTGGTCACGGACAATCACCCCTTTATTATTGAATATATAGATACTGTGTCTCCGGTTAGAGAACAGTTCTTTAGACTTGCTCAGACATCGATCGGAATACTACAATATCTCCTCTCGAATTCTCTTCTCAGTATATGCCTGTCTTTCGAACACTTCTTGAAATCATTTTGCTTGCAATACTTATCCTTCGTATACTTCTTCTGAGATTCTAATAAATCTCTTCAGACTTTCGCTGTTATAATCGAATAGGTTATGAGCCCGGATGAGCGACACTGATTCAAATCCTGAATATCCTCCCCTTACTCAGAATTTGTTCAATGTTCACTCAGGTCCTGTTGAATATCAAGAAGTACCCGAACCCTCAACAACACCACTCGGATCACTACCTCTTTCGCCTCGCTCAAAAACACCAGTAATGACTTCCTCCTCCGGAAAGAATCCTATGTTCTCTTTTTCGGCTGGCGGCGACAAGAAAACACCAGTAAACGTTAAACTCGATAGCACCGGTAAACTTACTGGACAGGACAACTATCAGATATGGAGCGCCTCAATGACTATTGTACTAAAAGGCATTAAGGCATACGAGGTAGTGGTGGATGGTGTGTCTCCAGCAGACAATGCTGATCAGACAGAAATAGATGCCTTCGAGTATCTTAAACATACCGCGTCGACCATATTCATACAGGTGGTCTCCCAAGACATTTTGGAGAAAATTGTCGAGTTGGAGGATCCCAACCTGATGTGGACCTGGCTTCGCACCGAATACTATAGAGGCTCGGCTTTTGCACTTGTTTCCCAGATAATGAATCTGGTTTCCCTTCCTACTCAATATTCTGGTACAGACTTACCAGGATTTATATCCAAGTTTGAGTCCCAGTGGCTCCACCTTACAAAACTCTCGAAAGCCTCCTCTGATTCGTACCGAAAGACCTTCGCTACGTTTCTTAACGAAGATAAGGCCAAGAGAGATTTTTTGTTGGGGTTTTTGGTTAAACACCATAAAAACATGATCGATAATCTTACAACAAAAGATAGTTTGTCGTATGCTGATGTTAAGCAATGACTTATGGATATTGACACCTCCGAGATCGACGACAATTCGGCTCTCTTTGTTTCTAAACCTTCGGGTAATAAGAAAAAAGGGAAGAAACCATCGAAATCGGGAAATTCCAACAATTCCTCCTCCTCCTCCTCCCCGAAAACTTGCACTTGGTGCAAGAAACATAATCCAGGAAAATCTGAAGGACATACCTGGAACGAATGTTTTCGTCTACAAAAGGCGAATAAGGAGAAGAAAGAAAAAGAAGAGAAGGATAAGGTCAAAGAGGCAAATGTGACTACCGAGCAGAAGGTAAGAAACAAATCCTTCTACTTTGACACGGCCTGTACCTCACACATGACCCCTTATGCAGAACGACTCCTCAACAACTCGGTTTGTGGCGGATTTGTAAAATCCAGTTCACAAAAGAGCATGGAGATCGTGGGCAAGGGGGATGTGATGATGGACTGTGTTTTGAGAGATGGATCGGTTTCTTCTTTTTGTGTTCGAGGTGTTTTGCATGTTGCTGATTTGGCACATCGTTTGATTTCTTGGAGAAAATTAAAGGAAAAAGGATATACAGAATTTGGAGAGGGGGATTATATTTCAGTTAATAAGGGAACAAAAGTTGTTTTTGAAGCTGTTTTTGACGGAAATTTGTTTAAAGTTCCTGAGACATCACATTCAGCCCATATTACTTATGACTTCTGGCATCAGGCACTCGGACATCTAGCACCATCAACAATGGATAAATCCCTACAGTTATATTCCGATGCCAATATGCCAGAAAGACCAATGAACTATGTCTGCTCCTCCTGCATCAAAAGCAAAATGACTTGATCTCCTCGTACATCAACATCGAAGAAGGATAGGAAGAAACTTGATCCTGTTCATTCAGATTTGAGTGGACCCTTTCCAGTTTTGTCATATGGTAATTCCCTTTATTACATTACTCTAATCGATGATGCTAATAGGGTTGCGTGCGCCCGATTTATGAAGCAAAAATCCGAGACCACTAAAATAGTCAAAGACTTCGTTGCAGAAATGGAACTTCAACACCACATGACTCCTGCCGCATTTCGAACGGATAATGGAGGGGAGTATGTTATCAGGGACTTGAAAGGGTCCTTTACATCAAAAGGAATTATACATGAGTTTTCCCCTCCGTATTCCCCCGAGTCAAATGGAGTTGCAGAACGTCTTAATTGTACGATAGGAGAATCACTTAGAGCCATGATCGAAAGTGCAGTGACTTATGATAAGAAGTTATGGGCTGAGGCTGTGTTAACCTCAGTATATATAAAAAATCGACAACCTCATTCGGTGCTAAAGGATCTAACTCCTTATAAGGCTTTTTATGGCAATAAGCCATCGATCCAGCACCTTCAACCTTTCGGCAGAGAATGCTATATCCATGTACCGTATCAGAAACGAACGGACGGAAAGAAGTTATCTCCGAAGGCACAAAGGGCTATTTTTACCGGATACACCAATGTCCCCCATCATTATAGAGTGTTCTTACCTGATACAAAAAGACTATAGTATCAGCAGACACCTTCTTCCCCCCTCTTAAGATTGAACAGGCTACGCCAAAGATAAACCGTCAATCTAATCGAATTCTTACCTTCCTCCAAAATAATACCCCATCAACATCTGTGGAATATACCTATAATAATAAGGGTAAAACATCAGATAATATGTGGCGCCAATGGATGGAAGAGAATCCTCAAATAGCTAATGATTTAGTCGACAATGGTCATGAAATCGTTGCTCGATTAATGAGAGCGGATTTTATTGAGGGAAAGAGAGACGGATATTTAGGTGCTCCTTATTGGGTTTACTATGCCAATGATATGGCATACCGAGAATCCCTACCCCAACAACCCCAACAACCTAACGAACGAATATTGATCGAAGAACTTGATAGAATTGAGGAATTCGACGAATCCATTCGAACTGTTGTTCCTGCAGACCACTTTCTAAATAACGAACATCAACAATCGGACCAACGATCTCAACTTCCATTGGGACGTCCGTCTCCTGCTCCTCCTAGGCATATGACGCCACCACCAATTCCATTTGGACAAGTCGTCACTCGTGCCGGAAGAGTTGTGAATCCGCCTGAACGCTACGGTTTCAAGGGTTATGCCCCTGAAGCTAGTATGCAGGATGCACCTCCTCGACCTCCTACTCCGGAACCTCAACCTCTGGAAGGAATCGAAGGAAGTCAATGGGCAAATATAAGTGTACTAACGGTTGAAGAACCAAAGTCTTACCGACAGGCCAAAGTGTCACCACAATGGTCAGATTGGAAGAAGGCAATGGACGAAGAACTTAAGTCACTTAAGGAAAATGATGTTTGGGATGTTATCCCGAAACCAGTGGGAAGAAAGATTGTGGCTAGCAGATGGGTATATGAAGCCAAAAGAAATGCTCAAGGAGAAGTCGAACGATATAAAGCACGGTTAGTTGCCAAAGTATTCTCACAAATCTTAGGCCAGGATTACGATGAAATATTCGCCCCCGTGGTTCGTTACGATTCTCTTAGACTTTTACTAGCATTATCCGCATGCAAAGGATGGCGACCTCGACAATTGGACGTCAAGACTGCATTTCTGTATGGGATATTAAAGGAAGAAGTTTATATGGATCTACCAGAAGGCAGCCGGCTAGATGGGATGGTGGCAAAATTAAAGAGGTGTATTTATCGATTGAAGCAATCTCCGAGGGAATGGTACTACCGGTTAGTAGAATACCTAGGACCTTTCGGATTTGCTATCACTGCTTGGGATCCCTGTGTTCTTGTTCACAAATCAGGAGATCTCTTTTTAGCTATATATGTGGACGATATTACATTGTTTGGAGCTACTGGAGAGCTAAAGGAGCAAACCATTAACATGTTGAAGACTGAGTTCAAAGTCAACAACATGGGTGAGCTTAATTGGCTTCTAGGAATCCAAATAACCTTTACCGACGATGGGATCACTCTTTCCCAGACAACATTTATTGATAAGATTCTGAACCGTTTTTCAATGCAAGATTGCAAGCCCATCTCGACACCTATCGACTCAAACCATCAGTTGAAGGCCATTAATGACGAAGACAAGCGTACCGATGCAATGGCATACCAACAAATAATCGGATCTTTGATGTATTTAGTTACTGAAACAAGACCTGACCTAGCGTATACAATCACTCACCTCTCTCAATTCAATTCATCTCCCTCCACAAAGCACCTAACGGTGTGGCGGAAATCCCGGATCAGGAGATCGCACAGTGTAGCTTCCGTAGGAAGCTACGAAAAGGGAGGTTTCGTTTTGAGGAGCGTAGGGAGGGAGTAGCCGCAGCGAGATAGTTGATTGGCTACAAACTAAGAAACACAAGAGAGAAGAAGGAGAGATGAGACGATGATTGGTACGTGATTGGTGAGGTCTCTGCGAGTTGTGGTGTCGGATGCCATCGGTTATTCAACCTTGTCGATGGCGTGATGCAGAGCCATGATAACCCTAACCCAGTCACGTACCAACTCAAATGCGTGGCTTTGTAGTGGTGGGAGCCGTTTTCCCACCACAATGGCAGCCAAACGAGTACTTCGATATCTCCAAGGAACAAAGGATTGACACCTTGTTTATCCATGGAATAATCAACTCAAAATGACTGCTTATATGGATGCATCTTACGGCAATTGCTTAGATATGAGACGAAGCTTTTCTGGATATATATTTCAACTTGGAAACGCTACTATCTCCTGGAGATGTTGAAAACAGCGGTCTGTTGCTACCTCTACCTGTGAGGCTGAGTATATGGCACTTGCTATGACGACAAAACATCATCTCTGGTTGAAGCGCGGAACTCAGGAGTTATTGAAAAAAAATATTCCTACGGCTCTCTTTTGCGATAGCAATGCTGCTATAGATGTGGCATATAATCCAAAACTTAACGACCGATCAAAACATATCGACATTGCATACCACTTTACTCGAGAAGAAATCGAACAGGGAAATGTGTCTGCTATGTATGTACCCTCGGAAGAAAATTTGGCGGATATATGTACAAAGGGAATGACGAGATATGTTAATGACCACTTATGTTCAAAAATATTTGGATCAAAGTGAGAAGGGGTATTGAAAATACAGAAGTATCTACATTTCTCTTACTAATATTTGTACTTTCTTAAGTATTCTCCTTACAATAAGATGGTACTTTATGGATAAGAATAATGTGGTGTGTTAATAACTTTTAATACTTTTGTTATCTTTTTATGTTAGGTGTCTAGAAGGTTCCGGTTAGAACTTGTCTAGAACCTTCTCTTTAGTTCCGTTGGAAGAAGGATTTATCAGCGCTTATCTTTAGAGAACGCGCCTAGATTGTTCTGTTATATTCTCTACGGTTCTTATGTATTTATGTACAGATGCAGAGTTTTTCTCTTCCTGTTTTGGTTATTGATCCGCGACCGTGGTCACGGACAATCACCCGTTTATTATTGTATATATAGATACTGTGTCTCCGGTTACTAGAGAACAGTTCTTTAGACTTGCTCAGACATCGATCAGAATACTACAATATCTCCTCTCGAATCCTCTTCTCAGTATATGCTTGTCTTTCGAACACTTCTTGAAATCGTTTTGCTTGCAATACTTATCCTTCGTATACTTCTTCTGAGATTCTAATAAATCTCCTCGGACTTTCGCTGTTATAATCGAATAATGTTGATGTGTTTAGATTGAGCTTTGATGATTCCCGTGGTGATTAGAGTGAGAGCGCCCTGATTGTCGCAGTTGATTGGCAGCGGTGGTGAGTCTCTCTGAGAACCGTGACATCAGCAAAATGTAATTCGGTCCGGAAGCCATACACAAACCTCCCAGACACTCTTGTAGCCCTCACCACTGCTTCTAAGTACTCCCAGATGCTCCCAGCCCCCCCTGGAGCTTTGCAAAGCGCGCTCAGACTCTGCAAGAGCATTCTCACATGCTCCTCAAAGCACCTGAAGTGATGGAGGTGCATTCAGGATGCTATGAGATTGAGTATTAGAATAGTCAAATTGTGGAGCTGCTGAGACCGCTGCGTAGGTCTGCGGGAGACTTCGAGAGCTGCTGAGACCCCTGCACAACCTCTGCGGAAGACTTGGTGCCATATTTTTACACCAGTGGTTTTTAGGGTTCCATAACCACATGGCATTTCATCGATCATATTGGTCTTTGTTACAGTCACAAGATTCGCTACATCATATTATGGCATGTATTATCTAAGTGGCTCTATATATACATGTGGGGATGGAGGGAAAATGGAGATGGATTCAGCGACAGGCAGTATATATTTGGGAGACACTGGGGTAGATAGACATCGTCTTATTATACAAAATACACACTGGAGGCCGTGATGGACCACGTTTGGAGGCCGTAATCAGGCGAGTTTGGCGATACACTTGGAGGCTGTGATTGAGTGAGTTTGAAGATGCACTTGGCAGCCGTGATCGTGCTAGTTTGGAGATGCTCTTGGAGGCCGTGATCCTGCCAGTTTGGAGATGCACTTGAGGGCCGTCATGATGCGAACTTGGAGGCCATAATGGTGCGAGTTTAGAGATACACTTGGAGGTTGTGATCGACCGGGTTTAGAGATGCATTTGGACGACATCATCATGCAAGAATGGAAGAGTACTTCGAGGTGGTGAATCTGGAGCCGGTAGATTGGGAGGCAGGCGCGCCGGGAGCTGAGACCGTATTCATTGGTTAACGTGTGATTGTGGAAATGTAGAGAGTTGAGTACAACAGGGTCTGCAGCGAGATGAGAGACTGGTTGGGAGCAGGAGTCAGTCGATCATGGGATGACACAGTACGCGGCGTATGCAGTACTCAGTGTATGCAGCAATCGGTGTATGTTGTACTCAGTGTATGCTGTACTGGGTGTATGATATACTTGGTGTTAACACTCGAGCATGGCATGGAGAGATAGAGAGCGATGACTTAACTTTGTGTTTTCAGGTTATGGTAGAGTTGACAACGAGAATGAGAAAGCTGAGAGGATATTGGGGAAATCATCATGAGGAACTGGGACTTAAGAGAATTTCGTGTGCGAGTCAATTTACCATCCCCGATATGGCAGGTACGACTTCCGATACGGCGTGTAATATCACCGATACGAGGTCTTCCCAACCCTATTAGGCAAGTCGTACCCCTGATTTCTCATATCCACTCGTATCCTCCACATCGTTCTCATGTTCATGCCCCATCTCGCTCTTTCCCATCCCCAACTCTACCATCATCGTAGAACTCAAAGTTAAGTTATCCCTCTCTATCTCTGTATGTCATGATCATGAGTTGACAGTGAGTACAGCATACGCCAAGTACAGCATACACCGAGTATAGTATACACCAAACACAGCATACACCAAGTACAGCATTCACCAAGTACAGCATACACCAAGTAAAGCATCCACCCAAGATTGTTTGTCTTTCTTTCATTCTCATGAATACGAGTTGACCCCTGAATGTAGCTTCAGCTTCTGGTGCTCCTCCCTACACAATCGACCGCCATCAGCCAGGACAGCTCAAAGGATACATCACAGTGTCACATTCCCACGGTTGCGAGTGTACTAACTGAAGAAATGAGTCTCTGCACCCGGCGCGCCGTCCATCGACTATCTACAAATACTTATCCAAACTCACTCCATTACGGCCTACAAGTTCGCAAGATCATGGCCTCCAATGGCATCTCCAAACTCGCACAATTACTGCCTCAAAACTCGCTCGATCACAGACTCCACGTGTATCTCCAAACTTGCACAATTATGGCCGCTAAGTTCGCACGATCAAGGCCTCCAAGTGCATCTACAATCTTGCTCAATCACGAATCGCGGAGTGCATCTCTAAGTTTACTCGATCACGGGCTGTAAGTGTATCTCCAAACTGACTCGATCACAGCCCCGGATTATATATCTGAGTTTACTGGATCGTCATTTTCAGGTGCACCTCAAATTGCTCTCAAGCACCACCTGCAGCCAGTGCAGATATACCGTGTGTAGATGGGTAGCTATATAGATACATAGATACATTGATACATAGAGGAGAATACAATCTGAATACCTGAGTTTTAACAATCGTTGAACGATAAGTAGTAGCTATGATTTCCTGGCACACCTGCCGGATTCCAGGCGCACCTGCAGCATTCTAGGCACGCCTGCAGCATTCCAGGCGCACCTGCAGCATTCCAGGCGTGCCTGCAGCAGTCCAGGCACACCTGCAGCACTCCAGGCGCACCTGCACCATTCCCAAAGAAGAGGGTTTTCCCTGACGGCTTTCAAGGTGCTCCCAGACATGTTGCCGGTGCACCCAGACTTGTCACCAGCGCTCCCAGACTTGTAGCCAGCACTCCCAGATGCACCCAAAGCTCTCTCCGGCGCACCGAGGAGTTCCCAAACCTATCACCATCACTCCCATGGTACTCCTGTACCAGTCATCGGAGATCTCGGTTACTCTGAGGGCCAGCCGGAATGCCCTCCTATAGTCTGATACTCTCCTGAAATTGACTCATCTAAGTTTACACTCCACATCCTCTCAGACACTTCTGGAGGCTTCCAGAGACTAAAATACATTTTGCTGATGGAATATCCTTTTGCAATTGGAGTAACCATTTCGCTTCTCTGGAGGCCTCCGAACAGGCGATGAATTCGGCCTCGAGAGTTGACATGGCGATGAGGCCTTGCTTCCGAGACTGCCATGAGACTGCTCCATTGCTTGCGAGAAACACATGGCCTCCCTGGGATTTGCGGTCCGCGCTGTCATTAGCCCAATCGGAATCCGAGTACCCTACGAGACTATTGCCAATATTGATGTTGATGCCAATGCCAATGCCAATGCCAATGCCATTGCCGGTGAAGTGTAGTCGAAAATTGGCTGTAGATTTGAGATACTGAAGAACTCTCGTAGCAGCAGTCATATGGCTGGTGAATGGCCGCGAATTGTAGCGAGAAAGAGCAGCGACCGCATACAAGATATCTGGCCGAGTTGCAAGTGCTGCGTATATTAGTGATCCCATGACTGCTTGATAGTCTGTGATATCTTCCTGTTCCAGTTCCTTCTCCCCCCAATCCTCGGCCAAGTCCAACTTTACATTGGGATCCATGGGTGTCGAGACACCATGAGTATGCTCCATGCCGAATCGTCTGAAAATTGTGGCGATATAGGCTTTCTGACCGAGACTGAATCCGGTATTATCTCGGTGGCTTTCGATGCCGAGGAAATGGCGTGCTGGGCCGAGGTTCGTGATCTTGTACTTCTCTGAATGTTTTGCTTTGACTTCGATTGCGGCTTTGGTAGCAGCATCCGGATATGACATGGAGATATCGTCGACATACAGAAGTATCAGAATGCCGTCGCTGCGGAGATAGAGGTTGGGATCGGCTGAGGACTGTGTGAACCCAAGAGAGAGTAGAAAAGCATTGATATCATCGTGCCATAGCCGTGGAGCTTGTTTAAGGCTGTAGAGAGCTTTCCTGAGTCTGACAATGATCTTTGGTGGGTTGAGACCCTCTGGCCATCCTTCTGGCAAATTCATATAGATGTCGTCATCGTCGATTTCGGGGTTTAGGAAAGCAGTGACTACATCCAAGTGGTCCATATTCCACCCGTATTTCCTGATGAGAGAGATGAGATACCGAAACGTGGTTAGCTTCCCAACAGGGGCATAAGTCTCACCAAAATCCGTCTGCTCGTATCCCTTTATGACTAGCCGTGCTTTATACCGTGTGGACCCGTCAGGATTGTGTTTAGTCTTATAAACCCACTTAGAGCCAATCGGCTTAACTTGTAGTTACCATGCTTCCCAGGGGTTGAGAGCGGAGAAGGTGTTATTGAGCAGGATCGATGTGCTTTCTTCCTCCATGGCTCTTTTCCAGTGATCTCGTTGAGGGCTTTCCTTAGCTTCCGCATAGGTGTATGGATCTCCAGTGGCTTTGGATGCCGTTAGTGCTTCTGCAGAGGCTTTATCTTGACTTCTTGTGACTCGACTCCCTATCGGCGGAGCTGGAGCTGGAGCTGGAGCTGGAGATACTGGCGGTACTTGGCTTAATTTCTTGATTGCTGCAGCCGAGCGCCGGGCAGTCTGATCCTCTCTGCGGAGGTGCCGGCTGTGGGCGATGTTTTCTGCATCTGCTGCCGAACGCTAGGCAGTCTGATCCTCTCGGCGGAGGCGCCGCCTGTGGGCGATGTTTTCTGCTTCCTCGTCAGGAGCTTCATGCATGTGAGATCTGGATCTCCTACCTATCTGTGTAGGTTGACTATCTTGTCCTCGGAGAGGCTCATCTCCGGTATCTATTTCCTTGACATATTCCTCATCTTCTGGTAAACCAAATATGTCGATTTCATTGCTTCCATGCTGACACGACATGTGTGCATTTCTTTCTTCGTCAAAGACGACTTCTGATTGGGCTTTCACCTTCTGGAATTCGGGATCCCATATCCTCCACAATGTCTTTGAATTGTGTGTGTAGCCTACCATCATGCAGGGTCTTGACCTTGGGCCGAACTTGCCCGGGCGGCGTTGAACTTCGGGAATGAGTCTACTGGCGTAGCATCCGAATCGAGGTAGGTTGTGAGGAGAGGCTTGATATGATATTTCGTTGCCGTCAGCATCGTGCGTCGGTTTGCCAAATCCATGCAGCATCTCGTATGGTGTTTCGTGCGGTGCTTGATAGCCATCGTGGTCATTTTTTCTTTTCAGGCCTTTATTCGGTGATCTCTGATGGAGATAGACTGCGGTATTGACTGCTTCTCCCCAGAACTGAATGGGAGCCTGGGAGTCGATCATCATCGCCCGAGCCTTTTCAGTAATTGTATGGATCATTCGTTCTGCAACACCATTCTTATGATAAGCATATGGAGGGCATGGCTCATATGTAGTACCACGGGCCGCGAGGACATATCGGAAACTCTCATTGTCGTATTCTCCCTGTCCATTAACGCACCGGAATCGCTTGATCTCGTATCCCATTGAGTCTACTCGGGCCTGAAATGACTGGTAGGCAGAGGTGCAGGTCACGGCTTTCTTATTTGGGAGCAGCCATACGGATGTGTACCTCATGTAGTCTTTGATGAATAGTATATAGTATCAATTGTCTCCGAAGGTCGGTGTGAGGAAGGGACTGCACACATCCGAATGTACAAGTTCAAAAGGCTTCGTAGTCCGCTTGACTGGCACTCTAATGAACCTTTGCTTGTGCTTGGCCTGAATGCAGACTGTGCACATTGAATCATCATGTGGGTATCCGCCAATCGGAGTTTTCATGGCTGTAGGATTTAGATGGGCTAGTCGTCGGTGCCATTGTCTTGATTCTAAGATTGTGAGAGACTTTCGAGTGGACTTACTTTTTGCTGCGGTAGGTGCTCTTGGAGGCGAGCTTTCACTCTTTCTCTTTTTCCCGTTTCCGGTAGTCGATGATAGGAGTGCGGTTGCGGGAACTATGATATATATGCCATTGATCAGTTTTCCGGCGAGGGTGCAGGAAGATGGCAAAGTTATGGAGCATTTAGAAGTTATGGAGCATTTTCCGTTCTGAAATATAATCGTATGCCCACCCAAATCCAATTGGTTGATCAATAGAAGGGAAAGTCAAAAAGTAGGAGTATGGAGGGCTTCAACTTGATAGCCCTGTATGACGTTGACAAAACCATAATGCGTGGCAGTGACTGAGTTGTTCTCTCCGAGTTCGATTACTATAGGAAGTGAGAGCTTTTTGAACGTTGAGAAGCTGCTGCTGCGGTCATTGCACATGTGGTGTGACGCTCCGGAGTCAATGACCCACTTCAGAGTGGTGTCAGCGGCGGCGGCAGCGAGAGCACAAGCAGATAGTCAGAGTGTATCGCAGTCTCCAGTCGTAGCGAGAGCTGCTGTAGCAGTGGCTTTCTTCACTCTCCACAATTCCTTTATACGTTTGTAGGAGACCCAATTGACTTTGACGTGACCTGGGAGCCCGCACTGGTAGCAAATGCACTTGTCGTTTCCTCCACTGTTTCCTCCCTCCTGAGCGCGTTTCCGCTTTCTGCATGCATCTGTAGTATGGCTGTCAATTTTGCAATAGGTGCACTTACTCTCGTGACTATCTCCGCTTCCACCACTTCCACCGCTTCCACCACTTCCACCGCGCCCACCGCGTCCACCACACCCACGGCCTCAACCTCGGCCTCGGCGATGGTAGCCACCACGCTGGGAAAATAGGGCGGCCCCCGTGGATGCATCTCCAAGTTCCTTGGTAAGGCCAGTTGTAGTTTCTTCTTCTAGGAGGTCGTGCATGGCTTCTTCGGGTGTGCGCAAGGGTCTTCTATGCTTCAGGACCATTAATATCATCGCATACTGTGATGGCAATGATGTGAATATTTGCGTGCGGAAATCGCGATCGGAGATTGCATCATCTGTATGGTCTAATTGTGTGCGGTAGTTACTAAGCTTGGTGAAGTATGCTTTAAGCGGTTCGTCCTCCCTGGGTCGGCAAGCACGGAACTGGCGAAAGATGTCCTGTCTGCCGATATAAGATCCGGCGGTGTCCAGGCTGGTTTCTAGTGTATTCCACATCTCGAGAGGGTTTCTCATTCCCTTGACGATGCGCTGTTCTTCGGGGTAACAGGAAAGTCTGATCATAGATGCAGCTTCGGCTTCCACAGCCTTCCAATCATCATAGTTGTCATCGTGGTCGAAATCAAGGGGCTGCGGTTCAGGATCATCTCTGGTGACGATTGCATATGCTCTCATGGCTGATAGGATGAGTATCATGTTGTCTTTCCATTCGTCGTAGTTTGCGTGAGTGAGCTTAGGAATGTCGCCCCACCTGGTTTTGTTGAAGGCGGGTTCGGAGGAAGTTATCGAGGAAGACATCGTGAGATCATGGAGATGGTGTTGAGGTTTAGGGTTCTTGAGGTTTAGGGTTCTTTTTTAGAAATCGTGAGAATAGGATTTTATATGGTAGCGATAGCCGGGCTCATAACCTGTTGAAATACTGATTGCTAGAAGCTTGATTCTACTATCTAAGAGGGCCACAAGGCCATATATATACAGTACTAGCACTGGTGGCGGCTCTGCCGCCCCCAGAGTGGCAAAGCCGGATGGTGTGGTTGATGGAATCTTCCCCTGAAACTTCTACCACATACCCATAACAACTTCACAAACATTTGTCCAATAAG
>Ga0307512_10005425_pt1 | contig 13318 bp, 15 predicted proteins | sample 14_EM_MG_FD_200267 | JGI IMG/M metagenome (GOLD analysis project Ga0307512, IMG submission 200267) | Populus trichocarpa ectomycorrhiza microbial communities from riparian zone in the Pacific Northwest, United States - 14_EM | ecosystem: Host-associated > Plants > Roots > Unclassified | place... | reverse complement strand
CGTCGTGAAGTAACCTCCTCCGCTCACACTCCTCTGCTATTGCGTTGGCTGCCACCTTCTCAACCACTTTTCCCAGACAATTTAACAACGTTATCACCCTATATGCCTTGGCGACTCCGTAATCTGGTTTATTCGGCTTCGGTATAACAACCCCCTTCGCCTCCTTCCAAACCCGGGGATGTATTCCTAACCTAAAAGACACTTTAACGATATTAATTATCCTTTGGGAATCCCACTCCCACAATAATCTTATCGCCTTAAACCCCAACCTATCCGGGCCAGGTGCTTTTTGAACTGACTGATTAAACAGAGCCTCTCGGATGTTTTCCTCAGTAACTCGTTTCCACATTTCGCCTCCCTCCTCTTGGGCCTTTCTCTCCACACCCTTCAAAGGCTTCGGAAATGCTTCTTCTTTTATTAACTTTGCCTTATCCTCCCAAGACTCCGCCACCTCCCCAGTCCTAGATTTCAAAGTCTTTGTCGTTTGTTGTCCGCCTGGTTTCGTGTATCTCAACGCCTGCCAGACTTGGTCTCTTGTGGCCGAAGTTAGACACTTTCTCCACATCTCCATTTTCGATTGTCAGATCATTCTTCTCAGGTTGCTTCGCTGCTTCTTAACTTGTTGCTGCGACGCTTCCCCTTTCTTTCTGGCTCTCTTTATCGATCCCAAAATTTTTCGATTTTCCGTGATCTCCGCCGTCCAACACCTCTTAGATCTCGCGCAAACCTTAACCTTTTTGCAGCACCTATTAAGATGATTAACGAAATTTCGCTGTATCCACTCAGCTTCCTTCTGTAAATCATCCTCGCCGCTATTCTCATCCAAAACAGGTCTCTTTGAGCTCTTACCCTTCCATTCTTTTTGTGCTTTTTTATAATTTTCTTCCTCCTCCTTTGACTTGAGCCCATCGATATCCCATCCCGTAACTTTTCATGACACTTTGGCTCCTTCCCCTTCATTCCATCTTAACTGGGCACACACAATCGCGTGATCCGAAGTAGTTGCCAAATCTGTTGAAATCTCTAATCTATCAGCTATCGAGGCTTTAGTGATAAAGAAATCAATAAGCGATCCCGAAGTTTCGCCATTTCTCGTATTCGAATGGGTTTCTTCCCCGTCCGTAATGTCGATCAAATCGTACTCATCCATAAGATTTTCCAAAAAGTTCGCATCTCGCTTTGGTGGGCACTGTGGGTCCCATCTGTCACTATGAGCATTCCAATCTCCTCCCAACAGAATCTTTTCCTGCTCCATAATTTCCCTCCATCTTGCTGTTTGTGCCGGTCTGCCTTGACTTCTCACTCCCCCCTCTTGTCTCAGCTGATCGTACACATTCACCAATCTCATTTTTCTACCCGACGGGTATCTTATATCAAACACTTGTACATCTCCTTCTCCCCCCTTATCAACTTCCGAAAACTCCAGGTGTGTATCTCTTCTTATTGCTGTCATCGTTCTTCCTCCTCTGATCAGCCTATATCCTGGGTGACCGATGTTGTATCCTTCTCTTTCCACATACGGTTCTTGCAACATCACAACATCAGCCCCCCAAACTATTCCTGTTTCCAACGCTCCCATGGTCGCCTCATACCCCCTTCCACAATTATGCATTACGCATTTCACCATGTCTTCATGGGGGTTTCTTGGGTCCCTGCGTTAGAAGATTGTCCTTCCGTCTCTTGGGTCGACATGACCCGGACTTCCGGCTCCTTATCATTTTGCTCATCATTCTCAGCTTTCTTTTCCGCATCTGCAGTCGATGGTCCCCCATCCTCTGTACCGTTCGGCTTCTCTTGTTGATCCGTCGTCACATTTCGGCGTTCCCCTTCTCTTTCCTTCCAGGTACGCCTTTCTTCTCTCGCCGTCTTGATAGCCTCCTGTTTCTTAACGCAACAGTTGGCCTTTGCGATATGATTTCCCTTGCAGTTGACGCACTTGTCGACGTTATGGGTGCAGTTCTGTCCTGCATTAGCTTTGCAACCTACCACGTTGCACTTATGATCTTTTGTTAGATGTCTCCCCGCACACAACATGCACCCCGGCATCTTCAGAGATCCACACTTTGTCTCAACATGTCCCCATCTGCTGCACACTCCGCAAAAGGAATCTGGTCCGGCATTCATGAACTTCTCCACATCATACTTCACTCCTGCCGCCCTCAGACCTCCTTTCAAAACATTTTCGGCCATCTTACTACCCTTGACCGCGAACACAACCGTTGATGCTTTCTTTCCTTCCGCCTTCTTCTTTTGCACATCCTTCGGTCCTCCAATCCAGCTGATGGCGAGGGGCAACACCACCCCCTCGTTCTCAGCCTGTAATTCTTGCCTCAATTTTTCAAGTCCTCCCCCCATCTTCTTCCCCAAGTACCTATCAAAATTGACGCCATGCATTTTCACTTTCTGCCAAAGTTCGCTTGTCTCAATGTCCACAACTCCTGCGTCCACCTTCCTTGCTGCTTTAATCACAATTTCCCTATACCAAATCAACATTTCGGCCGTTGCTGCAGGGGTTGTGATCGTAGACAGGCATTCTCGGGTGTTCTTCGTAACTCCCTGGATGCGAACAAAATGTGGGACTTTTGCCTTGAAAAGTGCTCTATTCACTTCCGACGAAATGTCCAAGTCCTTCTTCTGAGAAAGGGGGAGGCCATTGTCCCTCTTAAAGGTGACTCTCCTCTTCTCCATCGAATTTTGTCCTGGGGGAACCGGCTTCATCTCATCCTTCTTTTGCTGCCTCTTAACCTCAACAAAGCCATCTCCCTTCTTCTTCTGCTGCTGTCCCGATTGTTATTGCTGTTGTCGCTGTTCGGGTTGTTTCTTCGGTGGTGGAGGTGCTGCCGCTCTCTGCGCCCACGTCTCCTTCTTCTTTTCTGCCGGCTTCTTTGCCGGTTGTTGTTGTTCGGGCTTCTTAACCTCCGGCTTCTTCTTCTCTCCTGCCTTCGGTCCCTTTGGTGTTTCCTTCACCTCCGGTTTTTTCACCTCCTTTTTCTTTTGTTCCGGTACTGCTGGTACTACCGGCGTCTTTGCAATCGTAACCTGTCCGCTTGGGGCGAACCTTGGAAACTCCTGCCTTGTCTCTCCCGGCGGAATGGATGGTGTGTGTCTCGACACCTCCAACTCTTGCTCGTCCACCTGCATTCTTTCGATAACCTCAGCTACTTTTCTATTCTCCTCCTCCGAAAAAGCCGCTCCAGGTTCAAACTCGATATCACTCATCTCCTTCTCCTCAGGGGTGGCTTCTACCTGTTTCCCCCTTCGGATCTCCTCCTTTTTTGAGCTTTCTTCAGCTGCATCCTCAAACCTCTTCACCACCCTATCCGTCAGCTGATCAATCATTTTTCCCATGCAATCTCTCATCGCATTTTCAATCGTCTTAGCCATATTCACCAGTGCGATCTTGGCCAATTTTTTCTCAATCTTACTCAATCTATCATCGAGTTTCTCTGCCCTCTCTGCTGCATACACTCTTTCCGCCTCCATCTCCGTACGCACATTTTGGGCTATTTCTCTTACCGACATAACTGCCGCATCAGTATGATTCTGTCTGGCTGCAATATGTTGGCTCTGTTGTTGGCACCAAATATCGTAGTTCGCATCATTTCTTTCCTGTCCAACCATAAAATCCCTCAGTCCGTTAGTGTTCCGAAGATACTCACCAATAAACTTTCCCAGATCTGCCGGTTCATTCTCATTGGTCAGCGACTCTGCCGGCCTTGCCCAATCAGCCTCAAGCTTTCTCCTGTTCGGCGTTTGCGGCATATTCAGGATTGGTCGTTCGGGCGTTGCCAGCCTCTGGACTCCCTTCCCCTTATTGCGCTTTTTTCCCTTCTTCGTTGGCGTCATGTAGACCTCTTCGTCTCTCCACTCCACCTCCGTCATCATGTCATCTTCATTCTCACTGCTGTCGCTAATTTCGAATTTTCTCGGAATGGGTGTGTAGACTTTCCGGGTCTCTTCCATTCCCCCTTCTTCTTCGGTGTATTGACTGGTATTTTCCTCCGACTGAATATACTTACACGCAATAATTCCGGCGCTCGCCCTGGGAGTCGAAAAAGGATCCTCCGTAAGAGCATTTAGAGCGCTTAGAGGTAGGCCCTTGAGGCTTCCCTCATAGTTCGTAGATGGCAAAGGGGTTGCGACCCTCTCCCTCGGTGTTTGCGACGGGAAGGAAATCTCACTTCCCCCGTAATTTGTCGTAGCTGGTGGTGTCGACAATTCAGAAGAATCATCGCTCCCATATCGTGTGATTCCAGTAACTCCAGTTTTTCCCGTCAGGTCAGAGTATGTTCTCATATCGTTTATGTCGCTGGGAAGTTGTCCCGTGTCCACTCTGGAGGTTGCCTGACTGCCTTCGGCTCTCCTCAAATCATCTTCGATCCGTGCCTTGTGCAAGCCATATTCGAACTCATCATTTTTCTCTTCGGCCTTGAGCCTCTCGTACTCTGCCGTTCCAAAAAACTCTTTCTCCTCCCGGGCTACCTCTGGATTGGTAGCTCCATCTTCATCAGACACCATAACTGGTCCGGTGATCTTATCGAGTAGGCCACCGATGTGGCTGCTTTCTTCGCTTGCAACTGAAGGCGACACGGTCTCCCTTCGCTGCAAATTCTCCTTCGCTCTCGCCAAGCTATCCTTGAGCGAGATTGCTGATCTTTTGGCTCCGAAGAGGCTCATCGTTGCTGCTTCTAGGTGGTTGAAGTTTATTCAACTGAAAACCGAAGCAAAAATTTTCTCGCAATGTCAAAATTGATTGGGTAAAATCGGTCTTGGCAAAACTAAAAGGTGGTGTGGTGTGTTGTCGGAGGTGTGTACACAAAATTGAGGTTAGCTAAGTGGAAATTTCAACTCAGAAGTTCAGGGTTTGGACTGGCGACACCTCGTGACAAGATAGGAGTTAGGTGCCAAAACCCAATCATAGGTTCTCACTGTCATCTATATCTAGAACAGCCCTCAGAGTGAAATTTCGTAGCACACCCTCGTAACTACATAGATCCGCCCTGTGATGTATGATGAAACTTGCGTTTCTACTTGTCGGACGGCCTTGTGACACGTAATGTACGAACCGTTATACTCGTTGTAGTTCCAGGTCTTTTTCAGATCTTTCGTCATTTGACGTCATTCGCTCTCAGCTAGGGAGCTGTCCTCTTGACTCCTTGACCGAGGGGTAAGTTGCTCGGTAGTTTAGAACAGATACACTTGAAATCGCCGCCAGGGTCGATTTGCCACTTATGCGCGAAAGCCTTATGAATTGTCACACTGCTGTCCCTACCATCTCTCCCCTCAGCGACGGTTCCTCAAAAACCCTCTTCCTCCTCTCCCTCTTCATCGAAACATTCCTCAACACGTTCCTAAATGCAGGAACACACCCCACCAACAACCCCAAAAACCACTCCGCCGCCGAAACCAGTCCTGCGGTTCTAATCCTATCAAACTCCAGCCCCGTCATATCCCTGGTCATTCTCAGCATGTAATACCGAATTCCCGCACAACTCATTGATACCGCTGCCATCAGGAACAGACATGTGAGCACAACGACTTCGTTCCGGCGAAATGTCATAGTGCGGACTAGGCACACGGCAAATATAAAGATAGCAGCATCTGAGGTCAGGTTTAAAGCTAGACTTAGTGCCATTATTGGCGTGGATTGTGCATTACACCAGTTCGGGTCGAGCGGGGAGAGCCTGGGTCGCTATTAGTGAGGGGAATGGTGTGCGTGGCTTTCGGGAAAGATATGTACCAGACACGTGACAAGGGCTGGCAGGATAGAAACAGAGATAAGATCACGACGATGTAGCTGGAGAGGAGATATAGTGCCACCGCGTTAATGGCGATCTGCAATGCACGATGGTTGAAGTTCTCTCGCATGCCGTAGAACGTGGCACAAAGGATTGCTTTCACGCCCCAGATCAACGTGTAGTAGACGACGACGGCTGTAGTTGAGACCTGGCGCCCATTAGATCCGGCCCATTGGTATTCCAACTAGGTATATACCTTAAGAAGCTTTGGCACCCCCTGTATTGCGTCCAGAAAATCACCACGGGAGAGTTCAGACTCCAGATCTTGGAGCGACAGAACCACCACGGTAAATACCGTCGCTCCAACTAACGCGGTAATAGCGGCAAAGATGCAAACATATTCTGCGAGCTGGAGTCGCTTCTGTTGGCGATAGGTGTACCACACGCGCAAGATGAGCGTTCCAGCGCCGAAAAGGTGTATGAACCAGGAACAAATCTGGAAATTATTAGCGTTGATGTACGTAAGTGCGGGATAGAGGTGTAGGAACCAGAGTTTCTGTGGAGGCAATCATTGCAGTTGCACTTTCACGGGGGCCGTGATAAGCGGGTGACTTTTTGTTTTATACATATCTCCAAGAAGCGGATGATAAATCAGAACAGTTCTGTGGTACATCGGTAAGTTATCGTTGTACGACTGTCGACTCAAACCCGGCGGTCTTAGTGCTACGTAGAGTTAGCTGTAACCCTGGCTGACAGAATCAGTAATCGTTGCCGCCGGGTAGATATATGTAGCAGAGAGCTATCCAGAGTAGAGGCGCCTACTGACTGACCATACATACGTCTCTATGCCTGCTGTACCCAAATTTGGCTCTAAATTAACTGGGCGCATACTTCTAGGATGACTGTCCACGTCCTTGGATGTAAATTTAAGGCGTAAGGGCCCGTAGATTTTTCTCTCGCTGAGGTAAGACCACTTGATTATTGTTTCTGCATGAAGCATATAGAGTACCAGATTGCTGGCAAGAGACCCTTGTATTTGTCCTGCATGCATGCTGTATATAAATGATTACTGTAAGAACCCAGATTTGAGACAGCAGTTCTCCAGCATTTGGTTTTAGAATACCGATTAATTGGGGAAATCTCCTATATGCAGCAGGCAGACGGGACGAGTAACAGATTTTTCGCGACCGTACCTAAGCTTAGTAGTGAGATATATCGATAAGCACCCATCTGCATGATAATATTTCTTGCATTAGTCAGTTTTCGGACTAACCGTACCAACTGCAAAGCGTTCCCGGCCCCCGAGTGATCGCTACCGTCGATCTCGAGGAGCCATTGGGTACGGCAAAACTATGCATACCAGCATTCGAGCCTATATCTATGTGTATATATGTAATAATGTTGCGAGACTAGTGTTTTGACCCGAGTACCCGCGCCAACAGCAGAAACACCTCGAGGACCCCCTTTACGTAGCTACGCGTTAAAGAGCACTTAATAAAACTAAAGGTCTTCACACAATGTTTGAACGTGCAGACCACATTGCCATTACAACCTAAGCCATGAATTGTGGCATCCTACAGGTATGAAACCCATTGATACTACGCCCTTAGCTCGTAAACCAGACCCTTGGGAGCTAGACATAGATCGCAAACGTAGGATTTTGTTTGGAACTAGAGGTAGTTCGTAAATGACCTTTTACTCTTCATCTACTTTCTATATCAATCAATCGTGGAGAGGATAGTCAATTCACTCTGGTTCTCTAGCTCTCCCTCCTCCCCGGGCTCACCTCATTCGTGATCATTGCCATATCACCGTCCAATGGCATTAACACCGCAGCAATAGACGCTCAAACATTTAATCTTGAAAGGTATCCACTTCTGCTTTTACGTCCCAGTACTGATAGCTAACTCTGCGCGAGATCCTACGACGTCTGTGACGAGCTACTTCACCTCAAACTCACTTCTAACAACAGTTTAAAGTACATTATGATACAAGCAGCCTTTAACCTGGAAAGGAAAGCAATTAGCCATTGACAGTTAAAGGATTCTGAAGATTCTTGGGCTCGGCTATGAGCATGCATGGCCAAAGTGATTCAGGCCATTGCGGCCCAACATCGCAGCGGCGGTGGATATTGCATATTAGGTAGAATCCCCATCACTACCCGCCATCTCCGCCGGCCCCGCACATTACGTCATGAAGCCAAGCATTGACCGCCGCTCCTTGGAAACTGCGCAAGTGAGGGTCTAAATACATAGGGTATATGAATCTTCTAACCATCTAACGCCAGGCCAGGACAATAAACTCTGACTCTAACTAGAGTACTCTACGTTCCATAAAGAAAAGAAGAGGTCCAAATCCCCACAGATTGCGTTGTCGAGAAGTACTGAGCTTATTATTGAGGCACGGACGTACTCCGTCAGGAGGTTGCTGGCGGTCCTCAAACCAATTCTTGGAGAGTGTGTACTTGCAAGGCTATTGACAATCCCTCAAGTTACCATACGCAACTTGTTATTTTCCAATTACCCCTCCATTAAAACCATGATTTCATGTCACTAGCTGCTCTGTTCAGTCTTGAAAAGGGCTACTATCGGCTCCGTCCGATGAAACCGACCATTATGAAAAATTACTCGTACGTACCTCAATAGCGGGTACAGTAGTGCACTGGCAAATGAACAATGAGCGAATGTCTAAAATGACCAATTTTATGTTCGAGCGAGCACTATGACAACTCTTGTTATCAACTACGCACAAATGACGCCTGGGGATGGCGAGTGATAGATGGTGACAAGAGCCCGAGGCGGCTTGCCCCGGGCCTTTTCGAACTTCTAGGCATTACTCTTCTCTCGTTCCGTCGTTACTAAGTCTTGCACTCCCCGGAGTATCTACTTGAGGTTGTGGGGCTAACCTTCCATCTAAAGAGTAGGTACAAAGTCAAATTAATCCTATTGATTGCATCCCCATTTCCGTCTAATCCCCGCGCACTACCTAAACCTTCAAAACCCATTACAGCGGCACCGTACTAACATCATACACAAACGCATCATCCGAATGCATTTTAAACAGTCCCAAAAAGAACCAATACATCCACTCCCTGATAATATTCCACCACCAACTGATCTCTCTCACACCCTCCGATATCCTCGCCGCCTGCCTATGACTCGCATCAACCCTTGGCCTCCTAAGCTCCTCCCACCTCACAAACCTCTCCTCCAGCGCCATCTCCGCGGGGAGCTCCGTCAACACCCTCGTCAGCAGCACCACGTCTTCGAACGCAAGTCCCACGCTTTGTCCCTGCGGCGGCATCTGTCACTGTAATCAGCAGGGAACATGGGAGCATGGGGGGTTACTTACCGCATGCGCCGCATCACCAATCAGCACGCACCTTCCTCTCCACCACCGTCCCCCCAGCGGAAGTTGGTTAATGGGGTAAAAACACACCTCGGGCGTGTTCATCACCGCCTTCTCCACGACCCCCCCGAGCGCCTGACACTCCGAAAACCTCTCGACAATGCCCCTCTTCGTCTCCTGCTGCTCCTTCGCCTTCCACCCCGCCGTGCGATCGGGAACTTTATCCTCCGCCACCCCCATAATAACCGCCCAAAAGATCCGAGTCTTTTCCGCATTGCAGAAGCTCATCAGAAACGATCCTTTCCGTGATGAACTAAGGCCGGTGGTCAAAAAGTGGAGGTTGTCGATCCCCAATGCGGCGAAGTCAACGACGCCATACGCGCTGGAGACACCGGTATACGTCGCCTTCGCAGCGGGATCAACATATGACCTCCGTACCGCGGAACGAATCCCGTCAGCACCAATCAACATATCTCCAGTCGCCGTAGTACCGTCTTCAAACACCGCCGTCACCGCCGTCTCCTCTTCCCGCACACCAACCAGCTTCCTATCATACGTCACACGAATCCCCTTCTCCTCCAGCGCTGCGAGTAGCACAGCCTGCAGCTCAGACCGGAGTACCCGCAAGGAGTCGAAGCCGTACTTTTGCACATCGCCGAAGGTGATGGTGCCGAGACGCTTTCCGGAGTGTGCAGAGGATATTTCGAGGGATTGGACGGAGCAGCCGTGGGCAAGGAGACGGGGGAGGAGATTGTGGTTTGAAAGGATGCGGACTGCGTTGGGGGAGAGGTTTATGGCGCCGCCGATGGTGGAGGGGGAGGAGCGGTTTTCGAAGATGTGGGGGGTGATGTTGTGGGCATGGAGGGAGAGGGCGGCGAGAGGGCCTGCGACGCCGGAACCGATTATGAGGGCAGTTTTAATGGGCATTGTTGTGGTGATCAAAGGAGATGAGTTTTTGTATTTTCTGTGGACTTATATGCTGTGCTGGGTGAATGTTTCATCGGGAATATGGCGCTGCAATGTCAATGTCGCATCTGTCCGCAACTGTTGGGAGAGTTCGTATCCAACCCACGTCATGTCTGCCGTTTGGGCCGAGCTCGTATTCATGCGGCTGTGAGGATGCGCTGCTGCGGTTGGCTGTGCAACTGCAACTGCAACTTCGCCCCTGCATTTTCGTCACTAAGCCCTAATACCTGTTCTAATCTTAATGCAACGTTTCAACGGATATTTCTTTCTGGCAGAGGTAATCCATGGCAATAACTGAAGGCTGGGGCGAAATGGTACCTCGAGTGATGGCTTGTGACCATTTACACGAATCGATTCGGCGTCCGTACTATCCCTCTCACTCTCTCACTATTCACCCAATACTTTTTGCCACAGTGAAGCGCGCCAACGGTTCTTTTCGGTGAAGTGTGGCATAAGTGGCTTTGCCCACTCACAACGCATATGGTCAACCCCGCCCTGGTTTCCTGTGCAGCAGTACTGAGTTAAGCATGATCCCCCTGGGCCCAGAACAAGCTGTTGTATTGGCTCCTGGTGCCCTTGTTAGTATCTAGTGGAAGAAAAAGTGGCTTTGGTATATATGGTATGTACTCGAGGCTGGAAGGTTTGGGAAGAGAAGAGGAAATGGGGGTTGATACACTGATGGGTTGGTCACGGGGGCCAAATTGTGGAGGAAAAGTGGAACTGAAGGCAGGAACAGTGAGTATTTAAACCTCCCTTTCCCCGTTCCAATCTTTAGACTTATCAACCCCACACACAGACGCATGAATGCATTCACTGCCCTCCTTCGGCTCGTGGATGTATCTGAACGGTATCGCGAGCGCAGATGGGCGGTTACAATATCAAATCTCTTTATCCACCACATTAACTGGCCTGTGGACATTTCCTAGCTACATATTCCCTATTCCTCCTTCCCCTTCCCACTGCCGTCTGGCTCCGAGGACCAACTTCCAGCGAGCGTGCTCGCAGCAAAAACAAACAAGGGCACCCTCAAGATCCATCCCACCTCCACATCACACCCCCACCACCACCAACCTCTGTACACCCTCCCTAACCGGTCCCACCGCACTCGCAACTACCACTGCCACGCCAAAGCCCACCATCGCAAGACTACTCATCGCCGCGGCCCTGGGCTCTCCGCGTCCCAGCAACCACGCCGTAGCAACAGCACTTCCATTCCCGCCCAACGCCACACCTCTTACCACATACTCCCCCTCCCCCACCTTCAACCACCTTAGTACCCTCGGTCCCAAAAGTACTCCACAAATACCCGTCGTCACACAAATCACTGCCAAAAACTGCGTATCTCCCCCCAGACTCGCAACGGCGGGGGTCGCAAGTGCAAGCGTTATGCTTCTCGCTGAGAACGCAATTGCGCGAGGGGGCGAGATACCGATTGATGTGCAGAGGAGGGGGTAGAGGGATAGTGACGCTGCAGCGAGGAGGAGGGAGGGGATTAGGATCAGCGGGAGGTGGTGGAGGAGTGTGCGACGGTGGGTGTACATGGGCAGTGCGAGGGCGACGATGGAGACGTCGAGGAGAGAGGAAAAGAAGTCACCTGCGCCTGGGGGTGGGGTTGGGGAGCCACGAAAGAGATCGAGGTATTTTGTTCCTACACGATAGGATTTTAGGGCGGATTTGAAGGGGGTCTGTTGGGGTAGGGAGAGGAGGTAGACGCCCAGGATTGTAATTGCGGCGCAGGAGAGGACGGGGTGTAGGATTTGTTGGGATTTTTTGGAGAGGGAGGTGGCGAGGGTGAAGGCGAGGACTGTGAGTGTGAGTTGCGCTAGCATGGAGTAGGAGGTTGTGTATAGCACTGGGAGAGAGATGAGAAAGAGGAGTGCGTAGGTGAATGTGTCGAAGTGGAATGTAAAGATAGCTGCTAGCTCGTGGGCACGAGAGAGCGGCGGGGGCGAAGGAGGGGGGGTTATGGGACCCAGGAGGGGCGATGGTGGGGAGGAGGACCAGGTGATGTGTCTAGGAGCAGTGATGCGCTCAGGCAGGCTACCGCATATCGGTCCAGCTCCACGCAGGCGCTGTGTTTCGAATGCAGGAGCCGGAGGTGGGAGGAGAGACAGCATTGATGAGTGGGTACTAGCGATGGGGGTCTGTGAAGGTCCTGGTGTGTGCGTGAGAGGAATCGACTCTTGCAGATCGCCACCGTCGGTATTGACACGTTTCGACTCCGGCAAGATCATTTGCAAGACGCGGACAACGTACACGGTAGCTGCGAGGGCGAGGACAAAGCCAACAACTATATCGTCCTATCAGCACTGCAACGACACCGTAGACGAAGGAACCCACAAAACACTACAACAATTTTGCCCACCTCGGCGGCACCAATACTCGGTGACAGCGGCAGCAGAACAAACGACGGTACGAAAAACAAGTTGATATACTTCAGCGCAAACGATGCCTTCAATTCAGATTATCAGCATGAATCCTTCAGGTTCTAAAATCGGAGCTCATACTGGCACGTCAATTACCCTCACCAATCCCTTTACCTTCCTCTCCCCAAGCACCGCTTCTAATCCTAGTAGCCCTGCAAATAACAATAGCATTCCCGCCACACTTGCCGGAAACGATATGCTCGTAAGTCGAATCACCGAGTCAATCCCCCAAAGCGCGAGCATAGCGAGGACTGTGCCGATAGGCACATGTACCCATGACCTGATTAATCGGGGCCATGAATCCTCCAATGCCTGCACATCATTAGTTTCAGAGTGAGCGAATGGGACGCAAGAGAGACTGACAATTGAGATGGCGGCAGTGACATCTAGAGCCAACTCTTTGTCGAAAAATAGCGAGTGAAGAGTCATGAGTCACACGCTCGCGAGTGAAGTCAAAGTTGAAAAGTCTAAGGTGGGAGATTCCCGATTATGACGCAGTCCTTGCATGTGCACTAGAGCAGAGTAATCGGGTCCAGTCAGTTAGCGGCGGGGAAGTCCGCGATGTCATCGATAAGGATAGTTGCTTGTGCGACGGATCATATAAAGATGAGAGGAGCCTCTAACACACAACCAATACTTAATACCGGTATATTGCAACATCATAAGCATCAATAATCCAATATATGTCCGTTCTCTATCCTCAATCCCCCAAGCAATGCAAATGAAAGCTACATCACAACCTGCCAGCAGCTATGTAAACAACTTATACACCAAGGAACATCCACCATCTTACACCTCCTCCCTCCCACTCACCCGCTCATACCCACCGGCGCCCATACG
>Ga0307512_10005424_pt1 | contig 13319 bp, 18 predicted proteins | sample 14_EM_MG_FD_200267 | JGI IMG/M metagenome (GOLD analysis project Ga0307512, IMG submission 200267) | Populus trichocarpa ectomycorrhiza microbial communities from riparian zone in the Pacific Northwest, United States - 14_EM | ecosystem: Host-associated > Plants > Roots > Unclassified | place... | reverse complement strand
GCACAGCTGACGAATACGATATGATGAATATGAAATGACTTAGATGAGGGGGAGAAGAGGTTCTCACAGGGATCGAGTTGGCGTCAGCCAATACCCCTGTATGCGAGTGCTTCCGTTCGCAATGGCATAGCTCACTGTACATCTCCTGGGGGGTCAAAAATCTTGACCATCCCTGGTCAAGCCTCGTTTTGGTCTGGATCGTCCTTGTCATCATTCACGAGGTCTTGGACCACCTCAGTAAGATCATCACAATCAAGTATGCACATGACTGGGATGGAAGTGCATGAGCGAGCAAAGTAAGGGACAAGTTGAAAAGCAGTATAGCGAAGCTTAGACACTGCTCTGTCAAGCTCTGCAAGGTGGTATGCGCCATTGCGGGTCCTCCTAATAACGACCATGGGTCTGACATAGCACGGCTTGGTTTTGCAACCAGGGCCTGACTCTGTGCTGGAGTTGCGAACAAGCACAAGGTTGCCGGGCTGGAAGTTGTATGACAGGAGAGTGTTCTTGTACCGGCACTTGAACTGTTTGATGGAGGCAAGGCATGCCTTGAGGACATTGTCATGGATGGAGGCAAGGTCACTCTCGCGCAGCTTGAGTTGGTGGGCGTGGACTGTGAGGAGGTCGGCAGTTGAAAGCGGCTTGGTAAGGTTGGGGACAAGAAATGTCGCAAGAGTGATGTCGAAGGGGAGAATTGGCTCAACCCTGTGTGCCATGTAGAAAGGCAAGAAGCCAGTTGACTTGTGGGTGGTTGCTCAGTCAGCCCAGAAGATGTGAGGGGCGAGGGTTGGCCACTTGGAGTCGTTGCCTTCGCAGGCCTTGACAAGGGAGTCACGAATTGTCCAGTGTTGTTGCTTGATGATGCCATTCGTACGAAAGTTGTATGGGGAAATGCAGATGTGTCAGATACCATACCTATCCGCAAGCCAGTTGAGTGCGGCGACATAGGGCGTGCCGTTGTCAGTGACAATCTCTTCGATGGCACCCCATCTGCATAACACATCTTTGAAAAGAAACATACCCAGCATGTGGCCAGTTTCTTTATGCAAAGCGCGCCACTCTGGCCAAGTGGTGAGGGAGCATCGAGCCTGGGTGATGTAACAGAAACCACCAGCAGGAGGCATAAGCATGGTGTTGACATATACCTTCCAAAAGAGAGGGCTGGGACGGCGACGGTGGGTGGTATGCGGATCTTGGTAGTCTGGCGGAGCTGGCATTGATGGCAGGTGCTGATGTACCACTTGATGTCATGCTTGAGGGAGGGCCACCAAAATCTGTCAAGGAGCGTGCGGTGCATCGAAAAGAAGCCCCTGTGGCCAAGGTGATCATGAGCATCATGAATGAGGGAAATGCGGAGGTGGGAAGGAATATAAAGCTGATGGCGGCCTTGGGCTTGTTGGTGCCAGAGTCGCCCATCTGCAAGGAAGAACTGCTTGGCCTGTTTGAGAAGGCAGACACAGGCAGCATCATCGAGGTGGTCGGGCTGCTGGAGAGTGGTGAGATAGTGGTGGATGAGCTTGATTTCTTCGTCGGCCTTGTGTGATTTGGGGTTGGTGAGGATGGGTGAGTTGAGGTTGTTGAGGTCAGTGTCGGCGATGTTGGTGTAGGCGTTGTCGATAATGGTGTCAGCAGGGAGTTCTATGGCGAAGGTCCATACTGCAGTGTTCTGGTCAGCATGGTCGGCATGAGTCCAACTCACTCCCCAAAGTCCGAGGGATAGGGCAGTGTCGATCCAATCTTTGGGGTCATTGTCCTCACTCTCACCATCAGCAGGCTCTCACTGTGACAGGCCGTCGGGTCCGTGGTGCTTCTCTGCAGGCATATGGACCAACTTGAAGTCAAAAAGTAGGATTGCGGCGATCCACCGATTGATAGTGGCGTTGGGCTGGATGTCGGGATTCTTGAGCATACCTCGGATATACTGAGCGTCCATCTCGACCACGAGGTTCTTAACTCCAAGGATGTAAAGGCGGAGGGCATGAAGGGCTCAGAACAATCCATAGAGCTCGACCTTGGCCTGTAAGTAGCGAGTCTTGCGTTCGTTCCATGAAATGGAGCCGAAGCGGGCAGGGTGGCAGCGGCCGTCAGCGCATTCTTGAGTGAGGATCCACCCCACACCACGCCAAGACGAGTCTATCGAGAGAAACATGGGACGATCAGAATTGTAATCAATGGAGATAAGGGCGGGTGAAGTAATTATAGCGTCTTTGAGTGCTTGCATGGTGGACTCATGCTCCTCATGCCAAACGAAGGTTGTGCCTTTGTGAGTGAGGTCGACAAGGGGGCGCGCAAGTGCTGAGTAGTTGCGAATCCAAATGCACATGAAACCAGCAAGGCCAAGGAAAGCCCAGACATTGGAGAGGGTCTTGCAAGAGGGCCAATTGCAAATGCATGTGATCTTGGAGTTGTCTGGAATGTGGCCATCGTAATTGCACTTGTGCCCAAGGATGACAATCTCAGGGCTTGCGACGACGATCTTCTTGGTGGAGACTGTGGCTCTGGCACAGTGGAGGCAGTGGAGGATGTGATGGATGTCTTGGAGGTATTTCCAGATGAACTTATAGATGTCAGGGTTCTCTGGAATGGTCTCATAGTTACTGTCTTCAGTCTCGTAGCAGGTTTGAGGTCCTTTGATGGCAGAGTCATCCACGAATGTGTGGGCAACTTGAGGAATCTCTGGGGCTAGGATGAAGGCAATGTCATCATGAAAAATAGCAACTGTGTTAGTCCAGCCTTGTAGAAGGCAAGTCAGTCAGAGGGCGCCAATGGGAGACTGAACAGTGGTGAGATCTCAGGAGGCAATGTCAAGAGTCTGGTGGTTGTAGCCAACAAAGAGGTCAAGGATCACATAGCATGCTTGACTGGCCATGGACTCTATAATCTGGTCAGTGAGTGGAGGGATGCCTGAGTTATAAATGGTAATGGCATTGAGGGGTTGCAAGTCGTGGACAAGGCAAAGGGCACTGCTCTTCTTCTTGACACAAAAGAAAGGTGAGCGATATGAAGCATCCGAAGGCTCATAAACACTGGCTGCAATCTTGTCCTTGAATATCTGGATGACATCGTCAAGGATCCCATAGGGGATCGGGATGTTCTTGTGGGCCCAGGGGACATGCTCGATAACTGGTATCTTGACTGGAGAGAAGTAGTCATTGCTGAAACAACCTCGCTCTTCGTCGGTCCACGTGAGTCCAGTCTTGTTGAGGAGGAGGACGTGCTGCAAGAGTTTTAGCTCCTCAGGCCATAAGAAGTCAAACCTATTGAGCTCCAAAGCCTCAAGGCGTTCTTGGGTGAGACGTTGGCCAGGGACGAAGTTGGGAGGAGAAGTAGGAAGTAGAGGAAGGGTGAGCAGGGGGTCTTCTGGGATGTGGCGGATATTGCAAAAATCTTCAGGAAGGGAGGTAGGTACTGGGCAGACCTTCTTGGCAACCTTCTTGTAGGCTAAGGAGGCCTTGTGGTACTGAGGCGAAGGCATGTTGGTTAGCGCGACCTGACAAGCAAGACCAGAAGGGGGGAAAGGCGGGGATTTAAGACTATACAAGTAAGTGGAAATTCGAAGGGCATCTGCTTGTGTCCCATGCAGCTCGTTGTTGGTAAGGTCTTCGCAATCATGTTCGCATGTGACCGGGGTGGCATCATTGTCTAGGAATGGACAGGGGGTATGGATAACATTGGGTGCGAGAAGGGGGTTGGTGGCAATAGCGTTGGTCCATCCTTGCAGAGCATGGGTGAACTGCAGGCAGCCAAATGGGGACTCAATAGTCATGAGATCGGGCAGCTTGGAGGGTGCATAGGTAGTGATGGCGTCAGCCAGACCTTGAGGGATCTGGGCGAACTGCAAGGGGCCAATTAGGGACTCAATTGTCAGGAGATCGGGCGGCTTGGAGGACAGGTCGAGAGTAGCGGTGGTGATGGAGTTGGTCCATCCTTGCGGGATGTGGGCGAACTGGAAGGGGCCAATCAGGGACTTGATGGTCATGAGATCGGGTGGCTCAGAGGGCATGTCATGAGTAGCTGATGGCTCTAGAGTCAGATCAGCAAGGGGAGGCAGTGTGTAATTGATGGAGTAAGAAGAAACGCAGAGGCTCGCCACATGTATCCTTCGCAGGCAGGAGGGGACATAAATGTGACGAGAAATGTCACATGGATCGCAGACCAAGACCTCAACCATTCCATCAGGGAGGTCCTCAAGGTGGGAGAGAAGTTGGCAGGAGAAGGGGTGGCCAAGGAGCAAGTGAAAGGGGGCACGCTCAACTACATGCGCATGCAGCTTGAATGGGACGTCGCTGATTTGCATCTGGAGGGACTCACTGCAACCTAGAGTCCAATTAGTATAGCTATTTGCGCCTTCCATCTCAATGCGGAGTCTGGGGCTGATGCATGCGTTGATTTCTTGCACCAAGTCTTGTCTGATGATGACAATCTGAGAGCCTGGGTCCAAAAGACCTGGCTTGGAAATGCTATTGCCAAGGTTGATATCGATTTCTTGTAAGGGGAGGGAATACTCTGGTTCTGGACAGTAAGTCAGATGTGGCCCTTCAGGAAGTGGGGACTCAGCGGTGAATGGGGCTGGGTCAGATGCCTCTCTGTAACTGGTGACCTCAACTCTTTGGATGCGAAGGTGTTCCAAGATCTCCTTGTGCACTGCTGGGCTGGCAGCATATAGGTGTGCTGGGGTGACTTGGGTGAGATTGCCCTGCCAGAGTGAAGTGTCACAGTCAGGTCACTGTGTCCTTCAGTCATTCGAGTTCTGGAGTTTTCAGATAGGAGTATTTCCCAAATAGGAAGTCGACCCGACGTCTCGATTAGGAAGTCGTCCTAATTTGGTAATCATGTTGGTGAATCAAAGAGAAAAGGTGGGCATTGGGAGTTGGGTGTTGGGATCAGTCACATGAGACATCACGTGACTTGTTGAAAGGTCAAAGGAGATCACGTGATATGTCATGTGACTTGTCTGAGAGTGAGTGAAGATTACACAAGTCAAGACATGACTTGGAATTGAGCAAGGTACAACATGTGACCTCAAAGATGTTTAGAGATGAGAAGGCGAATAGCAACTAAGTCGACTATCGCAGAGAGGTTCTTTCAGAGGGAAGCTACATGCGTTCAAAGAGGTGACAATAACCTGTATTGCACAAATAGAACAAGCTTAGAGAACTCATTCTATGCTAAGAAGTACAGTATATATACATGAGATGACAGAAGCTACTAGAAGGTAAGAGAAGGCTATGGAAAGTGATGGAAACAGAGAGACAGTTGTGGAACTGTATGGAAGTCTCTGGAAAACGCAAGAACAGTCCATAGGTAAGTTATGTAATCGATGGAGAAAGCAGTCCAGAGGTCAAGCACAAGAAAGGAAAAGAAGATTAGGTAAGAAGGAGGCAGTCTGTGACATTACCCCCTTGTTAATGTCCTTTAGATGTCAATGTCGTTGTCAACAGCAGCACAGTAACCGCTTTCAAAGTTAGGGTGAGAGGGATAGACCTTGCAGTCTTCTTCTTTGTTGCAAAAGTCGTGAGGGCGCAGGCAATCAGTTCCATTATGACCGCAGCATGAGCAGTGGTGGCAGTATCCAAGACAGTGGCAGTCCTTGATGTTGTGCCCAGTTTTACTGCACCAATTGCACATTTTACCATTGTCTTTGCCCCAAGTGTGAATGGCACAGTCGCGAATGGCAACTTGAGCTTTGCATCCTCTCTTGCCCTTGAAGTAGGGGGCTTTGTGCATGTTGCAGTCAATGCGGCGGCGAATGTGGGCAATAGCGTTGGCAGCAGCAAGTTGGTCTGAACTTCTGTATATAGCCAGATGTTCTGTTTGAAGGGACTCTTTGAGGGTCCCAATGCGGTGTGCGATTTGGATGGCCTTGGAATGGTGGGCACAGACATATTGGACTTCACCTTGAAGGGTGGCATCATCTTCATTCACTAAGGCCCAGTCCACCAAGTCAGTAAACTGCATCCCCTTGGTTAGTAAAAGTTCGTCTTTGGGAGAGATGGTGGTGTGGTGCTGCCTGACAGCACGAGCATGAAGGGGACAAGAGTGAACGGTACAGCCATGACTGTTGGTGGCAAGGAGCTTGGGGAAGGTGGTGCAGAGGTCATAAGAAATGAATGGGGCGATAACGTCTTCTTCGCCATCAGGGATGACAAAAAAATGGCATGTGCCGGTAGCATTGAAGTTGTCCTGCCATCCTGGACCTGGGTGAACTCCTGGTTGAGGACCATTGGGACTTGGGGTGCATTCCTCAGCATCAGCGTTTATGGCTTTAGCTTCTAGTACATTAGTCTCGGCCTGTTGGTATAAAACCACAGCCATGGGGGAAACAGGAGAAGGGGAACAAGATGGGACGTCTTCAATAAAGGCAGGTATGACAGGGGAGGTATAGGTGGAGTTGGTGGCGGAGGTAGTTGGGGGCGTGATCGACACGCTGTCATGGAAGTGAGGGGGAGGAACGGGGAGTGGCTTGGGACTGGGAATCGGAGGGCTGTTGGGGAAGTTAGGGCCAATGTAATCTTCAAATTCCGTCCCAGGATATGACAAGGTTGGGGGTGAGACGATGCCCTCATAGTCGTTGACATTGTTAAATGTAGTACTGGCGTGAGCCAGCATAAGTGTGTCAGGGGTGAGAACAGATGCAGGAGTGGGAGGGGATCTGTCAATGGGAAGGAGGGAGCGGACTGTGGGGAATTGACAGCAGACTTCCTCTTCCTCGATGTTGAGAAGATGAGTGATGTGTTCAATCATCTGCTTGTGGGGAAGAGCCATCTTGTCGCTAGTAGGACTGTCCGGAGGGGGAGAGGTGACAACATAAGGGGTGTTGCCAGCGCTGTTGGCAGGAGATGAAGAGCGGGAAGGAATGAAAATGGGGGAGGATAAGTGGGACATTGTCAGGATGGTTGGGCAGTTGTGTGGTGTGTGGAAGGCAAATAGCGAGTTTGGGTGGTTGATGCAAAGGGGACAGTAGATAGGAGGGGCTGTTGCGAAGTATTGGAGAGCCAGAGTGAAGTGGGGATGAGAATTGTTTGGGGGGTTTCAGTGGTCTCTTTATACTGTGGGTTGTCCAGCCGTAGCGGAGTTTGTTAGCATAAAATCTGCCAATGCATCTGGGGCATGTAAGTCCTTGTGATCAATCCAGGAGTCGTCAGAGTGTGGATAACCCTTCCAATGCACAAGGTATTGAAGTTTTCATCTTTTGCTGTGTTGTTGTGCATCTAGAATGTTCTCAATTTCATACTCCTCTTCACTATCGATAATTGGAGGTGGTTGTATAAATGGCATGCCATATTGCTCCATCTCCTTATAAGGAAGGAGGAGGTCCATGTGAAACATGTTGTGAATCTTCATCAATTGGGGAAGGTCGAGTCGCATGGCTATGGGACTGATTTTTTGTGAAACTTTGAAGGGTCCATATCACTTTGGGGAAAGTTTATGATTGCCAGCGATAGTAAGATTACAGCCTTCGAGCCAAACTTGGTCACCTTCTTTAATTTCCATTAGTTTCTTGTTGTCCTTGTGGTTTTGTACATGTTGGAGAAGTTTTTGGGCTAATTGCCTTGCTTCATCCAGGAGGCATAGTTGTGTCTCTGCAGCAGGGGTCGAAGATTCTAGATGTTTCAGAATCACCTGTGGTTTAATTCCAATCAGAAGTTCATGAGGTGATCAACAGGCAATGTCATGTTTCCAAGAATTGTGAGCAAATTCAGTGACAGGTAGTAATTGACTCCAGGCAGATGGTTTTCCAGAGGTCCAAGGTTGCAAGTATTGTTCGATCCAAGCATTCATACGTTCTGTTTGTCCGTCGGTGCAAGGGTGAAAGGCTGTGGAGAGATTCTGTTGAATTCCAAGTGCTTTGCACATTTCTTTTGCAAATGCAGAGGTGAACTGGGGATCGCAGTCTGAGATGATTCTTTTGGGAAGTCTGAACCAAGGTATGAGATGTTTCAGATACTTGAGTGCTACACCTGTTCCATCAATGGTTTTCATGCATGGAATGAATTTAGCTGCTTTGGAACAACCCTGATCGATGATTGTAAGAATGGAGTCGAAGCCTTGTGACTTGGGGAGGTCTGTAATCAAGTCCATCGATATGTATTGGAAGGGGCCTTCTTCAACAGGTGTATCAAAACATTGTAGAGGTGCTTTTGATTGATGTACATTAGTTTTGGATTCTTGGCAGCGAGCGCATCCCTTGACATATTGCTCCACAAATTCTCTGAGTCTAGGGCCTTTGTATTGTTCGCAAACAAGTTCCCAAGTATTAGAGATACCAGGATGTCCAGCTGCAGGGGAATCATGAAGGGTTTGAAGGATGTCTCATCTTAGATCTAGGTCGTCTTCAAGGAAAATTTTGTTGGCATGTGTAGTTTTTGTTGGCGTGAAGAGGTGATTGGGGAGGAGAACACATGGTTCAGTAGTATCCACCCCCTTGTTAAGGTCTTTTCTTTGCGACAACAAATCAGCCACGGAGTTTGTTGATCCAGGGATGTGTTCTAGGGTGTAGTGAAAGTCCTGTAAGAATTCTATCCATCTGGCTTGTTGTCCAGTGATTTTGCATGGGTCATGGAAGTACTGTAAGTTTTTATGGTCAGTATGAATGCGAATTGCATGTGTGGCTCCTAGGAATAGTGGGCAGCCACATTTGAATCCAAAAATTACACCAGCAAGTTCCTTGTCATGTGCATCATAATTCTTTTCTGTGGGAAGAAGACTTCTAGAATGGAAGGCAATAGGGTGAATACCATCTTCGAATTCTTGGGCAATAACTACTCTGAGGGCATAGCCAGATGCATCAGTTTCCATGACAAATTGCTTGGTCCAATCTGGGGTACGAAGTACTGGGTAGTTTGTGCATATTCGTTTGAGTTCCAGGAAAGCATTATTGTGTTTGTCTGTCCAAATGAATTGTTTATTTTCGCATGTGAGATCGTTCAAGGGACGGGCAATTTCAGAGAAGTTCTTGATGAACGCTCTGTAGAAATTGCAAAATCCTAAGAAGCTTCATACATCTTTGACAGTTTGAGGGGTTGGCCAATCAGCAATTCCTTGAACTTTTACAGGATCCATTTTGACAGTTCCATTGCCGATGAGTACTCCAAGATACTTGACTTCTCGTTGGTGGAATCTACATTTTTCTGGTTTGAGGAATAGGTCGAATTTCTCAAGTTTGTCCAGAATGTGATTAACACGAAGTTCATGGAGTACCTCATCATCTTCTGTGGCAATAATCATGTCGTCCATATAGATGCAGAGCCATCCTTGAGTGACTTCATCTTGGAAAATATCATCCATCATTGTTTGAAAAGTGGCAGGGGAGTTGGTTAGTCCAAAGAACATGACTGTCAGTTCGAATAGTCCTTCGCTAGTTTTGAAGGTGGCCTTGTATTCGTCGCCTTCTTTAATGTGAATATTGTTGTAACCCCATCGAATGTCAAACTTGGAGAATAGACGTTTTTCTGCAAGGTCATAAATAAGTTTGGAGATTAATGGCAAGGGGTATTTATTGGGAATTGTCCATTTGTTCAAGTTTCAATAGTCTTGGACTGGATAAAATTTGCCATCCTTCTTTCAAATGAGAAAGAATCCACTTGCATAGGGGGATTTAGAACAACAAATTCTTTGTAAGCATAGATTTTGAGAAAGGAATTCGTGTTGTTCTTCTTTTTCTTTGGGTGACAGTGGGTAAACTCTGCAATTTATCAATGTAGGAGCATCGTCTTTGAGTTCCATAGCATGGTCCCAAGGTCGTCAGGCAGGGAATTGTTCTGATGCTTCTTTGGAGAAGACTTTTCCATGACAGTGGTACCGTTCAGGAATGATTTCTTGCCAGGTGCGTTTCTTTTTATCAGCGGTGTCTTGGGCTAGTTGTGAGGCGACTGTAGTTTTGGTGATCCTTGTCTGGAGCCAAACTTCATCGCCTTCTTCCCATCCAGGAATAGACCGTACCCAGACAGGTGTGATTTCCATTTGTCTTGTGCCTTTAAGAATAGGTCACCAGTTATTAGCTTTTGCTGTAGAAATTGTGGTAAAGCCATCTATGCAACCGTTTTGCCAATCTATGTCTGGGTTTGAGGCTTCAAGGAAGGGATAGCCAAGAATAAAGTCATCCCATCCAATGTCGGCAACGTAGAAAGCATGGAGTGCTTGTTCTCCATTATTATTGACTGTTAGGTCTACCGCCTCTAGGATTTGTCCAGCTTTGTTATCTGTTCCATCTACATTCTGGACTTTTCGTGCTTTGGATAGTGTTCGCATAGTGAGTTTGAGTTGTTTTACTGTGTGAGGGTGAACGAAACATTCTGTTGCTCCACTATCAAGGAGTGCTTTTTGATCAACTTGTTTCCTTCTGGTTCGTAGCTGAAAGGGAATTTGTATTGCATGTTTTCAAGCTATGTACATAGAACCAGAATTATTGAGAACTGCCCAAGCAAGAGCCGTAATACTCAGGTGGCCTGAAAATCCATATCTTCTCTGAAGGAGTGCATTTCATCCATGAAGGTGCAGCGATCTTCTTCTGACAAACGTGCTACTTGCACAGTGAGAGATGTGGATGCAGTGGGGGTTTCGGAGACAACTGACTTGTCGTCATCTTCAATTTGGATGGTACAGGTTGTACGAACGCATGTCTTTTTGTTAGGACAGTTGCGAATGAGGTGGCCTTGCTTTCCACATTTGAAGCATCGGCCAGTCTTTCGATACTCCTCACATTCTTTGTCGTTTGTGGCTTTGCGGATAATGGCAGACATATCCATAGCATTGTCATCTTGGGGAGGAAGACAAGGTCGAGGTGGTGCACGATTTCCTGGTCCGTGCCAGTTCTGGTTGTAAGATCCAGGGTTGTTGCCTCCAGGGCAATGCCAGACCCATCTAGAATTTTGCCTTTGTCCTTGTCCTTGAGTACGACTAGTATTGAAAGTCCCATACTCCAAATGAAGTGACTTCATCTTCAAATAGATCTTTTTTTGACGTTGGACTGTAGCCCTCCATTGTTTGTAAGTTTCGGGATTTTCCATCTTGATACAAGCATCAGCAAGTGATCGTGGAAGTCCAAGGGTGAAGGTTCGAAGATTTGTGTGGTCGTTCATGTCTATATTGGTGCACAGTGCGTGGGTTTCAAAGGTGGCAAGATATTCATCAAGATTGTCGTTTCTCATCTTGAGTTTCTTTAATTCGTCTTGGGCCCTTTCGCATTCCACATAATTAGAAAAGGCTTCTCTGAATCGCTTTTCAAGTTCCTTCCAGGCATTGGATTGGCATGGGATCATACTCAGGTCTTCTATGACGTGACGAAGCCATCTGTCAGCTGTGTCAACCCATCCTTCGCATTTAGGTCCTTCAAGGAGTGAAAGGAAGTAGATGCTATGCATAATGGGGTCTCTGGCAATGTCGGCCTTGTAGTTCATAAGCATGAACTGATTAAAGGCAGCTAGGAATCTAGTGGTTTGGGAGTGATCTCCATTGAATTTGTCTGGGTGGATGCCTTCTAGTCAGTGTGCTTTTTCTTCCTTATCATCTTGAGGAAGATTTTCAAGGGAAAAGGGGTCATCTCCAGTGCTGCAAGGTCGGCAAGGAGGTTTGTCGCGTGCTGTTTGGGATGATCACATCCCAAAGGATCCAAAGACATCTTTGTACTTCAGTTTGTAGTCTTCGTCATTGTCTTCATCACTAGAGGGGTCATTGAATGGAGTGGGTGGTCTTTCTTTCTGCTCTTTTTCAACCAAGGCTGTTGCAGCTGCTATGGCTGCTGCAAATGGTTCTTGAGTCCTTGGTTCGGATGGTCCTTCAGTGCGAGATGGTGGTCGAGAAGGTTCTCCACTCTGTTCAAGAAGGATGAAATTAATTCCAGGGAGTGGGTGGTTCTTGAGTCCGAGTTCTTGTTGAGCTAGTCGAAAGCATTCGAATTTGTTTCCTCAGACATGTACTTTAAACCATACACCATAAATATTGCTGACAGATACCAGTGCATTGTTGAGCCTAGCATAGTAGCCTGTATAGGGTGCTCCGGTTTCTTGACTGCTTAACAGGTGTTGTACATTTTCAGTAAATTCAGTGGGTATGCTGTCCCTTGGTTTGGGAATCGTATCAAATGGGCATTTGAGATTACCCAAAGCTTTGGGGGAGATGTCGTCAGTTTCAGGTAGGTAGCAAATACGCCAATCCTTGGATCAGCCTTTTCCTTTCACATCTCTGGAAGTTGAAGTCATCTTGAAAAAGGAAGCTCATTCTAATGTTATGGTCAGGTCACCGTGTCCTTCAGTCATTTGAGTTCTGGAGTTTTCAGATAGGGGTATTTCCCAAATAGGAAGTCAACCCGACATCTTGATTAGGAAGTTGTCCTAATTTGGTAATTGTGTCAGTGAATCAAAGAGGAAAGGCAGGCATTGGGAGTCAGGTGTTGGGATCGGTCATGTGAGATGTCACATAACTTGTCGAAAGGTCAAAGGAGATCACGTGATATGTCACATGACTTGTCTGAGAGCAAGTGAAGATTACACAAGTCAAGACATGACTTGGAATCAAGCGAGATACAACATGTGACCTCGAAGACATTTAGAGATGAGAAGGCAAATAGCAACTAAGTCGACTATCGCAGAGAGGTTCTTTCAGAGGGAAGCTGCATGCATTCAAAGAGGTGACAATAACCTGTATTGCATGAATAGAACAAGCTTAGAGAACTCATTCTATGCTAAGAAGTACAGTATATATACATGAGACGACAGAAGCTACTAGAAGGTAAGAGAAGGCTATAGAAAGCGATGGAAACAGAGAGATGGTTGTGGAACTGTATGGAAGTCTCTGGAAAACGCAAGAACAGTCCATAGGTAAGTTATGTAATCAACAGAGAAAGCAGTCCAGAGGTCAAGCACAAGAAAGGAAAAGAAGATTAGGTAAGAAGGAGGCAGTCTGTGACATGAAGAGACTAGCTTGTCAATGAGTTGTTGGTCTTCAGCATTGGACTGATAATGGTACTGAGGGGTGGGCTTGTGAGGGTCAAAAGGTGGGCTTGGCTTTGGGAGATCGCTGGGTGCTAGAGTGCACAGGCGAGTCTGCAACGAGGGCTTGGGCGGGTCGACTTGTGCGGAAGGCTGGATGTCGACTTGTGGCATTGGGTTGGCCACGTTGGCTGGTTTGGTGGTTGAAAACTTCTTTGGCAGGGTGGCTTTGGGCAAGCGAGAGGGCTTGTGGGCGCGCTTCTTCTTCTCGGCCGCAAAGACTTGGAATATGTTGGGTGAGTCAGTATCGGGGTTGGAGCTGTCAGTAGCTTGGTGAGGAGGTTGGGACTAGATGCTCCTGCTACCTGGAAAGTATAGGAATCAGCGATC
>Ga0307512_10005422_pt1 | contig 13321 bp, 5 predicted proteins | sample 14_EM_MG_FD_200267 | JGI IMG/M metagenome (GOLD analysis project Ga0307512, IMG submission 200267) | Populus trichocarpa ectomycorrhiza microbial communities from riparian zone in the Pacific Northwest, United States - 14_EM | ecosystem: Host-associated > Plants > Roots > Unclassified | place... | reverse complement strand
AAAGTAAGAAGAGAGGAAATGGCATCTTTTTCGTTAGAAAAATGGAGATTGGCGTTTAAATATGTACTTAAGGGATATCTTTTACGCATGAAAACAAATAAATTCTCATTTAATAAAGATTAAAATTTTTGTCTTTTGTTTTTTAGAAAGAAGGGAAAATGCAGCTTTATTTATAATAGGATGGAGAAAAGCTTTTCAATCTTGGGCAAATGTATTATCATCTTAAAAAGTAAGTTGCTTCTTTTGACCACTAAAATGAGAAGCACTGGACGTTCTAGCATTTCAATAAAATGCAACAAATAATGAGCAAAATAACTTTTGATTCCTCGACTACATACAGGAGTACTCCTCCCATTTATCAAATTAAACCGCCTTAATTACATATCAAATCATTTTACAAACAAATAATTTTACCGAGGTGCTAGAGAACATTCAACATATCCAGCAATCTCGATGTATAAAGTAACAAATTAATTAATTAACAGGCTGGTGGAATGGTATCAGCATCAACCTCAGTTAAAACAGTGAAGTAAGCATTTATATTGTACCCACATGCACTCAAACTTCTTGGGATGATTAATTGAAGAAGAAGAAGATGACGATGATGACGACGACGATATCAGAATCACAGGAGCTTTGGCCCCCACAGTCACACTCCTGCAGTGAGACAGTGTATCACGGACGGTCCTATCAATGGCAATGCCTAGGGAAACGTAACTAACCTTCTCTCTTTCTCTTTCACCAAACATATACTGCACTATCTCTGACTCTCTGCTATCTAGCCACTGTATACTAAACTGGGGTCTTAAACTTTAATTATAGTATAATCATTTCAATACTTGTTCATGGATTGTAAAGGCAAACAACTTTTCAATCTTTCCTTTTCATCAGATCATCAATATCATATCATCCTTAAGTAAAACAAACAATCCCATCAATTACCTTTTTATTTTACTTTTCATGCACCCATGCATCACCTTGCTTTTAGTTAATGCTACTCTTCCTTGTTTCTACTATTTTATCCCCAATCATTCTTTTACTCTTGCAGTTACCTTTTCTTTTCCTGCTGATAATTCGAGTTTGAGCTCTAAAGGCTACAAAGAGAGACGCAATCCTACACATTCTTATTATACAAAGTAGCTCATATACTCTCTCTCTTTCTCTCGTGTGTATATATAGATACACCTCTCTTTTTTTACCATTTACCATCGTGCGTGTGGTACCGATGTGTCCTGTGTGTGTGTGAGGGAGAGAGGTGTGGCCCATTATTGAAAAATATATGGCTGACCGACTTTCAGCAAGATAAAAAAAAAAAGGGGGGGACGAGTAAGGCCAAGATAATAAGAGAGAGAGATATTCTCTTTACTCAATGGTTTTTGGTCTTTTCTTTTGAAATCAAACAAAGGCAAACCAGATCTCTGTAACAAGAGTCCGAAGTTAATTTGGACTATATTTCTTTTTAGGAGGGGGTGTTTAGATTCAAGCTTGAGTTGTGTTTTTCTTGTCTTTTGGCAGAATTAGCTAAAGAGTGAAGTCAGTATTTGAATAAACTAAACACTTAGCTGTTTGTGTTGGGAGAAACTCTTGCTTTCTTTTGTTTTCTTACGGTTTTTATCCTTTTTCGAAAGCTTTGTTGCGTTGTTGTGTTTGGTTCAATTTAAGTAGAAATGATGTCTGGTGATGCTTTCTCACTACCATCTTCAATAGCAGGGTTTGCTCAAGACCAGAATAATGCAAACCCTAACCCTAGCCCTAAAACTAATCCTAATCAAGCGGCCAAGAGGAAAAGAAATTTACCAGGAACACCAGGTAAGTAGCATGCTTAATTTCTTATTTTTCTTGGTACCTCATCTCTTAGTTAGTTATCGCGTATGTACAAAACTTACTTTAAATTGAATAGTAGTCAAATAAACTGTTTCTATGTCGTCTTCACAGATCCAGATGCTGAGGTTATTGCTTTATCTCCGAAGTCTCTCATGGCTACAAACCGGTTTATATGTGAAATATGCAACAAAGGATTTCAAAGAGACCAAAACTTGCAACTTCATCGAAGAGGTCACAATCTTCCATGGAAGCTAAAGCAAAGAACCAACAAAGAGGTACGAAAGAAGGTCTATATTTGCCCAGAAAAGACCTGCGTTCACCACGATCCATCTAGAGCTCTCGGAGACTTAACTGGCATAAAGAAGCACTTTAGCAGAAAACATGGGGAGAAGAAGTGGAAGTGTGAGAAATGTTCAAAGAAGTATGCAGTTCAATCAGACTGGAAAGCTCACTCCAAGACTTGCGGGACTAGAGAGTATAAATGTGACTGTGGGACTTTATTTTCCAGGTACTAACACTGTTACTACACACACTTGGTTATTGATTTTCTGTCATTGATTACGTAGCAGATGAAATAAATGTTATCCCTTTGATTTTTCTTTTGAATTAAATGATACTTCATTTATGATTATACTTGCTAGGTAATCATAATAAGTGCTGATAGATCAAATTTTGAATTGGGGTTTCTAATATATACCAAAACAGGAAAGATAGCTTTATCACACACAGAGCCTTTTGCGATGCCTTAGCTGAAGAAAGTGCAAGAATCACTTCCGTTCCAGCTGCAGCCAATCTAAATTTCAGAAATGATACAGTAGATTTGCCTCATGGATTTCCTGACCGGCCGGGAGTTCCAGATATCGCAGGCATTCCACAATTCAATTCAGGTTTTGGACCTGATTTCAGTGGCATGACTCCAGGAAATTCTCTTGGTGCTGATCAACAAAAGCCTGGACTTTCTCTGTGGCTAAATCAAGCCACTTCACATATTAGTCCCAATTTAAATCTTTACGTGCCTTCGAGTTCTAGTGGTTTGCCTGAAATGGTGCAAATGGGATCAGCCAATCTCTATGGTTCATCGTCCACCGCCAATTTTGGGAATTTAACCTTATCTGGACTCCCTCATGGGCTAAAGGAAGAAGGTAGTAGTAAAGCCAATATGGTGAATACATCAGCTTCTTTGTATTCTGATAGTATTCAGAACAAGCAATCAAAGCCAGCTGCAGTGCCCAATATGTCTGCCACTGCACTTCTGCAAAAGGCAGCTCAAATGGGTTCTACAAGAAGCAACCAATCTTTCTTTGGCAACAATTATGGACTAATGAGCTGTTCTTCTTCTTCTCCTACAACAAACCCCATCTCTCTCAACCAGAATCCAAACGAGCTACACCAAGTCTTTCAAAATGTTAAGCAAACTGCAGCCGAGAGCCTAACAACAACAAATAGTACTGTAGCAATGAGTGATGCAATGATGGGTACATCAAGCAACCTTGATCAACTTATGATGCAAACAAGTGGAAAACTACAAAATGACCAGACTCAGTTGAAGCATCAAAGAGGTTCAAATTCTATCGAGAGTGGTTTAACAAGAGATTTTCTGGGTATGAGTAGTGAATCCAGTCGTCCATTTTTACCACAAGACCTAGCGAAGTTTGCTTCAATAAGTTCAGCCATGAGCTTGAACCATTTCACTGTCAATCCTTGATGATCTTGCACGCTACGTGAATTGCATAAGGCCTGTTTTAAAATCCCGGCTAAAACAGCAGAGTTGGGCTCGGTAGAAATGGTGGTGAAGGGAAGGGCAGCTCGTGATTACTGGTGGTGGCCCAGTGCATGAAACATGTCAGAAAAAGACTGAACAATGAACAAACTCCAAGTCATGCATGTTCTCGTTGTTTTTCTTGTTGTTTTTATTTTCTTGTTGTTTTATTTTCTGTCTTAACGCTCTTATCGTATACTCCTACTTGGATCATTTTTTCTTTCTTTATTGAAATTGAAAGGCACGGAAAACAACGACATATCGCTGACTGATCGTCAACGAAATCCGGGTACCTCGTCAACGTTGGTGGGTTTTTGGAAGAAGGAAAAACCAAGTCTTTGCTATAGTTTAAGATCGAAAACAATGTGCACCAACTAATAAGTTGGTGTTCCATTTGTTTAATATATATTATAATAATCGAAGTCTTGGGGAGATTAGGCTTTACACGTCTCTCCCTCTCTCTCTCTCTCTTTTTGGCTAAGATCAAGCTGTGTACACGTGTATTCTAGGGTCTCTTTTAACTAGGGAGAATCTAGGTAGTACTGCGTATGGCGAAACCCTTTTGATTTTTTCTAGTGTTGATTATGGCCGAAGGAAGACTAGGAAGAAATTTAGGGGTCAAGAAGAAGAAGAAGAAGTATGATTTGTCGAAGGCAGTATGATGGGATTGTGAAAATTCCTGATTGACTAAAATGGAATTAATGGTTTTTTCCCCATGGCAAGTCATTATTGGCAATGAGAGTTAATCAAGTGTTATACGTCAAAATGTCAAGTACAAAACCTATATTATCACCCTAATAAATCTCGGAAAGTAGACATGGATTTCTATGAAGCAAGTGATCTATATGATACTCGTATGGTAGTTTCCTTCTAATTCATATCATAACTTACTAATTAAAGCAAGGCAAATAATGAAATAATAATTATCTCAAGCATGTTTGGATTAAAAATAATAATTAACTCAGGTATATCCATGAATGAAAATTCCTATAAGAATAAAATATAATTAACTCATGATCAACTTCCTAATTCCTATACATACATGAGAATAAAAATTCGTATATTCTATCTAACAATTCGGTCATCCGATCCATGCACCCAAGGAATTCCATGAAAGTTTGGTAGAATACTGTTGCGTTTCCCTTAGAGATAAAAACAAAATTAAAAAACTGCTCGTTTAGGACAGAGATAATATTATATATGTACTCGTTCAAACAGGTTTTGGGATAATTAAAAAAAAAATCTATTTTTTTCAAAAAAAAAGTCCCAATCACCCAAACCAGGACATGGTTCCAAAGCCGCCTCAACAAAATTACTGCTTGAATTTGAAGGTCAGACTGATGGCTTTCAAAGATGCATGGGAAGTGGGGGATTCTTGCACACTGGCAAGGCTGGGTTAATTATACCACTAATTAACAAGTTGCAAGCAAATCTATGCTATAAAGGAAGATAAGTTCATCCATAATCCAGTTAGAAAGCCATTTTAATTACACAATATTTGTGGTTCAATTTTTACTTCGTTGAAAACTGCGTCTGTGAGGTCGCCTTTCCATTTTCCATGTCTCAAACACTTTCATTGTCCCCTTTAGGTTTTGCCTAATAATCCTAGAAAGATGTTTTTTTTTTTTTTTTTGCCCTAACAAGCTAGCTAGAAAGCTAGCGACATAGGTCTCTTTCAGACAGTTTTTAAGGGGACCAGTATTGTATGTGAACTCCTCCTATTGTTTATGGTGCACTGTTAACCCTAACAAACCGTTGGAGGGTCGCTATGAGCAGACACACATATTTGACTTTCCATTAATGCCTTTTTATGATAGACATTTTGGCAAGGAGATGAAACGGGCATTCTTAGAAAGAATCGAAGTATGTATAGTTAGAGTAACCTTTACCAATATTTCCCATTTACTATAAATTATTTATAACCAGAAAGGGTGTGTATTTTTTAGAGGTTTGAATAAGAGAAAGTACTTTATAGTAATGAGTATCACCTTTTTATTGGTACTTGTCACGACCATGTTTTCGAGACCTGGGCAGAGCTATATCTTTGGAGTTTGAAAACTGTTTCAAAATGACAATCTCTCAGTCTTTATGGGATGTTGCACTAACATCGAACTGGTTTTGGACAACTAAATTTTGATCCTGGCGTTGAATTGTTATTTAAAAAAAAAAACGAAAAAAGAACGAAAAATCAAACCCTTATAGTAAGATTTCTTGTTCTTAGCCTCACAAGAAAACTAATAGTAATACCAACAAGAGAGATCAATCAACTCATTAACTCGTCTTCAAATGGAACCCTCATGAAATTTGTTAATCTACAATAAGATGACAGCGACAAGTGCCATCAAAGATCAATGGTCAATAGTACGTTAAACCTATAGCTAGTTAATTGTTCTGTGCCATCAGTAGGGCAAAAAAAAAAAGCAACCTGACAATAGGCCCAACCAGACCTAACCAAGCCTGGCTAGCTGCAGGTCCAACCAACTTAGAGGTTCGTGGCCCAACCAAGAGAAAAGAAAGAAGAAAGGAGGATAAAGGGAGAGAATAAAAAAGGAGAAAGAAGAGAAAAGGGAGAAGAGGAGGTGAACTGGAAACTAGCCCATCATACCCCACTAGGCCAACCGAGGCTAGATGGAGAGGAAAGGGAAAAGAAAAAGGAAAGTAGGCCAGCCTAACCAAACTCTTTCCCCTGTCAGCCTAACTCAACCTTTCTTATTATTTATTTGGCACAACTCACGTTTTCCCAGCTTGGCATATATTTAATGATTCCTCAAGATTTTCAATACATGCTTCAGATGTTATTTATATTTCATATACAAGCTAAAATATTATCTATAAATACCACCATGAATGTATTTAAATAAGACCAAAAGATTCAATTTATCAGTTTAATATTGAATAATAAAATAAAATAAAAAAATTTAAAAAAAAAGTTAACTTGTCGTACCGTCAACATATCCATGAACTTTCTAAAATTTAATAACATGTTTTTTTTTCAAAACTATTTTTTTAACTAAAAGATAAAAATAAAAATAGACAATCACATAATCGAGTTTGGTTGAGAGATTTTTTTATGTTAACTACATTTTTTTTCCTCAATTTCATCCTAAAAATATTTTATTGATCAGTTGAGCTTTCTTTGAACTGACCAAGTCAATTGAGTCATGTCGAGACAACTTTCACATGGTTTAATTTTAAACTTGAATTAGATAAGAAGTAGGGTCGGAAGGTTTTTTCTATCAATTTCATCATCATATTTTTTTTTTATTTGTTGACTAGGTTGCTATTGAATTGACCAAGTCGACCGGGTCACATCGAGCTAACTCTCACATAATTTAATTTTAAAACCCAGCTGATAAATAGTCATATTGAAAGGTTTCAAGGTTGACCAACTAAACCATGTTTAATAACAATATCAAATAGTTATTTATGATCATGATATTTTTTGTTACGTTAAAAAAATATTTGTACTTATTTGACCAATTAATTTGAATCATTTTTTAATAAATCCAAAATATGATTTAACCTGAGAAAACTCTGGGTTAAATCCAAGTACAATTTGTAATGTCTTTGTTAGAAGGGGAAGCAAGAAGAGTGGAGAAGGATACGATGTTTCCCTGGCTAAATGAATGGAGACTGAACTTGTCTAAGAAGGAATCCAGAAATTTTATAGTATTAAAAAAGAAACTAAAGGGATCACTGTGTACCCAAACTTATTGCACTATGGATTGGAATAGGGTAATTAATGACATTTTCCCCTTCTTAAAACAAATTATTGGACTGGCTGAAAAATATTTGATAGAGCAGTTATTGAAGGTGGATGCGCATTGTGTCTCCTGTAACAATAGAGAAGATGAAGATGGATTTTTTTTTGTTTACTTTGTCTGTATGGTTGGCAGTTGTGGAGGGAGCTACCGTGCTTGGGGTTTGAAAAATAAAGGAGAAATGAATGGAGATTGGGGTTGATGTATAATGATTAAAATATTACTCTTAAAAGAAAGTTTTATTTAGCTAGCTTTTATGAACTTTTTTAAATTTTTATTTTTTAAAGCACGGTAAAATAGCTAAATTACTCTAAATAAATTTCTTTATTGGCATCGAGAGTTTTTATTTTTACTTTTATTCTTGTTTTTTTTATAATCAAGTTGACTAAGAGAAAATTTAATATTTTAATAATTATAAAATATTATTAAAGAAAACTAGCCAGCACGTGCATTGCAAGCACAAGCATATGGGATGTATACATGTTTTTTAAGTGGAACTTGATGGGGCATTCGGTGGCCAAACAATGGCTTTTAAGGTGGTGATCGAATCGTTTCGGCGGCCCTCCATCCTTAGATGGAGTGTGTGGCTTACGGACCTTCAATTTAGCATTAATGATATTTTTTTCTCTCTCTCTTCCTTGATTTTCATGTCTAACCTTTCAAATTTTCAAAGTAGCCCTTTAATTATTTTTTCAGATTTAGTCCTTATTTTTTTTATTACTATTTGTTTTATTTGAAATAGTTTATAAAATTATTATTTTTTAATTTCATCCTCATTTAATTTTTTCATCTATCAAATTTGATCCTCATTCTTTTGGTTGCTATTTTATTTACTTTGTAAAAAAAATTAAAATGATATTTTTTTTATTTCATTGGTTGGGAATTGAGCCTAGGTATATGATTTGACAAGTTGCAAGTTTGGAAGATTAATTCAGGTTTTGAAGATTTGCTCGGGTTTGCTTGGTTTTTTTCTCTTTCTTTTAAGCTCATGTGTTTTTTAGTTTTATCTTTCAGCATTTATTTAATTGGAGATTGGGTTACATTAATTTTTTTAGTAGTTTTCTATATGATTTTTCACTAATTTTAAAGATGACCTGAGTTATCTTGGGTTTTTTTATTTGTCGTTCTTTATTAAATTTAGCTTTTTTAAAAAGAAATTTTGTTTTTAGATTAAATTAATTGATTAAATATAATCATGAGATGTTCACTTCATGATATATTTTTTATTTGCTTTATGGGTCGTTGTTTTGGTGGCGCATGCGACCTCTTTCAGTGTCATCTTATAGTCTTTTATAATGATGTTAGAACCTATATATTTTAAACTATAATAAGATAGGAGGAGAGATAAATATAAGAGAAAATTTGAAAAAATATTTTTTAAATAAATGAAAGAACTTTTATCTTTTTTTTATGAACCTTAACACTACATTTGTATTCAAAGGAAAACTTATCTTCATATTTAAAGCATAATCTAAGTTTTATTCTTTGCTCGTAAGGATTATGAGATGATTGTTTGGAAATATTTATTGGTTTCTAAATCTTGAATTAGGAATTGATCTTTGAAACCATTATGCTCCCCCTTGCCAATGCAGCAGTAGATTTTTCCTGCCATTTAGCTTGTTCAAAAGCTTACAAAATGATGGACTTAAGAATCTTCAACATTGGTTTAATGAGTTCCTTTAATCCACTAATAAAGCTAGATACATAATATGTCTTTAGAAACATGGGGTTGAGAGCATTCATTTAAAGACTTCAACTCCTTAAATCTCTCAATGTATTCATCAACTCCTTTCTCTCTTGATCTATTTTGTTAAACTCCTCTACTACATCACTGCAAGTGCCAAATCTTACATAAATAGCCTTCGAAAATTCTTCCTAATTGGTTAGGTCATTGTTTCCCAACAAAAGCCCTTCAAACCATGTCACGGTTCTTCCTTCCAAATAAGTTAAAGCAATCACTACCACAATCTTTATATTTATCGACAGAATTTTTGGTCGGTATTTGTACTATCATTCTGTTGGTAATTAATTTACCAACGAAATCACTGACGAAAATACTTCGTCAGTGAATCTTTTGTCGGTAATTTTTGTCTGTTGGTAATAAAAAAATATTATTACCGATGGATTTACTGACGAAAAAAGCGCAAAAAAAAAATTATCCGCTTTATTCTGTTGGTATATCCCTCAGAAAAATACCGTATGTAATTCCATCAGTAATTATTTAAAAATATTTTTAAAAAATCCATTTTACAAAACTATAAAATAATAAAATTAATATAAATCATCACTCTATAATACTCAAAACGCTTGTAAAAAAGAAGAAAAAAATCACATGAAAAAAAAATCCTACAACAATATTGATACAATTATTAAGAAAAAAAACAATAAAAAATAAAATAAAATAACAAATATAGTGAAAAAAAACACAAAAAAAGAAGAAAAAAGAAAAATCTTACCTTAATGTGGTTGCAAGTGAAGCTAAAAAGAGAAAAATAAATTCATAAAGTATATTAATTAAAAAAAACTGAGAAGAAAAAAGAAAAAAAAAAGAAGAATACATACCTGAGCATGGAGGAAAAGAGAAGGAGTTGAGGAGAGAAAAGAGAAAGAAATGGATATTGATGTTTTTTACATATGGAGAAGAAGAACAACAACAAAGGAGCCCCGTCTGTTGTGAAATTAGGGATTATATGTTTCTTATTGGGGTGTTTTACCGACGGTTTTACCGATGGATAATTAAATATTAATATTTTTCATCGGTGATTCCGTCTGTAATATTTAATTTAAATTTTCAATTTAATCAAAAATTTTCAGAAACCGCCAAATATCACCGACGACTTTTCAATCCGTCGGTGATTCCATCTGTAATATTAATTTAAAATTTTAATTTAATCAAAAATTTTCAAAAAACCGTCAAATAACACCGACGACTTTTCAATCCATCGGTGATTTTGTCTATAAAAAACAGTAATTAACAGTGCAATTGGGAAGTGAACAGTTCCAGAGCTCTCTGGAAAATACCGACGGAATTTTCCTTTAGTGATTCCCTTTGTAATTGACATGATGAACATTGTTCACAGTTTACCAACGATTTTACCGATGAAATTTATTTCGTTGGTATCTGTTTGTATAAATGACACATCATTATTTTTTTTGCTTTGTTTTAATTATATTTTTTTTCCAATGTAATTCCCTCGGTATATACCGAGGGAATATTTCCGTCTGTAAAATTCGTCGGAAATTTACCAATGAAAATATCCTCTCGATATTTCCATTTATATTTATCAATTTTCTAATAATGAATCTATTAATGTAAGAGAGTCTAATGCATCTCTCGAAGAATTTCCTACATTTCCTCATCCACACCTTTGGATTCTCACCGTCAAATATTGGTAGTTCATTCTTGGTAAAGCTATATTGTATCGTCACTTGAAACTTTATTGCTACTCATTATCTCTCCACGATTGTAGTTTATTTGTGGTAAATGAATCCCATCAGGACAGTAGTTTTCCCTCGTGTCCCTTTATTTTCCTTATTAGTTGCAAAAGACTAGAGAGTAGCTAGCACTGACTCCATCTACTCAGATAATTGATCAATCCTTGTAGTCTGCTCTTCTCTTTGCTTTTATTGTAACATAGTCCTTACACCAATTTGAATAATGAAACTAACAGGCACATCATGGCCAATTAAAAGAGGGTTTGTCACGGGATCAGTTTATTCCTCGATAAAGTTTTGCTTCCAAAATCTTCCCAGTTCAATAACTTGAATTGGTTGATTCAATGAAATTATTGAGCTCCGATTCATCTTTCTGTTGCATCCTCCATTATTATATTATCGTTTTGCATCCGATTCTCTATAATTGGTGATTGTATTGATTAGATTTCAATCCAAAATTTCAATCTACAGGATCGGAATTTTATTGCAATTAACTTTAAATTTGAACATAAGATCACAAAATTGAGTGGAGAGGAAGATCTCAGCCAATCATGGTACATTACATAAAAGAGGAGAGGGAGAGTAACCAAAGAATAATCCACCTCAGTTCAAATCACAACAGATCAATAAAACAAGAACTCCTTATCAATTTCCGAAAACAAAAACTCATAGCTTCAATGAAATTGCTGCGATCAGCACGACACTGACAGATACAGTTGCAATGGTTGCACCTGAAGCATCAACAGAGGCATCTTCCTTTGACCCTGCAGGAGCTTTGGCTGGAACATCTTTATCAGGCTTTGAAGGTGCAGGTGCTGGTGCTGCCGCTGTACCAAAGAGATCTAATGGCAGAAGGACCTGATCCACCTGATACACAACTAACTGGCCATCAGTGAATATAGTGTTAGCCACTGTTGCAGTATTAACCCCTGTTGTTATGTTCACTTGATTCCCTGATGTTGTCACATTTAGCGGGAACTCGCCGTCGGCACTGTTACCGGCCTGAGTACGCAAGGGATTACTCACAGTTTGGAAGCTTGACATGGAAAAGAAATTTGGAATGATGTGGAATTGCACCAGTTGGACCTTTTGTTGATCGCTGAGTGAATTCAGCGTGCCTGCTTTGAGGTTAGTAAAGGCGTTGTCAGGTGGTGCAAATACTGTTAGGCCTTGGTTTGAGTTGTTTAGTTGTGTGTTGATTTGGTCAGCCTCTTGGGTGCTTTTCATTAACCGAATCAAGGTTGTGAACTGACCAGCCTTCTCGAGGATTGCGGTGATGTTGGTTGGACCTGAAGGTGCTGGTGATGGGGTTTGAGCAACAGTCGTGGAGCCGTAGAGGAAGAACATCAAGAAAGGAACGAATGGGGAGAGGAGTTGCTTTCTCATCGTTATAGGCTACGTAAGATTCTTGCAAGTGACCTAGCTCGCTGTTTGCTAATTGTGAAGAGGAAGAGTTTGAGTGGCGGAGGAAGGGGGAGGTGAGGGGAGTATATATTGGGGAGGAGATTTGTTTAGTGGTTATTGTTATAGTTAGGTGAAAGGGTACAAATTTAAAGGTGAGGGGAGAACCTCAGTGCTGATCCTACTGGTAAGGTAGGAAAATCCAGGGATATTGCTTTGCAAGGCAGGAAATACAATAAGAAATGACGCAATGGTTGTTGCTTGTGGTAAGGGACAGCTTTGAGAAGCAACCTTCGAGCTCAAGGTTTCAGCGGTCAATAATACCAGTAGTTAAGGTTGTTAATGACCATGACAGCAATGTTGTGGAGGGGCCAATGCATGGTTGCCTTCACTGTGGACATTTCAAAAGCACTTCTCTGCGCAGCTTTCAGATTAGTAACGTGCGTTTGTCTAATTGTCGAAGAAATTTAAACGATTCTACTATATCCCAGGTCCGTATAGAAAATGCTAGAAATATGCTAGATGGATAGAGGCCATGGCATTTGTTGCTCGTCAAGTTTGAGTTTGAGTTCTTCGGAGAGAATTCTATTGCAAGCACTCTAGCATTACTAATATTTGTCTTTTTGTGTCAATACATTTTTTTTAAGAATTTAACTTCCTTTCTCGTACTTTTTTAAAACTATATCATTTACTCAGTTGCAGATAGAATTAATTTTTTAAACAAAGTTAGAAAATATCCTGACATTGGTAACATAATTTTGAAAAAAAAAATTAAATTTTATAAAGATTGATTCAATGTAACTTGATTAAATTGGAAAGTTCAAAGATGACCTGGACAATATTGGATTGATTGAGAATTAGATTTTTTTTATTTTTTAAAAATTTTATCATTTAATATTGAGTTGATTGAAAATTGAGTTTCATAATTTATTTTAATTTGTTTTATACAGGATTATCATGGTATCATGATTTGAATCGCAGATTTAAAATATTAACCCAGATTGATATAATATGTTTGTCTTAATATTTTTTTGTTGAATGATATTATCTTGAATTTGTATTTTAATCAAACTATATTTTTACACCATCGTTCAGATTTGTTTGGAATTTATTAAGTTTATCAGGTCATATCAAGTTAATT
>Ga0307512_10005421_pt1 | contig 13321 bp, 24 predicted proteins | sample 14_EM_MG_FD_200267 | JGI IMG/M metagenome (GOLD analysis project Ga0307512, IMG submission 200267) | Populus trichocarpa ectomycorrhiza microbial communities from riparian zone in the Pacific Northwest, United States - 14_EM | ecosystem: Host-associated > Plants > Roots > Unclassified | place... | reverse complement strand
TTGTATATAAGACCAGCCGTATCTCTAGAGTTGGGCCTTAAGCCTAACTTGGTTTTCAATCCAAGACTTGTAGCTTCCCCTGTCTCTCTCCTGAGAGTTCCCCTTGCCCTTGAGTTGCTTCAAAGTCCCCTTTGAAGCTCTTCCTCTCCACTGCATAACAGTACACTTGGCCGCGGCCGTACTTCACTTCAAGCGCTCTATTCGAGGCTATCATAAGGGTGCCAGTCCCTTCGCCGATACAAGGAACCCCCAGTATCCGCACGCAAGTCCCGCCAACTGTTATTACATGCATGTCGCACCTTAAGGCCATTGGACCTTAACACATACCCTGGGACGGAATTTGAACACTACAACAAGCCCAATTACCCCAACAGTCCTCCCATTCCCAGTCCTGAACCACTTCCCATTCCTCCCCCTCATTTCCATGACAGCATCTCAATAATGCCACCTGTCACCTCTGCCACTAACTCCACATACACCTTGCCCATCATTCCTGCCTTCATTGAGGAAGTCCCATCTTGCTCCCCCTCTCCTATTTCACCTATGGCCATAGTCTTGTACCAACAGGCTGAAACTAACGCATTGAAGACTGAGATGATGGATGCTGACGCAGAAGGACACACTCCAAGTCCCACTGGTCCTCAACCAGGCATACATCCCAGTCCGGGATGGAAAGACAACTTCGACACCACTGGCACTTGCCACTTTTTTGTCATTCCTGATGGCAACAAGGATGTCATCGCCCCTTTCATTTCTTACGACCTCCACACCACCTTTCCTGAACTCCTTGCCACCAATGGACATGGTTGTACCATCCATTCTTGTCCCCTCCACGCTTGTCCTGTCGGACACCACCACATGGCCATCTTCCCAAAAGACAAGCTCCTACTAACTAAAGGAACACAGTTCACCGACCTTGTAGATTGGGCCCTAACCACCGAAGAAGATGCCACACTACAAGGTGAGGTTCAATATTTCCGCACTCACCACACTAAAGCCAAACAAATCACTTACCATATCAGAGCCCTGAAGGAGTCCCTTCAAAATGAACGCCTGGCCATGTACCGGAGTTCGGACCATCTCGCTGCCGCTAATGCTATAGCTTGCATTCGCCGTCGCATCGATTGCGACATGCACAAGGCCCCCTACTTCAAGGGTAAGAGAGGTCATCAGGCTCAAATCGCCATCCGCAACCATGCTATTCATGCATGGGGCAAAGACAACAGCAAGATGTGCAATTGGTGTAGAAGGACAGGCCATGGCATTAAGGACTGTCATTGCCTCGGATATTGCCGTCACTGCTCACACTGCGGTCATGATAGCACTGACTGTCTCTGTTCCCATGACTTTTGCAATGAGTTTGAAGATTGCAAGGTTTACCCCTCTCACTCTAACTTCGAATGCGGCCACTGTGCTACTGTTGATGATGACATTAACAAGGGGGTAATGTCATGGACTGCCTCCCTCTTACCTAATTTCTCACTTCCTTTTCCATACCTGACTCTGGGCTGCTTCTATTCTCGCTTACCTAACTTACCTATGGACTGTTCTCGCGTTTTCTAGAGACTTCCATATGATTCCATTAGCTTCGATTCCCTTCCATAACCTTCTATTGCCTTCTACTACCTTCCAGTAGTTTCTACGACTCCTTGTATATATACTGTCTCAAGTAGCATAGAATGAGTTCTCTAAGCTCATTCTATTTATGCAATACAGGCTATTGCTTCTCTATCGAACGCGTGCAGCTTCCCTCTGAAAGACCCTCTTTTGCGATAGTCGACTTTGTTGCTATTCGCCTCTCATCTCTAAACATCTTCAAGATCACATGTTGTATCTTGCTTGATTCCAAGTCACATCTTGACTTGTGTAATCTCCACTCGCTCCCAGACAAGTCATGTGACGTATCACATGATCTCCTTTGACCCTTCGACAAGTCACGTGACATCTCATGTGACCAATCCCGATGCCCGACTCCCGACTCCCGCCTTTCCTCTTTGAAACACCAATACGATTACCGGATTAGGACGTCTTCCTAATCGAGATGTCGGGTTGACTTCCTATTTGGGAATTACCCCTGTCTAGAAACTCCAGAACTCGAATGACTGAAAGACACGGTGACCTGACCGTGACAGACCCCCAGAGACTCAAAAGGAAAGACCCGATCCAGAGATTGGTGCATCCACTATCTACCCAAATCCAACAACATTTCCCCAGAAGCCTTGGCTGTTCTAAAATGCCCATTCAATACAATCCCTGAACCCAAAGACAGTGTACCTGCTGAATTCACAGAAAAAGTTCAACACCTACTTGGAAGCCAACAGACTAGAGTGCCCTACACTGGCTACTACACAAGACTTAACAATGCATTAGTCTTGGTAAGCAACATTTACGGAGTATGGTTTGAAGTACGTATCCAGGAAAACAAATTCTAATGCTTCTGATTGGCTCGAAGTGAACTTGGACTCAAAAACCATCCTCTCCCTGGAATCAACTTCGAACTACTTGAACAAAGTGGAGTTTCTACTCAACCACCTACTCAACCACCGTCTCGTATTGAAACTCAACCTAGAGAAGCTGGTAGTGGATTCTTCACTACTGAGCAACTTGCTGCCACAATAGAATCTACTTCTAAGGAACCAATTGGAAGAGCTCTTACCCCATTTGACAACCCAAGCAGCTACGAAGACAACGACAAGGTACAATGCAAAGACAAGGACCCCTTTGGATCCTTTGCAGTATGATCTTTCTGAACAGCACATGACAAACCTTCTCACCAACCTTGCAGTACTGGAGATGACCCCTTTACTCTTACAGACCTCCCAGAAGATAAAGATGACAAAGCATGTCATCTTGAGGGCATCCACCCAGACAAATATAATGGTGAACACACTCAAACCACAAGATTTCTCAACATGTTTAATCGATTCATGTTGATAAACTACAAAGCCGACATAGCCAAAGACCCTGTTATGAGAAGTCTTTACTTTCTCTCACTCCTCAAAGGACCAAAGTGCAAAGGATGGGTTGACATGGCCGATAAATGGCTTAATTTGGTCGTTGATGACCCAAGTATGATCCCTTGCTGATCCAACATTTGGCTTGAACTTCAAAAGAGATTCAAAGATGCCTTCTCTGACTATGCTGAACAAGAAAGGGCCCAAGATGAAATGAAGAAGCTCAAGATAAAAAATGACAATCTTGATGAATACCTTGCAGCCTTCAAAACCCTTGGACTACATGCAGAAATAGATCCAAATGACCCTTCCAATCTCCAGACCTTTGCCTTAGGATTACCATGATTGCTAGCCAATGCTTGTATTAAAATGGAGAACCCCGAAACCTATGAGCAATAGAGAGCTGCAGTCCAATGCCAACAAAAGATTTACCTAAAGACTAAGGCACTCCACTCCAAATATGGCACTCCCAGCAGCAATCGCACCCAAGGACAAGGACAGAGACAGACCTCTGGATGGATCTGGTGCCGCCCTGGAGGAAATAATGCTGGATCCAACAACCAAAACTGGCACGGATCAGGAAATTGCGCACAACCTCCCTGACCACATCTTACTCCCCAAGACGATAATGCCATGGATACATCTGCTGTTATCCACAAAGCCACAAATGACAAAGAATGTGAGAAATACTACAAGATAGGCTGATACTTTGAATGTGGAAAGCAAGGCCACCTTGTCTGCGATTGCCCCAATAAGAAGGCACGCACTTGCACAACTTGCACTGTCCAAATTGAAGATGATGACAAATTGGTTGTCTCTGACTCCCCCCCTGCAACTATGTCTCTTGCTGTATAAGTAGCACGTTTATCCAAGGAAGACCGCTGTGCCTCTATGGATGAAATATGCTCCCTTGGAGAAGATATGGATTTTCAGGCTGCCTGAGTATTACGGCTCTTGCTTGGGCAGTCCTAAATAATTCTGGCTCTATGTACATAGCTCAAAAACATGCAATACAAGTTCCCTTTCAGCTACGAACCAGAAGAAAACAAGTCGATTGAAAAGCACTCCTAGACAGTGGTGCAACAGAATGTTTTATTCACCCTTGCTGTTACGATCTCCCTCTCAAATTTTCACTCCCCTCATCATCCTCTGCTACCTTGCCACCCTTTGCAGTACCCCAGAGCAACCCCAAACCATCCCCGACCATTATATTCCCCTCTGCACTCCCGAACCTATCCCCGCTGCAACCTGCCCAGCCACCCATCCAGCCACCTGACCAGTCACCTGACATGTCCAGTCATCAGTTGTACCTCCTGCCCAAGTACCACTCATCCCTGCCAAAGCCACTTCCTTATCAGGAAGCCCACCTGCCATTCCCAGATGTTGAGCCACGTTCGCCTACACCTCCAATCCCCTGGAGCCAGCATGCTCGCCAGTACTCATCCATGGAATACCTAGCCGACCAGAAGCTAGAGCATATACCAGAAGAGGACAGCCCTATGTCTGACAACTTCCCAAAGTCGTCTATCGTCATCCCTGCCGATTGGCCCAACCAGTGGTCGACCCCCATACCTGATCATGTGCCAACACCCCAGCTATTAGACTTCAATATCCCCATCGACTGGCCTAGCCAGCAGTCGATCCCAGAACCTGATCACATGCAAGAGCCCCAGCCAATATCCCACAATGTCTATCCCGCTGTACCAAGCCATCGTCCCCCATTAGAGATCACCATCCCTGAAGACCCTCCGTCCCTAGCTAGCTCGCTAGGAAAGCGTAGTGCCTTACCAACCAGCATCATCTTGCAACCTCAGTACGCACGCATATGGAACGCTGAAGGATTGATCCACAAGCACTCACCTATGTACGAAGGTGCACATACTATCGCAGTACTGCATCGCAGATCCCCTTCTGAAAGCGCCTTGGCATCTCCTGAGGCTTCCTCTGATGCGCCCTTGCCTATTCCTGAACCCGCCATCAATGCTTCTATCCCACATCCCGCTTCAACTTCCCCTATTGGATATCTATCCCCTTGACTTGTCGGACGCCTGCGCGTCCTCCAGTTTGACTCGGATTGACTTGTAACTTCGCATATAGCATCATTCATTCATGACTCACTTATATCTAGATCGCTACGTCATTCCATACGGTACTACACGAGGCATCACTCATTCTTGACCTGACTCCTCTCCCTGACTCCCGACTTGACTCGCATCAACTCGTCTTGACTCCTACTTACCTTTGACTTGTATTTACTTGACCTGACTCCAGTATTCTATTGTTCTACCCTTTAGGGTAGATTGCTACAGACCTGTATATAAGCCTGCCTTAGTACTGCAGTCAAGCCTTAAGCTTGACTTGGTTTCCAATCCAAACATCTTGAAAGCTCATCCCTGTGTGCTCTTCTCTTTTAAATCTACCTCTGAGTCGTCTCTAGTATCACTAGGAGACTCTACCTCTATCACCTGACCCGTCTTAGTCATCACAAGTGAGCACTCCCTTTTACCAAGTTCTTTCAAAGGATATTCCTTTGTACATGCGCTACTCCCATTCGTACAACTTGTGCACATCGCACCTTTAAGGCCTTGGACCTTAACACAAGTCAAGCTTTCTCAACCTACACTAGTTGAGGAGTAGCAAGCCTGGAACAAACATCCCAAACCATTTATCCCAACCTATGCTGCCCCACCTGTCATTGGAGACTTATCTTCCACCTTGCCCACATGCATCACACTGCAGCCCTTCTCTCTGAACTCCGCCCCTGAGAACCCACAACCCCATACCTGGAACACTTCCTCACCCAGTTTTACACACAACTCAATGTCCACCACAAACAAACTTGCCAACGTGGCTAAAGCCATGCAGTCGTATGCAGAGGCTCTCAAGAGCAAAGCAACTATTAAACAAGGAACCACTGGTTCACCTACACATACCCGAGTGGAGGAGGCTCCAAAACAGAAGGCCCCCACTATCACTACATGTACCCAAGCTGGAGAGGTCACCAGACAGAGCACCCCCACTACCACACACATTGGAGAGGTCGTCAAGAACACCCCCATCATTGTTAGAGCTGCCAACATCACCATGCAGGCTATTCAAGACCAGAGGGCCACTGGTAGAACAAATGGCACACATGTCACATGCCAGTCTACCCAGGAACCCACTGGAGCAACAAGGGGAATCAATGCAAACATGATGACATGAGAAGAACTCTGTGCCAAGCTCTACCAGGTCTTTGACATAAAGACTCCAGCACCCGTACCCAAACCACTCGTACCCGTACCCAAACCAGAGGAACCAATTGGTCCTATCCAAGCCAATGCCATCTGCTTCAGAGGCAAAGTTTACAAGCACCAACTCCATGCACGAAGCGAGTGGAAGAACCCTTGCACCGGATGGGCAATTAAGAAGCCCAATCAAGGAAGGATCGACAATCACAGCATCATTCCCCCTGAGAACCAGCTCATGAGAAGCTGCGAATGCTTCCATTGTTATAAACGTGGACATTACGCCAGGAACTGCTGCATCAAAAAGAAGACCGATCATAAAGAAGCCATCACGATCAGGGCAATAAGCGCCCCGAGTACCTCCCCAGTCATGACATCAGCCAACCGCTTCAGCACACTCCAGGAAGAAAACCTGGATACCACTTCACCCACACCCACACCTGTTCCAAAACTTTTGGATGCTAAAAGAATCAAGGAGCTCATTGCAGCAAACACCACAAAACTCGACATGCAAACCTGGCTTAAGCTTATCAAGCTATGCAAATCACCTGCACCCATTACTACTCCATGCAAACCAGCCACGACACCCGATATTAACGCCGTCACTATAGGACAAGGCATTGACGAATTAAACAGCGCCTTTGTCAGCAAATCAAACTTGGTGCAAACCAGTTTCCCACTTGCACACTACAGAGGAATTGACACGGAACTCGCTCTACTCGACTCCAGCACCACGGAGAACTTCATTGACCATGCCACTGCCACCCAACTACGCCTAGGAATGAAGGCACTACCACACAAACGAGCTGTCTATAACGTGGATGGCACACCCAACAGGAGAGGAACTATCTCTCATGCTGTCGACTTACTAGTTGCCAGAGGCAACAAGAAACTACGCCAAAGATTCTATATCACAGACTTGGGCCAAGATCGATTCATCTTTGGCTATCCATGGTTCAGGGAATTCAACCCGGACATCGACTGGCCTAACGGCATGCTCAAAGGACCAAAAGTCAAAATGGAGACACTCAAACATGGTACATTCCAACACATGCGCAACTTCATCAAAGAAAGGAAGAAAGAGGATCAAGACAATGACCTCATCATGAAGATTCAAGCAACTACACTTACAGACATCACCCCAGACATGTCAGACGACGACGATGACCACGTTCCATGGATAGGAGTAACCTTTCCAGGAAAGGAAAGCGGCCCAGTGGAAATCAACAGAACGCACAACGCAGTCGAAATGGCCCACAAATACGCCAGACAACATGCCAAAGAAGAAGTAATCCTACCACCCAAATTCAAACAACATGCCGCGCTCTTCTCAGACGAAGAAGCGAAGAAATTCCCCCCATCACGACCATACGACCACAAGATAGAACTCACACCCGAAGCACCCAACAAATTCAACTGCAAACTCTACCCCATGTCACTTGCAGATCAAGCCATAGAGGATGAATTCCTTGACGAAAACCTGGAGAAAGGCTACATCGTACCCTCGGACTCCCCCTACGGTTTCAGCACATTTATGGTGCCCAAGAAAGACAGCAAGGAGAAACGCTACATCATTGACTACCACCCACTCAATGCAGTAACCAAGAAGGATGTCACCCCGCTCCCCAATCTCGCCCAGTATATTGAAGACCTCCAAGGCATGGAGCTCTTCAGCAAGTTTGACATTTGATGGGGATACAACAACATATGCATCTACAAAAGCGACAAATGGAAGGGTGCCTTCAAGACCCGCCGTGGGCTATATGAGCCCAAAGTCATGTTCTTCGGCATGAGCAACTCCCCCCCGACATTCCAGAGATTCGTCAACCACACGCTGGAGCCCTTCTACAAGAAATACGGGCGATGACACCTGAAAAACTACATGGACAACTGTGGTATAGGAACCAAGCTTGTCAACAAGAAACTACACGAAGAGATGCTCTACTACCTCTTCGACCTCTTGGCAGCAGCAGGACTGCACCTCAAGCTCAGCAAATTAGTATTCATGCAGCCCCAGATGGACTTCTTGGGCATTAGGATCAGCAAGAAAGGCGCAACCATTGACCCCGCAAAGATCACCAGCATCCCAGACTGGCCAGAAGAAATCAAGACACTCAAGGGAGCAAGAAGCTTCATAGGAGTCGCAGGCTACCATCGCATGTTCATCCCCAGATTCTCCCAGATCGCTGCACCCATTACCCGACTCTTTGGCAAAGAGGTACCATTCAAATGGTCACAAGAATGCATAGACACAATGCGCGAAACCAAGCACAGAATCACATCATCCCCTGTACTTGTCCGACCAGACCCCAGCAAACAATTTGAGCTGGAGGTCAACACGTCACAAATCGTGACAGGAGCAATACTTTACCAGCGAGGACCCCCCTCTACCTGGCCAGATGGAACAGAAAAACCTGGCGCACAACACCCTGTGGGATTCCATTCCCAGAAATTCAGCCGAACAGAGCAGAACTATCCCATCTATGACAGGGAATTCTTAGCAATCATGCGCAGATTGCGCAACTGGGACTACCTTCTCAAAGGAACCTCCATCCCCGTACTTGTCTATACCAACCATGCCAACCTCAGATACTACTGCAATCCTAGGAAAATCGGGCCAAGAGTGGCAGGATACCTGCCAGAATGAGAACAATACAACATGCTACTGGAATACAAGCCGGGCGCAACAAATCAAGCTGATGGGCTCTCACGCCGAGAAGACCATGACGACGGAAGCAACCCTGACAACGACAATGTAACAGTATGGCCGGACAGCTACTTCTGCAAGGAACATACCAAGATCCGCGTAATGGACTGGAACAGCCTTGAAGACAACTTGGACCAGAAGGTCAAAAGCGCGCAAAATGCGCAACAAGAAATCATTAAATGATGGTCTATCGCTCATGGACTAATGCTACATGACGGAACTTACTGGTACCATGGCAATGCACTGGTTGTCATGGAAGACAACAACCTTAGGAGGGGTGTAACATCCCTTTTTCATGATCAACTCATGGCTGGCCACCCTGGAATTTCAAAAACCTTGCAGCTTATCTCCCCATACTACTGGTGGCCCAACATGAAAACCTTCATAACAGCCTACATCAGAGGCTGCGCGACTTGTCAAATGACCAAAGTGAACACTCATCCATCGCATCCCCCCTTGTCTCCAATCACTCCAGCAGAAAACACTTGTCCTTTCGAAACTATCGCTATGGACTTTATCACGAAACTCCCCCTTTCTGGAGACCACAACATGATCCTGATGATAACAGACACTGATTGCTCTAAAGCAAGCATATTCCTACCTTGCAAAGAAACCATCGACTCTGAAGGAGTCGCTCAGCTCTACCTGATGCATATCTTACCACACTATGGACTCCCCAAGAAGATAATATCCAACAGAGATCCCCACTTCACATCACACTTTGGCAAAGAACTATGCCAACTCCTTGACATCCGCCAAAATATATCCACGGCCTACCATCCCCAAACTGATGGCGCTAGCGAGCGCACCAACCAGACACTCGAGCAGTACCTCCATCTATTCTGTGGAACTCAGCAAAACAACTGGCATACATGGCTACCTCTCGTGCAGTATACAAAGAACTCATGGCCAAGCACGACAACAAAGAAAGCACCATTCAACCTCATCATGGGCTATATGCCGCAAGTTCACCAACCTAGCAGAACCTCAGACATCCCCATGCTCAACCAATGACTAAGAAGCATCAAAGAAGCCAGAGAAGCTGCTCAAGAAGCCCAATGCAAAGTGCAAGAATCCTGGATCAAAGAGAAGCCCAACTACAAGCCCTATGTCATTGGCGACAAAGTTTGGCTAGAAGGAACCAATCTGAAACTACCCGCAAATCTCACCAGCAAATTATCCCCAAGGCGGTATAGACCCTTTAGGGTAGCTGCCAAGATCTCAAATGTGGCCTATCAACTAGAACTCCCATTGCAATGGAAAATCCATGATGTCTTCCACGCATCACTAATAACGCCATATCAGGAAACCTAGGAACATGGTGCCAACTATGTAGAACCACCACCCGACATTATAGAAGGCGAACCCGAATGGGAAGTAGAACAAGTCATCCAATCTTGAAGATTTGGCCGTAACAAGAAGAAACAATACCTCATATGATGGAAAGGATACTCACCCTTGCATGACTTATGGGTCGACGAAAATGACATGAGTGCAAATGACCTCATAGCAGATTTCTACAAGAGTCACCACACAGCAATTCACTTGTGCATAAAAGCTGAGGAAACAAGCCACAAGAACCCATCACCAGTTCCCTCTTCCCCCCATCTATCAGCCAAAGAATGCCTCTTGCAATTCAAACTGGCATCCCCCCTCGCAGTCAACTCAGTACACATCCCCCTATCCCCCATGATCACGAACTCTAGCACGTCTTCTCAAGACATCACCCTACTCGAAAACGAATGGCCATCCCTTGTACCCCGTTCCCCAGAACCTCTCATCCCAGCCTCACATCTGGAGGATTCCCCACCGCCACAATATTCACCCTTGGAACCAACAACGGCATCGCGCTTGTCCGGATACACACCAAAGGAAATAACCTGCATCTCTTCGCTGCTTTCATTGATCGAAACACCTTCGAAGTCAATTTCCACTGGACAACCTGGCAGCCAAGGCCAGATGAAAATGCAACAGACGTCGACCACAAAGCTCTCCAAGTACCCACAGAAGGCGAACCCATCCTCAGAACCAGAGTCCAGCATCAATGCGGTGAACCACCAGGATACCCGCCCATACCTCCACAAGAACAAAATAGTAATCCCCCTGAAGCCAGCCCAAATGCTAGTATCACACCCATCTACCCCAACAACAAAACAGCCCAAGGATCAGAAGAAAACAGTCAACCAAGATCAAACAACTTGTACCAAAGCCTCCCTGGAAGCTACCATGAACCTACTATTCAGCAAGCTCAGGAAAAAGCTAGTGGATAAATGTGCGAAGGCCTTTGTGGCCATGCATACAAAATGGGAAACATACAGCAAACGATTTGAAGACATCACGGTCGCCAAGCTATTTCGGCGGCACAATGAAGACATGGCACTCTATCTGCTCCGTATCCAGCTGCGGTTATACATGGAAGCGACGACAATCCTCAAAGGCAAAGGAATTGACATGCCTAACCTGACGAAATCCAGATGGACAGCTATCTCAGGCAAACGCGAAAACCTCATGGCCCTCAGGGCACACTTGGCTAAACCCTGTAATCGCGTGGCAGCGATTCCCTTAGGAGGGACCTCATGTTATGATCTCCCTCTCAAATTTTCACTCCCCTCATCATCCTCTGCTATCTTGCCACCCTTTGCGGTACCCCGGAGCAACCCCAAACCATCCCTGACCATTATATTCCCCTCTGTACTCCCAAACCTATCCCTGCTGCAACCTGCCCAGCCACCCATCCAGCCACCTGACCAGTCACCTGACATGTCCAGTTATCAGTTGTACCTCCTGCCCAAGTACTACTTGTCCCCACCAAAGCCACTTCCTTATCAGGAAGCCCACCTGCCATTCCCAGACGTTGAGCCATGTTTGCCTACACCTCCAATCCTCTGGAGCCAGCATGCTTGCCAGTACTCGTCCATGGAATACCTAGCCAACCAGAAGCTAGAGCACACGCCAGAAGAGGACAGCCCCATGTCTGACGACTTCCCAAAGTTGTCAAGACCTACTACTGTTTATGGGCAGCAGGCAGCGACGACAATGTATTTGTGGTGGAGGTAACTGATCCAAAGGATGACTTGAGATAGAGCGAGGAGTAGGACAAAGAGGTAAAGCTTTGGGGGCTCAATGGTAAGGGTAGACAAGAGAACAGTCTGAGGACTGTTTGCTCAATTTCGCAGGTCTTATATACTAATACAGGGTGGTCTGTGCATACATATTTAGGGCAGGCATACATACTCAAACAGGTGGCCCATACTTTAGGGCAGGTACAAATACAGGTAACGGGTGAGCGACTTTACTACACTCCAAGGTCTTGTGACTTGTTCGTTGATTCGTTGATTCGTTGATCGTTTCCACGGTTTTCCACGTGCCGATCAACGGACTGGGCACGCGTCTGAAGCGTGTACGATCAGGTGATCGTGTAGTGACTTGTGATCGTATTGATGACCAATCCCTTGGTAGGTCATGTGATACTTTCCCAGGGTCATGTGCTTACATATCACGTGATCCCAAAGTTGTCGAGATGTCACGTGATCGAACACGTGATAGGTCAGGTGATAGTTTCCCAGGGTCATGTGGTCGAAGAGTAGATCCTACCATGTGACTATACTTTAGCTTAGGGGCGGCTTTGGGAGGACTTGGGCTTGGGATTCTTTGAATGTGTGATGTTGCGGACTCCGTCCTCGACAATAACCATAACAAGAGCATCCTTCGCACGTAGCAAGAGTCAGCTGCTGAAATTTACACAGAGTGTGACACTCAGTTACATGCAGACCATCGGGTGTGGACCCAGAAGGTGGTAGCTGTGGAACATGCGCGGCGATCAGAGTGTGGCCAGGATGACTTGTGGAACTGCGAGCGGAGGCGCAGAAGCGCACTGCAGACATCACTTGTGCTCGCCTGAGAATGATAAGAAGAGGGAGAGGCGGCAGTGGCATTGGCGACATGCCTCAAGATCGATGGAGGTAATGAGCAGAGTTCTCATGCAGGGGTGAAGCTACCTCCAAGCAACATCGCTTACATTCCCCTGATGACGAAGAACATTACTCATGGTGGCATTGTTGTCGTCAGCAGAGCTCTAGAAGTCCAAGTGCAGACAGTTCTCAAGATGGGGATACCTGCGCATGGGACAGATGATGCACCCATTGCCACAGCGGTTTGCACTGACACCAACATCAATCACACTCACTTTCGTGCCCACCTGATAGGCATCTCACTTCAAAACATTATTGGATGGGTTGGGTACTAATGCTAGGAATTGACTGTCTCAACCAGCAAGACAGGAAAGGTGACCTTGCGCAAGGAGGGAAATGTGCACAATCTGTTGGGGGAGGCCAGTGGGGCTATAGTCATGGATTGATTATTACTATTTCACAAGTCATGTAAATAGCTTTGTAGTCCAGACATGCTTATGTGCATGCACACAATAAAATTGA